>Ga0181612_112620_pt1 | contig 39549 bp, 34 predicted proteins | sample HoacroProtozoa21_FD_119630 | JGI IMG/M metagenome (GOLD analysis project Ga0181612, IMG submission 119630) | Hoatzin crop microbial communities from Cojedes, Venezuel. Combined Assembly of Gp0051906, Gp0051904, Gp0051908
CGTGGTCCCACTTGGGCTTGAACCAAGGACTCCCTGATTATGAGTCAGGTGCTCTAACCAACTGAGCTATAGGACCTGCTTGCTAGGAAATCTGTGGCCTAATGCCATGACCTGCCTGCAAAAGCGACTGCAAAGTTACAACAATAATTGTGAATGGCAAGGTCGGCAGTGAGATTTTTTTGGTCTCTCATTCAAAAATGCATGAAATCTAGCCCATTGCCATATCGCTGTCCCCCACCCTATTTTACGAGCGTGCCAGACCGCCAAGCATCACAGGCAGTCCGGCACATCGCTTTGCTATGGTTAAGTCTTGTTACTTGGTATCGGCTTGAAACAAGTCTTTAATACCACCTATTGAGCCAAGCAGATTGGTCGCCTCATAGGGTAAATAAACCGTCTTGGTGCGGTCGCCGCTGGCAACCGTATCCAGCATCTGGATGTATTTCTGAGCCAACAGATAGTTTGCGGGGTTGGTGCTATCGCCCACTGCCTGGGTGATTTTGTCGATGGCAACTGCCTCGGCCTCGGCTTTGCGAATGCGAGCCTGAGCCTCGCCCTCGGCACGCAAGATTTCGGTTTGCTTGTCAGCCTCAGCCTGATTGATGCGAGCCGTCTTCTCACCCTCAGACTGCAAGATGGCAGCTGCCTTCTGTCCCTCGCTTGTGAGGATGGTGGCACGCTTGTTACGCTCGGCCTGCATCTGCTTTTCCATGGCTTGCAGCACAGTTTGCGGTGGCGTAATGTCTTGTAACTCAACGCGATTCACTTTTATACCCCACTTATTGGTGGCATCATCGAGCACCGCACGCAGTTTGGTGTTGATGGTGTCGCGCGAGGTCAGCGTCTGGTCAAGCTCAAGCTCGCCAATGATGTTACGCAGGGTGGTTTGCGTGAGCTTCTCGATGGCATTGGGCAAATTGTTAATCTCATACACAGCCTTAAACGGATCGACAATTTGGAAATAGAGCAACGCATTGATTTGCGTCTGCACGTTATCCTTGGTAATCACGTTTTGCTTGTCGAAGTCGTAAACCTGCTCACGCAAATCGATAGAGGTGGTGTAATGATACCGCCCACCAGTGTAGGCAACGATGGTCTTGGCACGGTCGATAAACGGGATGATGACATTGATGCCAGGCTTTAGCGTGGCATAGTATTTACCCAGTCGCTCGATAATTTTGGTCTCGCTCTGCGGTATGATGACCAAGCTCATCTTAACCAACACCAAGGCGAGCACAACTAGCACAATAAGGAAAATCGTAAAAGTCATAATAAAAACGAATGAATTATGGGTTATTAAAGATGATTTACGTCTCAGCTCACGGGCTCAACGGTGAGAATGATGCTATCCATCGACACCACGCGCACACGGGCATCAACAGGTATGGCAGCGCCGGCAACGGCACAGGCTTTCCAGTCATCGCCATCTATCGCCACACGACCATAGCCATCGGCCTCGATGGCCTGACTCACACGCCCTACCCTACCGATAAGTGCCTCGGCATTGCTCAGGCGCTCGTTCTTGGACTTATGCAGGCGTTTTAGCAACGCAGGACGAACCAGCAACAGGCACAACGCCGAGCAGAGGGCAAAAGCAATAATCTGCCACGACAGTGTTGCACCACAAGCGGCAACGACACCTGTCAATGCGGCACCAATTGCAAAGCACAACAAAAAACAGTCGCCAGAAGACAGCTCCAAAATCAGACACAGCATGCCAATGATAATCCACAGGAGCCACATGTTAGATGTAAAATATTCAATCATAACAATTCAATAAGTTTATGTTAACCATTTTTACCGAGGCTTGTCCCTAACGAGGCACAAAATCTCACAGAGCGAACAGCCGCCCGTTATTTTTTCCAAAGATAGTTATTGTATCCTAAACATGCAAATTTTGTGCCAAAATTCACGTAAAAAATGTGATTGATTGGTCGAGGAGATTATTTTTTTGAATTCTCAGGCGGTTAAAATGGCTTTCTGAGCTGTTTTTCAGTACATTTGGCGCATTTCACAATCTGAGCAGAAAATTTTAAATAAGTTGGCAACGATGCCAACGGGGTCTGGACGGAACATCAGGCAAGAAGTCGGTCAATTATTTTGCTTGTTTATCAAAAAAATGTGTTAACTTTGCCACTCCTTTTCCGACAGACAATTTGCAATGACACAAATCAACTACCTCACGCAGCAAGTAGAGCTACCGCCATTTAATCAGGCAGCAGTGCAGCAGTGGATCACCGCCGTTGCAGCAAGCCTAGGCAAACAGGTGGGCACGTTGACCTATGTGTTCTGCAACGATGAATACATCCTGCAAATCAACCGCGACTTTTTGCAGCACGATTACTACACCGACATCATCACCTTTGACTACACGACCAAGCACCACATTGCTGGCGATATGGTCATCTCGCTCGACACGGTGCGCAGCAATGCCCAGCAACTGGCTGTGAACTATCGTGACGAACTGATGCGTGTCGTCATTCACGGTGTGTTGCACCTATGCGGCATCAACGACAAGGGACCTGGCGAACGTGAGGTAATGGAGGCACACGAGAATGCAGCCCTAGCCATGCTGCCAGCCGACATTTTTTGAATCATGAAACAAGACTATGACGTGATTGTGGTGGGTGCCGGCCATGCCGGTTGCGAAGCTGCCTGTGCGGCGGCTCGGCTGGGGTCACACACGCTGCTCATCACCATGGACATGAACAAGATTGCGCAAATGAGCTGCAATCCTGCCGTGGGCGGAATCGCAAAGGGGCAAATTGTGCGCGAGGTGGATGCACTGGGCGGCATGATGGGCATTGTGACAGACCGCAGCAGCATCCAATTCAGAATGCTGAACCGCAGCAAGGGTCCCGCCATGTGGAGCCCGCGGTCGCAAGCCGACCGTCAACGATTTATCGAAAACTGGCGCACGGTGCTTGACGAAACGCCCAATCTGGAACTGTGGCAAGACAGCGTGACGCAATTTATCATCGGCAAGGGTGGGGCAGTGAACGGTGTAATCACCGCCCTTGGCATCACCTTTAACGCACGTGCTGTGGTGCTGACCGCAGGCACCTTCTTGAACGGGCTGATGCATGTGGGTGCCGTCAAGACGCAAGGCGGTCGCGTGTCCGAGCCTGCTTCGCATGGCATCACCGAACAGTTGCGTGAGTTGGGTTTCACCACAGGGCGCATGAAGACGGGCACTCCGCCACGTCTGGACGAGCGCACCATCGATTTCTCACAAGCCATTGAGCAACCTGGCGAACAAGATTTCCATCATTTCTCATACTTGCCCAACGAGCATAGCACACTGCGCAAACGCTCATGCTGGATTATCCACACCAACGAGGCAGTGCACGAAGTGCTGCGCCGCGGATTGCCACAATCACCGCTCTACAATGGTCAAATCACCAGCATCGGTCCGCGCTATTGCCCCAGCATTGAGACTAAAATCGTAACATTCGCTGACAAGACCTCGCACCAACTATTCATAGAGCCCGAGGGCGAGACCACGCATGAGATGTACCTCAACGGCTTTTCATCGTCATTGCCGTGGGAGGTGCAGATTGAAGCATTGCGGTGCATTCCCGCACTGCGCAATGTGCATGCCTACAGACCTGGTTACGCCATCGAATATGATTACTTTGACCCGACGCAACTGCGGCACACCCTTGAGACCAAGCTGGTGAGCGGCCTGTTTTTCGCAGGGCAAGTGAACGGCACCACGGGCTATGAGGAGGCAGCAGGGCAGGGGATAGTTGCAGGCATCAACGCCCACCAACACGTCACGGGAGGCGAGCCGTTCACGCTAGAGCGTGACGAAGCCTACACGGGCGTGCTGATTGACGACCTGGTCACACGCGGTGTTGACGAGCCTTACCGCATGTTCACCTCGCGTGCCGAGCATCGCATCCTGCTGCGCCAGGATAATGCCGACATGCGCCTCACCGAGCGAGCTTACCACTTGGGTCTCGCGACCCGCGAACGCTATGAGCTGATGACATCGAAGCGCGAGCAAGCCAACCAACTCACCGAGTGGTGCCACAACCACACTGTCCACGCCACCGACGTCAACCCCTATCTGGAAGCGCACGGGATGCAGCCGCTGAAACAAGGAACACGCCTGCACGACCTGCTACTGCGCCCACAACTGTCGATGGCGATGCTGGCTGAGGCTTTGCCGGCACTGCAAGAGCAAATTGGCAACATCGAGAACCGCCGCCGCGACGAAATCGTTGAGGCTGCCGAAATTGCCATCAAATATCGCGGCTACATCGACCGCGAGGAGCAAATTGCCGAGCGCGTGGCACGCTTAGACCATGTGACCCTGCGAGGCAAATTTGACTACAGTCAAATCACCCAAATCTCCACCGAGGCACGCCAGAAGCTGCAACGCATCGACCCCGAAACGGTAGGGCAAGCCTCGCGTATCCCTGGCGTATCACCTAGCGACATCAACATCTTGTTGGTTCTGCTAGGACGATGATCAGCCTTGTTCCACGTGAAACAATTTCAACACAACACATTGATTTACAGATGAAAAGCAAAGACTTAGACAAAGTGAAACAATTGGTGCGCAACGTGCCAGACTTTCCCGTTGAGGGCATACAATTCAAAGACCTGACGACGGCATTTAAAGACCCCGAAGCGCTGCACATCATGGTAGAGGCACTGGCAGACATCTATCGGGATGCTGGCGTGACCAAAGTGGTGGGCATCGAGGCTCGTGGATTTATCTGCGGCGCCATTCTCGCCGACCGGCTCGGAGCTGGTTTCGTGCCGCTGCGCAAACCAGGCAAATTGCCTGCCGAGGTCATTCAAAAAACCTATGCCAAGGAATATGGCACCGACACCATCGAGATTCACCGCGATGCCATCACGACTGACGACGTGGTGGTGATTCACGACGACCTGCTCGCCACAGGCGGTACCATGCTCGCCGCATTGCAGCTGGTACAGGAAATGCATCCCCGCAAAGTGTACGTCAACTTCATCTGCGACCTTGCCGACCTGAAGGGTCGCGACAAATTCCCCGACGACATCGAGGTAACATCGCTGTTCACTTTCTGACGCCAAAGCCATGAACGACGCGCTCAAGCTTAAGCTCTCATTGCTGCCCGACGACCCTGGCGTTTACCGCTATCGCAATGCACAGGGCACGGTCATCTATGTGGGCAAGGCTAAGAACCTGAAGCGGCGCGTCAGTTCCTATTTCAACCGCGAGCACGAGTCGCCCCGCACACGCATCTTGGTGCGCAATATTGCCGACCTGGAATACACCGTCGTCAACACCGAGGAAGAGGCGTTAGACTTGGAGAACGCCCTCATCAAGGAATATCAGCCGCGCTACAACGTGCTGCTCAAAGACGACAAGAGCTATCCCTGGATTTGCGTGACCAGCGAGCTATATCCGCGCGTGTTTATCACCCGCGATGCCCGACACAAGGGCGACAAATTTTATGGTCCATATCCCAAAGCCGAAGTTGCTAAGGCCCTGATTGACACCATGCGGCAGCTGTACCCCCTGCGCACCTGCCGCCTAAATGTTTCACGTGAAACAATCGACACTGATAAGCATCGCCTGTGCCTGCAATATCACATCCATCGCTGCGAAGGCTGCTGCAAAGGCTTGGTCACACCCGAGCGTTATGGCGAATACATCAGCCAAGTCAAACAAATCCTCAACGGTGACACCCGACAGCTCATGGACCTGCTGATGGCACAGATGCAAGAGCTGGCAGCGCAGCTGCGCTTTGAAGAAGCCGAGACGCTCAAGCACCGCTACCAGCTGCTGGAACACGTCAGACGACGGTCGGTCATCGTCAGCCCGACAGTGCACAACATCGATGTGTATGGCTTGTTGCGTGACGATGATGCCGCCTACGTCAACTATATGCACATGCGGGGTGGGGCAGTGGTGCAATCGATGACGCTGGAATATCGCCTATCAACCCACGACGAAGATGATGCCGAGCTCATGTCGATGGCGATTGCCGAAGTGCGGCAGCAGCGCACCACCACCGACAAAGCAGACCGCGCAACCGAGGCGGTGGTTAACATTGAGCCTGATGTCGCGTTCAGTGACCTCACCTGCATCGTGCCGCAACGTGGCGACAAGCGAAAGCTGCTTGACATCGCCCTCAAAAACGCCGCACAACGGCGCACCGACCGCCTGCGCATGATGGAAAAGCTCAACCCCGAACAACGTACCACACGCACGCTCACCACCATGCAACGCGACCTGCACCTCACTGTCATGCCACGGCACATCGAGTGCTTTGACAACAGCAACATCGGCGGCACGGCAGCAGTGGCATCGTGCGTGGTGTTCCGTAATGCCAAACCAGCCAAAAAAGAATACCGCCACTTCAACATCAAGACGGTGGAAGGCAGTGACGACTTTGCCACTATGCGCGAAGTGGTCACCCGACGCTACAGCCGCCTGATGCAAGAGGGGCAGGAATTGCCCCAACTGCTGATTGTTGACGGTGGTAAAGGCCAGGTGACCGCCGCAGTGGAAGCACTAGATGGCATCGGGTTGCACGATAGCATTGCCGTGGTGGGCATCGCCAAGCGGCTAAACGAAGTCTATTTCCCAGGCGACAGTGTACCCCTTTACATCGACAAGAACAGCGAGACACTGCGTGTGATTCAGCGACTGCGCGACGAGGCGCACCGCTTTGCCATCACATTCCACCGCAAGCAACGCAGCAAGGGACAAGTGCACTCGGCACTCGACGACATTGCCGGCATAGGCCCACGAAGCCGCGACGCACTGCTCAAGCACTTCAAATCGCTCAAGCGCATTGCCGCTGCCAGCGACGAAGAATTGGCAGCCGTGGTGGGTCCAGCCAAGGCACAACTGTTGCGCGAAGCACTGCGAGGCGACGAAAATATTGCCGCCACATAACGTATTTATCAAAAAAATGTGCTTAATTTGCCCCTATGAAACGACTCGTGATATTTGGAAACCGTTATCAGCAAGGTGACACCCGCCGTGTGATGTCGCTGCTTGACAACCTGCGTAACCGAGGCATCGATGTGGCTATTGAACGAGACTACAAGAGCTTTTTGACGCAGCTGCACGGCGATGCCGCAGCGCAAATCACCGCATTTGATGCCGAACAAGTCCCCGATGCCGACATCGCCCTTTCGCTAGGCGGCGACGGCACGTTGCTCACCACCGTGATGTGGGTGGCACAACAGGGCATGCCCATCATGGGCATCAACACAGGACACCTGGGCTACCTGACCGCAGCACACCTCGACGAGGCAGATGCTGCCATCGACGAATTGCTGAACGGCCAGTGCCGCATCGAAGCCCGCACCATGCTGCAAGTGGCGTGCGATGCCACCGACATTGCACACCCATGGGCGCTAAACGATATCGCCATCTTGCGGCACGACACCTCGTCAATGCTCGACATGGAAACGCGGTTGCGCGGGCGCGACCTGACCACCTATCGCGGCGACGGGCTGGTGGTATCGACCCCCACAGGTTCTACCGCCTATAACATGAGCGTGGGAGGTCCCATCATGGAGCCCACGACAGCCTGCCTGGTGCTATCACCCATCTCGCCACACTCACTGACCATGCGCCCGCTGGTGGTGCGCGACGACAGCGACATCGTGATACGCACACACACGCGTGCCACACACTACGAGGTGAGCATCGACGGCGAGGTGGCGTTGTGCCCCACGGGTTCAACCATCACCATAGCGCGTGCACCCTACGATGCCCGCATCATTCAGCGACCCGCCAACAACTTTGCCCGCACGCTGCGCCACAAACTGCTGTGGGGCACCGACCAGCGATAGCCCCCTTGCAGATGCCCTCTGAAAAAGCGGTATCAACCCCATGACACCACAGGCGGCAACCCTTTGTTTTTTATCGGGTTGCCGCCTGCTCTAGTTTTATGAAGCTATTTCTGTTTTTCGCTCTATCTGTTACTTGATGTCGATGACCCTAGCCTCGCGGGTTTGCTGTTCGGGTTTAACCTTGGGCAGTGTGACGGTGAGCACACCGTGCTGAGCCGAAGCACTGATGGCATTGCGATCCACATCGTCAGGCAACAGCAGGGTCTGGTGGAACTTGGTGTAGGCAAATTCGCGTCTCAGGTAGTGCCCACACTCCTTATCCTTGCACTCACCCTTCTCGTCGCCGCACTTGGTTTCCTGCTTCTTTTCGAGGTCAATCACCAGATTGTCGTCGGCATCGAGTGTTACCTTAAAATCGTCGCGGGTCATGCCTGGAGCAGCGATTTCAACATCATATTCATTTTCTTTTTCAATCACGTTGATGGCAGGAGCCGTCGCGTTCATCTTTGGCATTGGTAAAACATCGAAAAAGTCGTTAAAGACATCGGGTAACCAATTTTGATTTCTGCGTACTAACATAGTTGTATCCTCCTAAATTTTAAAAGTTATTATCAATTTTTGTTTTTGAATCGCTTTGAGAAGCAAATTCACTGCTTAATGGTTGCAAGCCGTGTGCCATGTGGTGTATGGTGGACAAAACGGCAGCAAAGTGGACAATTTGACCGACAAGTGTTCTAAATTTCAGCAAATGTGTCATAATTTACCCTTAAGCTTTCATGCTCACAGAATTATCACTACCTTTGCATCCGTATAAACAGACCAAATTAAAAAATAGACCAAAGACAGATTATGCGAAAACTCGTGTTATCGATCGTGTGCGCAATGTTAGCGATGACTAGCGTGGCTCAAGTGGTGACACTTGACTCGTGCCGCGCCATGGCACTGCGCAACAACAAAGAGATACAGCAGGCTGCGCTCAACATCGAGAAAGCCGGCTACCAGCGTGACGAGGCACGTGCAGCCTACCTGCCCAAAGTGGATTTTCAGGCAGGATACATCTATAACGCGCGTAAGGTGTCACTAGTGAGCGAAGACCAGATGCTACCCACCAAGTCGTTTAACCTGAGCACCGGCTCCTATGACTACAACCTGGTGACCGACCCCACCACGGGCTACCCGCTGCAAGTGAATGGACAATATGTGCCGTCAACAGTGGCTCTGCTGCCCAAGAGCGCACTCACCTATAATATCCATAATCTGATGGGAGGAGCCCTGACGGTCACACAACCCATCTACATGGGCGGTAAAATCACGGCGATGAACGCCATCACCCACTATGCCGAAGAGCTGGCGCAAGAGATGCACGACAGCAAGGCGCAAGACATCATCTATGACGTGGATGCCGCCTACTGGCAAGTGGTCTCGCTCTGCGCTAAGCAGAAGCTGGCGCAGAGTTATGTGAAGCTGGTGGAGTCGCTCGACAACGATGTGAAAGCCCTGGTCAACCAAGGCCTTGCCACACGCGCTAACCAGCTCAACGTGGATGTGAAGCTCAACGAAGCCAACGTGGACCTGACCAAGGTGGACAATGGTGTGGTGCTGGCACGCATGCTGTTGGCACAGTTGTGCGGTCTGCCAGTCAACACCCCCATGACACTGGCTGACGAAAACAGTGACGAGATAGGCACCAAGCTGGTTGCAACACATGTTAACATGGATGAGGTGTATGCCCGTCGCCACGACGTTCGCTCGCTAGAGCTGGCTACCGAAATCTATGACCAGCAAGTGAAGGTTGCACGCAGCGAGATGATGCCACAGCTAGCAGCCGTAGCTGCACTGCACGCCACCAACCCCAATAGCTATAACGGCTTTGAAAACCGCTTTGGCGCATCGTTCAGCATCGGTGCCATGCTCAAAGTGCCGCTATGGCACTGGGGCGGCCTGTCGAGCAAAGTGAAAGCTGCAAAAGTTGATGCCAACATTAAGCGGCTTGAGCTTGCCGAAGCCAAAGAAAAAATTGCCTTGCAGGTCAATCAAGCCAATTTCAAATATCAAGAGGCATACAAGACGCTTGAGATGACCAAAGCCAACCTGGCACAAGCCGATGAGAACCTGCGCATCGCCAACGTGGCGTTCAAAGAGGGTGTGGGCACAGCCGACGACGTGATGACGGCACAGACCGCATGGCTCAAAGCCAACAGCGAAAAAATCGACGCCGAAATCGATGTGCAACTGTGCGACGTGTACCTCTCAAAGGTCATGGGCAACATGAACTACTAGACAACATCAACACAACAACAATAATCACTACACAACAATGGAGAAAGACGAACAGAGAACCGTGGTTCGCAAAAAGGACAAAGCCCTGCTTGCAGCACTAGCCGTGTTTGCGCTGGTCATGGCATGCATTGCCATTGTGGGCATCTTGCTCATCCATCCCGCCGAGACCACCACTCAGGGACAGGCTGACTGCGATGCAGTGAGGGTAAGCGGCAAGCTGCCTGGGCGCATCGTCAAGTTCTATGTGCACGAGGGTGACACCGTCCATAAGGGTGATAAGCTGGTGAGCATCTACTCCAGCACTGTCGATGCCAAGTATTATCAGGCCAAGCAGATGCAAGAGGCGGCAGCTTCGCAAAACCAAAAGGCTGAGAAGGGCACACGCGACGAGATTAAGCAAAGTGCCTACAACGTGTGGCAGCAAGCCATCGCGGCACAAACCATCGCACAGAAGACCTACCAGCGTGTAGAGAACCTGTTTCAGCAGGGTGTAGCCACCGAGCAAAAGCGCGATGAGGCCAAAGCTGCCTACGAAGCAGCCACAGCTCAGGTAAAAGCTGCTAAGGCGCAATATGACCTAGCAGTCAAGGGCGCACAGCAAGAGGACAAGAAAGCCACCAAGAGCATGGAGAATGCCGCCAAGGGCACCGTGATGGAGGTGGAGTCGCTGCTCGAAGACCAGGTGCTCACAGCCCCATGCGACGGCGAGGTGAGCGAGATTTATCCGCAAGAGGGCGAGCTGGTTGCCACCGGCACACCCATCATGTCGCTGTCGAAGCTCGACGACATGTGGGTGACGTTCAGCGTGCGCGAAGAGCAGCTCAAGAACCTGCCTATGGGTAAAGAAGTGAAAGTGCGCATTCCCGCACTGAACAACATGGAAGCCCCCATGACGGTTTATTACATCCACGACATGGGCAGCTATGCCGTGTGGCAAGCCGCCAAGGCTTATGGCCAGTACGACAGCAAGACTTTTGAGGTCAAGGCTCGTCCCGTCGGCAAGATTGATGGATTAAGGCCAGGCATGTCGGTCATCTTAATCGAGGATTAATCAGCTCAATGTCATTATGATGGTCTGGAACTACGTCAAAGAGTCGTTCAAGCGCGGGTGCATTCAGCTCGTGCGGCGACCCATGTACTTCCTGCTCATCGTCATCTTGCCAGTGCTGTGCAGCTGGTTTTTGCTTGACCTCATCAAGCCTGGAATCATTCAGCAAGTGCCTGTAGGCATTGTGGACTTGGACAATAGTGCCCTGTCACGTCGGCTGAGCCGCAACCTCAACGCATTTCAGCAAGTCAACATCTGCCAGCACTACAGCGACTTTACCGAGGCACGCGATGCCGTGCAACGTGGTGAGGTGCTAGGATTCTTCCTGATTCCCGAGGATTTGGAGGAGCGGGCACTGGGCGGCCGCCAGCCAGTGGTGAGCTACTATGTGAACTATGCCTATTATGGCCCGGCATCGATGCAGTACAAGGGATTCAAGACCATTTCACTGCTCGCTAACGGCGGCATCATCCAGACAGCATTGCGCACAGTAGGTCTGCCCAACGAGCAAATCTCGTCAACGTTGCAGCCCTACATCAACCATGTGCACATGCCAAACAACCCGTGGATTAACTACAACTACTACCTGAACATGACGTTTGTGCCGTGTTTCTTGGCACTGTTCATCCTGCTGGTGACGGCGTTCACGCTGGGCACCGAGTTGAAATCGGGCCTCAGCCGGCAGTGGTTGCGCATCTCGGGCGACAACATGTTTGTCGCGCTCATTGGCAAGCTGGTGCCCCAGTCGGTGCTGTTCACCTGCGTGGGATGGTTTATCCAGTGGATGATGTACCGATGCTTCGACTTCCCACTCAACTGCAACCCGTGGAACATGTTGATTGCCATGTGGTTGTTTGTGATGGCTAATCAGGCATTTGCCGTGCTGATGTACTGCTTCACGCCCAACTTCAGGTACGGGACCATGCTGTGTACGCTGCTGGGCATGGTGTCGTTCTCGTTCTGCGGCTTCTCGCTGCCCCAGGAATCGATGTACCCGTGGGTGGAGGCGTTGGGTTTTGTCATGCCCATCAAGTATTATTTCTTGATTTCGGTTGACCAGGCGTTTAACGGCATCGACCTGTATTACTCCCGCTACTACTATGCAGCACTCATCGGCTTCCTGCTGTTGCCCATGCTGCTGATGTGGCGACTGAAGAAAGAGTGTAAAAATCCCGTTTATGTGCCTTAAGCAATCACAAGTGTAATGAGCAAGAACAAGCAACAACATAATGCCCTGATGCGGTGGATTATCCAAATCTATCAAGTGTGCCGCCGCGAGTTCTATCTCGTGTTCCGCGACGAGGGCGTCATCATCTTCTTTCTGGTGCTTAATGCCCTATATCCGGTTCTGTATGCGCTAATCTACAATCCAGAACTCGTGCGCGACGAGCCCGTAGTGGTAGTTGACGACAATCGCAGCCAGCTGAGCCGCGACTTCGCACGGCGACTCGATGCCACCCAGGAGGTCAGCATCGCAGGCTATGCCGCCAACATGGAGGAAGCTCAAGACATGATGCACCGCAAGCAGTGCTACGGCATTATTTACTTCCCGCGCGACTTTAGCGCATGCGTTGCCCGTGGCGAGCAGGGTCACGTGTCGCTCTATTGCGACATGAGCGTGATGATGCGTTACAAAGCAATGTATAGCGCACTTACCAACGTCACACAATCGTTGAGCAGTGAGAAGCAGGCAGCAGCTGTTGCCCCCGTGCTTTATAACACAGGCACCATCATCGAGAGCCGACAAGTGCCAATTGGCAACACCACCATGGGTATTGCCAGTGCGGTGCTGCTGTTCATCTTGCCACTCGTGCTGCAACAGAGCATGATATTGGGCATTGCTATGCTGCATGGCGGCAGCATTGAGCGACGACGCAAAAACTTGGGGCGCGACCCGCTGGCAATTGAGGCTTGCGTGAGTGCGACCATACTGGGCAAAACGCTGTGTCATCAGCTCATCTATGTGGTGCCCACAGTCTATGTGCTGCACTATTTACCCATGTTCTTTGATTTTCCACAAAACAGCAGCCTGCTCGACGTGCTGTGCCTTGCCGTGCCGTTCATCATAGCGGTATCGCTCATGGGGCAAACCTTGCAAGCGTTTGTCAACGAGCGCGAGAGCGTGTTCTTGCTGTTTGTGTTCTCATCAGTGGTGTTTGTGTTCCTCACAGGCGTGTCGTGGCCCCGATATGCCATGTCGCGACTGTGGCGTGTGGTGGGTGACTGCGTGCCCAGCACCTGGATGTGCAATGCCTACGTGCTGATGCAAAGCGATGGAGCACTGCTGCACCAGGTTTCACATCCATTCACCATGCTATGGCTGCAATGCCCCGTGTTCTATTGCCTGGCATACTTGGTAGAACGGTTTGTGAACCGCCGCCGCTACAGGTCGTGGATTGCAGCTAGCGAAGACAATCCTCGCATCCTTACGCGCGTGGACCTTGCCAAGAACGGCGTGGGCTAAAATAACAGCTTATGCAGCTGCCACAGTTAACATATCCCGACGGTACCACTGTACACCTTTGGTTGCTCAGCGAAGATGCCGAACAGCTATATCAGCTAGGGGCAGAAGCCGGAATCGAGCTCAATGACTTAAACGGACTTGCCACCAGACGTCGCCGCGAGGTGCTGGCGACACGGTTGCTGCTGCAAGCGGCTAATGGCGACAAGCTATTGCAGCACGACGACGATGGCGCACCCGTGGCAAAGGGATGCCATGTGAGCGTGTCGCACACGACAGACATGGTGGTGCTGGCACTCAATCAAGACCACGCTATAGGCATTGACGTGGAGCGCACCGACCGGCAACAAGTGCTGCGTGTCCGCAACAAGTTCCTGAATCAAGACGAATTGACAGCCATTGCCAACAATAACCTTCAGGCAAACATCATGGCATGGACTGCCAAAGAGGCTATCATCAAGCTATGCCGCCAACGCGATATTGACTGGACTAACGCCATCAGGCTTGAACCAATGCCAACCATTAGCAGCCTAGTGACGTTCCGTGCCACCTGTCATCAGCGTTTATGCAATGTGGCGGCATGTAGCTGCAACGACCACATCATCACAGTGGCACACTGGCTTTGAGCAACAGCCTGCCACACCCAAAATCGAGTATGAGGTAAACACTAATCGTAGGTGCTTATCTCCTGCTTTCATGTTTACGACCTTTCACACCACCGTACAAGCGGGTCCGCATACGGCGGTTTCCTATTGAATTAATATAAGTGCTTCCACCGTGGCGAATGAGTTTTCGCTTATCCACATGAAAGTCAGCGCTTCCCAAACTCTTTCGGATTCCGCCCTATCACCTCTGGGGTAGCGATCGTCTGCCCTTGCTGGGCGAACCAGGAAAACAAGCGGGGATGCCGATAGGGCATCCCCGCTTGTTTTATCTGCCGGCATCATGATGATGCCAGCCATTATCTGTTGTCGTTATGACAAGATGATATCAACAATGATATTGACATCGGCAATGGTTACCTCGCCATCGCCGTTGACATCGGCAATGGAGTCATATTCACCATTTAAGATGAAGTCAACAACTGCATTAACGTCGGCAATAGATACCTCACCGTCGCCATTCACGTCACCACGCAGACCGCTGCCACCATGCTCAACAACCGAGATGGGGTAGAGCTCGATGATGCTCTTGTAAACGGTCACAAAGGCACGTACATCATAGGTCTTGCTGGCATCGATTTCGGGAATCTCAACAGTCTGGTTGAACTTGTTGAACATAATCATGCTGCCAGTCTCGTCAATCAGGCGGTAGTAGTTGGTCGAGTCCATAACCACTTGAACGCCATCCCAACCCACATAGGTGTGAATCATGTCTTGCGAAATCTCCTCGACGGGCATCATCTCGGGCTCAACGGTTGCACCCTTGTAGTCAACTTTGAACGTGCTATCAACAGGAATCAGCTCGGTGATGCTGTTGTAGGTGGTCCAGCTGGCAATTGCGTCGCTGATGACATCACCGTTCTCGAAGGTGTTGCTCAACGTGCCGTAAACCAGTGCATAGTCGTCATCAACCTTCACATACAGGTTCTTGCCATTCTGATAGATAGCGGTCATCGGGGTAGTGAAGTGAGCGTTGGTGCCGGCACCCAGTGCGTACAGCTCCTCAAGGCTAGCCACATCGGGAACGGCAACTGCGCCACCACCTTCCTCGGTGATGTTGATGGGCAGCACTTGGTAAACGGTGTTGGTCTTGCCATAGCTGCCAACGATGCCGTAAACATCGTAACGCTTGGTCAGGTCGGTGGGCAGGCTGGCCTTGAAGGTGTTGTTGTAGAATGCGCAGCTGTTGCCACTAGCGTCGGTCAGGGTGTTGCTAGAGGTGTTGATGAGCACGCTCTTGAGCAGCACATAGTGTCCAAAGATGTCGTGACCCACTGCGGTGGGAGCAATCTCCTCGGGGGTAACAGTGACGTTGCCGGTAGCTGCCTGGAAGTCAGTGGGCGACTTCAGCTCGGGCTCGCCGTTGTAGGTGGTCTTGGTACCGCCGAATCCCTTAGGAATCACGTCACCCATGTTATAGGTCTGACCAGTGCTGCCATACACCAGCATGTAGCCGCTGTCGTCCTTCACATACAGGTAGTTACCACTCTGATACAGGGTGGTCACATCGTTCTTGAACGTGCAAGTGGCATTGTCTGACAGAGCTTGGAAGCCAGCGATGTTCACACCATCCTCGGTGTCACCGCCGTTAACGTCGGTCACCTTGACGGGAAGCACCTGATAAACAGTGTTCTCGCTGCCATAGCTACCGATGATGGCAATCACATTATAGGTGGTGCTAGCGTTGATGCTGCTGCTCGAAACACCCATGTTGAAGTACAGAGGAGCTGTGCCAGTGGCATCGGTGATGGTCTTGTTCTCGGCATCGATGGTGGCATTCTCAATGTAAACATAGTGAGCAAACAGGTCGCTCGACACCTGGCTGCAGGTGATGGTGGTGGGGTCGATGGGGTTGTTGCCGCTAGCTGCCTCAAAGCCGCTGGTCGTGCTCACGCTCAGCTCGGGCTCGCCGCCATAGGTGGTCTTGGTACCCGTGAAGCCTGCGGGAATCACGTCGCCATTCTTGTAAGTCTTGCCCGTGGTGCCATAGAACAGGGCATAGCCCGTGTTGTCCATCACATACAGATACTTACCATTCTGAGCAAGCACATTCACAGGATTGGTGAATTGTACCACAGTGTTATCATCAACAGCCTGATAGGCAGCAATGTTAGCCACAGCGGTAGCACTGCCAATCTCGTAAGTTGCCGACACCACATCGCTGGTCTCGCCATCGAGTGCCGAGATAGCCTTAACGGTGGTGCTGGAGCTTACCGTGAAGCTGCCCGTGTAGAGGGTGCCGCTAGTAGTGGGGTCAGTGCCATCGGTGGTGTAATAGATGCTTGCACCACTGGTGTTGCAAGTGATCGTAACATCAACGGGGCTATAGTAGGTGCCTCCAGCAGGGCTGATGGTAGGAGCCGTCAGCTTGCCGTCGTCAACGGTCACAACAATCGAAGTGACGCGCACCTGAGCTGAGCTAGCCGTGAACACCACATTGCTGGCAGAACCAGTCCATGTGCCCACTGCGCCCTCATAGGTGTAGCTGCCCGTGCTAGCGGTGAAGCAGCCAGGACCATACTGGTTGGTACCCTCGGCAGTGCAAGTGAACACGATGCTGGAAACATTGCCCGCACTGGAAGTCACCGTCAGGGTCTGGCCTTTGTAGATGCGGTAGTGCTTGCCATTAGCCATACCGTTAGAAACAGTGATGGTCACACCGTCCTTCTCGATTGAGTAGGCTGAGGCCGTCGAGCTTCCAGTACCAGTGTCGGTGGTGGCATCAAACGTGACGTCTGTTGCCCAAGCCATGCTTGCCAACACACACATGAAAAGTAGTGTAAATAACTTTTTCATTTGATAAATAACATATTAACTAGTTAATAAACCGATGATTTGCTTGATTGAAATGAGCACTTTCACAAAATTGCACAAAGGTACTTGTTTTTTTGAATTTGTCAATCATTTAATTGCCTATTTTTTTCTATGTCACAATAAATTAATGAGTTGTTCATGCAGCTTAGACCCAATTTATTAAAAAAATTGCATATTTGTACTCCTATTTCGCAATTTATGCCTACTTTTGTGAGCAGCAATTGTTTGCAAACCACTTCTCGCAAGTGAAGTTAATCCATCCTCATATTTTCTGTCTTTTTAAAATCAATCACGACATGACGACCAATCACCGTAATTGCAATAGTTTTCAGCGATATATGTGTGCCTTGCTACTGGCATTAGCAACCTTGACCGCCTGGTCGCAGACCTTTCGCATAGACGGCCACAAAGCCGTAGCTGACACCCTCTATGGACGCTGGCTGTGCAGCGTGCCGCAAGAGTGCTTTGGCACCGACTGGACCGCCACCGTTGAACTCGACTCGACGTGGACCGATGTGGTGATTAATGGCGACACCGTGGTCAACGGCGACACCGTGACGTTTGACAGCATTGCAGGCGGACGCTACTACACCGTGAGTGCCGTCATAGACAGCTGCGACACCATCAGCGGCCAGCTGACATTCACCTGGCTGCCCGTGTTGGAATTGGCTGGTGACTTCGGCTATGAATACACCGAGGGCACCGTGACCCTTAACATGCCTGACGGCAGCAAGGGCAACGACTGGCGAGCCAAACTGAAGTGGCGCGGAGGCATCACCAATGGCACAAACAAGCACAAACGCAACTACCACATCAAGTTCCTTGACGAGAATGGTGACAAAAAGAACCGCCGCCTGCTGGGCCTGCGCAAAGACAACCACTGGAAACTGGATGCCGGACAGATGGACGAGCTGCGTGTGCGCAACAGGGTGGGGTGCGACTTGTGGCTTGACTTGGCACGGAAGCCTTGGTATGCCAACGACTCGCTAGATGTCGTGAACGGCTCGCGCGGCGCCATGACCGAGGTGGTGCTCAATGGCGAGTATCGAGGTATTTACAACCTGTGTGAACCCGTTGACCGCAAACAGCTGCAACTGGAAAAGTATGACACCGTGGCAAACGTATTCAAAGGCGGGCAATGGGTATCAAAGCAATGGACACGCACCGTCACGATGTCGAACCCCGCAACATGCAGCAACAATCAGAGCACTTGGGACGGATTTGAGGTGAATTATCCTGATTTTGACGATGTGAGCCCAACCGATTGGTCACCGCTATATAACTCCGTGTGGTTCATCAAAAATTGTGACCGCTACGACCGCTGGGACGACTATGTGGATTCGCTGGGCACCTACTTTGACTTGCCTGTGATGATGGATTACTTCATCTTCATCATCAGCTTGCAAGCACTTGACAACGAGAGCAAAAACATCTATTATAGCTGCTATGACCGCAATGTGGACAGCCGTCTGACCATGACGGTTTGGGACTTGGATATGAGCACGGGTGCCGACATCGCAATAACTGGTGACTACAGCAGTTACATCTATCCCGAGCGACCCGTCAACTGGATTTCACAACTTGCCATGGTGGCATTGCCAGGACACGGCGGCAAGATTTATCACCAAATTGTGAAGCGCTATTGGGAGTTGCGCGAGGGATGCCTGAACACCGACAGCCTGGTTAACCGTTACCAATCGGCAATTGATGAGCTAGAAGCATGCGGAGCAGCCGCTCGTGAAGAGGCTCGCTGGAGCGGCGACAGCGACTTGGGCGGCAAAAAGCTGGACTTGAGCGTTGAGATGGCTTACGTCGCCGATTGGCTCAAACGCCGCATGGCCTATCTGGATGAGAATGTGTTTGTAAACACGACCATTGTGGGCGATGTAAACGATGACGGCGAGGTCACCATTGCCGACGTGAATGCCATCGTCGATTTCATCTTGTCGGGCACCTACTATGCCGCAGCCGATGTGAACGGTGATGGCGAGGTCACCATTGCCGACGTGAATGCCGTTATCAGCATCATCTTGGGCAGCGATGTTTGATAAAGTTCGCCTTGTTGAACGGCACAACTCAAAAATAAACCCTTTGGTTGAAAAAATTTGTTCTTTGGCTCGCAAATGCCTATATTTGCGAGCTTTTCATGAATACGACCTATTAACTTTTCATATCCACAAACAAATATGAATAAACGACAAGTAATTATGTGCATGATGCTCGCCGCAGTGTGGTGTTGTGCCACGGCACGGCAGACCATGTGGGTACACACGGGTCAAGTGCACTGGGCATACAAAACGTGCGACGTGGGCAACATGCTCTACGTGAACGACGATGAGACCTTGTTGACGGTGCTCGACAAGGACTATGCCATCAGCGACATCGATAGCATCACCGTGGACGACCAAGGCATCGATGACGACAACGTGCTGGTAAGTTATGACGGCAGCACTGCCGACGTGACCATAGCGGGCAACATCGCTAATTATATCACTGCCAGCGTTGACGGTGCACAAGTGAGCGTGATACAGAGCAGCGATGTGGCTAGCGAACTGACCTACACACTGACGGGTGATGCCACCGACGGCATGTTCTATCACGAGGGCAGTTACAAAATCACACTGATTCTCAACGGCGTGAACATCACCAACACAAGCGGTCCCGCCATCAACATCCAAAATGGCAAGCGCATTGCCATAGAGCTGGCTGAGGGAACTGATAATTACCTGACAGACAGCAGCGACAATGGCAAGAAGGCATGCTTCTTGGTGAAAGGTCATGCCGAGTTCAGCAAAGCGGGCAACCTGACCATCGCGGGTAACAAGAAACACGCTTTTGCCAGCAACGAATATTGCGAAATCAAAAAAACGGTGGGTACCATCACCATCACCAACTCTGTCGCCGATGCGTTTAACGTGGTGGAATATTTCCAAATGAATGGCGGCACAGTTGTGGTTGAGAGCACAGGCGACGACGGCATCCAGTGCGATGCCGACGATGTCACCGACCCCGAAGCCGACGGCCATGTGCTCATCAAGGGAGGCACATTGACGCTTAATGTGAGCGAAGCTGCTACCAAGGGCATCAAGGCTGACGGTGAGGTGACCATCAGCGGTGGCACGGTCAACATCAACCATACCGGCACGGCAGCATGGGACAGCGACGACAGCGAGGTGAAGTCACCTGCCTGCATCAAGAGTGACCGCAACATCACCATCAGCGGCGATGATGCTGTGGTGACCCTGGTTGCCAGTGGCAGCGGTGCCAAGGGCATCAGCTGCGACACCACCTTCACCATCAGTGCAGGCACACTAGATATCAAAGCTAGTGGTGCACAATATGCCTATGGCACTACCGACACCGCCAAGGTGCGTTGCGTAAAAGCAGACCAAGCCATTATCATTAGTGGCGGGACCACCACAGTGACCACCCAGGCAGCCAATGCACAGGGTTTCAACACCGATGGCACGGTAACCATAACCGACGGCACAGTGACGTGCAACACCTATGACCACGGCATCAAGTGCGAGGGCGATGCCACCGTGAGCGGAGGCTCACTTCATTTCACAATCACCGGCGCAGCTGCCAAGGGCTTCAAATGCGACGGAGATATGGACATCAGCGGCGGCACGTTTACTGGCACCACCAGCGGTGGCGGACAATGGGACAGCAGTGCCAATGAGACCAGTGCTTGTGCCAACATCAAGGTAAATGGCAACATGAACATCAGTGGCGGCACCTTTGACCTCACATCGACCGGCGCGGGCGGCAAGGGCATCAGCGTGGATGGTGCACTCGTCATCAACGATGGCGATTTCACCGTGGTTACCACAGGCGCACGTTACTCTTATGGCAGCAGCTGGGGCAGGTCAAGCAGCTCCTATCGCAGCTCGCCCAAGGGCATCAAGGCAGACGGCAACATCACCATCAACGGTGGCACCTTTAACCTGAGCACCACGGGCGGCGAGGGTGCCGAAGCCATCGAGAGCAAGGCGGTACTGACAGTCAACGACGGACAATTCGAGATTGAGGCTTATGACGACTGCACCAACAGCAGCAGCCACACCTACCTCAACGGCGGTTACATCTATGTCCACTCAACCAACAACGACGGCATCGATGCCAACGGCAACATCTACCTCACTGGTGGTGTGCACATGGTCTATGGCTCTGGTGACCCTGAGTGCGCCCTAGATGCCGCTGAACAATACAACCTGTATATCACTGGTGGCACATGCGTGGGCATTGGCGGCAGCAACTGGTCGGCACCCACCAGCACCACCAATGTACAGCCTGCAATCGCTTACAACGGCACACAAAGCAACGGCACCACCTACCTGCTGCGTAGCGGTTCCACCGACATCTTGGCTTGGACCGTCACCAACAGCATCAGTGGCAGTGGTGGAGGCGGCGGCTGGGGTCCTGGTGGAGGTGGCTCGGGCAGCAGTGCCCTGGTGGTCATCACTTCACCCAGCCTGACCAAAGGCAGCAGCTACACCCTGTACAGTGGCGCAAGCGTCAGTGGTGACAACTGGCACAGCCTGTATTTGAATCCCACCGTGAGCAGCACTGGCAGCAGCGTTGGTTCTGTATCTTCGCTAGCTACTCCTTATTCGTCTATCGGCAGCAGTCGCCGTTAAACCCTTAACAACAAGATTCACAGTTATGAAAAAGACGATTATAACCCTAGTGACGGTCGCTATGACCATCTTGAGCGCGATAGCCGATGACACCACCTATGAGAGCCTGACCTTCGTTAAAAGCGATGGCACCGAGGTTTCCTACTCGGTGGACGGGTTGCGCATCACCTTTAGCAACAGCAACGCCGTTATTAAGAACGACGAGACCACAGGAGTGCTAGGACTTAGCAGTCTCAATTACATGTACTTCAGCGATGCCGACAGCAGCTATCTGACGGGTGATGTGAATGGCGATGGCGAGGTCACCATTGCCGATGTGAACGTGATTAATGACATCATCTTGGGCAGCGATGTTGATGCCGACGTAGAAGAACGCGCCGACGTGAACGGTGACGGTGAGGTCTCCATTGCCGACGTGAACGCAGTTATCGACATCATCTTAAGCGCATCCTGATTGCTCCCCAGCAGGTAACAATCACCACATAATAAATCGTCCCCCCGAAAGCCTATGATAACACTTTCGGGGGGACGATTTATGTGAGCAGAATAAACTCGGTGTGAGCTCTATTCGTTTGTCATCACGTTATATCTCACTCGTTGACAATCAAAGTGCCCGTGTTGCCTTGCAACGCCTCACGCGCCTTGTCAAGCGACGTGATGAGTGCAGACCCTGTGGGAGCATTCTCAAGGAAGCTGATGCATGATTCCACCTTGGGCAACATGCTGCCAGGAGCAAAATGTCCTTGCTTGATATATTCCTTGGCTTGCGCCACAGTCATGCGGTCCAGGTCTTGCTGGTTGGGCTGACGGTAGTTGATAGAAACCTTTTCAACGGCTGTGAGGATAACGAGCATATCGGCATGCACATCGTGAGCCAGCAGGGCACTGGCACGGTCCTTGTCGATAACGGCTGCCACGCCTTCATAATCACCCTTGCCTTTCTCAACCACGGGTATGCCACCGCCACCGACGGTGATGACAATGCTGCCAGCACTCACCAGCTGCTCAACCATCGGCAGCTCCACTATCTTGACAGGGATGGGTGAGGGCACCACGCGACGATAGCCTCGGCCAGCATCTTCGACAAAGGTATAGCCCGTTTCGGCAACGATGCGGTCGGCCTCCTCTTTGCTGTAGAACATGCCCACAGGCTTTGTGGGATGCTGGAACGCATCGTCCTCAGGATTAACCACCACTTGCGTCACTACAGCCGCACAGCACTTGTCGATGCCACGTTTTGCCAACTCCCTGCCGACAGCTTGCTGCAAATGATAACCAATGTAACCCTGCGTCATAGCGCCGCACTCGGGGAACGGCATCGCTGGTGTGCCACCACCATTGTTGGCACTGTATTCAAATGCCAAGTTGGTCATACCCACCTGCGGGCCATTGCCGTGACCAATCACCACATCATACCCTTCCTCGACCAAGTCAACGATGGTAGAAGCTGTGGCTTTAACCAGCTCAAGCTGCTGCTGTGGGGTCTTGCCCAAGGCATTACCGCCCAAGGCAATAACAAGTCGTTTAGCCATAACCTATATATGCTATTTCTTTTACTTAAGGGTGGCAAACATCACAGCCTTGATGGTGTGCATGCGATTCTCTGCCTCGTCAAACACCTTGCTTTGCGGGCTGCGGAACACGCTGTCGCATACCTCCATTTCCTTGAGACCAAACTTCTCGTAGATTTCCTTGCCAATGGTGGTCTCCAGGTCGTGGAACGAGGGCAGGCAGTGCAGGAAGATGGCATCGGGCTTAGCATTAGCCATCACCTCGGGCGTTACCTGATAGGGGCTGAGCAGCTTGATGCGCTGTTCCCAGATGCTGGCATCCTCGCCCATCGATACCCAGATGTCGGTGTAGATGACATCGGCATTCTTGGTACCCTTCTTCACATCGGGAGTCAGCGTGATGGTGCAACCATTCTCTTTAGCAATCTTGCGGCAAGTCTTCACCAACTCGTCTTCGGGCATATTCTCCTTGGGACCGCAAGCCACAAAGTTAATACCCAACTTGGCACTAACCACCATCAGTGAGTTAGCAACGTTGTTGCGGGCATCACCCATGAACACCAGCGTGCGTCCCTTGTAGTCGCCAAAGTTCTCCTCAATGGTGAGCACGTCGGCAAGCATCTGCGTGGGGTGGAACTGAGTGGTCAGACCGTTCCACACGGGCACGCCAGCATAGCGAGCCAAATCCTCGACCACCTGCTGGTCAAAACCACGGTATTCGATACCGTCGTACATGCGTCCCAGCACCTTGGCGGTGTCTTCGAGCGACTCCTTCTTGCCCATCTGCGATGAACCTGGATCCAGATAGGTCACGCCCATACCCAGGTCGTTACCAGCCACTTCAAATGAGCAGCGGGTGCGCGTGCTAGTCTTTTCAAACAAGAGCACGATGTTCTTACCCTGCAGGTACTTGTGAGGGGTATTGGTGCGTTTCAGACGTTTGAAGTCCTTTGCCAACTCGAGCAAATATTGAATCTCCTCGGTGGTGAAATCGAGTAACTTGAGGAAACTGCGTCCTGATAAACTTCTAGGCATATTCTAAAAACTTTTTTAAAAGGTTAATATTATTGGTGTTACTTATATGTTTGTCGATGTGTAATGATTGACTGTTTATTAGTCTCGCCACAGGGGCATGCTCATGCAGCGGGGCCCGCCTCTGCCGCGCGACAACTCACTGCTTGGAATTTCGAGAACGGTGAGTCCGTTGTCACGCAAGATGGCGTTAGTCACATTATTGCGCTCATAAACGATGACTACACCTGGTGCGATGCATAGCGTGTTTGAGCCGTCGTTCCACTGCTCGCGCTCGGCAGTGATGTGGTCGCCACCGCCACACTTGATCAGCGTCACATGTTCCACGCCCAACGTCTGCGCCAATGTCTGCTCCAGCGTCTGCTCTTGTTGCTCAATGCAGACCTCGCCGGCTGTGTCGCTAGGTGTGATTTTAAACACCTCCATGGGACCCAATATGCCAGGGTGAACAGTGAATTTGTCATAGTCAATCTGCGTGAACACGGTGTCGAGGTGCATGAACGCACGCGACTCGGGTATGCGAATCGCCAAGATGGTATTGATGCGGGCATCGGGAGCGGCAAAGATGTTCTTCGCCATGAGCTCAATGGCATCAGGCTCGGTGCGCTGTGAGATGCCTATAGCCAACGTGTTCTCGTTGAGGTTGAGCACGTCGCCACCCTCAATGTGAAATGGATTGTGCCGGTCGTAGTAGCGCACAGTGTCCTTGAAGTCGGGGTGATACTTGAAGATGTAGTCACCATAGATGGTCTCGCGGCAGCGCGTGACGCTATACATGCGATTGACACCCACGCCTGTACCGATGCTCTCGAACGGGTCGCGGGTAAAGTACAGGTTGGGCATGGGCTTGACCACGATGCGATTGTCGCCACGCACCAGGTCAACGAGCGAGTTGTCGATGTGCCGCTGCTCGCGGGGCAACTCATTGAGGTTAATGCCCTCCATGGTCTTGAGCACCAGCTGACGATTGTCGGTGATGCCATCCAGATAGTCGAAGATGAAAGCCTGATATTTGCTAGCATTGATGCCCGCCTCAGCAATAAACTGCTGTAAAAACTGACGGCGGATGCTGGGATTGATATCCAGCACCTCAGCCACCAAATCTTCTAGATAAACCACCTCGACACCATGGGTGCGCAACACGTTGGCAAAAGCATCGTGCTCCTCCTCTGCCACTTTCAGATAGGGGATATCGTCAAACAGCAATTCGTCAAGGGTGTTAGGTGTCAGGTTGAGCAGCTCGCGACCAGGCCGGTGCAACAGCACCTTGCGCAGTGGTTTAATCTCGCTTGTAATGTGGATTCCTCTCATGGGATGATTGTTTTCTTGTCTATGTTGAATGGAAAGTGCTGCAAAGGTAGCATTTTTAATTGACAAAGCAGGAATGATAGGTGATAATTTTTTATGACATATCGGTTTCAAGTGAAAACCATGCCCAAGCCGTCAGCATCAGAAGTCACTGAAAAAGGTAGGCCGAATCAGCAAGCCGATGCGCAGGCGCGAGTGGAACTTGTTGTAGTCCAGCATGCACTCGCCATAGCCATTGTAGTATTGCAGCATCAAGAACTGGTTGGACTTATAGTTGAGGCGGAATCCCACTTGCAAAATGGTGTTGAAGTTAAGGTTCCACCCTTGACGCTTGATTAATGTGGCGTCAAACACCCACTTATCATTCAGCGTTTTAAACTGAAAACCAGTTTGATAAATGCCGCTATACTTGAGTATGTCGCGATTGTTCTTGTCGTCGATGAGTGGGAGCCAATATTTGGCATGAACCATCAGTTGCGGGTCGATGTAAGCCTCACCACTCCACGACAGCTTGTTCCAGCTGCGCGATTCCAGTCCATCGCGCCCGTTGCTCTCGTGCTCAATCATCATCGTAATTTTACCCACCAGACGGCCCTTCATAATAACGAGCTTGGATACGCCAATACCAGGGTTAAAATTCAAGTCATGAAAGGGCAACGAGGGTTCAAGCACATTCCAAATAGCCTTTTGCGAGTAAAACAAATAGAGGTAGCTATGAAAGGGTAGCACACTCTTGGTCAACCGCTGCTGGATGCTGATTTGAAACTTGACATCACTGTTGTGTATGGTTGGAGACGTGCCAATCACCGTGCCGCCCACAAAGTAATTATCCTTGTACAGGCTGAAAAAAGCCCTCTTGTCAAAATCGCGTCTGATGCTGTCAGCGTTAAACTGATACTGGTCCTTGGTGATGACAATCTGCCCAGCCGCAGGCATCACTGCCAGCAACGCCAGCAGCAAGCTGAATATGATCTTCCGTGTTGATGGTTTTGCTTTCATTGCACAGCTTTTTTGATGCGCAAAGTTACTCATTCTCCCGCCAACAAGCAACCATTCAAGCTACAAAAAGCGCAGCAGCCCGCTGATTTTTGCATTCTGCAGCTGCCAAAACATTTCACTCACACCACCCGTCTTGGGCAACAAATGCATCCACCAGCAGGGCAGGGACAAATGTTCCACGATTTATTAACAATCACGCAGAGTTATGAACATTTCAAGCATTTTAACGTGTTCTAATGCGGTTTTTAACGTTGAAAGGTGTACCTTTGCACCCGTGAAACAATTTGAAGCGATATGACGGGAAAGACAATAGCGATAGCCAACCAAAAGGGTGGGGTGGGCAAGACGACCACAGCCATCAACCTTGCGGCTGCCCTGGCGGTGAGCGGGCAGCGTGTGTTGCTCATCGATGCCGACCCGCAAGCTAATGCCACATCGGGCCTGGGCGTGGAACCTAAAGATATGTCATCTACCATCTATGAATGTCTGGTGGACGATTACCCCATTGCCAGTGCCAACGTGGACACTTGTGTGGAAGGGCTGAGTCTGCTGGGGTCGCGCATCGACCTAGTGGGCGCCGAGCTAGAGCTGGTCGAGAAAACCAGCCGTGAGCGCGTGCTACGCAATGCCATCGGCAGCGTGAAGCAGGACTATGATTTTATCATCATCGACTGTAGCCCGTCGCTAGGACTGATTACGGTGAACGCACTCACCGCCGCCGACAGCGTGATCATTCCGGTGCAAGCCGAATATTTTGCGCTCGAAGGCATCAGCAAGTTGCTCAACACCATACGCATCATCAAGGGCAGACTCAATGCCGGATTGCGCATCGAGGGCTTTTTGCTCACCATGTACGACGCTCGGTTGCGCCTCGCCAACCAAATTTATGAGGAGCTGAAAGGGCACTTCGGCGACATGGTGTTTAACACAGTGATACCCCGCAACATACGCATCAGCGAGGCACCCAGCCACGGGCTGCCCGTGATTGTCTATGACCCAGACTGCCGTGGCACCACCAGCCACATGCAACTGGCGCAAGAACTGATGCGCCGCACGACAACGCCCAACAACAACTGATTACGAACCTCTTGAACAGACTATCACGACAATGAAACGAAACGCACTGGGCCGCGGGCTAGACTCGCTCATCTCGATGGACGACATACAGACCGGCGGATCATCGGCGATCAACGAGATTGCCATCAACCAAATAACCCCAAATCCCGACCAGCCACGCCGCAACTTTGATGAAACGGCGCTTGACGAGCTGGCAAGCTCAATTCGGGAGCTGGGCATCATTCAGCCGCTGACATTGCGCAGCGTGGGCAACAACAGCTACCAAATCATCTCGGGTGAGCGTCGCTACCGTGCCGCCATGCTGGCAGGACTCACATCGGTGCCTGCATATGTGCGCACCGCCAACGACAGTGAGGTGACCGAGATGGCACTCATTGAGAACATTCAGCGCGAGGATCTTAACGCCATCGAAATTGCGTTGACGTTCCGCAAGCTCATCGACCAATATCACCTCACACAAGAGCGTTTGAGTGAACGCATCGGTAAGAAACGAGCCACTATCGCCAACTTCTTGCGCCTGCTCAAACTGCCCGCCGAGGTACAACTGGGGCTGCGAGACCACACCCTCGACATGGGACACGCCCGCGCCTTGTTGTCGCTTGACGACCCCAAACTGCAACTCAAGCTCTACAACGAGACCATCAAGAAAGGGCTGTCGGTGCGCCAAGTGGAGCAACGCGCCAAGCAGATGCAGCACGCATCAGTGGGCGGCACGGCTGACGATGCCACCCAAGCACCCAGCAGCAAGGATTATGAAATTCTGCAACGCCACTTGGCATCGGCATTTGGTGTGCCTGTGAAGTTCACCTGCGACAAGACGGGGAAAGGCAAAATTACCTTCCCGTTTACCACTGAAGCCCAGCTGGAAAAAATCATCCGCATCTTCGACCAACTCAAGAACGCCTAACTGACCGGCATGGTGTCCCTGCACATGACGACATATCGCCTCATCGCCTGCTGGCAACGCTGCCTGCTGACCGTGGCATTGGCACTCAGCGCATTGCTGGGTGTACAGGCACAATCGATGCCTGCAAGCGACACCACAGCCATTGACACACCTGCCAAGCACCGCGACCGCAAGGCTGTGGTTGCCAACACCACCCCCGACAAGGACTCACATCCCGTGCGTGTGGTCACCGTGGCAGGCGACACCGTCACCTTTGCCAGCATGGACTCGGTTACCCATTTGCAGGGAGTCGAGATTTTGGCAGACAGCATCGCGCCTGCTACCACCACATTGGGCGACGTCAGGGTGTTTAACCCCGACCCTGAACGCGCACTGTGGCTATCGGCACTGTGCCCTGGCTTAGGTCAAATCTACAACCGCCGCTACTGGAAACTGCCCATCGTGGTGGGAGCCTTTGTGGGTCTCACCTATGGCACGGCATGGAACAACCGCATGTATCAGGATTACTCCAAAGCCTATCGTGACGTGATGGACGACGATCCCGATACACGCAGCTATATGGACTTTTTCCCGCCCACAGTCAACGAGAGTGACCTGGATGTGAGCTGGCTGCAAAAGACCATGCGCAACAAGCGCGACTACTACCGGCGTTACAAAGAGATTTGCATCATCTGCATGGTGGGCGTTTACCTCGTCAACATCGTTGATGCTTATGTTGATGCTTCGCTGGCACATTTTGACATTTCGCCCGACTTGAGCATGGATGTGACACCGGCTGCCATCGACAACCAGCACATCACAGGCGGCAAAATGCCCTCGTTGGGGCTGCAATGCGCCATCACTTTTTAACAAGACAACATTTGAAACCTATACACCGTAACCGATATGACAAAATATAGACTCCTGACCATTTTACTGCTAACCACCACGCTGTTCTCGCTCACCGTCAACGCCACCCCGCGTGACAAGAAGAACATCTTGTCGGTCAAGCAATCAATCACCGACGACAACATCGTCTTTCCCGAGAGCTTTGATACCGACACGCACGAAATGATGCGCAACTGGTATCTGCAAAACTACACCGTGCTCGATGCCGATGTTGAGGACAAGTCACCTGGCGAGGTCAGCGATGAGGTCTATATCAAGCGCCTGGCAGCTATCCCGTCGGTCATCGAGATGCCCTACAATCAAATCGTGCGCAAATACATTGACCGGTACATCACACGCAACCGCACCCTAGTCGAGGAGATGCTAGGCATGAGCCTCTATTATATGCCCATCTTTGAGCAGGCACTTGAAAAAGAAGGGTTGCCGCTAGAGCTCAAATACTTGCCCGTGGTCGAGAGTGCGCTAGACCCTAATGCCGTTTCACGAGTCGGCGCAACAGGACTTTGGCAATTCATGGTCGGCACAGGAAAAGGTCTGGGACTAGAAGTGAACTCGCTGGTTGACGAGCGGCGCGACCCATACCGCTCAAGCGAGATGGCGGCACGCTACCTCAAAAATCTTTATCAAATTTATCATGATTGGTCACTTGCCATTGCCGCCTACAACTGCGGACCTGGCAACGTCAACAAGGCATTGCACCGCAATGGTGACGAGGGCGACTTTTGGGACATCTATAACTACCTGCCCCGTGAGACACGCGGCTATGTGCCTGCCTTTATTGCAGCAAACTATGTGATGACCTATTTTAAGCAGCACAACATCAGCCCGTCGCTGGCACGCAAGCCGCTCATCACCGACACCATCGCTGTCAACCGCCGCATCCACTTCAGCCAGATAGCGCAAGTGCTCAACATGCCCATCGACGAAATCAGGGCATTTAACCCACAATTCCGCCACGATGTGATACCTGGTGACAACCACCCCTACATGCTGGTGTTGCCCTCACAGCAAATCTATAGCTTCATCATGAGCGAGGATAGCATCGCCAGCTACCGCACCGACCTCTACGCACAGCGCGAAGTGGTTGAGCCCGGCGGGCAGGCGGCAACCGCAGCCGAATACACTAGCGGACGCGGGCGGCAAGCACAAGCCAGCGACTATATGGATGAAATCAAGGTCGTGCACAGCAGTCCCGACAATGACAACGAAACTGGCGAAGATATGGCGATGAACGAAAACCTAGACAGTGAACGCCAACAGATGGAGGAAGTGCACGAAATCGAACGTGAAGCAGCCAAATCGCCCTATAAGAAGTCATACAAAACTGAGGTCACCGACAATAGCCGTAATGTGAAAAAGTCGTCGGCACAGCAGCAGCAAGAGGCAGACCAGCAAAAACGCAAGGCCGCCAAGAGCGAAAGCAAGCAGTGGCGTTCTCGCAACTCGCAGTATGCCGAGAGCAGCAACAAAAACAGCAACAAGAGCAACAAGGAAACTACATATAAAAACTCCAAGAGCAGCAAGGCTTCAAGCAAAAAAGCTGCCGCCAAAGAGAAAAAGCCCGCTCAGCCCACCGAGGTCACTGTGCAAAAGGGTGAATCGCTCACCAAGATTGCAGAAAAAGCAGGTGTTAGCGTTTCAGACCTGAAGAAAGCCAACGGCATCACCGACAGTGGCGATAAGATTAAGGCTGGCGACAAGATTAAGATTCCTGAAAAGGATGCTTCGACCACCAGCAAGCAGGCAACGACAAGCAAGGCTTCAAGCAAAAAGGCTTCAAGCAAGAGCAAATCGTCAAAGAAAGAAAAAGCCTCGTCTAAATCATCGTCCAAGTCATCATCCAAATCTTCGGGCAAATCTAGCTCAAGTAAGAAGAAATCTAAAAAGAAAAAATAACGACTTAGCGGTGCAGACATACGCACCACCCCAACACAACGACTGGCGCACCCTAAAACGACATAGAGTGCGCCAGCGATGTTATTTTGTAGGCAACGATTAAAACCCTAATGCCCTGACGGCTTCGACGGCAGAATCGGTGAGAGACAGAATCAGATTTTTGTATTTGTTGTCGCGCATCATTTGCTCTAAGAAGGGATAGACGGGAATATCCTTGGTCCAGAACTGCCTGCCCAAAAAGACCATCGGCGACGAGATGCCAAAGGTGAGGTAATGGTTTTGCACCGCCTCCTGAAAGATTTCTTGCATAGTGCCAGCACTGCCTGGCGTGAACACGATGCCACCGTAGGCAATGGTCAGGATGGTGTCCTCACGGATGCTGTTGTCAAAATATTTGGCAATATCAGTGGCAAATGGCGTGGTCGGCTCGTGACCATAGAGCCACGTGGGAATGCCGAGACTGTGGTAACTGGTTTGAGGGAATCGCTGACGAACAGCTTGGGCAGTTTGCAACCACTCGTCAGCGTCCTTGAAGGTGGGAGCGACCGATAACATCTGCAAAGCCTCGTCAACCGCGGCATCGTCCTGACCTGCCAGCCAAGCACCCAGGTGAGTAGCCTCCATCGCACCTGGTCCACCGCCAGTCACCATCACCGCTTGCCGCTCGGTGAGTGCCTTCGCAAGCAACACAATCTCGCGATACATCGCATCGGTGCGCGGCAAGCCATGGCCTCCCATCACACCCACAAGCTTCATGGGGTCGTAGTGTCCCAAATATTCCTTCAGGGCGCGGTCCATGCAGTAGTCGTGCAAGGCTCGCGCAAGCATTTCCTCCTCGCCACATTCGTGCTTGCCCGTCTTCAAGAAGTGGGCATAAACCGTCGCGTCATACTTGTCGTTGCCATACAACGCATCGGGGGTATATAGCGTGTGTGGGGTGGTATCGTAAGGCACGCCCTCAAGATAATCGGCAAAGTGCTCAATAATATGGAAGTCTGAAACTGAAATCATAGCAAAGGTCTTTAATGGTTAAATCTTGTTTATGGGTCAATCGCGCAAACCATTCCAATAGTGGCGCAATTGCTGTATTAGTCGGTCATAGTCCGCCTGGATGAAGGTGCCGTCGCCCGTAATCATGATGGTGTAATCCACTCCGTCATAACTCTTAAGCGTGTCGGTATCACGAAAACCATTACGCAAGTAGAAAGCACGGCGACGCAGACGCTGCTCATGGTTAGGGGATGCCTGTGCAGGCGACTCCATATCCAAAATGAGCGGCACTGTGACACTATAGATGGATTTGATGGTCGTGAGAATCTGTTGCCCATAGCCCTTGCCCCGACAAGCCTCGACCACTGCAAAATACCAGAACCAATTGACCTCTGGCAAGCGCAGCACAATCGTCATCCCCACCAGATTCTCGTCATGCAACCATGCCACATATTCAAACTCATCATAATCGGTCAAAGCCACGAGCTCGTCATAGGGAATTTGCTCCTCGGGCGGGAACGCACTCTCATATAGCTCGCGCAAGCCATTTATATGGCAATTGTCACGGCTGATGCGCAGCGGCGTGAGCGTTGTCTTATCACTATGGGTCATCATCTCATCTATTTGTTATTGGTCGGTTGCAGTCGCTGTTCATTAAACGGATACCTTGCGGGTAAAATTGCATCTCACCCAGGCAACGGCGCTAGTGCCACCATTTTACCTGACTGTGAAAACAAACCGGCGAGACCATCATGCGATGACCTCGCCGGTTTGTTTTGGTATTCGCGATTCTCGCTTAGCTTACTTTTTAAAGAAGCGTTTGTACAGACCGGCAAATCCCTGACCGTGGCGAGCCTCGTCACGAGCCATTTCATGAACCGTGTCGTGAATGGCATCCAGATTCTGAGCCTTGGCGAGCTTGGCGATGCGGAACTTATCCTCGCAAGCGCCAGCCTCGGCAGCGATGCGCTTCTCCAGGTTGGTCTTGGTGTCCCACACCACTTCGCCCAGCAATTCGGCAAATTTAGCGGCGTGTTCAGCCTCTTCAAAGGCATAACGCTTAAAGGCCTCGGCAACCTCAGGATAGCCCTCACGGTCGGCTTGGCGCGACATGGCAAGATACATGCCCACCTCAGAGCATTCACCCTCAAAATGCGCCTTCAAGCCTTCCAAAATCTCGGGGTCAACACCCTTAGCCACACCGATGACATGCTCGGCGGCATATTTGGTTTCTTCTTCCTTGAGTTCCTTGAACTTCTCAGCGGGTTGTTTACAAATTGGACACACCTCGGGTGGGGTGTCACCCTCGTGCACGTAACCGCACACGGTACAAATCCATTTTTTAGCCATAATAGTTTTAGTAAGCAGATTTTGTTTTTAATAGTTTCTTTTACGTTAATCGTGAATCTGTGCGACCTCACTCCTCGTCGGTCACTTCCTCAAAATCTTCGGGACCAACGCCACACAATGGGCATACCTCCGGAGGGGTGTCACCCTCGTGCACGTAACCGCACACTACACATTTCCATTTTTTCATTGCTATTGTTCTTGTTTTAGATGGTTAATAATAAAACTTGTATTTCTCGTCGGTTACAAAATTACGAAAAATCATAGTGATTTTCCAAATTTTTTATCACTTTTTCGCAAAAAACCCCGCATCCGGCATCCGGAGCGGGGTTTTGTCACGACATCATGTCGCGTTTAGTTGCGTGTATCAACCATTGTGCTTCTTCATCACCTTGATGAGGTCGAGCATCTTGTGGCTGTAACCAATCTCGTTGTCGTACCACGATACCACCTTGACGAACTTGTCGGTCAGATAAACACCGGCGTTAGCGTCAAAGATGCTGGTGAGCGGGCAACCCAGGAAGTCGCTCGATACCACTGCATCCTCGGTGTAGCCCAGGATACCCTTCAGCTCGCCCTCGCTGGCCTTCTTCATGGCTGCGCAGATGTCCTCCTTGGTGGCGGGCTTGCTCAGGTTAACAGTCAGGTCAACAACCGACACATCGAGGGTCGGCACGCGCATCGAGATGCCCGTGAGCTTGCCGTTGAGCGACGGAATCACCTTGCCCACAGCCTTGGCAGCACCAGTGCTGCTGGGGATGATGTTGCCACAACCGGCACGGCCACCGCGCCAATCCTTGGCTGACGGACCGTCAACGGTGCGCTGGGTAGCGGTCACCGAGTGGATGGTGGTCATCAGGCCTTCCTCGATACCGAAGTTGTCGTTCAGCACCTTGGCGATGGGAGCCAAGCAGTTGGTGGTGCAGCTGGCATTGCTGACGATGGTCTGGCCAGCATAGGTGTCGGTGTTCACGCCGCATACAAACATGTCGGCCTGACGACCGTCCTCACCCTTCTTGCTAGGAGCGGACAGAACCACATACTTGGCACCAGCCTTCAGGTGCTTCTCAGCACGATCCATGGTCAGATAGAAACCGGTGGATTCAACGATATACTCGGCACCGATCTCGCCCCAAGTGATATTCTCGGCGTCCTTCTCGGCAAACACGCGAATGTGGTCACCGTTGACGATGAGTTCCTTCTTCTCCAGGTCATAGTCAACTTCGCCATTGAAGCGACCATGCATGGTGTCATACTTAAGCATATAGGCCATGTAGTCAACGTCGAGCAGGTCGTTGATACCTACTACCTGAAATACGTCAACATTCTCGGGTTCGTAAGCAGAGCGGAACACAAAACGTCCAATACGTCCAAATCCATTGATACCGATCTTAATTTTCTCCATAATGCTATTTATATAATAAATTGATTAAAAAAAAGAATTTTCATTATTTATTGTTACCTTTGCAGTGGCAATTGAAACTCAAGTGCCAGTTTGCGACTGCAAAATTAATTAAAATATTTTTTTTATGGCTAACTAGATGCGTCTATTTGTGAGAATTTAATCCCCAATTAAGATTGTTTAATAGTTAAACCACCAAAACAGGAAGTGATAAATAACAGATATATCAACATTTAAACGAAACTGAAATTATGGGTTTAGTAAAAGAATTTAAAGAGTTTGCCATGCGTGGCAACGTGATGGACATGGCAGTCGGTGTTATCGTCGGCGGTGCTTTTGGTAAGATTGTGAGCTCGCTGGTTGACGACATCCTCATGCCCATCGTTGGCAGTCTGACTGGCGGTGTCGATTTCACGGGCCTTGCCATCAAGATTGGTGATGCCAACATCAAGTATGGTTCGTTTATCCAGAACATTGTGGACTTCCTCATCATCGCCTTCTGCATCTTCTTGTTTGTCAAGGCACTCAACAAGGCCACCAAAGCTGTGATGCCCGCCGAGGAAGAGGCTCCCGAGCCCGAACCCACTGCCGAGGAGAAGCTGCTGGGCGAAATCCGCGACCTGCTCAAGGAGAAAAAGTAAAAAGAACACAGCAACACCTCATATCAATGCACGCCATCTGCACACACAACGTCTGTGTCGCTGCAAGTGGCGTGCATGATTAATTGTACCCATCGCGCATGAAACATTTAAAATATTGTTTGCTAACGACGATTATGTTGCTGATGCCCACGCTCATGCGTGCAAGTGATGACGAGCAACTGCCTGTGGCGCATATTGACACCCTGGCAGCGCAACAGGCACTGGCGCAATCGGTGACAGCCTTGATGACACCACAAATCGTTCTGGTCGAGGACCACACCCTGAGCCTATGGAACCGCACTGCCGACGGCAACTGGGAAATGGCTTTTGCCACCTATTGCGGCTATGGTCGCAATGGCATGTCGCTCAACCGTCACGAGGGCGATAAAACCACACCCATCGGCGCATTCCCCCTCACGGTGGCATTTGGCATTGCCGACGACCCTGGAGCAGCCATGCCCTATCGCAAAGTCACGCCAAACTCCTACTGGTCGGGCGAAAAGCAGGACTATAACACCTGGGTAGAAGTCGAGCCAGGCTCGCGGCGCATGCGCAATAGCGAGCACCTGATCACCTACACCGTGCCCTATCAGTACTGTTTTGCCATCGGTTTCAACATCGACCCCATGGTTGTGGGCAAGGGTTCTGCCATTTTCTTGCACTGCAAGGGTGAGAACGGGTGGAGCACAGCCGGTTGTGTGAGTGTGGAACAACCCGTGATGGTGGAGCTGCTGCGCCGCTGCCATGTGGGCACGCGCATCATCATCGTGCCACGGCTCACCTATATCGACATGCTGGGACTATAAAAAAGGCGCGTGACACCGGTGTGTGAGTGCCACGCGCTAAACCCAGAAATTCACGTTTATATTAAAAGTTCACACCTATGTTGAGCGTAAAACATCCATTGTGTGTGTCATCAAAGTCATCCTGGCCAATGTTGGCAAGACCGATGTCATAGCTTGCGTCAACATATAGCATATTAAACCCTAAGCCGCAACCTATCTTAAGTCCGCCATCAAAGCGATTAAAATATCCGTTTTCAAACGAACTGAACGCTTGCCGTGAGCCATAGTTCTTGATGTTGCCGTCAACACCGCAAGCCAGATAGCCGCCCGCAAAGGGCTGAATGGAAGTGCCATTGCCCATAAAGTGCTTATACTTGATGAGCAGAGGAATCTCCAGATAATTGAGGTTGTAGGTGAACTTGTTGTCCCCGCTACCGCTCTTGCCACCTTTTTGCGTATAGTACAGGCCGCTCTCAAAAAACAGCGGAGTGTAGGGAGTGAGCTGCACACCGGCAGCGAAGCCCAAATTCAAACCAGCCTTAGTCTTATTGCCGTCGAGGAAGGCACTCTCGCTATTCACATGCGATGCATTCATACCCACACGCAGGCCAAAGTAGTAGCGATGCCAGGCAATCATCTCGTTGCCGTGCCGCCCTACCGTCTGCACGCGGGGTCGCGGAGCGCGACCATAACGGTAACCAGATTGTGCCGCTGCCGGAAGAGCGAGCATCATGCACAACAGCGCAAATAAAACAGTCTTTTTCATTGCATTAAAAAGTTTTTGTTGGTTGTTTGTTGACTTTTAGACCCCTACGAAAATGGAAAGTTTAACCCCCATAAGTGGCAAAAACGATTGACGGCTAGCTGCAACCGACCAAAAGCCCGAAAAAAACGACAAACAGGTGTGCAACTGATTGTGTTTTTTTGCTTACCTTTGCCGCCGATAGCTAATAGCAATCTTTTCACATCACTCACACCATTAAGTTATGAAGACTAAAAAATTGTTGTTTTTCTTGCTGTTTGCAGCAGTGCTGTCGCTAGCAACCACCTCATGTGACGATGAGCCACGTCCCTACTGGGAGGATGACCTGATAGGCAGCTGGGAGTCGGTCTATGGGCAAGATGCCTATGGCGAATATGACATCTTGGGCTACGACGTTGAGCGATACGACTTTTACCGCGACCGCACAGGCCGTTTCACCTACTACACCATGTATGGCCTCTCATACTTGGACTTTAACTGGCAATTGGCGGGCGACATACTGTACATCGACTATTACGACGGCAGCTACGAGAGCCTATATTACGACTTCGACAACTGGGGCTACCTCATCTTGTCTCCCGACTACAATTTCTATAACTACATCGCTTACAGGCCCGTGTGGTAACACGCTGACGAGCGGTTATTTCAGCCGCCCATCATCCACCAGGCTAAAACCGATATTGGACAAACGCTTCGATGGCTTCGTAGGTAGCGAGGCCCAGTTTGTCATACAGATCGGCTAAGTTGTGGTTGCGGTCGATGGAACGTTGCCACGAGAGTTTGCCATCCTCGCTGGTGCGGAACGGCGCATCGTGGATTTGTGACTGAAACTTGAGGATGGCATCGCGCTTCAATTGGAACTCCTCAGGACTCATGGGCACCGCCATCTCCACATAGTCGATGTCCCATTGTCCCCATTGTCCGCGATAGAGCCACACCCGACAGTCGTTCATGAATTGCTGCCCCTTGAGGTTTTCAATCGCCTGCATGACCGCACTGGTGGCACGCTGATGTGTGGTGTGCGGGTCGGTCATGTCGCCATCAACAAAAATCTGATGGGGGCGCACTTGCTCAATGAGCCGCTGCACCACGGCAACGTCGGCCTCGCTTAACTTGCCCTGACCAAAGGGATGATCAATGTAGAACGGCATCCGCAAGTCGTGCACATAGTCGTGATTGATGCCCAAATAGCGGCACGCCATCAGTGCCTCGCACTGCATGATGGAACCCTTAAAGAAGCGCACATCGTCGGGGTCAGCCTCGCCCGACGTTTTGCGAATCACCTTGTTAATCAGCTTCTCCACCATCTCGTGGCTGGTGCCACTGCCAATGTTGAAATGGTGCATCACGCGGTCGCCCATCATGGCATAGCGTAGCATATCCTCGTCGCTTACCCCCACATCGCCAGCGGTTTGCAAGGCTAGGTGCACCTCATGCCCCTGCTCCACTAGGCGCCGCAATGTGCCACCCATCGACACCACTGCATCATCGGGGTGCGGACTAAACACCAGCACACGCTTGGGATAGGGTTTTTCACGCTCGGGCCGATAGGTGTCGTCGGCATTGGGCTTGCCGCCCGGCCATCCCGTGATAGTGTGCTGCAAATCGTTAAATATCTTGATGTTGACATTATAGGCCGAGCCATAAAGGGCAACCAGCTCACTCAGTCCCGAGTCATTATAGTCTTTGTTGGTAAGTTTCAAGATGGGTTTGCCGGTAAGCTGGCACAGCCACACAATGGCACGACGTATCAGCTTGTCGGTCCACTCACACGAGGTCACCTTCCACGGATAACTGATGCGGGTGAGGTGTGAAGCGGCATCAAGGTCGGCTGTAATCTTGACGTTGCTATGCATTTGCAAGAACGAGGCTGGCACAGTGTCGGTCATGCGCCCCTCAATGGTGTTGAACAGCGCATCGGCACTAGCTTCTTCCCATGCCACGCAGATGATTTTGCGGGCAGCCAAGATGTTACCTATGCCCAGTGTCACGGCTGTTACAGGAGCCGTCTCGCTCTGGAATGCCTCAGCCACGCGGGTGCGCGACTCATTGCCCAGCAACATCAACCGGCATGTGGAGTTCATGGTCGAACCTGGCTCGTTATAGGCGATAGAGCCATTTTTGGTCAGTTCACAAATCACCAAATCTAAACCGCCTGCCTCAATAATCTCATTCTCATAGGCTCTGCACAGGCGGTGCACGTTCTCCTTTGTCGCATCAGGGCTGTAGGTGTGGACGTTTTGCGGATCGATGTCGATTTTACTGAACAAGTGACGCTTGAGGCGTCCC
>Ga0181612_103380_pt1 | contig 39528 bp, 26 predicted proteins | sample HoacroProtozoa21_FD_119630 | JGI IMG/M metagenome (GOLD analysis project Ga0181612, IMG submission 119630) | Hoatzin crop microbial communities from Cojedes, Venezuel. Combined Assembly of Gp0051906, Gp0051904, Gp0051908
AAAAATACACCAAAGCAAAAAAATTAAATTGGTTGTTCAGCCAGGCAAGGAGCTCAGGGAGGAATCTCATTGCCACCCGCCACTGCCTGGAGCGGGTGACGCAGGTGATAGAGCTGAGCTCCTCGCTGGGTGGTAAAATGAGGGGAAACAGGTTGTGGCTTGGGAGGTTCAGGCTGGACAGCTGGGGAAAAAACTTGGCTCAGAGAGTAGAGCAGCTTGGCTCATGTGCGGAGTCTCACTGAAGCAATACACACTGCAGGGTGTGAAGGACGAAGCCCCAGATTAGTAATTGCCTCGTTCTGAAGTGGAGAAAATCACTGTCAGTTGTTTCCAAGGAACTGCCAATTCTTGCTTTTCTGTCTGTATATCAGAGGTCTACATGTGTCTGTACATCAGGGGTCTGTATATGTCCATGTATCAGGGATGCACTTCTGAACTAAACTAACCTGTGCCAGGAAAGGATGGGGGCCAGGAGCCAAAATGCAGCTCCCGAGCCAAGCTCGTTCTTCCAGTGTAGCCTTAGGCTGTGGTGGTCCTTGATGCAGCCATGCCTCCCACGACATCTTCCCAGGATGCATGTCCTGGGGACAGGCTTGCTGCAGCCTGTTACCCATCTCAGCAGTGGCCGTGGGGCTGAGCACAAGCAAGCCCATCTGTGGAAAGACCTGCAGGAAGGGTTTTCTGCATAGATGGAAGATATGAATTTGGAAGCAGATTACCCAAATTGCAGTTAATTGCATGCTACTGCTCCAAAGGTATAGTTAGACAAGGAAATGAGGTTAAGACTGAAGGGTTCAAGAAAAAGTGCCTTTGCCCTCCAATTGCTTTCCCTATCTGAGACTCGGTTACTTCCTGTTGAAATGGGCCTCCATGACAGTGCTAGAAAAAACAGGTTAGTTTTGATAACAACTAAGAGGCATTGACTGTCTTCTGAGAATTTGCTTTTAACTCTATCACAAGATATCATCTTACTGTGTATTTATTAAGGTTTAACATGCCTTGTTTTGATGTAACTTGACGTATTGAGAGAAACTGACTTGTGACCACTTTAAAACTAAGAATATTTAATATTGCTAAACTAGTTCAGCATAATCATTTCATGTAGAAGGACTTTTTATGCACCAGCACCTTTAGTTCTGTTGAAAGGTTATTTAGGCACTGAGGATTTCATAACTTCAGTGAGAACTGAAGATTTAAAATACACTTGCAGTTTGCGAAAGTAGGGGCGGAAGGTTCCGAGATCTCAATATTGTTTACAACTTTTCTCTTTTCCACCTAGCAGTTGACAGTTTAATTAACGCACTTGTGAATGCACTGAAGTGTAGCAGAAGAAGATTAATAATTGTGTCCTGAGTCACAGTATTAAGTCAGGCTGAGGCATTTGGCTAGAGTTAGTTCATACGGTGGTTTTAGGTCTTACAGCAGCTCCGTACCTCTGCTGTTCTGCATTCCTAAATTTATTCTCAGTTGAATTACTTCAGTATTGACTCCACTTATGGCGTGAGGCAGAAGTGTTCTTGCTAACAAGTGTTCCTTTGCGACTGAAGAGTAGCAGAGATCGGAGAGGTACACTTTGAGAGCACAGTTTTTTGGTTTTGAGACAGAACTGGTGTTTCAGCTTTGGGTGAAGCCCAAAGCAAGCAAGCAGAGGAAAGGAAAGACTTTTTCTAGAGTTCTGTAGGTTTTGCAGCTTTACTGGTTGGTGGTGTTTGCTTGTTTCTCAGTCTGCAAAGCAGATAGGGTCTGATGGTACATAGTGTACCGCTTTGGGTAAAGCCAGTAAATGATAAACATTCTCACTGCTCCATCTGTATTCAAAGGCAGCAGCAGCAGTGATGAAGAGACAGCGCCCTGGGCTCCCAAACACTCTGGGGGATGCCATGGCCCTGCCTCTGCATTGGCTGGGATCAAAGGCTTGCAGTGGTTTTGCACGCAGGCGGCGGCGGCGTGTCACGGTCGTATCGGCGTTTGAATCCAAACCGGAGCTGACTGTACAGACTCATTCATTTCAAGTAAGAGGAGAGACAATAATGGGATTCCCCTGCTCGGTGTGGGTGACCCAGATACCAGCAGAGCATTACGTGTTTCAGATGCTGGCACGAGTCAGTAAAGTGTGGCAGAAAATTTCATGAAAAATAGAAAGCGATAATGATCTTGATAGGTTTGGGGTGTGGAGAGAGGCGGTTTTGAAAAAAGACTGATTTTTCACTGAAAACATCTCTGCGTGAAAAATGTGAACTGTCTGTGTCTTCCTGTACTTAAAATAGGCTTCATGAAGTCTGAGATTCTGATGCCAGGCCTCTTGGTCCTCTTACTTCATTCCCTACTTTGTAGTTGTCCAGTGTCTACCTGGAGCTCATGGGTTGAATGTTTGCCCTCAGCACACAGTGTGCTTGGCCTGTCATCAACCTTAGGCTACACAGGAGCTTCAATTTGTTGCCGCCCTTTGATTTTTGGAAAGCTTCAGAATCAGTAATTAAGCAAATGCATTGTCCTCAGGCAGCAAAACTCATTCTTTGTGGTTTCTCCACTCTGCTTAAAATATTAATAAAACAAATGCCAGAAAACTTATTCTGGGGGATTTTTGCCAAAAGAGCTTAGCATCGGCTTTGTAAAGATGCTCCGTTAAGATGCTTGAGTGTCTGCTGCTGTCAGTGGGAGCAGGACAGCACTGAAGACTTGTTAAAAGCCCTGCTCCTGTTTCCCAGTGCAGCGAACAGCTGAGCTGACAGTCCTCACTTCTGTCAGTTACTGGAGGAAAAAACACCATTTGTTTCTGAAAGACACCCACATTGGGGTTATTCTTCAGTTGTCTGTGCTGGTACATGTGTGAAGCCTCCATCACTTTGCTTTTGTTGATGCTTTGGGTAGTCTCACCCATCCACACTGTCGGCAAGTCAGGGTACACTCAGCTTGAGGATGACATGGTGGTGTGCTTGTGCTTGGGTAAGGAGGGAGGTGGCTGTGACTATTTGGGTGGGAAAATATGTAGTGGCACCAAGAGGGCTGAGTCCTTCCTGGTGGGACCTCCACGTGTCCTTCCTTGAGCATATTGCAATAAATCCAACCGTGCTCATGTGGTGGAATTTGAAATGTTTCCTGAATTTTCTCTCCCATTTTCTTCCCTCCAAAACACACAGCAGAAGGAGATGAGGGCATTCGCTGCCCTGTGGTATCTGACACACACCGAGACGAGCATTAGCACAGCCTGGCGATGCAGAGGGGTCGCTGTTCAGCCAGCAAATAGGCAGAGTAAGAACCTCAGCTTGACATTAAAGCTGTATTGTCAGTGAAATGGAAGGAGCCTTCTCTGTGCATGTGGGTTGAGCTGCCTTAAAAGTAGAGAAAACAACATTCTCTCCATCACTTCCCTTAAATGCCCTGCGGCTGGGCTGAGATGCATGTTAATTGGAGATGCACGTTAATTGTACCATTAACCTGCGGCAGTTCATTTACCTGGGGTACTGCAATGCGTGGGCGTTACAGAGCGGAGAATTTCTGAAGGCAACAGACCACAGGGTCACTGGCTTTTCTCTTTCTTTTGCGCTCATGTTGCAGTGGTCTAATCTATATGTTTTTTCTTACTAGTTTTAGTTTTTCTCACTTCTGCCTCTCAAACATTGACCCCGATACTGGCAAGTTAACTGCAATCTTTAACACCTTTCTAAACTTCTACTGCTGTATTTCGGCCTCTCTATTACACTGGGGAAAAATAATCAGAAAATTACTTACTGGTCATGGCCCTTTTAATAGCTCTGACATGAAAATCAAAGCTTCTGTTTACTGTGCATGTTGACAGAAGGAAAAGTAGGTATTTCTCTTCCCCATCCTGTCTGGCCTCTTAAAGTATTTCCAGCAATGAAATTCAAGCCTTTTTTAAGGTGTCATATTTTTCCTACATCTGCGTGCTTTCCTTGCTTGGATCGAGGACACCAAACGTTTGCAGAGCCGGGCCAGTGCTGAGTGACCAAAGACCTCAAAAGAGGGGAGGTGAGCAGGGGTCCTTGTCTGGACTTCAGCGGTCAGAAATGTCCAGCTCTCGTGAGATAACCCGCAGCACTCTCCTCCTGCGTGGAATTGCATGGGGGAAATGCCTGACCAGGAAGAGGGGGATTTAGAAATCAAGAGCTGCACAAAGGCTTTTCACACTGCCTGAGGGCAGATGGACAAAGCGGTGGTTGCCCTAACCTCTTTTCCTCCCCATCCCAAATTTTTACCTCTCTTTCTCGATAGCTCCTTCTTTTTACTTATTCCTCCCATGGTTCCTCTGTAGATGGGGAAGTCTGAAGTTCTTGCTTGGAGAAGGTTGGCTCCCATCCCACCAGGGTGCCGCTCTTGCTGCGACAGGACCTGGAAGGCTGCTGACATCTCGTGGACCTTCCTTGTAACCACATCATGAAAGTTCAGCGTAATAACTCATGTTTCCTAATTACACGCTTTGCAATCGCACGCTGGGCCTGGCGCATGCTCAGCTGGGAGGAGAGATGGTGGAGGGGGTGTCTCCAAAATGGGCAAGAGCCAAGACCTTGCAGCATGGGAAATTCTAGGTGAAAGGAAAATGTTTTGCCAGCAAGTGTGGTTGAGCAGCGGGACGACAGCCTGGAGGGTCTGTGGGATCTCAGCCTTTGGAGGGGACAAAGTTAGATGGACAATACCCTGAGCAACCCGACACACTTTGGCATTAGCCCAGCTCTGAGAAGGAGGATAACCTGCAGAGGTCCCTTCCAGCCTAAATTCTTCTGTGATTACCTTGATCTACAAGTAATTAGTCAGATTTGCAATTGTACTGTAAGGCAGCCCTGCTTTCAACTTATTTTCATCACTGAACAGGAATGTATTTGATGCTGCATGGTTCCAGAAGAAACTACCACAACACATTTGAATAGAAGTTTTACTTTCAAAGGGATAATGCTTCATTCTTGATGGCTTTTTGATTTACGACGTTTTTAAGTGACAGTACTACTTCAATCTCTGTGCCCCTCTGTGAAGATATAATACAAATATGCCACCTAGTGTCCATGGATGCGTCTTACTGTGACACTTCCTTGGTGTGGGAAGAGCCAGGATGCCAGTTTCGTGTAATCTTGCAGGAAATCTAACACTGTAAAAATCAGCCACAGTACAAATAAATGCAAGAAGTGCACAGTTCAGAAGTTTTTTAGGATTTGTATCACAGGATTAATAGGTTCTCATACATACCACATTGTGTAGAGGAAACTTGATTTTGTTTCTGATTGTCCGATTTCAGAAAATTATAGGTTTTTATGTAAGTCCTATAGAAGATTATTGCTGCTGTCTGTGAAGTTGAGTTCCACAAGAGAGAAAGTGCCTGAATAAAAGAAGAGGAAGAAATTTTTCAGATGAGTAGTTCATTTTATGGAAAATGCAGTTTCAGTGTACAGAGTTTCAGCTGGAAGAGGATACATTTTGGAGATCAGAAATGGTTGGTTTCAGGTTTTTCTGTGAGAATGTTAAGTATTTTGATTTGAAAGATCAAAGCAGCCTTGGATGTGAAGTGCCCCAGGAAGCAGCTCAGAGCCAGGCTGCTACAGCAGCTCATCTTCTGGCACTTGCTGTGGCAGGAGCTGCCCATCCCTCTCCACTGATGGACCCTCAACAGGGCGGTCAGGTGAGGTGAAAAACCACCTGAGGGCAACAAAAGTTACGGGAGAAGAGTACTATTGCTCCAGTAATACCAATTTTTCCTTCCCTTGCACTCTCCTCAGGTCGTCTTCGTACCCATATCCACATACATTCAGTGACATTAATACATCTTCATCTGTCAGACTTACGTTAACTGGTGCATGGATTTTTTTACTACGGTGTCACACTGGCAACCTAGACTCATCATCAAGTGAAGGAAGCACGTCTGCCCATGGTGCTTTTGACTGATGCATTCTCAGTTCTTCTTTATAGTGTTGAGTTTCTGGATTTCTGAACAGCAAAGTTCCTTAGCAATAGCTCTTTCATTTTCATACCATTGCGTTTCATGCTATTGAAGCACTTCACCCAGCCTGACTTGAAATTGTTTTTCTAGGGCTTCATCTGGAAAAGAAAAAACAGCATCATTATCATTTCAGATTGACTCAAAACACAAAATGTTCCTCAGTTTTCAGTTCAACTAATGAAGCAGAGAATCAATTCTTTACAGGATTTTTCTGACAAAGATATTTGCCCCTCATAACAAACTCCTCAGGTTCAGGCAGGTATGTTTGGAGGGTCTGTCTGCAGTTGAACTGTAGGCACCAGCATCAGGCTTTACAAGCAGGACTTGGCCATCCTAGAGGAGCACTGAGACTGATGGTAAAAAAACCTCTCCCACCACACACAATAAATACTGTAAATGGCAAAACAAGTTTTTCACATTACATCTTATTTCTATCCTTTAAATGTGCTTAAATGACCCAGGAGTAATGCTTGCAGAAATGGGGTTTTCAGAGGTGGTCCCTCTAGCTAATGCAGATAGTGCTGGGTAGGGAATGGTGCTTTGGTCCACGTTGGACCATGCAGACAAGTTCAGCGCTGCAGTAGGGCTTCAAGTGCGTCATTTTGCCCCTCTGCCTTGGAGGGGTGATAACCGGTTACCTGCTGGTCAAGTCCCTTATTTAAAGGGTCCCTGACATCCCCGAAGGAGCTTGCCCTACCAATACCCTGCTCCTGCAGACACTTGGAGGCAGGCTTGCACCTACACCTGTGCGTTCCTGCTGAGATCATTGAGGTCTTCCCTGGAGCAGTGTCAGTGTTTGCTGTCTGCAGGGTGCAGATATGGTTCAGAAATCCTTCGTCAGGTGAATAGGCTTTGTTCATGCAACAGTTGGCATTGATTTGAACTGGTCAGCTCACATGAGAAAGGATTTACTTTACCTGGGCCTGCAGCAATAATAGACAATATAATAGGTTACAGAATTCGGTTACAGAATTCTGTGAGTAAAAGTAGTTTTCTGTGATACAAGTAGTAATGGAATGTCTTTAAGTGCTGTTTGCATCAGCATTGTGATTTTAAGTAATATTAGCGTTGGAGTAATACTGGTGTTGGAGGCCAGCTTTAGTTACATTAATGAGAGCTTACGCAGGTGAGCAGGACTTTGCAATGTGCTAAGTAAAGATTGAAAGTAAATTTAGAGTTCATGGCCTACATCTGCTGAGGCAGACTAGCCTGCTTTAGAGCTCAAGAATCACGTTAACCTGTAGGTATACACATAATAGGGGCAAACTCTCGGGTGTCAGCGTTTCAGAAATTGAATCTGGTCTCCTCTGGGGATACCAGACTGGGAATAGTCTCCAGGTAGTGCTGTATAACCTGAAATGAGCCAGGAATTAGATCCTGAGCAAGGGCGCTTGTAATCAGGTTCTTTTTTTAACAGGGAAGTTAGTCCCTGAAGACAGATCTATAGGAAGCTGTTCCAGTAACTCCACTTGCTTGCTTGCCTGCCCTGGTAAATGAGCCACGCTCCCAGCTTGCTGCCTGGATGTGGAGGGCTCTGGCTCCATCGTTGCTAACATGGCTGTTGTTTCCTTTCCATTTGTGTAGCCAAGCTTTTTGCCTCCCAAACTTTCCCTGCACTGACCCAGACGATCTCTGGGGCCAGCAGCAGGATTTGGGGTAGGTGGAGGTGATGCTTTGGGGTGGCTGCTGCGGCAGCAGGATCCTTCTGGTTCCTGTACCATGGCAGCGATCCTCCAGAGCAAAGCGTGGGAAGTAAACGGTAAAGTGTAAGCAGTAAATGCTTTCCCCAGTAAATATGTAGAAAGGTTTGAATGTGTTTTACCAAGCTTCAGTCAGATAGTCCAGAGAGCTCTCGCTTGGCTCAGCTGAGAAAGCTGATGGAGTTTCGTATTTCCATGGACTGGCCAAGCCTCCAGTAGTGCTGCTGAAGTCCCTCAGATACAAAGTTGAGATGTTAGAAAATTTTGTTCGTGGCCAGCAGTGGGAAACACTAGGTGGCAGCAAGAAATCTCTGGAAATTCATCTCCCCGCATGTCAAAAGTGAACCCAGACAGCAGAAGTAATGAGAAATCTGCTTGGGCATCCTGATGGCATTTGTTCACGGTAGATGTTTTAGCCCACTCCCTAACAGGTCTCTGGAGAGGATTTCCATATAAAGTTGGTCACACAGCATTTGCAGTCCACATCGGCACCAGGGCAGTGTTTGTTACCTTCACTTCCATTTAACCATGCAATGACAGTAATCGTGCAGTAACTAGACGTTCTGCGCATCTCCACGACACGTTTGTTCCTGGGTCTACTAATGAACTTGTTTTGGTCCGCTGTAGTCCAGAACAGAAACCGTGCTGCTAATAATCCCATTAAATTATATTCTATATTATAACCAAACCGCCAAATTTATTCAATCCTGGCAGAGTTTTGCTCAAAAAAAGTAGCAGGATCAGGGGGAAAATAATGTTGACAAGCAGCTCGCTCACCTGTGGAGCCAAAGCTCCAGGTAGTCCTGCTCTGACATGATTAGATCTGGGCTTTGATGGCTCTCTAGAAATTTAAAAGTGCTTCGCTGTTCTTTCTTTCTTGTCTTCCCCTTCACGCAGGATCCAATTATGTTAGACAAGTGCTGTGTATTATGGGGCAACAACACTGACTTGCCTGCAGAGATTTTTAAGTGCCTTTTCTGTTGTCTGTGGGATGAACTGTGTGGGCCAGAAAAAAAAGGGCATTTCAGATGCAGGTCTTTGGAGAGAGAAGAGTGAACAGAAGAGAAGTATTTAGGATGAGCATTTCTGCTTTTTAATTGCCAAGATCGGATCCAACAGGCTTTAGTTAGCTATCAGGATCACACAGTTAATAGCAAGAGATTGAATTTTACTGAATTTTACCATTTTGTAGTCTGAGCAAAACAGTAATTGCTATCTGTGTCCCAGTTTGCATTTAATAACAATTCCCACTGAGCACAGCGCAAGTGAAGATCCTTACTGCAAAGATTTATGCTTCCATATGAAGTAGCACTTTCCAGGACCGTTGGGATATATACGCACAGAAAACTGGTTTAAACATGTGGGCATTTAGGAACCATCCCAGGATAACCCTCTGGGGCAGGAGATCGGGTCTGACCCCCATCCTACGCCCCAGGTGGGGGGCAGCAGCCCCATTTCTCTCTTACCAGCAGCGGCTGCACAGCTCTTCTCCTTCTCCCTGACTTTCTGTGCTGTTCAGGGGGGGCTTGAGGAAGGGGAGGGAGCAGCACTTTGTCAGGCAGATTAATTTATTAAGCGTGTCAGGATCAATCTGCCGCTGGGGACAGAGTGTACTTGGCGGCGATGCAGCCCAGCAAATCGAATCAAATCAAGATTACCCTAGAAATGTTTCAGCAGTTTCTTGTAAATGAAATATTGTGGTGCCGTGCTGGGCGTAGCCCCTGCGAGTTACTCTGCTGCGGAGCATCCTCTGGTATCTTCTGCCTCGGCTTTTTCCTGTCGAGGTTTGATTTGCACTTCTCATTTACAAGAGTGAATAATTAAAACATCAACTCAGGAAGCTCCTTATGTCTTTCCTCTCACCCACCTTGTCAGTTTGACCTAACCCAACCCTTAGATCTCTGTGCAGGGGCACTCTTTGCTCGATGTCCACATTTGCAGGTGAGAATTGCTCAGTGGGAGTTAGTACCATTTCTTTATGGCATTCCTGTTGCTGCACTTCCCATTTAATAGCTATTCTTGAAAAGGAAAATAAATGTACTTCCTTGGAAGAAGGAGTACTGTAATTTACAATGCATATGAAATTATTTTGTGGTTTTATTTTGCTAATACAAATTCCTAAATCTCTGAAATTAAACAGTGAGGTTTCAGAATATGAAGGGGCCCATAATACTCAGAGACATCAATCAAATTCAAAAGGACACCTTACATGTGTGCAGCCAGGAACGCACAATTTTAGTGAAGTACCTTGAAACTTCCTCACTGTTTTTAAGGCCGTGGAACTGAGGCATATTTTGGCATGGCACCAGCTGCAGGGTGGTTTCTCCTACTGTCCCTTGATGGCCCCTTCCCTGCCAGTGTGGCCAGTGCACCACACACATTATCCTGCCCTTCCTCAGTGTGTTAATCCCAAATACACAGGGCTGTGATTGCAGTGACCATCTCGGCCCCGAGTGGTACTTTGGTGGGCTCATGGGAGACGAGCCCCATCGACCTGCGAAACACTGGGTGCTGGGCGCTTGGGACTGAGGCACTCATCAGCATCTTCTTCCCCTCTCTGCCTTCGCCTGATGACTTATGAAGTGGGAAGGTAATTCACAACCCTGTGCCGTGGCCTGCAGAGCACAAGGAGCTTCTCGAGCTGGCCTCTGTACGCTCTGAAACAGAAATGTTGAATTTGTCTCCAAGCATCTGCGATATATAAAGCCTGTGGTAATTCACAGCAAAAAGTAGTACAGTTTAAGCTGTTTCTTCTACATTATCAGACTGTCAAAATCCTCATTTGGATTAAAAATGGGGAGATGAGTGCCACCACAGTGGAGTGACCCAAGAGCCTCTGTGCTCCTAAGTAAGTGCCCCACTGCCAGAGCTGTCAGATGAAGGCAATTACTTCCCTAGCATAAAATTTTATCACACTGGAATTTACCTAAGTATTTCAGAAAGCTTGATCAAACCACAGCTAGAAATCTTTCACTGAGAAAAAGGCGCCAGGATCATTAATTGGGTTAATGCTCCATCAACCTTGCATTTGTTAATGGGCACGTTTAGGGCATGAGGGGAACCTCATCTGGGCAGATGTCATCTGAGCTACAAAGACGGTTTACGCTGTGGTACGACTTTATGGATTACAGACTGTCCCTCTCTTCAGGCTTTTTTAATCGGCATTGTTGGGTTGAGAGCAAACTGAGGTCTCCATGGTGGCAGTCAGTACCCCTGTACTGCGGTGGTTGTTACAATAAACGTATGTGGTCGTGAGCAAGACTGAAATGATGAGGCACTGTCTTCTTCACCACCCACCCTACTGTGGGACTCCTCTCCCCATGAGCCCATTTCTGGCCCCTAGAATAAAATCTGCAATGGTATCATGCGCCTTGGTTTTGGAAAGACTTTTTTTTTAAATACATATCAGCCCTGGGAAGACTCACATGATGTTGTGCCCCACCAGTTCCCAGCACTAATCATGTATGGATGTGAAATACTGACTCTGTGGCATAGAAGCAGTGTCGATGGGTGCCTCGGCATCAGCACTGCGTGGGAGACCCACGGCTCCCATGAAGTGTGGCAGTAGATTATCAAAGCTGGTATATCTGGGGAAGTGGTTGTTGAGTGTTTGTTTAATTCTTGTGATTTCTCCTGCCTATGTTGAGAAAAGTGGGCTTTTGTTTTCCTCACACTTCCCCCACAGAAAACCCCTGAAAAATAACAGTCTAGGCTGTGGGTATTAAATGTAAGGATAACTGGCAGATGCAACATTAGGGATGATGATGATGGTCTTGTGGCTGCAGAGAGGGCTTCAGAAAACTTTACAGCCATTCAGGCTAGCACCGAGTACCTGTAGGTCCTCTTGTTATCTCACCTCCCTGCAGTTTCTCCACTGATGTGGGTGCTTGCACCAAGTTCAAAGCGGTGAGCAGCAGAGTCAGTTCACACCTGGTTTACGATGCATTTTGGCAATGAGTTTTGCTTAGAAAGCCATGATGCCACAACTGAAAGAGGCATCAGGATTGCCACCACCCCTTGCTTCATCTTCTGTTGCCTGCACCTGCATCATGGCTGAGGATGAAGAGCTGTAGTGCAGAAGGCATTGTTCCCATAGCTCCCCTGTAGCGCATCAGTGGTCCAGGCACAAACCAGTTCCCAGGCCCAGATTTCTGAGGTGCCAGTTAGAGACACTGGAGCTTCATTGCTGTATTTAGGGTTGGACTAGATGACCCACAGAGTTCCCTTCCAACCCCTACCATTCTGTGAATCTGTGATATTAACTGCCCTTAATTCTGTCGGTTTTATTTGGGTAACAGTCCTGCCTGCAGCAAACTTTGGTCCTGGAGCTGTGCGTGACATCTCACAGGTTTCCAGTCTGTTGCTGTCTTGGTGTTACAGAACTGAAAAACAGAGTTGTGTTTCTTGGAGAGAAGGATTTCTGTCATCTGGCCCAAACGTCTCCAACTTTGCGTTTTTCAGTTGCCTCTGAAGTCAGCCCAGTTGGAAAGCTTTGGGGTGCTGCAGCTGCAGGGTTCCCCTGTAACGGCCACAGCGTGCTGTGTGGTGCAGAAACAACACCAGCGGTTGCTGGACCACAGCTGTACCTCGGTGAATCTTACGGCTTTACAGCTTCCTTGGGGGGGTGGAAGAAAATTCCACTAGCACAGAGGCACTGGCGGGTGATGTGGCTTTGAAAAAGGGAGAATGAGTATACCTGGTCCTGCTGGTGTTCATCAACAGGGCTGGCCAGAGACTTTCCATGTCAGCAATCCTTCTCTTGCCGTAAAATGTTAATTTGACAAAATAGGAAAGTTTGACATTGATGGACAGGTTTTATAGAAAATCTGGCCAAAAAACTACAGTCCTTGGTGTGGTTTGATGCAGCTTTTTGGTCTAGCAGGTCCACTCTGTGTGCTGTTGTTGCCATCAGCCCTAGGAAAATGCAACGCTATTAAGAGGGCAGTTGAAATTCCCACAGTTAATGCTTTTGAGAAATTTTGTCTTGTGGGACATTTTGCCTTTTCATTCTGTCTTGGGATAAAATAAAATTTTGAAGTATCCTAAGTCCTATGAAATAGAAATTCCCATGGTTTTGAGATTTTTCCATTCCTCTCCCCGTGAAGTGCTTGTATAACTCATCAGTAATAAGTACACTAACTTTCTCACTCAAACTAAAACTTTCAAGTCACATTTCACTCTCATTTGGTGTGTGTCTGAGAGATCTGTGTATACATATTACAGACAAAATTGCACATACCTGATGTGTTTTAAGTAGGCCCAGAATAATTATTTTTGACATTTGATATTATCTAATAGAATTTCAAATGACATATAACAACCATATTTGTGTTTTAAAAAAAAGAAGGAAAAGTTACTAGAATGTAGATATTTCAGTGGATTTTTTAAACTAAATGTTTTGTTAAAGTTACTGTATTTTAAAATGTCAAAAGAATTATCAGTGAATGTGATTATAATGAAATGTTGCTCTTGTCGTTATAGCAACTAACTTTTAAAACTGCTGTGAAAGGTGACAAATTACACAGTCCCATTTTGGTTAGCCTTTTTGTATAGTTTTCCATCGTTTTACTCTTGAAGAATTTTAAACAGCTGGCACTAGTGTTGTCGTTAAGCATATTATGCTTCTCTCAAACCTTTAGCTGGACCTTTATTTTGATCCATGGAGTAATATGTATTTTTCAGGCTGAGTAATTTTCTTTTCTACATCATCAATGTAGATCATCATCATCACCTACATCTTTCAATAATTAACATGTGACCATGCCAGCGTTTTCCCAGTTTCCTTCCAATCCTGTGCTGTTGCCAGTGTCAGGTTAATGAACGTGATAGTATTTGATGTGCACACCTGAAGGCTGCATGTTACCAAGCTGAGGTCTCTGCTGTGCAGTGACTTTTCTGTGTGGCAGCAAAAAGAAATTTGGCGATGCCGATGTGTGCTCAGAAATGTGACTGCAGCGTAGACGGGTGTATTTCATGGGACTCCACATAGCCGGTCTGCAGCAGCAGGAGGCCGAGGATGGCTCATCTGACCTGTTCAGTCCATTCCCTATGGGCAAGCCCAGCCAGAACACGCTGCAGTGTTTGGTCAGGTAGCGCTTGCAGAAGCAAGCGGGAGATGTTTTTGTATAGGTGGATGCACAGGAGGGAGTCTCTGGGACCTGTCCTTCCTTCAAAGGAGAGATTGTGAGAATGATTTATTTTGTCACTCCGTTGAATTTAGTAGAGAGGCAAGGGCACAGTCATGGAGTAACACAGCTGTCAGATAGCCCAGCATTATGCTCCCCCAAGCTCAGCATCTCTAGTCCAGTATTAAGGAAACCAGAATGGTGGGGAGGACTTCATATCATACAGAACAGGAATATCAGCCTCTCTGGGGGGAGGTATTTCTGAACTGATGTTACCTGCAGTGACCTTCTCCCCCTGGAAAGTGTGGTGTTACCTGCAGCAAGGTGTTGGTACAGGTATCAGTTGCCTCTTCTGTCATAACACAAAAAAAGAAACTCTACACTCTGCCACTGTTAGCACTTGTCAGGAGGTGAAAAACTTGTCAAATGATAGTGGGTAGACAGAGTAAAAGGTGCTTTTTTGTATCGAGTGATGTTGAGTGAGCTCTGGGTACGGGCACATCCTTCAGCATCCCTGGGCTCGTGTCTGGGGGCTTCTGTCCTCTCAGCTAGAGAAAACCATGGAGGTGGACTTGGCTGAGTTTTCCTTTGGAGGTTTTCGTTTATATTTAATTTCTCCTGCGCATGGGAAAGGTCCGGTCTAAATGCCATCCCAAACAGGAATTTCTGGATCTGCTAGAAAAGGATTAGAGAAATTCATGAGACAGGATCATGGCTCACGTGCTTAGACACTTCATGGCAAGGGGCAGGTGACATGGTCTCGTGCTCCTGGTTTTGCCGGGTGACTCTGTGGCATAAAGTGCATGTTTAGTCCAGAGAGCAAAAACCCATACCTCCTTGCCCAGCTGAGCCATCCAACACCAGTGAGAATTGCAGAATTCCTTCCCCTAGGAGGGAACTGTGGGATTGCAGAAATTACTAATATTTTTAAAATTATTTTTATGAGGAGAATGAGAACATGTAGCATTGGGAAGGAATTCATAACAGAAATGATATAAACTCTGAGGCTTCCAGGTGTAAACCAAACTCTAAATTACAGGCTTCAGGAAGAAATGTTCTGACATACTTTCCTGTCTGTTGTGTATTCCTTGTGACTAACTCTGAGTAACAGCCGTTTTGTAGACGGGCTGTAGATGAGAAGTGGAGCAGATCCCGTAGGACATTACTGGAGGGTGCAGTGATAAATGACATCTCTTCCCATCCAGCACCGTTTCTCACCACATATCTGATGAGTTTCTGTTGCGAAAGGCATGTTTCCAGGGTAATGCTGTGTCGCACAAGCGCCCTAAACTTCCCACTTAGGTTAATGTTTTGCATTACCATGGGGAAATGAGGTGTTTGGTTGGTGCAGGTTGCCTGTGCCAGCCTGTCCGTCTGGCTGGCTGTGTCTACTCATTGCCTCCCGAGAGCGGGAGACAGCTGCCCAAATGCAGTGCTTATTTCTAACTTGCACAATTTGAATCATCTCCAGTTCTGTTTCAGGATGAAGTTTGGTGGTCTCACAGCCCGAAGATGGGGTTTGGTGTGACCCAGGTCTCAGAGTTCAAAGCAGCAAATATATCCAATTACCTCCCACACGGTACAACCGTACAGACATAGCATAGACGTGGTGGCGTAGGACCCTGCACCAGTGGTGGGAGCAGATGGCACCCAAAGGGAGAGAGGCCCAGGGTGGCCGCTGGTGGGAGCAGGTCTGCCCGCTGCATGGAGAGGCCACCCAGCGCTAAGGCCATCTTGCCAAGCCCTAGGGGACAAGTCACCAACTTCCTAACCCTGGGACTTTTGGGAAGCACAATGTACGAATGAGTTCTCCAAGACACTTGCACCTACGTTAGTTGGGAGGAAATGCAGAGGAGAGGGATGTAACTTCAGCATAGACCCAGCCTTAGTTCTGTCTCCAAACCCCTTCTCTCCAACAAATAGGCAGGGTTTGTGCGCTGTCTTTTAAACACAGTCTTGTATCTAGTGTCCAAGGCTCACACATAAGCTCATCTCCTGCAGATGGCAATGCAGCATTGGTTTGGCATGTCTGCCGAGAGCATGGCAAACACAACCTGCCATGATGCCATCATCAGGTGGGGGAACAAGGGCATGGAGGTACAGGAGTGTTTTTCAGTCCTTTCTCGTGAAAAATTCCCCGTTTGGGTGTAATAGGCATTCGCTGGAGCACAGTAGGATCGCAAGGATAGCTCCAACACCATCATTTGGAAAGGCGACTCAGAGGTTAGAACTTGTCCTCAAGTGAATGTTCAGTGGAGAAAAACCTTGAGTGAAACAGTGGGCACACTTCCTTGATAATAGCTGTGCTGGATCCCAGCTGAGCACCCCAGTCACTGCCTGGGCTTTCAGCTACCATCGCTTTTTCTGCCTGGCAGCATATTTACTTTTCTGCATAAAGTCAGCCATTGGAGACCATGGGCCGAGCTTTATCTCTCATCCCCTGTCTTCATCTTTGAGCCTGGTCCTTGTGTCTGCCCTCAAGATGGCAGCTCAGACATAAAATTTAGCCTCACAAACAAGGGAAAGGAGCTCTCCTCGTGTTGGTCCCAGGCTGCTGCAAAAAGCAGGCTTTCGCTGCACGCTTGCAGCCGTCTCCAGGGGTTTTGAGGATCTCCAACTATTTTGAGCTCCTCTGAGAACTCTTTGTGGTCTGAGATCTCACAGCTGCTTCTCCTGGTAAGAATAGATCAACTGCAGACCCCTGACACCTCTTACACCCTTGGCTGCAGCTATAAAACTCTTACCTCCAGGGAAAGCCAGAGTGTTCCTTCTGATGTGATGATGAGGATAATTTTTCTCCCCAGTGTTGTGTTGTTCACATTTGCTTATGCCAAGGAGTAAGGTGTGGTGTCATGAACACAGCTTCAAATGCTTTGAATGTCTTGCAACACAAGAAGGCAAGTTACCAACATGTCCATCACTTACACTTTGATTACTTTGATCAGCTGGGCTTTATGCACCTTTTCTTAAGATATGCGTAGGCTGTGCTTTTGGTTTATGTATAATGCAAATGAGGGGAAACACTAGCTAGAAGCAAAATCAGAGTTTAGATTGACTGTTTATAAGGGTGACATTTCCTTAAAAGACCTTTTTTTTCACCCTGCACATCAGAGAGATTTTTAAATCCTCATCAATTTCTGAAAATACAGCTCCGGGACGACAAAGGATGATATATTCTAAATGAGTCTATAAAGTATAGTAATTTTAAAGACAATAAATGCAAGGTCATATTAGGGCAAAACAGTTAATTACCCACTTCATTATTGTCAAGGTTAATACAGAATTTAACCGCAAAAGCTGTTTTTCATCTCCTTTTGGAAACAAGGCAAGACAGCATTTCTTACAGACAGATCCATTATAGCTTATCACCAGAGGACAGACCGCTACAGAAACACCATGAAGGATGTCTACTGTCACCGGGCTCCAGAGCAAACGCCAAACCTGTCCAGAGAGCAATGGAAATGAAATGAGAGCTACAGCTTCAGAGTACCGCGCTTTAATTCACAGAGATTGCGCCCCATTGATTTTAATGTATGACGGTAATGGTACCATAAAATTCACCAGCACTCCTTCATCTATTGTAGCATTGATCCCTCCTAAATTGCACAATGCACTGAAAAATGTCCTTTAATAAACGTGGGGTATTGACTCTAGCAAATCCCATCTTTCTGTGGTGACCCCAGTGAAAGCTGCACCTGCGGTAGGGCTCGATCTCTGTTTTTCATGCATGCCGAGGAGTTGTATGGGTTTCCATTGCATGATCTCAATAGACAGAAACAAAGGCCTCGTAAATCTTAGGCCATCAAGCTGCATGAATAACGTTGTGCTTTTAACTATCTACTTTGCCTGCAGCAACTTTGAAAATTCCTTAAGTTTAAAAATTTGGAGACTGGTAAGTGCTTAAAAAAATTAGAAAAAAGATCTATATAAATAGATACAGAATATGTATAAAAATAGAATTCCCTCCTTACAATGGAAACACGAGTTGTTTTTTTCAGTTTATAAAGCCTTTAAAATTGCAAAGACTAGTCTAGCTCCTATGAAACTATTTACCAGGATAACTGTGTTTATATCCCTTTCGATGTTTCTTCCAAGGTTTTTGCTTTGCTTTTTAAGTCAGAGCTAGAATTTCCCATCTTTTGTGACTCCCGCCACTGTATTTCAGTCCCAGGAGGTTTTCTCCCTGCTCGCCGATGCAGCGCACAGCCTGGTGATGCAGTAACCGGAGGCTATATTCTCAAACCCAGACCCCCACATCAGCAGTCCAGTCTTTCCACTGAAGCCATACCTTTGTACCTGGGTACTTCAGGCCCTGGTGCTAACGTTAGGCATTCGGGTTTGGGAATCTGGGCCATGCTTATGGCAGTTCTAAACCTCTGGCTTCTGTCTGCAAATACTGCACTTCCCAGGGAAGCTGCGGGTGCTGGCCAGCCCCCGGTACGCACTTTTTCTGTAGTGAATGACTTCAGCACAGTTTAACATGGCACAACATATGTTTCATTATTTATAACGTCGTCTTTGATTTTCTTTTTTGATGCTTTGTGGGCTTCCTTACAGAGCGATTGCTCCTATTACTCTTACAGAACAATACCTGCTTCGGGATATTAATTGGGTTTTTAAGCCCAGTAAATTGTTCTGCCCACCAGGGAGGCACCCACTGTATTTCAGATTTGTGTATAAACATCTTAAGTTCTATTCAGATAGCAAGATACTTGACAATGTAGCGTATTTCACAGGGTCTCACTGAAACACTTCTTAAATTATCTGCTCTATGGACACTACTCTTCTTTTGATAGGAAAAATGCTAGATTTTTCCCTGAAAAAAATCAAGCTTGTATAGGCTGTCTGATGTAGCCAGAGGGGCATCTCACGAAGATGTGTGTCCTTTCACATAAGGGAAGTGCTAAATTTAAAAACAAGCCAAAGCAAATAGAAATATTGTTGTTTTATTGTTGTTTAATAGGTAAGTTTTGTCCTCCCTTTGTACTGGCCCTTTTAATGTGCTCTTAGAGAAGATCCTGGAGCAAATAGCAATTACAGCCATCACCCTTGCAAGTCAGCGTTTGCTAGTGGTCGTCCTCAAAGTGCTGGGAGAAAAGAAAAGGGTTTTAGTTATTAATCGCCTTAACTTCACCAGTCAGCAGGAGACAGCACTGAGGTCCCAGGGCTAACCAAGGCTGCTTCATCGGACTGGGGCTTCGGTGGCAAATGCTCTTTCTGGAGAACTGGAGTTTCCTACAAGACCATTTTACTATTAGTACTTTTTTTAATCTTCATAATCAAAAGGATGGCTCCCAAGCACACGCCTGTCTGTGGAAAATCCCTAAACTGCAAGTTTTTGTCATTGATGAATTCCTTAACACATAAACCCTCAAATCCTTCCTTCTGGTGGGGGCTCAGATACGTGTACGTGCTTCTTCCACCCCCCAAATCCCATGAGCATCTGTACCATAAAATCCTGCTTTCAGAGAGCATCTGCTTGGAGGCGCAGAGGGAGAACTCCCCTTTCCTCTAACTGAAGAGGCGGCTCTGCTCCCAGGGGCTGCCTCCGGCTCCGAGGTCCTTTTGTGCGGGCACCAAGCAGGTTGCTCTGGGAAACCTCTCCTTTGCGAAGGCCAGTCCCGCGGAGAGTATTAAATTGGCATTTTACTTCTTGGCATGCATTTGCACAGGGGAAGCGGGGTGACAGTTGGGTATTTCAATCTTGTTTCAATTATAAGCGTTTCATTGTTGAATATTGCTGGTTTATTATGTGATAATTAAATATGATCACGCAGTCATCCTGCCAAAGAGACAGTAGCTGAACGAAACCAGTTCCTCTCGTCTTGCTGAATGGCTTTGGAGGCGAAAAGGGTGATCTATTTGCTGTCCCTTATTTTTGCTGTCCTGTTGTTTCAGTATCTCTAGCTTCAAAATAGCAAACTAGGCAAGTAATTACAGACATAAATCAGAGCAGAGATCAGTGTGAAGTCAGGACTGCTTTGCTTGGAGCCTGGCTTTTGTCGGTTGCCTTTTGCTGAATAACAGAGAAGTACGTTGCTGTTAATTTTGTGGAAAAGTGATTTTATTAGTGACAAAATGTGTATTTTGACAACGTTTAAGCCCCTGTGTCCTTTCAAGCAGGGCTTGAGCAGCCTCACCATGCCTGGAGCGGAGCCTCCTCTGTCGACATTGCAATGAGTGAAGGGCCAGTGGCCAGGCTGGACGCCATGGCCGGCATCCAATATGCCATGGCTGGTGTCCGATATGCCACAGTCAGTGTCGGATGTGCCACAGTCGGTGCCCCATACGCCACAGTGGGTGTCTGATATGCCACGGTCAGCGTGCGACATCGGCAGGCTGCAGCTCGCAGAGGGACATCTGCTTGGAGTGACCACAGTGACTCTGTTTAAAATCTCGGCAAGTTAAACAAGACACAGCCATAAATACTTAGCTGAAGCGAATCAGCAAAGCAAATGTGTTTTCAGTAGAGCCGCGCTGATTTATGGCCCTGGCCCTTAATCTGTACAGCTTATTCTTGTGAAGTGTTTATAAACGTGAGGTGGTGCTCAAGGGGAGTCAACTGCTGAAAAATGGATGCAGCCACATATTACAGTCTTCAGGTGGTACTAGCCAAAAATAGTCGGTCTTCTCGAAGGAGAGCTGTAACTAACCTTCACTTACCTCCCATCCTACCAGGAGCACCAGTCTTCCGAACAGAAAGGAGCAGGGATGGAGGGGAGGTTGTGGGCAGTCGATGGGAGCAAGTTCATGTCTGTGGTGCTCCTACACACTCGTCCTCCATGACTGGAGGATCTGTAGAGGACTTTGCAATATCAGGGCACAAACAGGACCACTGCAACTGCCACCACATGGCAGCTGTGATTGGGACGTCCCAAAGCCAAGGTAGAAGTGGACATCCCAAAGCCATGGTTGTGTACAATGGCTTGCTGGATGCTGTGTATTGTAAGAGAGAGGTGTAGTTAAGTATTATTTTTTGCTCTTCCCCAACTGTCTTTTATGCTAAGTTAACCAGGAGGCAATCCCCAGTGGTAATTCTGCTACCCAGGAACGTATTGTTTTGTAAAAAAAACCCTAAGCCCAATGCCTAGTAAACAATATGCTACTTTCCAGTCCAACAGTTTGTTAAAATAACATGTAAAAGTGACTGCTGAATGATTTTTGTTTAGCTTATCCATAACCTGTAAATCAGATTCAGCCCACCAGTTTGACTTGATGTAGACAACTGCATAATAACAAATAAGAAATAAGTAGTGGTTTTAAACGTCTCTGCTGTTGGCTGCTGAACGCCCACCTCTTAAAGTGGACTTTTTAAGAGTGGCTTGGGGTTGCATGCCAAATCTTAGCTTGTGGTGTACACAGAGTATAACCCCTCTTTGTTTTTTCGTTTCTGCATGCCATATTGTATTTATTGAGATTTTTTTTCTAGCAATGGGTTATTCTGAGGTGCATGCCTAAAGAACGTAACATATTGCTACAGGTATTTCTGGGTGAGTTGAAGCCTTTTTTTTTTTTCTTTTTAGTGGTTTTCTTGGTCAGATATTAAATGAAAATTGGTATTTAATCAAAGCAACTTTTTATTCCCAGACTATAGTTAGAGGAAATAAGCCTCGAAAGGATACTTCAATCAACGGCCTGCTGGAAGAGTTTGACAATATCTCGGTGACACGATCCAATTCCCTGCGGAAGGAAAGTCCTCCTACCCACCACCAAGGAAACGCAAACCATGTGCCGAGGCACCAGGAGGAAAATGGTTATATCACGTATTCCCAGTACTCCAGTGAGTCAGACACTACAACAGACTGTGTCGTGGAAAGGTATCGAGAGAAGACTCTCTACGGGGAAGAGTTAGACAGGTACTACAAAGGGAGCTATGCCGCCAAGCAGAATGGGCACATGATGAAGGTGGCTTCCCGGGACATCTATTATTCAGAAGTGACACCCCTGCAGTCAGACCTCTCCAAGTTCCTCCCAGATTACCATGCACACCTGGAGACAAAGCCCAAACCGCTGGAATACGGCGCCCTAAAGCTGGAGTATCAGTGGATCCCCAGCGGATCCTCCCTGGACTATAGAGATCCCTTTCCTTATGCCCCGTCCCGAGCATCGGTGCAGAGCGAGTGCCCCAAGGAGAGGCTGGAGTACAACGACAGCGACTGGGGTCATGGACTGGGCAAGGACGACTACGACAAGAGGCCAAAGTCATCCTACGTGGACCCGGCGAGCCCTCAGCCAGCGATGAGGCAGAGATCCAGGTCGGGCTCCGGTCTGCAGGAGCCAGCCATGCCCTACGGAGCAAGCGCGTTTAAAGCACACCAGCAAGGACACTCCTACAGCTCCTACACCTATCCCCGCTTGTCTGAAACCGCGGCAGGCATCTCCAAGGTAACGTGACATCCGCGGTCACACTGCTGCCAGGGCAGGGGTCAGCCTCTCTCAAATGGGAGTGCAAATAATTAAGCGCATACAAAAAATGAAGGGCAAGGAGCCATGCTTGAGCACATGATGCTGAATGCGGATGGTCACGTCCCTGGGAGCTACGTGGCTGCTGCTCAGCAGCTGTGAAAACCCACCTGCTTTACTCAGATGTCTGAAAACAGGTGTCAGGGACCAGGGGTTTTAAGATATTTATTAAAAGGCAGTTTTGGAGATGCCCAGCTTCCAGAGGTTTTACTTGGGATTCCCAGTAACCCCAAGTTCTTTGGCAGTTTTTGTCGCATTATGAGTTCGTACACCTGTGCAGATCTCATTGGGAGTTGAGAAGCTGGTCTGGTTTGCGTATCAGATACTTTAATATTTGAATTGCTACTGTGCAAGGCTGAAACCTCTGTGTTTTAATATTTATATTGTATTTATGCTGTATTTATATTGCAAGGTTTATTAGCCCTTTGCTGCTAGTGAGAGTAGGTGTTTACCACTCTCTGCTTTGTTTTTAAGCAATTAAATTAAATCAAAGCAGCTTATGTCAGCCATTTTAGATGTAGTTAAAAAAGAAGTGTTAAGGTGAAAAACAGCATTTCAACCATGACATCTACAAGCACCTCCTCTGCACAGATTGTGGCCTGCTCTGCCTTTTCTGAGTCACATGAGGAATATTACCCATACGGGCTGTCTTACCCTACTTGCAATAGTTTGCTGTAACTATTTGTTCGGTTAGGAGAAAAATGCTTTTCTTACATGTCTAGTCACACAGCTATGATGATGACCTGCTTAAACATCTAATACTGTGCAAGAGATGTTTTTTCTTCAGTGTAGATTGCATTGCACGTTACGGAGTTCCCCTAGCAACGGGTGCCGAGATGATAGCTCATTTTTCCAGGGCTGAAACCGTCTTGGGTTGCTGTGACTTACCAAATGTGCTGAGGTAGGTAGCTTGTTAGTTGGTGAGACCCACTCTGCTGTTTAATTATGATCTACACGGGGCATTTTCTTACTGGCTCTGTGCACTGAGAACGTTGTCCTGCCCAGCTGCAGACCCAGAAGAAGTCCCGGGTCTCCACAAATCCACGATAGCTCTATGCCGGAGGCATGCAGGTGTCTTGCTTGCTCAGGTTTTGGCTGCTTTGCTGATCCTGGGGAGCAGAGTTACAGGCGGTGCCCCGTAGTAAAGGGAGAGCAATGTGGGTTTATTCCACATTGCATTAAAGCACAGAGCTGGGCTTTGGAGTTTGAGGATAAATTGGAGAGGGAGTAGACAAGTTACCAGGTCTCTTTGCATGCCTTTTCTGAGCTCAGGCGGTGGTGGGAGGGATTCGTGTGGGTAGTTAAACTCTGCACCTGGAAATGGATTCTGGAAGTTGTGAAGAAAGCCTGGGGTGGACTTTCTGCCATTTCCTTCATTTAAAGAATTGTTTTGTCAGAGTTTAGAAAGGAGAAGGACAAATCCAGTAATTCATAGACTCTCTTGTGCGTGCTGATGCCCGTTTTACACCATTCGATAGGGCAGAAGACAGAGGTGTATTTTACAGGACAAAGCACTCCAGACACTGAAAAATATCTCATTAAAATGCACTAACAACTTTTATGGAAAAAAAAAGCCTTCAAGCAAGATTCATTGTGAGCTGGTCCTCTTCTCAGAGCATCTAAAACACTCCTACAGCCTTGGTGTATTGAAATTTGATGATTCACTGTTAAATGCAGCCGTTTCAATTCCCAAACCCGTCCACGGCTCCTGGAAGTGAATAGCAGCTTCTTGTCTTGAATGATTGCTGAAGAGTCTTCATTTCAAGGAGGCATTAGTAAGATAATGGTTCATCAAATGGGTTTACTAAATGAGAATCAGGTCTCGAATCAGATATTTTACAAATGAGATTGGCTTTAAAGTATAGTTAAAAGAGGAAAAAAGTAAACAGTGAAGAAGACTGCAGGCACAAATGTATGACTTCAAAATACGCTTAGTAAAGATGTTAATTTTGGCTTGTAAATGTGAAGAACAGACTTACTTTGGTATTATTTGCAGGTGATAGATGTCAGATAAATCAAATGTCTGCCCTGTTTCATCATCAGTGATTTCAGAGGCATTATGTCAGGAGCCTTCTGCAGCGCAGGGCTTGGCCACCGCCGTGCAGTGGGACCGTGGAGATGCAGGAAGCCGGCGGCTCAGGTTTGGTTCTCCCTCCGATCCACTCCCGTGTTGCTCACCTGCTCTCCTGTGCCTGCAGGGTAACTCCCCTAACACTTGGCAGGGTTGCAGCTTTCCGTTACCCTTGTAACACGGAGATTACATCCCACTTTGTTCAGTGGAGTCTCCTCAATATTGTCACACAATAACAAACCCATCCCACCAAGTCTGCTTATTATACAAAGATTTTGTCCTATTTTTGGACACTCTGTACTACATTTTTTCCTTTTACCCTCCTCTTCATCACAGGCAGCCCACTTAACTTTTTGCACAGGATCCTATTATGTCAAAGCCCCTTTCCCTGTTGTTTTTCAGTGGTGGCTCTCTGTGACCCTCTCCTGTCCCTCCTCCAAGGGGCTGTACCTACCTTGTACTGCTGTAATGTAGCAAAGGTCTTTCTCTAACCTGGCTGCTGCCCAGCACTGCCATTTTCCTGCTGTGCATTTTGCGGGAAGTCTGCACCAGGACATTTCCAGCCCGGTGAAGGCAGAGCCAAGCCTTTACTATCAGAAACCCTCTCAGTTTTTCCCTGTTTTCCCATTCACGCGCTGGTGGCTTTCCACAAACGCTGCCTGCCACCGCCACACAGATTCTCGGAGATTTCCACCGACGAAGCACTGGAGTAACCTTTCCCCTTGCAATCTCCATGTGATTTACAGTCCATGCCTCCTGCACCTCTTACTTCAGCAAACTGAAATGTAATCAAACTTCATCTGCTTCACCTTTACTGAAAGGCAAGCCCATCTCGCCAGGGGATTAGGAGGGTCTGGGCTGCGGCTGCAGGGCTGCGGCTGCCATCCCTGCAGCAGTCCCGCTGCAGAGGGTGTGGGGACACCCGTTTGGCTCGAAGGCTGCCCAGGGGGACGCGCACCCCTCGCCAGCAAGCGGTTCCCACCGCTTGTGACGCAAAACGAGCATCGCAGTCATCAGAGCGGAAACTGGAAAGAGTTCAAACACGGTGTTACATCCGCCTTTTAACAATGAAAAGACCCGGCTGCCGACGTGGTGGCGTGTGGCTGCGGGTGATGCAGCGAAACGGCCAGCAGCAACAGGACATCGCCTTGCACCGCAGCGCTGTGATGGATGGTGTGTCAGGGCTTCAGCTGCTCCCTTGACCTGGTCCTGAGTGAGAGCAGGGCTGGTTTCTCCTTTCCTTTGTAGTCTTTAAAGAATTTCCTTTCAGTAGGTAATTGCATTCAGTAGCAGAAATAGAATTATTAGTGGAATTAAATGTGTTCGATTTTGCCGTGATGTTAGCCACTGCGTCAAGACACAGCCTCGGAGGAGAGGTTCAGCTGATTTACTCATTTTAGCTCCTGGTTTCTTGTAAGATTTCATGGGATTCAGGACGTGAATGGGTTTACGTTGTACTGCAATGCTAACTTCAAAAAGCTTTCAAAAATCCTTAGCAAGCACACCGAACCCCTGAGTTTTCATGTTAAAATTTTACCATGGAATTTGCTTTTGCCAACATATTCAGCTTAGGACATGCTCAGAAATATCAGACATGGCTTAACCCTCAAATAATTCATTAGCGTGGATTTATCCAGCTAAAATTTCTAGACAGGACTTTCCTCATCTCAATACTTTAAAAAAAACCCAGTGTTTTTACAGGCAAAGCAATAATTTATGTGTCCCTACGTACACAGATATATAGGACAGGGCTAGACTGAGTTCCCCTCCCTCCACCAAACCATCTGAGCACTTTCCCCTGTTAATTAGTTTGGCAGATGTAATGTCCTTCATGAAATTCATCGTGTCTCTGACCCCCTCCTATTTTATGGCTACCCCTGCCTGACAGAGTAAGTGAAATTATGGCTGCAATGATGTGGATGTTTTGCTTAGACAAAACCAGCATCCTAGGAGGCGGCTGTACCACACTGTTACGTGCTCGCTGGATGCTCTGTATGGCTGGTAGCTGTCAGCGTGCAAGTCTCAGGCAGAAGCAGACTCCAGCTTCACGTTCTCGAGGGAAATCTCTGAGCAGCCCCCCTGGAGAGGCATTCCCTCTTCCCTGCTAAGCCTCACGTGAAATGTAGCGATGGGCATGCCTGGCTCGCACACGAGGTGGGAGAGCACTGATCGAATACTGCACTTGGAGGCTTTTCTCCCCGCACTGAGGCGACTCCAGCTAGAAACTCCTCCTCACTGTGCAGCAGCCTACAGTGATAAATTGATGCTGCGGCAGATTTTTTTTTCTTTTTTTTTTTCCTTGCAGTCTTAGCATAAAACGGTCAAATGATGTTCCACCGCAGAATTCAATTTCACAGTTCAGTTGGGTCCTTGATTACACTGCCAAATTCAGATTAATGTGCATTTAACTAACATGGATCAGGGACTTCTGGCTGGCAGCCAGCCGTAATAGTAGCAACCCTGAGCTGTGTAGAGTTTGCTGCTCTGTCCACCCTTGTGCACCGCCACCGAAATTGATTGATTAAATGAATTCATTGCCATAATTATTTGTAATTGTGCTACATCATGAGCCTGTGTTGAACCACCCCCCTGCCCTGAGATGCTCTGTATGTCATCAGGAGTCACATATGTTGTATCGTAAACGTGGAGATGCTTTTTTCCGGGGGAAAACAACATATTTTTGTTTTGGCTTGGGTTTTTTGTCTTACATCTTTTTTTTTTGGATGGAGGCAAAGTGTTGTGTTTGCAAATGTGAAGTATTCGTTTGCTTTCAGTGTAAGAAGCTTAGAAAAGCTTGGAAAATAAAAAGGAAGGAAGGAACCTGCAAATGAACAAGGCCTCCCGTTGGGATAATTTCCTTTGCGATTGTCTCTGATTTCAGATGAAAATTAGTGGTTTTGTGACACTGCAGTTAAGTACTGTGTAGCTCTGGAAAATGATTTAAGAAATGGTAAATTGAATTAGGCTTCTCACTGTACTCATATATGCAGTCAGTCAAATAGCAGCCGGTAGCAGGGCAAGGCAGGAGATGACAAGGATTTCAGAGTATCACCGCCTCCGCAAGAAGAGATTGGGTCATCCCTGAATTGCTGGAGAAAAGCATAAGAAGGGGCTGAGGGCTGAGAGTCAAAACCCAGGAACTGGTATTTGAAAGGAAAGACAGAAATTGGAACTTGCCAAAGGGCTGCTGGTTGTGGAAGGGATGAATTCTTGGAGGAAATGGCCCAGAGAGCCTGTGGGACACGGCAGACACAGAGCAAATCCACTTTTTGGAGCACATGCTTTCATTACGCAAGTATTACCGTATCTGCAAACAGATACCTGGACAGAAAAACGGGCCTGAGATGCACAAAAGATCTCGTGGTCTTTCCTGGCCTCATTCTAGTGCTGATGAGAGCACAGCAGCCCAGTGGTCTAAAAAATCTCTTTTCAGATACGTGGCAGCAGTGTCGTGTTGAGAAGAACAGGTACGTGCAGGAGCACATCGTGCCGGCACCCTGCCGAGGAACTCCGGGGACACAGAGGATGAACCGAGTGGTGAGGGCTGGGTGAACAGCGAGAAAGCTGTCTGTTCATCTGCGTTCACTCGTCTGTTCTTGCGTTGCAGGTGGATTATGATCGAGCACAGCTGGTCGTTAGCCCACCGCTCTCTGGATCGGACACCTACCCCAGGGGCCCCGTAAAGCTACCTCAAAGTCAGAGCAAAGTCAGCTATTCCAGCAGCAGCTACCAGTACCCTCTGGTCTATCACAAAGCGTCCCACTATCACCAGCCATCTCTCCAGCCCAGCTCTCCCTATATTTCCACCGCTTCCTACCCCAGCTCCCCGAGTATCACGTCAAGTGCTTATCCTCCACCCAGCTGGGGATCCTCCTCAGACCAGCAGCCCTCCAGGGTGTCCCACGAACAGTTCAGAGCTGCCCTGCAGCTTGTGGTCAGCCCGGGTGACCCCCGGGAGTACTTGGACAACTTCATCAAGATCGGGGAGGGCTCCACAGGGATTGTCTGCATCGCCACCGAGAAGCACACGGGGAAGCAAGTTGCCGTGAAGAAGATGGATCTCAGGAAACAGCAGAGAAGGGAGCTGCTCTTTAATGAGGTACGTTGTTTTGGGTGGTGCAACAGGTTTTGCGGGTGGTAGGTTCAACAGGAAGCGTGGGCCAAATGGCAACCTCAAGAGCCAGATTAATGTCTTTCCAAAAGAGGTGGTGAGTCCTATGCACATCTATGCTGTATAAATATTGTATAACCAGACCAGTTTCAAATGAGCTACATCTCCTTCAGGCTTTAAACATATAACATGGTGGAAAGTCAGAGTAAACAGCTAAGAAATCTGTCAGCTAATCCAGGCAGCATATCAGGTGCACAGACATAGCCCAGCTGCCTTTTTCTGATCGTTTTCGTATATAGTTTATTCTTCCAAGATGGAGGATCCAAACTAGCCCAACTATTCAAGAAGTGCGTGCACCGTATTCTGGCACATACATGCATTTTGTTTCCTCCCTCCTTCCTCTCCTAACCATTAGCAGTCCTTTTACTTTCCTGATGGTTACCTAGCAAAGAGCTGACGGTCCCTTTTTACTGGAACCATCTGTGTTAATTCCCACATCTCCTTTGCTGAGTGGTTACAGCCAGTTCAGAGCCCACAGCTGCTTATGGAAGATTGTTTTCCCCATGTACCTTACTTTAAATTTAAGAAAAGTGGTTCTCATTTGCCATTTTTTCACCCAGTTGTTTGGAGCTGCAAGTTTCTTTTGCAACTCAAAGAGTTTCTCCTTTTTTTCTTCTTACTCCTTTAAAGAAGCTAGCGCTTGTGTGTTCGCCACTCCCTTTTCCAGATCACTTGTGAATATGCTGATCAACACCAAAAACATTGCAGGTCCCCAGGAAAACCTATAGTGAGAACAAACCGTTTGCTTCTATTATTCGTTTCCTGCATTTTAACTATAAGAGGATCTTCCCTCAGCACATGACAGATTGGTTTCTTTAAAAAATTAACATTTTTTAATTAAAATACTAGTTTTTAACAAACTTCACACAGTTCTTCTTTGCACAGTCCATGACTGTACTGGGTATTTTGGCTTTGTTTTTGCTCTGCTGGAAGACTGCACTGCATTGCATTGCGGTAGCTCTAACTGAGCATCTCTTGAATGGGAACATCTTGAAGCAGGTCCTACCCGCTGTGCAGGACCAAGCTGCTTCCCTGACACGCTCCAGTCACTCACGTCATCTGATAATTTATTTTCAGCAGTGCTGAAATTCCTCCATCTATAATGAAGCCTTCCCTGGCTGTTGTTTTCTCTCCTGACCGCCTTTCTGACATCCCTCACTACCACGTGGTTATGGTCGCCGCCTTGGCTGGGCTGCTGTTACTGTGGTCCCAATTCTGTACAGTCCCTTTAGATGTGGGATCTGAGCTGTCTTACGAATATCCCCTGTACTACCAACGTTCTGCTAAAATTCGGTGCAAAGTACTGTTTGATGCATGATGAAGACTTTGATGGGTTGAGCGATTGATCAGGTCAAAAAAAAAATCTGTACTGAAAGCAACTGGCAATAAAAAAGCAATGAAGCAAACAGTCCTGTTCCTGCAGTCTGAAAAAAACCCAATTATCTACCACTTATAATTTAGCAACTAAAGATTCTTCCTTCTTCCTAATGCATTTATGATGACTGTTATTTTTATGTAAATACATTGATTTTGTTTGTGCGTTGGCATAAGGATTAGGGAGGATGTGATTCATAGCAGAACCTTTACTAAGCACAAAGAGAAAAGTACAGTGAAGAAGAAGGTCGAAACAAGTGTCAGATAATGCTTGTAGCAATTCACATACCATCTTTTTCTTCCTTCACAGGTTGTAATCATGAGAGATTACCATCATGAAAACGTGGTTGACATGTACAACAGTTACCTTGTTGGCGATGAGCTGTGGGTTGTGATGGAGTTCCTGGAGGGCGGTGCTTTGACAGATATCGTGACTCACACGAGGTGGGTTGGGTTAAAGCCCACAGCGTGAGCCAGGCAGGAGGGAGATGCCATGGCTTCCCTTCATGGATGCCACTGGACCATGCCCTCCGGACCTCACCTCCTGCTGAGGGAAGCTGGGAACCTCCTGGCTCTATATATGTATTTTTATGTAGATGCATTTATCGCTGTGTATTTGTATATACATACAAAATACAAGTATGCAAACATAAAAATGCATACATGCATAGAATATATATACATGGAAAGTATATATACATAAATATGTATGTGTATGTGTATAGCTGTATATGCGCATGTTTGTATATACATATATATACACACATACGTATACTGTAGCGTGCTTACTTTAACAGCATAAATAAGCCACTGCAGATGAATTCCTGTCAGTACTGGCATTTTTTAAATAGAAGGGAAAGAAACACCTGAGAGGGCTTGCTGGTAGATGGGGTTTTGCCGGCGCTTTAGGAGGTAATGTAGCAGAGACATGACTTTTATCCATTACTTCCTAAAGTGGCAAAAAAAATCTTCTTTTCCCTGTTTGGTGATCTGTACTGTTGTTTTTGCTGTCGTAACTATGTCAGTTCTAAGGGTGATTTCTCTCCATACTCATAACCCACGTAACCACACTGTCAGACATGTTATCTGCAAATAAAGCCTAAAACATAATGGAAAAAGTATTTTTATATCAGAATATTTGTCCTTAAGGCAGAGCTTGGTCCCATATTTCAGTTAATATCGTACTTTTAAAGCAGGCGATTTGCCAGCACAAAAGCTGTAGTGTACGGAACAGCTCTTCCTCTTCTGAGTGGAAACGTTAGATTTTACAGCCTGCTTCATATCTGCTCTTCACTCATCTTTTCCTGATAAGCAGGATAAAATGAGGTAGGGAAGAGGAATTCTGTGTTTAGTTTCTTCCTCTTAAGTAAAAAAATAAAGATTTCCACACCAGATTGGTGGGAGATTATTTAGGTGAGCAAGAAGAAAAGCAAGGAATAGTAAATTAGAAAATTTGTCTTCTCTCATAGTTTAATGATGCTTTTAGATCCTACCAAAAGCAGAGTTGTAACAGAGGTATTTTATTTTTCAGTGTTGCCTTAGCTGATGTACTGAAATAAATCACAATATTGCAAGTCATTTGTTAACTACCACTCCCCAAACATTAAAAGCTCTATCTTAGATATTTCTGACAGGAGTTTAACGACAAACAGATGTTCCCAGGACACCACTTCTTATGAGCTGTCATCTATGTTTTTAACTCAGAATACTCTTTCCTTAATCTTCTGGGGTTTTTTTACATAGCATGACCTTCCTTCAAAGATTTTGCTAAAATACAGCACACGAAGTTAAAGCAGAAATCTCCACGGGTATTTTTCTGCTTGCATAGTAGAGATGCTGGGGTCATCCAGCAGTGGAGCAGCAGGGTCAGGGTGGCAATGGCCACCCACCCCGGCCACTGCCATCGTGTTGTGGCAGACAGCTTCTTCCAGAATGGGCTTTGCACATGTGCACAGAAATGTGGACTCTTGCTGCTTATTTTTCTACTGAAATACCCTGAATACTTTTATAGAAGGCATAAAAGTGAGGAAGTGCTCTCGAAGAGCTACACCCAGGGCCTGATGTTTTGTCTGCACAATTAAGAGTATTTTTTCTCGTATGTATTCCATGCCTTTTTCCATCCCAGCAGTGATTTACCCTCCTTGGCAAGCAGTTAGTTTGCTGTAAATAAGGCATTTCCGTTATTTCCCAGAGGGAAACAGGCTACATCACACAGTACACTCTGCTTTTTTAGTGCTGCAGGAAGACTTACCCAGACTTGGTTGTGGAGTTGTTCCTCACCCCTCATCTCCCCTTTTTCGACAGAAATAGGACCAGAGAGTCGCTTCACAGAGCCGTTGCCTAAAAGATCTCCTGGCTGCCTGTATACTGGCGTGAAGGGGGACTTGTGCCGCTTCGCTCCACCTCCCCTTTCCCGCTGTCTTCGTTAAAGCTCAGCTCGTTTTTCCGCCTTGCTGTTTCAGGATGAACGAGGAGCAGATAGCGACTGTCTGCCTGTCTGTCCTGAGAGCCCTGTCCTACCTGCACAACCAAGGCGTCATCCACCGCGACATCAAAAGCGACTCCATCCTTCTCACAAGCGATGGGAGGGTGAGTGCCCAGCGTTTCCCCTTCTGTCTCTTGGGGCTGGCACGAAAATAGCTGTGCACGTTCAAAGTGACGCTAACTTAAAAAAAACAAAATAAGCCAGGCGCGTGAAACCAAGGGATACAACCTGTGAATAACTTGTTAGAGAGCATAATCAGAAAAACACAGGCCTGGCCTGGCCGGTGATTGACAGCTGTGCTGCATGCAGAGTCCGCAGGGGGAAATCGGAGTTGTCAGAAGGCAGTGGCAGAAGAAACTATGCCATGTGGGTAATGCTTAGGTGATGGGAGACCTTCTTTTACACTGCTCCACTCCTGCTCTGATGCCTCGCAAAAATTTTTTTCTTTCCATGACTTTTAGTTATCCTTTAGTCAGCAAGTTTTTATGCATTTGCTCTGTTTTCCAAACCTAGTTAGGAGGCTAACATCAAGGCTATACAAACAAGAAATACTCTGCATTGGGGCTGAAGCACTGCCCTGATGGTGAGAGTAGCTTTTACCATAGGTACACTTACAAGATGCTTGAGAATATCTGTCCCACACTTTTGTTTACTTGGATGGGATGCTGCTGTCAGTGAATTGGTCTTTCTTTGTGTTCTTAGTAAGTAGGGAGAGAGGGAGACGAAATGCTGCACATGACCTGCTCAGTAAGCAAAACGGTTTGCAGGCAAAACAATGTTACTTCAGCAGTGTTTGGTTCCCAAAGAAATTATTATTTCCTTACAAGGAGAAAGGTGGGTTTGGGCAGTGGTATTTCTGGACATAGACAGCCGTAAAGCTTGAGGTACCTAAAACTTGGGGCACCCAAAGGCTTAGATGGAGGGAGGCAAATCACTCCTGTTTAAGAGCTAATTTCGGCTTGGGTTAGGCACTACTTTGCATCTCGTCCTGTGGCCCCATTGGGATAATTTTGAGTAGAAACTAACGCACTCATGGCCAGTGAGTCCTGTAAGCAGGGCTTGAAGGGTTACTCCAGTGGCATCACACACCTGTCTAGAGCAAGACTTGGCGGGCTGGACTGAGCCCAAGAGCACCCAGTCAGTCTGGAACCAAACCTAGATCCTCTCCTTCAGAAGGTAAAACTCTTGGCTTCCCAGGCCTGCTCCGATTCCCTGATCAAAGGCTCGCCTTCGTAGTTTGACTCCCACTTCACCAAGGGAGAGGGATTTTCCTCCTGCAGTGGTTGCAGGCTGCTCCTGTTAATCCTGTCGGGGGAAGAAAATTCCACATGTAGGAGTTTTTCAGTTGTGATTTCAGTCCATATTGCTGAAATAGCATCTGATCTGCTCTCAGGACCTGCATACAGTGCTTCATTATACTCGTTACTCCAGTACTTATTATCTGCATTGCAGATTTCTTCATGGCTGTGTTGTGCAATTATCTTTTTTTAGAAAATCGTCTTCTTTTATGTACTCGAATGAGCAATAGATATGCAAAACCTCTTGTGCTCCTAAAAAGAAGATTGGGCTTTGCTTCCAAAATATGCATTATTTCTTCCATTCTTCATCGTGTAAACTGAAAAATGCATGTAGCACAGAGAACTCGGCTATTATGGGCTTTATTTTAGAAATACCAACAATCATTTTGTAATTCTGTTAAAAATAATACCCTTAGTTTTAAAAAAAGTAATGTCTGTACTGAATCCAAAAGAAAACAAATCAGTGCTGATGATAAAATGCTGGTCTACACAATGCAGGGATTTATGCAACTTCACACTTCAGTTGTCCTAGGGCTGCTTGGGCTGATTTTGTATCCCCAGACACTGAGTGTGTGATCGGATACATGGCTCATGCAGCTTGGACATCGGTCAGCGCTGTGCGGTGTATAAATGGGGCTGATGGCGGTGAGCCCAGTGTCCAGGAAAACCCTTATGATAACTTCCAGGCCTCCAAATAAATACTGGGGGGAGGGACCCCAAAAACTTTAGCCTTGAAAAACAAGCTGTTTCTGGAAGAGGGTAATGCCTGTGACACTCAGACCAGCTTGTTTTGGTTGGGAGTTGGAGGAGTTTTCACCTTGTTGTTGTACAGTAACTGGGAGGGGGAGGTGATCATTCTCCATAATTTCTGTTGTAAAAAAAAAAAAGAAACTGACATAAAAGTATGAGCAGGCACATGATGCAGCAAGAGCTGCTCTCCGGAGTGCTTGTCTATCCCATTATTTCTATTTCAGGTCACTGCCACAGCTACTCAAGGACAGAGCCGTCTTTAATTCCCGAGTTCCTGAGCAAAGGGAGCAGGCCTTCTTATCTCTTACAACTATTTTGGAAGTCTTGTACACTGCCCTGCCTTCCCCAAATTAGCTCCCCTACTACATAAAGAAGACAGTTTCTTTAGTGGTAGTCTGCAGTGTGAGGTCCTGGTCTTGAAAAATCATTGGCAGCAGTATTGCTTTCTGTGAGTGTTCGACCATGCTCTCTCTGGTAAAAGAAAACGGGGTGAATGCCACTTGTTTCATCTGTTTTCTGGCAAACTCACAGATCGTATTCCTGATACAAATAATAGCAGTGGTGTGTATCACTTGAAATATGTATATTATTGAATATCAGTATACATACATAGACTACAAACATGGGTTTTATGTAGATATGCAATAATAGATTAACTATAAAACACTGTTACTTCAGAATTTCTTGCTTCCCTTCTATTTTTTAAATATTATAAGCCATTTATCACCACCGCATCTTTTGCTAGTGGGGAGGCAATGAGCTATGACAGGCGATCTTAGTAACGAGCACCACTGCCACTCGCTCCTGTTTCTTTCCCTTGCCTTCATTGTAAGGAGCCGCGCGTCCCTCAGGCTGTATCGCCGTCTCCAGCCACACTTCCAGAACCGTGCTGCTGCCCTGTCCCAGGGAAACGCTGCAGCTCCATCCCTGTCCCCCCAGCTGCAGCTGGAGACGTGTCTTGGAGACGCATGTGTCTCGGAGGAGTTTGCCTTGTTGTTCAAGAGTGACTTTTTCTTTACTTTTCAGATCAAATTGTCCGACTTTGGGTTCTGCGCCCAAGTGTCGAAGGAGGTCCCAAGGAGGAAGTCGCTGGTTGGGACGCCGTACTGGATGGCGCCGGAGGTGATATCCCGCCTGCCCTACGGCACCGAGGCGAGTACACCCGTGTGCACCCGGAGCGACTGTTTGCCCTCTGCGTGGTGCCTCGGTCCAGCCCCCCGGGCCCTCTCAGAACCGGGCAGTTCAAATGCATTCACGCAGATATGCTAAATAGCAGCAATTATGTTTGCCCCAGAGTGCTACATCGTGCCTTGCTTCAAAGTGTTTCTCCAAGACAAAGTCGCTAAATAATGACTCCGTTCAGCGCATTAAACAATGTAATGCCTTTACATATTTTAGCTTAGAGTGCTGTATTAAAGGAAACTGGCATCATTTCCACATCGTGAAAGACCCTTTGAGTATCTTTCATGTCAAGCGTGGAGCTGCCCCTACAGGTGTCTGCACCTGCATATGCCAAGTCCGCAGCCAGATCACGTGCGTGTACTGCACAGCCAGGTCACAGCACTACGTGCGCAGACCTGCAGGCAGAGAGCTCCACTCTGCTGTCACAGCCTGAGGTCCCCCTCCTCCGGAGCAGTGCCAGCACAGGCACCGGCATGGTCCTGTAGGTCCCCAACACAGGAGCCAGCTGGGTGGGTTGGATTGCCACCCTCTGTTGTAGCGTTTGTCTCCACATCGGCTCATTCCTTGCAGTCATTGCTTTCATTAGTTGAGAGACAGGAGTTGGGGGGAAAGCATATTTGTGGGAACTATTTTAAGCACTGCCAAATGGTCTGAAAAAAGCAATTCAATCATGTTTATAGGAGCCTTTCAGATCAGACCAGAAAGGTGGGGACCTGCAGCTCTGCAGTGCTGTACCCAATCCTTTTGGAAGCTCTGAGTCACAACACTTCTGACTGCCAGCCTGGGAAGAGCAGTCCCCTCTCCCACACTCAGCCATGACAGTGACTCACGCCTCCCCAGCCAGAGACGCGGCTGCATTTTCTCCTCTGCGTGGAGAGGGGAGTCATCTTCTGCTTGACAGTGCCTATAGTAACAACTGCAGAGAGCAAACCTGCAAGACAGATAGAGAGAGGGATATATATATATATATATATGTATTTTTATATTTACTCACATATGTTTGCATACACACACACACACAGACAAAGTGGGGGAAATGAGCTGAGGCCTGAGACAGGTGACACTGCATCTTCACATCGTGCAGCAGGGACCAGAGTGGCGCAGGCAGGGCGCGCGCCTGCCCGAGAGCGAGAGCACCCTGCAGGCACCGGCATTCACCCAGGACGGGTGGCATTGTAGGAGACATTTCAGGGATAGTAACACCAGCTAGTTCTAGGCCATTAATAACACTGAAGGGATTGTAAAGTGGCTGAACTTACAGCTACATTAGGTTTCCCCACCACAAGGGAAAGGAAAAAAGAAAAAAGGGATTTAAGTTGAAGGATAGTGTTGGCAAAAGAGCAAAAGCAGTATGAGCTGGCTTGGCTGTGCTGGGCTGGCTAATGATGGGAATTAGAGTCATCAGAGGATTGTGATTCTAGAGCAGCTCTGCAGCAAGCCGGGACTGGGAAAAAAAAAAAAAAAAAAAGAAGTTTGGGGGTTTTTTGAAGTTGGAGCAGAATTATTTTCCAAAGGGTTTGTATAATGTGTTACCTGTACTTGCTGGAAGCGGACCTGCGTGTAGTAAGTGCTTCCCTTTGCCTTGGGGTCTCAGATGGAGTTCCTGTAGTCTAAGAATCAGGGGAAGTAGCGTAACCGACTTCACAGCAGCCGAATTTTACTCTGCTCGCCCGCTAGCTGCACCTGTCTGCAGCACTGCAGTGCCAGTGGGTGCAAATCAGCATAGCTGAAATGCAGCACAGTAGGGTGCAAACGAGCACGCCTTAGCAGTGCTTCCAGTGGACATCACCTAAACCAGCTGCAGACCCGGGTTTGTAAGTTGTTTCTAATTTATTTCTTCAATGCACTTTGCTGCCCAGAAGAGAAAATTGTTGTCGGCTGGTTAAAAAAGAAAGATTTATGGTGGTGGCTCACCAGACTGTTGGCTTAGACTGGACACAGACTGCAGGTACAACAGCAGGAGCCAACTTGGAGGTTTGCGTGAACCCCAGTGTTGAAGCCTGTTACCCGCCTCTCTGCACTACCAGCGGTGTTTGAGACGGGACTGTGTGTTACAGGTGGATATCTGGTCCCTGGGCATCATGGTGATAGAGATGATAGACGGCGAACCTCCCTACTTCAATGAGCCGCCGCTGCAGGCCATGCGCCGCATCCGCGATAACTTACCGCCCCGGGTGAAGGACATGCACAAGGTCAGGCTTTCCACTGGTCACAAGGACCTTGCAACGTACAAACATTTAGTAAAAACTATAGCCAAACACTTCCATGCCCAAGGGATAAACTGCACCTTTAGGTACCACCTTGAGCAGTGGGCCCTACATTGGATGCGTGTGGGAGGACGGGAGGCCAAAGCCGTCAGCAACCGTAGCCGTTCTGTGCCCAGCCCTGGCTTTGGTTTTGCCTTGAGTGACGGCGAAGGGCCCTGGGCAGAGCCTAGTGCTCCCTGCGTGCCTCGCCCTGCCAGAGGAGCAGCGCACGTTGGCACGTCAGCCCTGCTGCGGGTGGGTTGGTACATCCCTGCCCACTGCCAAAGCTTTTGGGTACCTTTGGGCATCTCCCATTTTTGAGTGGGCTTCTAGAAGAAGGCAGACCTGAGCCGTCAGTGCGTTAATGCTTTTCTCACCCATCGCATGCAAAGCTGTGCATTGTGCGCTGTTCTGCAGCCCACTGGTAGCCCGGTACTTTCAATATTTACAGCCCATAGAAGACGCACGGCCCTTCAGCTCACTACATCTCTTGCCGTAGGAAAGCTCAGCGTGTCCCTTGTCTTCCCAAGAAAAGCAGTGTGCACAGGCCCAGCGGAGGCTGGAAGCAGGTGTCTTTGTCCGCCCCTAACGCCGGTGTGATGTTGCAGGTTTCCTCGGTCCTCCGGGGCTTCTTGGACTCGATGCTGGTGCGGGAGCCATCACAGAGAGCCACGGCACAGGAACTGTTGAGACACCCATTTCTCAAACTGGCTGGGCCCCCTTCTTGCATCGTGCCCCTCATGAGGCAGCACAGGCATCGCTGAAGCCGGCAGCTTTCCAGAAGGAGGTCAATGCAGAGTCTGGATGACAGCCGCGCAGGAATCCTGGCGGTTGTGTGGGAACCACGGGCAGGACGAGCAAAACCTTGCGGAGGAAAACCAGCCCCGCAGAATAATGTGGTGTATAAAAACCCAAGGAGGTGCTCGCTGGGGCTGCGAGGGACCGGGGAGCGATCCTGGCCCCCAGCTGGGTGGCCACACGCTGCCATGGACCATCACTCCCCAGTGCTGTTGTCTTCTCGGCCAGCCAGGCAGAAGGTGACAAATGCAAACAAGGTTGGAAAGATAATTGATAGCACAACCAGAGTGAAACACCACAATTTTATTGCAGGCTACGGCACTATTTCAGAAGAACACTTTTGTGACAAAAAAGCACTTTTTATCTCAGTCATAGCAGCGCAATGTATTTTGCAACGAATTTGTAATTTTCTGTACAGTATGTTTTGATAATTTGCAGTACTTTGTCATGTAAATGTTGTGTTAGTTGCAGTAATAAGTGTAACTTAGAATTTGAGAAGATAAAAAAGTTTCCTACTTTTTTAACCCTTTTGAAAACAGAAAAAAAAACCACAAGACAACCCTTTGGGAAGCTAGAGAGTTTTGCAGATTTTTCCGCTGGGGTGGGGAGAGTCACGGCAGCCCAAAGAGCGCTGGGAGCCGGCGCTACCCATGACGCAGTGGCCCAGTGTTAGCGGTCGTCAGGGTCTCCCTCACCTCCCCGCGTCTCCCGCGGTGGAAACCAACGCACCTGGCCTACCTTTGCTCAAGGGTCATCTTCTCGCCCCATGGTGGGCTGTCCCTTCGCTTCATGCCACTGGAAGCTCAGTTTGGTTACTGCAAAAGGCTCAGTTATCTCTGTCCCGCTCTGGAAGGTGATGGCAGGAGTCCGCCTGCCCACCCGCCCACCCAGTGGGGATCCTCCGGAGCTCAAACAGAC
>Ga0181612_168117_pt1 | contig 39522 bp, 15 predicted proteins | sample HoacroProtozoa21_FD_119630 | JGI IMG/M metagenome (GOLD analysis project Ga0181612, IMG submission 119630) | Hoatzin crop microbial communities from Cojedes, Venezuel. Combined Assembly of Gp0051906, Gp0051904, Gp0051908
ATGATGTTGTGTGTGTAATTTGAAGGTGGAAAGGGATCCTGCATCTCACGGTAGTGGTCAACACTGTTGTTTGGGGGTCGTCCTCCTCTTCCAGGTGCAACTATGAACTGAAGAACAGTCAGCTGAGGAACGTCATAAAAATTTTGATTTGGATGATCTTTTTGATGACTGGCAGGGAGATTAACAGAGATAGCAAAAGCACAGGGTTTTTGTATGCAGTGTTCTCCTTTCTTCAACATGAGATCATCGTTTATCTTGTTTTCTGCACACCTTCCACTTTACAGTGAAGGAGAAGGTAGTTCTACAAATGACAATATCTTAGTACAGTCTGGGCGCTGATTAAGGCCAGTCCTGTGGGGAAAAAAATACGAAGACTGTGCCATAATGTGTGCATACTCCAGGGCAAATTTGATTGCTACCTGCAATCCTAGTTTTGGAATATTCTTGTTTTTCATGAGTTCTTTAAATTAAGACAGACTGTGCTTTTCTAATGTGCTCTGCTTGGGTAGGTAATATTCTTGGGTTTTACCTGAAACAACGTAAGAATAACTTGAGGTACAGACTTATACTATCTGGTAGCATGATAGCTGTTAACCCAGGTGATAATGGACTGATGTGGTCAAATACTGATTGCTGAGAAATTAAGGGGAGCTGGAGGCCAACACAGCTATCTTTTGCCTCTCTTCTCCTCCCTGTGTAATTTTTTCATTGCAGCATATATTGTGGGAGGGAGGGGTTTCCTCTGTGTTTGCTGATGTTGTGAACCGGCTTTTAGAATCACTTACTCGTATTTAGCAAATATTCTATTTTAGTCTTCATTTATTCCAAAGAGTGTTCCGATTTTAATACTTCATATAAATTCTATTTTAACTCTGTGAAAATAGTTAGATACCGATTTATTCTTTCCAAGTAACTGAAATAATATACTCCTTTTCATTTTGAGAATTGCATTCAGAGACTGGATTTCAGAGTGCCAGATTAGACACGACATAAAGTTAATTTAAGAAAATACAAATACGTAAGCATATATTCCGTAATTCAGTGCTATATTGCATCCTAAGGAGCTGATCTGGTCTGTGCAACAGAAGGATTATATAAAAACTGTGCTTTTTTTTGACTTAATACAGTAAGATAACAAGCACTTAAGATAATTTCTGGTAGTGCTTTGCTCTTTGCATGCTCTCCAAAAGAAGTCTGTATTTTTGGGTATTGTCTTCCTGTACTGGGGGTGGGAAAGAACACCTTTTTGATTTGGGCTATAATGTCCATGTAGCTGTATCTGTGTGGGGAAAATGAATTTCAAGTATTTTATTAGGAACCCACTCAAATTAACGTACAGACTGCTGTAAAACTGGTGAAAGTAAATTTATTCTGGTGATTTTTGCCCAGCTGTAAACATAATAGTGTTTTGCTTATAGTTACTTCATACATATGTGCATCTAAACCAGAATATAAGTCAGTCTAGCAGTACTCAAAATCAAAACTAGTGCAAGTAATTTGTATTTAGGATACTATTATTAGAAACATGAGAATCATTACTTTCCTTCCTGAAGCTTTATTTTCTGGGTTTGTAGTTTAATGTTAATGTTAAAAGTTCAATCTTTATAAAAATGTAAAATGTCAACCTTAACTTCTGAAAACGTAAGACAACTAGTAAGTGGAAGAAAGTGTCTGTGTTACAAATATAAACTTGCAGGTTGCCAGTAATTTGATCGACCAGCACTGTGTGGAGATACTGGCAACTGTTGCTTTTGCATACTTCTGTATTTTTATAGTTGGCTTCTAACTGGCAAGCACAGATGGCCGTGGATTATGGTTTTTGTGTGTTTCCGAATTAGAGAAAAAACTTATATGCAATTTTGAACTGCATTGTCTAAGTAGCATGTGTTAGCTACTCTATATGGGTTTTGATTTTAATTGCTAAATTATAGTATGGGATTTTTGGAACCAACCATTTTAATATTTTCTTTATAATATGAAACGTTTCTGTGCCCAGCTTTTGAATAATTGGAAGATTTGTTCTCAAGTAACTTCTCATTAAGTAATCAATGTTATTTTGTGGTAGTAGCAACTTTCAGAAGTTTTCCTGAAAAAGTTAATCAGCTTTGTCACTATCAGGCCTTTCTCTTACTGATAATGAAGAATGTTTTACCATAAAGTCATAATTGGTTGTTTCAGTGGTACTTCATAAAGTATTTGGGACTGTTCTAACCCAGAGTTTAAAAGGATTTTAGAGGAACCCTGTGAACTTCTGTTTGAAGCGTCGATTTGTTCTGCCCATTCCAGGAAGTTCAGTGTACTATATATATATATATATATATTTTTTTTTTTTTCCCCTCTAGAATCCTAGCAAAAATGAGGACTAAACTCAGTTTTCTAGGATGCGAATTCATAGCTTTTATTGCTATGTATTCTCGGTAGTCTGCTGAAAGCTTATGAAGGGGCTGGGAGAATTGAATGGCAGTAAGAATGTGAAGATACCCTATAGGAGCTTTTTTGTAGTAGTATATTTAGCAAATTTATGTAAAGCCAGTGTACTGCTTCTTTCTGAAGTTAATGTATTATACAAGATATTGTGACTTGAGGGGTCCCATAAAATAAAAATGTAGCCCCTGTTTCATTAAATGACAGTAGCTGTTTCAGGGATAAATTGGAATTATATATGGTTAATAAGGAGAAAAATGGTAAGAGTGGTAACTGAGGAGAAAAATTACTAAATACTAGATGTGAAAATATTTTTTTGTTTTACCAGAAGGAAACTTTGCTCTTTCAATGTATTATTACAGAAATTTACAATGGAGTTTAGCCTTACTTTGGGCTCAGGGAACAGAGAGACTCACTTTTTCACTGCCTTGTCGTCCTAGGAGTGTTTCCCTAAGGTTATTTTTTGGGGAAGAAGGGGAGCGTGTGAAGAAAATTACTGAACAGTACAGAGACTCATTAACTTTTTAGGTGCATGTAGTATTTAATGACATATTTCATTGCTTTTTAGGCTATTCTTACTCTGGAAGACATTTCTTTTTATTTGAATATTTTTTTTAAGAACTAAGTATAGTGGGATAAACATGCTTAATGCTTAACCCTGTTACTGTATTGCAGTTGTTTTCTGAAAAGAAATTGTTATCCTGAAAGAACTCTGAGGGATGAATTAAATGAGTCTCCAGCTGTTGATTTAACTATATATAGTTAAATAGCTGATATAACTATATGCTTGTTAAAGAACAGGTGCTAAACCAGTTGCTTTAAGAAAAAATAAAGTGAAGTAACTAGATAAGCAATGCTCAGATTGGTAGTAAATTTTTTTTTTAGTGATAAAGAAGGCAACATACTCACTGACATGTCTGATGACTCTGCTGCATTCAAAAAATTCGTCTTGAGTAGATTATCATTTAATGCCTGTGTTTGACCACTAAGTTACTACTATGCCATAAAACAGGTTTTCTTTTGAAGCTCAGCTGAAGCTTGTTATCTGTGAATGTCTGTTGCTTCTTTCTTTATTTCTCTTTCTTGTGGTGTGTGGTATTCACCTATATCTTTTGTTTGAACAATTAATTGTGAATAGTTCATGAAGTGTGGTCATGTAGGTAAGAATGCGTAAAATTTGATCCTTGTTGTAATTCACTTGACTGCACTGGGTTTATAGAAATCAACTGCAGTAAATGTAAAGCCTAACATAATTTTGTTGAATCAAACACAGTATTGAAAGAAAAAGTGGATGCAAAATTGGAAACTAGTACATAATTTTAATGCTTGACTAGCATGGGGACTGTCTTTCTTCTGTTTCTTCTGTTCAGGAGGGTTATATCTGCCTTTTACTTCCAGAAGATAACTTGTTTCACAAGGCTGATTTCATCAAGAGTTGAGTAAGGAAAAGGTACTTAAAATCTTAACCAAATTTGTAATTGTACAATCTTCCAAAAAAATGTGGAAGCTGAAGCTTGCTGAAGAGTTCATCTTTTTATGAAATACTGTACTAAGTACGGCTTTCAGTCTAATGGTTTTTCTGCCAAGCATATTTTGTAGGCATGACTTTAGTCTGTCCCAGTGGCTTTAAGGTGTGATACCTTTTGCAAGTCCCAGGCCTTTTTTCGTTTGTTCTAGCTTTATCTTGTTGCGATAGAATTTATTGAGCACAAGCTTTGCCTTGCTTGCTTTGTATCCCTTAGGCCAGTAGGGGACACACAGCAATCTAGTTTCCCTTCAGTTGGTGCCTCGTGTAGCCTACCTGGTTTGGACTACTACATGCCACCAGTCTTAAGTTCTAACACAATATTTGACAACTTGGAATCCTGACAACTTTTCATTAAGATGAGAGGTATCATCTTGTTATACATCTAAGACCATAATAGGAAAGATTATTTCACCTTGTGGAACTCAAAAATCTTATTAATACTTTTGTCTGTGGTAGCCTCTACCACTTACTCTTCAGCTGCTAAGTGTTACTAAGATATAGTAATTTTATGTCTTGATTTATGTCACTGAAGATAGAGTTGTCTGTTCACTTCCCACGGTCTGTCTGTCTGCATCAGCAAAACATATCACATCCTGTGTTTTCATTCAGTAGGAAAGCGATACTAAAATTGTGCTGTTGGCTCTCACGTATGCTTTTAAAGCAGCAACTGTTTTAGTTAATAGAACCTCATCTACATTTACATCTTTTTTAGGGTCCTGCACTTTAGTGAGCTTACTGTCCTTATGTGGATGTCAGAGCTGAAGTTACCCATTGCCTTACGTGGATACCAAAACACCCCAGAGAACTGGATCCAGTTGGGGAGTAGCTTACTAGCAGTTAGTACATATTATTAAATTGCTGAAATCTCATGGATTTGCATGTAGACATAAACATGGTGGCATGTAGAAAGTCTTTGCAATGTTATAGCCTAGTGGCTGAATTTTATGACTCTTTTGAAGATTATGACAACACTGAGGGTGTGTTAGTGCCCGAGGATAAGTATTGATATTTTTGTTTCTAAAGGACTGTGAGATAACAAGTACTGTAACTGTATGGAAAGCAACAAATGCTTTCAGAGTATCTGAATCTTCATATTAGGATTAATTTTCAAGAATTAATTAATAGACAAACCCATCTGCTGGATGCATATTTTAATAACACTTTCACGAGATGTGAGGAACAGCATGGAACAGTGGTGAAGTTTTCTAGTTCAAAAAGTTGGTGAAGAAAATCATATGACTCATTAAAAACTAGGAGTTTAGTGAAGTAGTAAAACTTTTTTTTTTTCCTCCTCATTCTTTTATAAGGATAAAAGATAACTGAAGCATTTCTGTCTCCTTTGTTAAAATCTATTTGAAATTTTAACTGTGGCCTGGATTTTTCTGGCTTTGGCAAGCTGGATGGTTTTAGAAAGGCTAAAGGACAAGAGGGGGGAAAATTTTTTCTTGCTGGTGGCTGAAAGATTTTTTTTAAATACATTTGTTAACATTGTGATAATTCCTCCTCCTTGCCCACCTCCCCTCCAAAAATTGTTTCAAAGGGTTGTAGGACATGGAACACTGACTTTATGCCATTGGGGTTTTCTCAGCCTACCTGAAGAAAGCTTCAGGATCCAGTTTTAATTAAAGTTAATGTTACAGGTGAACCTAGTGGAACAGGAGTCTGTTTCTGTCTGTGTGTAATTCTTTTGCCTTCCCATTATTACCAAGCCCTTGAAACTCAAGGCAAAAGCAAAGGATGGACCATGCGTTTTGAGACAGCACCGGACTGGTGATCTTCCTAACTTAACACAGAGTAAATGAAGCTCTGTTTCCTGTCGGCTCCCTCGGCCTTGATGTGACAAAGATTTCCTAATGTTTCAAGCTTCAAGCATGGATGATCTGTGCTTTTTACAGAGCAGCATGAAACAAGCTTTCTATTGCCCTCTCGTGTTTGTCACTGACAGCTTGGCCCAAACAACGTATTTCCTCTTCACTTTGGGGAAATACCGTACCAGTGTGGGTTATATGCTTTTTTCACACTCTGTGTCAGCAGAGGCAGTTATAGAGTATTCAGTATGAGAAGGAAAAAGTTAAAAAGTAGATAGGAGCAGTATATAAACCGTGCATGTAGAAGTAGGTTAATTCAGAGATCAGTCTGGCAATTTTTTTAGTAGTTAGAGACATTGATTTTCTTGTAGCAGGCCAGCACGGAAATGTGCTTGGTGTACTTGTGTCTGTCATTGTAACCTGACAGGAGAGTGTTTCCATACATTTAACTTCCATTCCTTGTCCGGAGTATAACCCAGCTGTAATGAACTTAGCTGTTCCTAGGTCTGTTCCTATTTAAATTCCTGGGACATGGAAGAGCAGACCAGATCAGAACCACACTAATTCTGAGGCTTTCCAGCTCGTGGTGCCATCTGGAGGGGTTCATTCAGGTTCAGTGCCCTTGGTTATTAGTACTGACAACAGTACTCTCTAACTTGTTACAGGCTGCTAAAAAGATGAAGACAATTGCCCTGCGTGCTGTTCCTCTCACTGTCCTGAGTCGTCCTCTATGGTACTTCAGCTGTAACTCTAAATTGTGGTAATCCCACTGGTTTCCTTCAGAGTACCGCAGAGGACTGGCTGTCTCTGAACCTGAAAGACTCTCAAGTTTGTATGTAGGTAGAGAATATGGCATTTCTTCTTTGGAAATTTTCATAGCCTTATTGGCATTCTCTAATATTCATGAACCACTTAAGGGTCAGTAAGAGGAGACATCCTCAGGTCGTGCTTATGTTATTTGGGAAAATCTGACTGCGAGTGCAACATACAAATGAGTAGATTGGAAATGCTGTGTTCCTCAGTGATTATTTTCTTGTTCATTCAGCCTAATTTTTCCAATTTAGTAAATTCAGCATCTGTTAAATGGAACAAATAAACTAAAGCTCCATTTGCCTCAACAGATAAGCAGATTGAACTTGCAAAGAACATTAAATCTTTACTTACAGTTCGGATTTTCAACTAGGTGACATAATACGTTGAACATATTTGCAGGTTGCTTGCTCAGTTATCTTCTTTCTGTAGGTTTTTATCTCAGGATTTGGAAAGATCAATTATACTCTTCTATTTGCTGATTAGCAGAATAGAGTAATAGAATAGAATCAAGATAATTCACTAGAAAAGTCTATTTATCCTCTGTATTTGATAATTATCCGTTCATCTCGCCCTGTTACCCTTTTCTTAGTATTGGCATCAGGATCCTAGAAGATGCAGGCAGCACTGTAAATTTGCCTGCCTTTCAGGAGTTAGTGCTTAGACCTGTTGAGAATATGACAGAAAGTGATAAAGTGCCACTTTCTTCTCTAATACAGTTACCAATTAGCCTGCTCAGTGCCTCTTTAGGGGGCAAAATGTCAAACTTTTACAAAGCTTAGTGGCCTAACAACACATGAGTTTTTACAGCCTAGGTGAGGCTTTATGGCCTAAATCTCAGTGTTGCTGTCTCCCAGACTCTCTTCCTTATCCCTTCTGAGGGCCTCTTATCTGCTGCCCTGGACCGTAAATGTATTACTGTATATTGGAATCATAAAATCAGTTCACAGGTGAGAGGGAGATTACAGTAGGTATTTTTTAAGTTATCCAGGGGAAGGTGGAATGGATAACCTGATACTTAAACCAGAGCAGATCTTCAGCTTCTGAATGATGTCCAAAATTCAAATTCAGATTGGCCTTTTTGGTTTGCCCTTATTGGCTTGCAAGACACCTAATTCAAAACTAAATGGGACATTATCTGTGCTTTATAGGTCATCAAAACTAATCCTACCCCAGGGCCCTGCTTTTTGTCCTTACTGTGTCACTGAAAGCCTTTTGTAGCAATAATTGCTTACCCTGGTCAAGGAGAGTAGTGACCATTCATTACGAGGGCAGATGAATCAGAAATTAATCCTTCACTGGTTAAGACAAGATATCAGTCAGTCCTACTCTAAATATTTTCCCTTTCACTCTCAGTAGTCATTCAGAAATTATGTGTTATTCTCATTTGGTGATGAGACTTCAGAGCATTATAATTGGAAAGGCCTGAACCTTACTATCATGGGACTGTTCATGATATTCCGTGAGTCTCATGATGCACCTGAGTGGCATCTTGCACTTGCAGGCAGAGTCTGTCTGACTCTGGGACATACCGTAGTTACCACTCATATGATGCCGTTTGCCACAATGCATGTTACACATTCAGATGCAGCTTAGAGCAGATTCTTCAGCATTCGCTGTGTACGTGGAAGAAGTACCTCTTTCTCAGGCAAATCTGAGGCTCTTGTGTTGGTGGCAAGTCCCAAGCAACACCTGCCAAAGAATACTATTTCACTTTTGCCTACCCTCCATGAGCTTAGTTACAGATACTGCTCCTGTGGAGAATTTCAGTCTGCTAGACTGGAAGTCTAAGCTATGCTTTCTGCTGTTAAGTGCAACATTTACCTTAAAGCAATGAAGCTAGTTGTTTGTTAGCCTCACTGGGCCTTTTTCCTCTATATTGTGACATCAGATTCTCAAATAACAAATGGTGGTATTGTTATCAAGTGGTATATGGCTATCAAACATAGGATTGTGTAGGGTCTTTTCAGTTGTGCAGTGAGGTAGTTAATTGCAAAATTTGCGTACAGACAGCTAGATTAGTATTTTAGCCATTTACTATGGTAGGTGTTGAGAGTTACTTCAGAGAGGTTTCTCATGGTTTCTCTTCATTGCTGCCAGGGCACGCTGCTCACTCATGTTCAGTGTGCTGTCCACCTGCACTCCCAGTCCTCTTCAGCAGAGCTGCACACCAGGCCGGGCAGTCCCCAGGGGTTACTGCTAGGTGGGATAATTCCATCCCAGGTTCAGGACTTGATGTTTATCTTTGTTAAATCTCATGCAGTTCTTGTTAGCTTAGTCTTCCAGCTTGTTGAGATCTCTCTGTGTTGTGGTTCTTCCTTCTGTTGTATCTGCCTTTCCTCCAGTTTGATGTCATCCATGAACTTGGTTAAGGTGCATTCAGTTTCATCATCCAGATTATCTATAAAGATACTGAATATTAGAGGACTGCTAATTTGAGCCATTAACCACTGCTCTGAGGTACAAACAAGAAGATTCAGAAGTCCCTGTGTTCTTGCATTGACTGAGCGATCTAAAGATGACGATCCAGCACAGGACATTTCTCACTGGATGCCAGACTGTTTGAGGACTTCTGACAAAGAACAAGTCCCCTCCTGTGAGTAGGACACGTTCAGCTGAAGTTTACACAATATCTGGAACATCTTTTGAAATGATAGTAGTTGAGAAATACAAGACCATGATGTAGATCTTCATTCATGCTTTTATTATACAGTGTAGAAATGAGAAAAATTACTTGCCTGTAGCTGCTTCTCTGAGGTTCCTTTTTTATTCAGTCTGTAAGTTCACAACTCATCCTTCTATGCTTGTTCTCTAAATGTGAGTTAAAAGAAGAAATAGAGGTTTTGTACTAGAGGAGTACTTTGTTCCTCTCACTAGAGGAACTGTTAGAGATGAACAGACCCTACTCTTTCCTTAAGAGGTGCCTGTGCAGCACTGAATTTGAGAAGTAAGCATTTGATGCTAGTAAGTTAAAATTTGAAGCTAATACTGTTTTTGTGTGGATACATGAAGTGTAACTGTGCAACTGTATTTGTACAGGATGTGCTACCTATAAGCTTCTTATCTTAGTGTTTAGAAGTTGTTTTTTAACAAGTACACCAAATATTGTTTACCTTATAACAACCTTCTTCAGAGGCACTGAACAATTTCAATTCCTCTTAACTGTAGTATCTCTGAAAATGAGACTATTCAGATCTAATACGTTGTCTGAGAAAGTTAAGGATAATAAGCAATCCTAAGGCAGCATCCAGTTTTAAGTGGAGCTTAATGTGTTTCTGTTTTAAAACCTCTTCTGTGCGTGTGAAATAAAAATACAGCTATTGATGCTTTATAAATAGAACTTTTTTTAATTTTCATGGATTTTCTTCAGTATTTTCTTGTGCTGATATATGGGCAGTGATTAACTGTTGTGGCTTCTGTTCAGTTATTTTATGTATATTTTAAATGCTTAAGAGGAGATTAAGATTTGCATTCCGTTGGAGTGCAGAGCCATGCGCTTCTACTCTAAATAGTTCAGTCAGACCGTATTTGAAATTAATTGATGGACAGTGTATCACAGCAATCTAGATTGCTGGCACAATTGCCAAGAGTCAGAAGCTGCTGAAGATACCTGAATAAATAAATAATGCTGCTGTTGTAATTATAGCAGTACATTAACTATCATAATTGACATGGTTTACACAAGTAATCCCCCCACCACTCTGCAAGTTAGTTCCCTTCTGTCTCAAGATTATTCAGTTCCTAATTGCAGTTGATTCTCCTCCACTTTCCTGACATTCTGCCAGTTGGAGGATACCAGCATTTAAAAGCTAAGGTAATGTTGTACAAGGTGTCTGTAGTTTTGCTGCAGTTGGTGATGTGGGATTGGTGCTAGTATGTTGGTTTGGGATTCCTAAGTAGAATGAAGTTATAATTAGAACTAGATAAATATATCCTGTAAATAGATATCTAAGTTCTTCTATTCAATTGTTATCTTACTGTGGGAAATGATTTTGAAAACTATACCCATTGCCTATCTGCATGCTGCTCTGTTCTAGTCTTGTGACTTGCAGTAAGTGTTTTCCTGTTTATAAGAGACAATGTGTCTTGTGCATCCACAGAATTTTGTGCTAGCATCCACTCACTTCCCATTTTTCAACCTTATGGAAAGCTGAGCAGCTGTTGTAAATGGCACTTCTGGAAATGTGAAAATAAACATGTAATTCTTCCTGCATAATTTTATTGTGAGTTGTTGTACATTAAAAGGAAAGAAACCTAGTTTCATTCTCAGAGTTTTACTTAAAACTTCAGTTATTTATTACAATTAAAAATTTAATTGTACACTGGATATTTGATAGAAATAATTCAGATGATAAACATGGACTCCATAATATAATTTTTTAAACTACTATAAAGTGGACGTATTTGCAGGTTCCTTGCTCAGTTACCTGCTTTCTGTAGATTTTTATCTCAGGATTTGGAAAGAGCTATGATACTTTCCTGTTTGTTGATTAGCAGAATAGAATAATAGAATCAATAGACTTCACTAGAAAGAAGTCTGTTTATCCTCCGTATTTGATAATTTTCCAAATTTTCCATTCATCTTGCTCTGTTATCCTTTTCTTAGTACAGGCACCAGGAACAGGATTGCTTTGTTGCCTAGAAGCAGGACTTGAAAAACCTATAAGCTGGAAATTGCGAGTTGTTAGTTGTTTTAGATGCTAAAGCTGAGAGTCAAGGATAAGGAGCAAAATCAGCTGTGCTTTCTACTGGAAAACAGTGATGGAATTTTTAACAGGATTCAGCGCTGTTTGGAGCATCCGGGATCTTACCAGCATGATGGGAAAAGCCGGAGGCAATGTGCTGGCAGATAAATGGGTAGTGAAAGAAGATTTGCTCTAGGTCGGTTTTCAGATGGGCTAAAACCTAGGGTGAAGTTGCATCATGGCTGATTGTGTTCCTGACACCTTCCCAGGGCAAGGCGCTCATTCTGTTGCTCCTCAGAGGCAGATCAATGCAGAGAGCCTGTTCTGAGTGTATTTCAGCTTCTGTTTTCGGATCCTTCCTCCTCCATGAGTAGCTCCTGTGTTTACATTTTTGCTCTTGCTTGTAACTTTTGTAACTGGACAGAGACTTGACATTGAATTGTTTCAGAACTGCAGATTCAGAGCTGATAGAAGCAATGTTAAGTTCTCCACAGACTGAAGTTTGGCATTATCAGGTTTATATGCCTGGAAGACAGGGTAAAGGAATGCATAGTTGTATCAGCTTGTACTTGCTTCACGTTTTGTTCACACTGCAAAAACTATTTTTCTAGAAATACAGAATCTGGAAGTATCTTTCTGTTTTAACTAAAGTTTTAATTCTACAAAATTTGTTTTCCTTAGTTCCCATGACTGCCGGTGGACTTTTTCCTGTTTGTCACTGAAATGTAGATAGATCCTCAGCTGTAGTTCCTGAGTTCCTGAGTCCTATTTTCTGAAGGAATTAGGTATCTTGAGACTCCCCTGTCTCGATGTGAACATCACAGACTGTATTTGTTCAGCGGTAACTTTTTGTTGTGCTGCTTTTCTCATTTCTAGTTTTTAAAATTTGATTAAAAATGTGAATTTGAAGCTATGTTGCATTAGTAGCTGAGCAGTTTTGTGTGTCTGTGAATGTGCAGAGTAAAACGTGCTGATTTGTGCATGCATCCATCACTAATAGTGTAGTTATTTCCAAAATACTAGATGCTCATACAGAAACTGTTAATTGAGAACCTGCGTAATACAAAAATATAACAGTTTAATTTGCACATGCATTTAGCTTTTGTATGTGCCCATCTCCATCAATGGTTAAACAGAAAAAAATGAGGTCTGTTTATAACTGCCGTGGTTGAGTTTAATCTGTTAATTCTGAAGAAGTGAAAGTCAGCAATTTCAAAAGGAGAGAAATCTGGCATACCCAGATGCCTTAGATAAAATGTGCAAAATACTTGAGGAGAGACAGGGAGTAATTCACTTGTCCCTGAGCTACACATCTAATTTTGTAGACAAATAAAGACTGTAAAGCTGCTTTTAAAAAGCCAACTTAACTTTCCATTACAGAAGGTTTCAGTCAAGGTGGGGAATAGAGCTCTTGACCAGTGGCATTATATGTCTTTCGTTCTTTACAAATAAAAAGTAAAAAAAGCAAAATCTCTCAGTAGTTAAACTTGAAGTCAAGTTGTCTGCTTTATGTCATTTGGACAAATTCTGCCTGTCTTTTGGATAAGTTGAAAACTATTTTGTTGAGGTAAACTTAGAGTTTTAGGAGAATATGGTAATGTTGTAATAAAACAACTGGAATCTTCACCCTTCTTATTTTCGAGAAGCTAAATCTATGCACTTTTTTTTTTTTTGTCTTAAACTTTGAAGTCAGGAGGAGACTACCCTTTCTTTTCCTTTCCAGAATTTGTGGAGTTTATAAGCTTTAGTAGATTTTTGGTGAAATAACGGAGGTTGCCTATTTAAAAGATAGGAAAAAAAGAAAAAAAACACAAAAAGAAAATGAAGTTAAACTAATTGGGGATGTAGTAGGGAGGAAGTAAATATTAAGTATGTAGGTGAGCGTGTTTGGCTCAGCAAATCTTCAGGTCCTCCTCCTGTAAACGGAGCAGGAGCCATATGCCAAGCTGTCAGTCATCCTAAGAATGGAGAAGCAGCCAAAGAAACGCACGAAGAAATACAAGTAAAGGAACATAAGCATTAACTAGCCAGAAGTCAGAACTGATCTGTCAGTGATGCATTTATTTAGACTGAGGCTTCTCAGCTATTCTGGGGCCAGAAGAGGGTGAGAGAGGACTTCAAGTGGCGGCTCGCACTGTAACTGAATGGTGGCTGGGAAAGGGGATCCTGTGTCCTGCTTGATTTGGGTGTTGCTGAAGAGGTTCGATGGAAGCCTGGCTTTCTCGATTGGTGAATATCAGTAGCAAACGTGCTATCTTTTCTGTAGCTTTTTCTTAAAATTGCAGGAGATTTATAAAAAATACATTATATTTGGGTATTAGTTGATGCAATAAGTATTTAAAGCTTTAGGGTCTTTATTTGCATGCTGTATATTTACATTGAGGCTACATTTATAAAACATTGTAGCACTTAATTAACATTGGACTCTTCAGTTGGAAAATAATGCTTTTGGTTTCTAGATTTTATTGGTAGGATCTGTATAATTTTTAATTTTAATTGGTAAAACCTGCCATGCTTTTTTTCTTATTTGAACAGAAATTCTGTTCTTGTTCAGAAAAAATATTTTAAATGGATTTTCTTGTGTAAATCACTATAAAGTGATTAAAAGTGATAAGCTCTTCAAAAGGCAGCGTCTTACAGTATTTGAATAGCTTACATACTAATTGGTTTTTCAACTGTGTGCCTGGCTGACCTGTGATTTTTTGTTCATTGGCATGTTTTGCTACAAGGTGGTGTGTTTTGCTGTTTGCTCACTGTTTTTAGACTATTCCCACACTATTTTTTTGCTATTTCTTTATGATGTTTTCAGTAACTTGATCTGCTTTTTGAATTCTGACATAAACTTTTTATAAAACTTTATATGACCCCTGGTGGAAGAATGGTTTGCTTTTATCTGTTTCTAGTATAAAAATTAGAAATAATTTCTGTAAATTAATTTTGATGTATTTATTACTATAAAACTAAAAAATTTAGATCAGAGGTTATCTCATTACATTTGTCCTTTATAATGGCATTTGTACCTTTACCTTTGAACGTTTTGATTTCTAGGTATCAATCTGTGGAACAGTAGCTTGCTAGTATGAAACCAAAAAGGAATTCATTAAAAGATTGTTGTTTTAAAAGTAGTAGTTTTTTTTTTAAAGCAAACTAAGTAAACAGAAGAATAATCTGAATGTCTCAGATATGCAACATTAACTTCCAACTTGCTTTCAGTGGTGATTAGTTTGAAGCTTTACATAGAAAGCTGGTAGGCCTTTATAAAGGATGCCATTAGTAATAAAGAGGAAAACTTTCACCTTTAACAAGATATTGTCTTCTCTACAGCTTGCCCAATTTAGGCAGCGGAAGGCACAAACTGGTGATCAGAATGGATCAAAGAAGCAGAAAAAGAAGAAGAAAACAGTGAACGCCAAAGATGATGGATCAGTACAGGATGGGCTTGGTACTGATCGATCTCAAGGTGATGAAACATCCACGTGCAGCAGCCGAAGGGGAGCAGCTGCTGCTGCTGACTTTGCTATTATCAGGACTTTGCATAGTGGAGAAATTATCAAGCACAACCAGACTTACACCATTGAGGTGAGTTTGTCTCACGTCGTAACCAGTTACTTTTGGTGGGGGGGGGCAAAATAATCCCTTAATTTTGAGAGTGGGAATAAAGGGATTATATGAGAATTTGGATATTATTCCTTGCATCTGTTGTCTGTCTTTAGTATGTCCAGAGAAGACACTTTCTACTTGCCTTCTGGCATGATGTTTTCTTTGGTAGTCAGTGTACTTTCTGGTTAATGAGGAGGAGGAAGAATGAATTTAGAAAACCCTATTTAAATCTGGGTGGCTTAAGAGACTAATAAACAGATACTCTACTTTTACTACTTAATGAAGTATAATCCTGATTTCTAGTGGCTGAAAGGACGTGCTCCGGAAAGGTTGTAAGATGCCCCATGGAATATACACTGGCAGTCCGGTTCGGTTCTGAGTGGACATGCATTCATCTAATGTAATATGTTGTTCCAGATACGTATCTAGGGACAAGAGATGCTGATGGTATTTACAGAATAGCTTATTCCATTCTTGAAAGCAGTGCCTCTAAAAGGACGAGTGACTTTCTGAATAAGCAGCTCAACACGGATTCCCAGCTCTGTGCATGTAAATGCAGTCTGTTCTCAGGGATGTAGTACAGGTGAATGCTCTGCATTTTGACTTGTCAGTCCTATGCTAGGACTGCTAGGGCAGAGAGCTCTTGAGAGGGAGTCACTTAAACTGTTGTTTTAACAATATTATAGTCTACATAAATGTGGTAACTGTATGAAGAAAATTTCTTAACCAGATATGTTTTGAAGTACATCATGATTGCATATTACAGATGGACTCTGGTTATGTACTTGCTCTCAGTCAGGATAAATATCTCTACCACAATTGGAGAAACAGGGTGAAGTACAGACTCATAGAATAATTTAGGTTGGAAGGGACCTCTGAGGTAATCTAGTCCAATCCTGTGCTCAAAGCAGGTCTAATTAGATCAGGTTGGTCCTAGTAACCTATGTTGGCCTCTGAATGCTAATAGTACAAGACATAGGTGATTTTAAAAATGGAAAAATATCTACGCTGCTGTTGCTAAAGATTGCACATATAGATATATTCTTAAGATTGAGTATGATTTTTCTGAGGTGTACCTTATTCCCAAAGCAACTTATTTTATTAAGTAAATAAATAAATACAGACTGGCATAGGGTTTTTTTGGTTGGGTTTTTTTTTTGGTTGGTTGGTTTTTTTAAAATGTAGCTTTAAAACAATAAGAATGGTGGTTAGTTTTTATTTGTATTTGGACTTTCCTGAATTGCTCATGTCTTAGTGACGTCTAAACCAGTATTCACTTACACCAAAAAAAAGCTGCTCCCAAATGGGGGAGAAATTTTCTGTTACATGTTGTTGATGGCCTCCTTATTCATCTTAAAGAAGTAATTGGTATTTTTGAGTTGGAAGATGATTGCTAAAGTCTCTATCTGTGCCGTATCAGTAGAAGAGGAGAAATTCTGAAGTAGTTTCAAAGAAACTCGTATAACTTACTGGTTTTAGTCCTATAAGTGCAATGATTTGGACAGAGAGCCTGTATTACAGTAATTGGATTAAAGCTTGCTTAGTTGAAATGGCAGCCAATGTAATAGGCAGTTTCAGGCTAATCTCTGCAATGAAGAATTACAGACAGCTTCTTTGAGCTGTTTGCGTTTTCATCCAACCTTGAATCTTTATAGGCTGCTGTGTCAGGAGAGTAAGGCAAGTTTACTTGAGGCATTATGCAGGATTATTTTCTGGCTAAATTTTGATTCTGCTTACTTATTTCTTCTCTTACTGGAATTCATATTTAGAATTGTTCTTTTTGTACCACAAAATAGAACATCTGGCTATACTGCGTGTCTGTCTAAAAATCCTGACTGGGCTCTTTTGTGGTGGTTTTATGGGTAGGATTTATCTCCCTGTGGTTTTTCTAGTATCACTTTTAGTCGCCAGTGGAATAGCACGTCCAAATACAAATAACAAAGAGTTCTCTTACTCCATATGAATAACAGAAAGTGAATTAGAGTTACTCCTCTGGGAGGTTATTCCCCATCTGAAGTTAGAGAAATTCCTTTTCAGAGAGGAAAAAAGTCTCTTTAGAGAATTCAGAGCGATTTTTTTCAGTCATCCCTTTCCCTTTTTTTCCTCTCTCTTCCTAAGGATGAGTTGCTTCATCCCCTTGTAATCCTTCAAGTTACAGATACTAGTTAGTTCTTCCAGAGTTCTTCCATCATTGTTTTGTACTGTCCTTCTCAATTCTGTTTCACCTTCTGTCTGAACTTATATGTAATTACTATGAGGTTTTCCATCCTCTGCCAGAGGAACAGTTTATTTACAAGATTTATTAGAGAAATGCCAGTTGGTATTTCTTGGTTAAAGTCTCTGGGTCTTAACTTGTTGCATGGTAAATGCTTTTTATCTTGGTCTCACAAAGAGAATAATATGTTGAGTTTCTAGTTGCCTGTGGTTTTTGTCTTTATTCTGTTGCACCCTGGTATCTTTTGACCTTGACATCCATAGTGTCCATTTCCATATAGAAGTAAAAATCATCTAAAAGACACAGCCCAGGAAATAAATAGGAACAATGAAAATCTTTGGTTTAGGATTGCTTCTTTTTGTTACTTACTACAATTAAAAATGGAAGAAAGCAAAAGCTACTTCCAGGGTAAATAACTGCTGAGGTCACCTTCTCTGAGAACTCTCGAAATGATGCATCAGAGCAGACTGCTTTGCAAGAATGTATTAACGCCATAGGAAAGCAAAAGAAATTAACCTGTGGCACAGTAAAATTGTCCTTGAGTCACCTGGGTAGTAAAAGCTATTATACAAAGCTTCTTAGAAAAGAAAAGTTCAAAGTTCTGTGATGAAGAATACCTGCTAATTGACTAAGGTTGGATTAGTAACTCGTCTTTTGTTTTTCATGAGACAAAGCTGTTTGGTAATAGTTTTAGAATAGCTTAACTGTTTACTCATGTAGGTGGTAAAGTTTATAGCTCCATGTTCATTTTTTCATTTCTATAACTTACTCCAGATACAGAGATATGACAGGCAAGGAACAGAAACAGTAAGAAGGAGAGACTGGGTAGGATTTGTGAGAAGAACTAAGGAAGAAAAGTGACAGAAATATGGAAACGTAAGCAGTATGGAGAAGCAGAGAGGATTCCTCGGTGAGAGAAGGCATAGGTGGTGAACGTGGGTAAGGCATTCCTGTAACAGAAGCATGAAAGCGAAGAGCAGCCAAAGGCTTTGGCTAGAGAAGAGACACTCTGGGATGGACGGTAGGATGGAGGATTTGAAAAAAAGGATCTATAAATAAATGTAGTAAAAACTAGCCCGATCACTTCAGATAATCTAGCCTCCCTTGACAATGTTTTGAAATTGGAGAATGAAGATAAACAAAAGTTTGGAAATGGTCTGTTCAATAGTAAAGTCAGCACCCCGAGAGAAAATAATAGATTCTCAGCAGCATGTGGTTCTGACTGACGCCAGTCATCCTTCCATTCATCATCTGGCCAAAAGATTGCCGAGATATCTTGCCAGTTTTCTTTGATGCATAAGACAACCTCTGGTATGATGCCTTCCTTTCTCTCTGTAAACACTGATATATGATAGATTTACTGACATGGAAATTACCTGTATTAAAGAACGGTCTTTGCAAATTTACAGAGTATTTAATTTTAGATGGAAGTATTTAAAAGGCCTTATTACCAAAGAATGGGAACCTGATTAAATGCCTAGGTTACCTCTCTGCTGATGATATTTTCTGATACAGGAAATGTGTACATGATGGAGTGGGTACCTCACTGCAGATTGTATTCTAATTTGGCAGTGGTTTATCTCCACTAAGATGTACTCTGTTTAAATCTGATTGTAGTCAGTTGGTTTGGGTCATAAATTACCAGGGAATACATTCCTTTGAATTGAATGGTTTTCGGATTAGTAACTAAGGCAGGCATGATGGGGTAATATATAAGAATCATGCTTCATATTCAGAATGTTCTATAAATACTAAAGACCCATAAAGTTCAGGATAACCTAAAGAGAGGATTTCATGACTGGGACTTTCAGTTTATGTTCTCTTTGCTTCCCTTCCTACTCACGGTCCTCTTAATTAGTCTTACTCAGGTTGTGATCATCTGTGGATCACTAGTGACCCATGTAAAACTGGACGAGCTAAAAAAATTTGGTTTTGCTTCTACTGCTAATACACATTCAAGAATGAATCCAGAAATTTGTAGTTACATTTTTGTAAAAATTTACACTGAAGTAATAAAAAAGTCAATAATTTACTTCAGGTAGAATTCTGTTCCATGAATTCTCAGTCTTGGTTCTCGCCCTTTAATACTCTCATGCATTGCAGTTGGAGTAGTTTAGTACTGGATGTCTGTTCTTGCAAAATGTTTTGTTGTCACCTATGAAAGTTTTCTAAAGAAACATAAAAATCACTTCTCTGTTCTCATGGCCAATTTCATATATGGGTTCTTTTGTGAATCCTGTGATAACGTTGGGTGTCCAGTGCCAGAGAATGTGACTTCTGAGCAATGCTTAAATGCACACAGAAACGAGTTAACCCTGAAACAGACCTCCTGTGTTCCACAGCCTGACTACTCCCTTTTTTGTATCATCTTGCAGTATTTCCTCTGACGAACATATACAGGTGAAAGTGTTTTTAATTCTCTGAGTACTTAAGTGTCATCATTAAAGGTAGTACTTGCAGAGTTGATTGAGATAGTTGCCTATAGTCTTTGAGAGGGCTCTTCAGTATATTTTAACTATGAACCACATTGTCAGCAAAGAAAATACTGAAGAATTAAAACATCTTGCCAAAAGAGAATAGCTGTTTGTACCACGAAGATGCTGTGGGGCGTAGGTGGTAGAATACATGCAAACTAACAACCTGAAGTCAGAGTGTAAGAGAAACTATTTCAAATTCCATAAGGTATTGAGAGAACTGATGAATATCTTCGTTGGCGTTATCCTGTCAAAAGATGTTATGTTGATAACAGTGTGTATATATATGAATTTTTTTAAGTATTCCCTTTTAAAGTGGACCCCTGTGGTTCAGACAGATGAGCTGTGTGAAACCTAATGACTTCTGCTGACCAAAGAAGAGTTGAAGCATACAGAATGGATGGCTTAATAATGGAAGGAACTGGGTTTTGAAATAAGGTTGGTCAGGTCTTAGGAACAGAACATAGCTACTTGGAGGGCAATGTGAGTGCCCGTAAAACATTGACTATTTGTAATGCTGTTGATTTTGATGGCAAAAGGAGAGCATTAGGTCTTACGGTGTTGGAGTCTAATGTGTGAGCTCATAAGATTGAAGTCTTTTGAACTGATTTTTAGCAGGGTTTGGATGGACCCCTTAGCACAAAAGACAGATCCATTTAATTTTCATTCATTTGACCAATTTTCCATACTTAACTTCAGTAAATCCCTTGGCGAAAATACTTGGTCTTAACAGCCAAAAAATGGTGTAGATGCAGGACTGAAGGAGATATTTTTGGAAGATTATTTATGCTGTGAACAGATATTGCACACCTAAAGTGATGGAGCACTATATGAGTTTTGATAATTAATTTTTTTTTAACTTTGGTATTCAGAAAGGACCAGCAATATATTAATTTTTAAATAATCTCATATCTGTCCAAATTACTATTAAAAATTAGAGAATTATTTCCAGTAATCACCTTCCTTTGAGAATTCATATTTTTTCACTCTAGCCTAAGCTTCAGTCTACAAATTCTTTGCCTTTTACTATGATCATCTCCTAGGTTTGAGCTTATCCCAGGATCTAAACATTCACCTGTCATCTTTCTTATAAACAAGGGTCTGTTTATATAATCAAAAGCATTACAAGGAAAAACTGTATGAGAAGTCAGACTACTTGTCCTTGTTTTTTGCATGTTGGAGAAGTGCCTGTATTTCATGCACTGTATAAAGAGCTTCAAGAGTCGTTAGATCTGATTAAATACGTAAACTTATAGGAATACTTTTGAGTTCCTATAGGAATACTTCTAATCTTTCTTTGTGAAGTCTTCTGAATTGGAACAAACCATGAAAAATTGTAGGATGATATGGCCATACATTTGTTGTCTGTATTATGAAAATAAGTAACAATGGTTTTCCCTGATTTTATTCCTTCCAGAGGACTTTGTCCTAAACCAGGGACATAGACTACAAACAATATGTAAAGTTTGTGTATGTATAGATGCATATATATGCAAATATACACATGAGTAAATATAAAATTAATAAAAATTTATATTCACATAAAAATTAAATATTGTTAAATACTAATTGTGTGTTCCACAGCAGAAACACTTTTGTCACCCTATAGTTTTAAAGCATAATTTGATGTCCGTTTGAATTTGTGGCTTATTTTTAAGATGGGCCTTTTGGGTTTTTAAGTTCATATGCACTGTATGAATCTTAGCTTCCACATTCTTATTATAAGTTAGGTTTGTGTACTGTGTACATAGAATAATACTGGTTTTTTAGGTTAATTACATTGTGGAGCTACATACTGCGTTAAAAATATACAGAATCAATGATGTTGGGATTGTAAAAACTGCAGAGCTCTAGTAGGTCTGAGTGTCAGTTTTCTTTTAAAATAAATACAGAACAAAACACAGTTGATGGTTCCAAATTTTACTTATGTCAACTTATGCAAAAAGCCTGGCAGCATTCAATGTAAAATGGAGACTGTTTTAATATGAGTCTGGCTAACAATTAAGTAAATTTTGAAGAAGCCCTGTTACATACACTTCATTTTTGCTAAAGTAGTTTTAACTCAAAATTACACTTTTCGAGTTCAAAATGGTACTTGTTCCCCAAAAGTACACCTTACATAGATAATTTGAATATTTTGCATATTTTCTTACTAACATCTTCATTCTCTAACCTGATACATTGTATGTAGTTCATCAAGGTACTCTGTATGTAATTCGGGTGTCTTCCATGGCATGTTTATGCTCAGTTTGTTAGGGCTTTGTTTCTTTAATTGCTCTAATTCATTACATCACAAGATTTGAGTCTTTGTCCTTGTTTTACCGTATCACTTTTACTTTTCCTTGGTTTCCATGGAAGCTGAAGGAGAATATGAGTGTTTGTTTTAAAATTCTAGTCAACATCAAAGGTCCTGCATGTATGAAAATGACATTCTGTATATGATTATGTTCTTAAGCCAACAAAGTGCCTAATTAGGTAAAATTGATCTATCGGAGAAAAGTCCTTTGCTTGGTACTCCTTATTTCTTTAAAAAAATAAAATTGTAAGTTAAATTTCCAAAATATTATTTTGTACTTGTATGTTGTATTTACTTTGTCATGTAATTATAAAGTTTCCCTGATCAAAGTTGAACAGCAAAGTAACTTTTTCTATTTTAAAACTGGGATTTCAAGGAAATGATGGTGGCCTTTGGTATATATATATTCTAATCAAATTCATATATACCGTAATAATTTCAAATACTGTCTACAATCTCAGAAGCAGATGGAAAATGTCTTGTTTTAATATTTTGAGTGCCATCATTGTAAATATTTTAATATTTTATTTTAGCCGGAAAGTGAAATTTCCACCACAGTAGAAGATTACAGTTCTGAGGTAAGACTGATGTAACACTTTCCCTAACTTTTGTTTGAACTTTTTCATATTTACTGCAATGCTGTGCATTGTTTTTCAAAAAAAGAAGGAAAGAAAGAGCAGACGTGGTATTATAGACAAAGCTGTTGCGTGTCTGGTACTGGTATGGTTAATGTACCATTAAAGCAAACATATGTCAACTACGTAACTGGATGGCTACTATAATCGATATATGAACTGTTGCAACAATGTCTTTATTATGGTTGTACTAATGCTTCAAGTTGCCATTGGAGTTGTGGCTGTGCATCATTTCTACTAATTTCCTGTGGGAAACTATTTAACGAGTTGTTAAATGTAATCACATTTTGATGAGTTCCAAAGCAGCTGTTGCTCAGTGACTGGCTGGGCATCAGTCTGCTGGTGGGAGGTGGTGAGCAATTGCCTTTGCATCGCTTGTTGTTTGTGGGTTTTGTTTTGTTTTCTTTCATTTATTAAGCTGTCTTTATCTCAGCTCATGAGTTTTTTCTCACTTTTGCCCTTCTGATTCTCTCCTCGATCCCACTGGTGGGTAGGGGGGTGAATGAATGACGGGGGAGCAGGGGGGAGAAGCTTGGCTGCTGGCTGCAGTCAACCCACCACACAATGGCATCTATTTTCTGTGTTGCCAAATAAAACAGTTTGTTATGTTCGTAAGGAGTAAACTATTTCATGCATAAATGTGGGTCAAGAATAGGCTTGCAAGAAATAGCCATGGAATATCTGAATACAGTAAATACTGTTTCTAGTTTAAAAAATTAATTTTTCAGGTTTCAAACAATTGCTTTCTGTAGTGACAATCTGGGCTTTGTTTTGCAGATCTCTGTGCTAAATGCTTCTGCAGAGCACAGCCCAGAATCTTAAGCTTGGCAACAAGTAAGAGGAGGTGAAGTAATCAAACAAGTCTCCATTGCTGAAGTAAACTTGGTGTAGAATACTTTGTTCCTCTCTTGATTTAGCCTTTTGTAAGAGAAGGTGACTATGCCTTAGAATAACTGTTCCATACAAGTATTACAGCTGCTTATTGCGAAGCCCAAGGGAATATATACACCAGACAATGTGTCCCTGACCTGTCACACTGCATGGTGCACAAGTAAAATTGTTACCCCAGTGGGCAGCCTAGACAACTGGAAGGACTTTTCTTTCCCAACTTCAATGGTCTGTCTTCACTTGCTCCTTCTGTCAGCCTGTTCGCTTGACCAGCTCTATGTCTGTTTGCTGCCTGTTTCTATTCTTCCTTTTCCTTCTTCAGACATCCTCTGAAGCCTGGTTTCTTTCCCAGCCTTTCCAGCTTCATACAAGCATTCTTTTTACTTATGTTGGGGTCCTGCTAATGTTCAGCTCAAATTGTCCTAGATGAAAGCAGTAGTTCTTCTAACCTCTCATCAAATCCCAGTTAGTTTTCCCCATAGATTTGGTCTCAGCCTTTTTAGCTGAATTCTTTTCCTGTCCCTCTCTTCCCCAGTTTGACTGTTTCTCTCCCACTTCTTCCTCCTGGTGTTTATAAGCACCTTCACTTTCTTCTCGTGTGTTGGGAGAAGGCACTTGGGAGTACAGGAAAAACATTCCCTTACCTTCATTATTGGCTACTTTCAAATACAGAATATAGAACCATATGGACCCTTGGTCTGGTCAACTGTGATCGTTCTTATGGCATGTTTTTTGTGATGTAAATTAAGAAAAATAAAAAAGAATCTGAGACCGGCACTTCTGGAATCGAAGATTCCAGTCCAGCTGCTGGGGAGTGCTGTAAAAGAACAAAAGAAAAAAGATTTTTAAGGAGGGATAGACACAAGGGGTTGAAGCAAACTCTACTTGGGGGAAAAAAAAAAAATCAGTTTAAAGATTTAATATTTTTCATACCTAAAATGTGATTTATTTTGTCCAAGGAATTAGAAGTAGCAAAGAACAAAAAGAGTCTGAGTTTGCTTTACATATGGTAAGATGATAGGGCAGTATGTGCACACAGTTTGCCATTGAAAGAGTAGCAAATACACATGTGAACAACTGCTGCGACCTTACTGCACCTCTTCAGAATATGCATCACCATGGTATGTGATTACTATTAAATGGAATATGCAGCATGTGAAGAATGGACCCTTGAAAACAGTTGACAGTGGCATGGATGTTCATGCATTTTTAGAAGTGAGAGGTATTACGTATATAATGAAATATGACTAAGAAGTTTTGATCTTCTGAGTTTGGAGGAAGCAGTGTTGGAGACTGATTGCAAAAGCTCAAGAAGACACATCTTTACACAAGGAGACAGAATAAAGAAAATATCTGGCATAATGCCTCATGATAATTGTGGGTCTGTTCTGATTTTTAGTGTTTTGTTATTAGTATCAGTTGAATTCAAAGCTCTCATTTTAAAAGGAATTTTCACATCTAGGCACTTAACTTCACCCTGCTTCATTGTTCAAAGGTTTCTGTAGGTGCCTACAGGGTGTATTAGGGAGAAATTTTTCAGATACTAAATAGAGTTACAGCCGGACTGCCTTCTGAATATGCCTTCTAAAAAATTGCAGATTTCCTCAAAATTGAAGTTTTCCTCAAAAATGCAATGACACATGCATTTGTAGGCACTTCTTATTCTCTTTCCTGCAAAAAGAATTTTTACCTCCCTGAGAATTATTTTCTAAGCTATAAGTAGGCAGAACAAAACTTGTGAATAGTACCATGATGCTGGATCTGGTGAAGAACAAACTCAAGTGGTGAGAGTTGCTAGCTTAATAAGCTCTTTTTAATTTCAGTTCATTACAATTGGTTGGTACCTGCAAAGAGGAAACAACATGTTTAGGTATGAGTATATTTTAGGAACTGAATTTTTAATATGTTTCAAGTCAGCTGTAATGTTACTTTTGTTATTAAACGCTCTACTTCCATGGCCACCCTGTAAATAAAGCGATCTGAAGCATTTTCAGTTGAAGATGAGAATAAGTTAAATTTTGTCTGTAAGAGCATAGTTATGAAGTCGTGTGAAATTTTGAGCTTACCTTTTTTTGAGATACATGTCCTCCTTTTTGGAATGCTAAGAAACCACACATTTATAGAAACAAAGCCCTGTTGATCCATCTTTTCCCTCATTGTTTAGAGCATCTGTTATCTTTTTAGTGTTTGTTGTCAGAAATTATGCTGAAATCGAGTCTGTCATGCTTTGAAGTGAAATATGTCATAAATAATTTGTTTTGTTGTAGTTGGTAAAAGAAGTCAGATGGTTTTAATTCTTCAGTCCCTCCTCTCGAGGAATTGGATAAAATTCAGTGATAAGTATTTGCCTCTGTAGCAAACTTATCAGGCACACAATTACAAGCCGATACAGTTGTCTTAAGCAAAGCTGAAGGAACCAGTGAGTGTTTTATATACGAATTCTTATCTTGAAGGAGTTTTATTGTAAATACAGTCTCTGGTTCAGTTTTGTTCTGCCACCTCTCTAAATACCTACACTATCAAACGGAGTACCCAGACTGAAAACTGATAAATCCTTTGTATGACCAGCTTGCCTTTTGTAACAAATTATTCAGTTTGAGCAAGAATGACACCTACCTGCATGGTCTTAAATTAAATTATAACGATGGTTAGCTGTTTAAGGTTATGGTCTGAACTCGGAACTAAGGGAATTTAGGCTTTGTTCAAGAGTTAGATTTTTTTTTTTTGGTTTTTATAACCGTGTAATGTAAAGTTGCCCCCATATATTTTCCATATGCCTCAATTTTACAGTATAACGGAAAGACTGTTCCACCTGATTTTTTTTTTCTCTAATTGACTCTCTTCCCAATTTGCAAAGTGTACCTCTGAAAAGATGGTTAATACGAAGTCTACTAAGTTGGGGGTTTTTTAATATTAATGAAATTCTATACCTCAGTCTTAACTACTACATAAAGACATCTTCTGTTGCGTGCTGTTAATATATAGAAAAATATATTGAGTTATGATATTTTAAAAAGTCAGCAATTGTTATCCCTCAGACATTATTAACCTTAGTTATAGTATATGGCTGTAATTATTTTCATCACAAACTGAAAATTGTTTTCATTTGGGTAATATAAAAAAAAAGCCCAACTGAAATTCATTTTCCCAAGTTGCACTAATTGCTAATTTTAGCTAAGTTTCATATAGTGAATTATGACATAACTAGAAAATTGAGGAGAGGCTAAGAACACTGACAAGCAGTGTTGGAGGTCTAAGTATTAATTTTTGTGAAGGAATCAGATGTCCAAAATGTAAAAGAAAAGGGGGAATAAAATGAAAACACGAGGTAAAATTGTTAATCCATTCCAGTTCCTTCTGTATGTTTCTACTACCAAATCAAAGCACTTTTTTAATCAGGAGTCTACTTGCCAGTCTGTAATAGGTTATATTATTTTCATGCATTAAGGCTTTTTCTACATTTTTCAGTATTGAACAGTATGCATTGATTTATGCTGAGGATGAATTTGCTATTTATAAAGGGATATCTCTGTAGTACCCGCATTAATGTTATAAGTAGTTACACATATATTATTACTGCAATTTCTGAGGTACAATTTCAGGTGTTTCAAGTTCTAAGGAACATTAAAAGGGGTACAGTGATTTCAGAAATTTAATCCTGACCTCTGGTGGCAATTGTCACGAATCACTGCCTTAATTCACTGGTGGAAGTTGGTTTTCCTTGTGTTTCTCTGGAAGATTACTTTAATTTGTTTTAAGAGTATGTATTTACTGATGCAATATAAATTATACCTTTATTTTTAGCCAATAGACTACAAATTATATTTTACTTTGTATTAGTAACAGCTTTTTCTGTGAATTATTTTGAAAATATAAGCAAAGAAGAAAAATCAGACAGAACATCCTTTGAGGGACTGCCATAACCTTCGCTTGTTTCATGTGTTTTGTTCACCAAAACAGTTGCTCCTGTGTAGCTAATGTGTTGTAAAATTTAATTTTTTTTCTTATGCTGTGGTTATTTGTTTATGAAATTATATCCAGAGCTCTTGTTACTTTTTGCTTACGTTATCTTAAAATGCCATGTGGTTTGGTTATTTCTTTAAATGTTTGCTTGTTTGCTGGGATATGTAACTAAGCACATCATGAGGCATTAAGGCATAAGGACATTTCAGCGTTAAAGGTGAACTGCAAAGCTTTAAAAGAAGAAATTCTAAGAATCTTTATCAATAGTTTTTATGGGCTTGCAGAAGATCCAGGTAAACCACTGGGGCTGTGAGGCAAAACGTAGAAGCCCGATAGGCCTTGTGTAGACATCTGTTGACACTGAAGTTGGTATCTGGGCTACAGTCTTCATATATTGCAGGTGAAGAAAAAGTTAATTTTAAATTAAGATATTTTTGAAGTTAATAACTCAGCCCCAACTGTCTGTCCGCTCTGATGCGGTGGAATTTCTGTCATGGCAGAAGTTGCCAGGCTGCTCGTGGGGCTCCCACCGGGGCGGCACCCTGCTGTGGCCTGCTGGCTGCTTTTTCCGTAGGTTACGCTGCAGTTTGTTGCCTTGCCATGTTCCAGCTCGCACTTTACCAGAAGGCATAAGGCATTTGGGAGGAGAAAGTACCAGATGAGAAACAACCATGTTGTTGTGGTTCACTGCTGTGATGTCTAAGAGCTAGGCTCCTGTGAAATGAGGCGGGATTTCCAAAGTTCCAGGCGGTGGTTTTGTATGTGTATAGCAAAATCCCTTCTAGAAGTAAAAGGTCTTTTGTAGAAACTTCAGCTGCTAAGGAGCCTGGGACGTCTAAGGAGATAAGGCTTTTATATCTTTCCTAATAGCTCTTGTTATAAAGCATCTAAGAGTCTTTGATTGTTGAACATAGAAATGATTCACAGAAAAAGAAGCATGTCCACTGTCGTAGACTGCAAAAATCACACACTACATCTCTATCAGTTAAGCCTAAATAAAAAAGGAGTTAAAAAAAGGTAAAGAAGTATTTCATAATAGAGTTTCTATTAAACTGCTAGTGTTATTAGTCCGGGACATGCGCCAAAATCTGAACAAAGACATTGGTGCTAGGCGCTGTGTAGGCGTTTATATGTCTGAATGTAGAGCGAACATCTGGCAATACACTAACGGTGTGCAGTGCCTCTGTGAGTTGCTTGGACTGCTGTTTGCTGCAATTTTCTTTATTTTTTCCAAAATAAGGTAATGATCTCTCTGTGGTGTCTTCCTTTTTACTGAGGAAGTCAGGAATTGAAAGGGCACTGTGTCAGCTCTGCAAATTCTTGTCTAATGCAGGTTTATTATTCTCTTAATACAAACTCGACGACTATATTGATCCCATTTATAATAGTGTACTTCCATGTCGGGTAACTTACTGATTTGCTCAGGCGTGATAGTCCTCTGTAAATAAGCCCTGATCTAGACTATCGCAGATGTCTGAGAAGTATTGCTTCTTTTTTGATGTAAACGTAGTATTTGGGTCTTAAATGCTATGATGCCTTTCCATCTCTAGTACCATTAGTTTTGTTTCAGGCTCTGATGTAATAAACAGCTCTGAGGGGAAATACAGCTGTTCTTGCTTTCTCATTTCAAAACACTGGTCTGCTGTTTTAAAAGCCTGCCTGTCTGTTTTATGGTTACTCACAAGTATGCAGCCTGTTCTTTTCATTTCTTTTTTTTTTTTACTTTACCTGTAACTGCTACTTTGGCTTGTGCTTGCCCATTGGAAATTCATTGTTACTTGTTTGTACAGTCTGTAGAACCAAAATTCTTATAGAAGCCGAAAGGGGTTGCAGTCTTAGGTGAGTGAAAAAGGATTTTTTTTCAAATGTCTTATGTTAAATGTATAATTTCTGCTCATTTTCAATGTTAAGAAATTCTTTCAAATTGAGGATAAGAGTCTATGATACTGCCTTTCATCCACTATCCAGAGATTTGTGAGTTTCAGAAACAGTAAATCTTGGGGTGTATAAATACATTTTAGAAAGTGTAAATGTGTTTAGTAATGTATAGAAATATTACACATATAATTTAAAATACAATACTACTGCATTTTAATCAGTTGAAGTATAAAGCTTTGCATTGACCTTTAAATCTGAATTCCTTTGTTTTCTCTTGATGTTTAAATGCATAATATGGTTTTTGTTTTTAGACAGTAATATCTATTTTTGCAATTTGGGGTGTTTTACCTGTTGCCTATACTTACTGTGATGCAATTTACTATATATAAAGCTATTTTGTATTTCAAATGAAATAAATTTTTGTAGCGTGAAAATTCCCGTGGGTCTGCAGGAATCACCACATCAGATTCAAATGAATGGAAAATAGAAATCAAGCTTTATTTCAAAGAATAATGTATTTAGAAATTGTCTTTGTACAGGTAAATGGTTGCAGTTTTGTGACAAGAACAGCTATACCTGCAGACATAATCAGGGTACAGTATTGCAAATTGAATCATAATACTAATGGTGAATACTAAAAACCTCAAGCATTTTTGTTTTGAATAAAAACTATGTTGTTGCCTAATATTTTATTTTGCATGCTGTGCTCTGCATCTGCATTGTTTGTCCTGTATTAATATAATGTATCTTCAGACTTGAAATGCAAAACAATTTACTACTTCTATTAAGGCTAAGATTACAAAGCAGAACTTGCAGAAACGCTTTGTCAGTGCTTCTGAGGTGTGAATTATACTAACAAAGGAGGTTACCATGGCAATAAGATCTTTGATGCTGTATTGTGTGTTAATGTGCTAAGGTGGCATTTGATACAGAATTTGATATTTGAGTTTACTTACTGTGATAAAGCATAAAAAAATGGCATGTTAAGGAGCTTGAATTGATTTAGGAAGAAGAATTTGGAGCTGGAGAGCTTTGTTCTGAGCATGGAATGCAGCACTCTCACACGCAGCTAGAGGTGATGGAGAATGAATTGGCTGGGAAACAGCAAGAGATTGAAGAGCTAAACAGAGAGCTAGAAGAAATGAGGGCAGCATATGGTACAGAAGGATTGCAACAGGTATAATTACCTTGTGTTGCTTTCTACTTGCTACTTGGTTACATGCAAAAATGCAAGCATCACCTGAAACAGTTCACACTTAATGGCAGCTGTTCAGAATGCAGTCAGTGTGTGGTATTACACATAATTTCTTTTAATCACATACCATGCACTTTATTTCTTTGAATGGCATTTCCATTGTATGTCCTTCTTCCCTGTAATTTGTGACTAAAATTCCAGTCATCTTCACAGTGACTTTCTTCAAATCAGCAATGGAAAAATGAATTCCTTCAAGAAAAGCCCTAATTCTTCTCTAGTTGTGCAAAGACTGCATTTCTTTAATGCCTTCCTGTTCCTCCAAGATCAAAAAAACTCAGGTTTTGCTTCCTAAGGAATGCTATAACTGAATTGATCCTTGAACCAAGAAGCTATTTGTATATCAGACTTCATAGTCTGAAATACAAGGCAACTGTGTCAGAATATTTTAATAAACTTCTAATAATTCGGGATTACAGGGAAGTGTTTCTTACTTCAGAAATACCATTGGAATTTAAAGTTAGATTTTAAAGTAAAGAATATTAAATACTTATTCTTACAGTTTGAGCAAGTGGTGCAATGCACTGAAGTCAGTGTTTTGTCATGCTTGATGTCTTATCTCTCTTAATTTGAAGTCAGGACACATCATTGTGTTTTTCTGTTTTTTGCAAAGTACTATAGAATACCAGAAGTGTTCTAATATTCAGTCATTTTCACGTTCATTATTATTGCACATTTATAGTTTTTTCTGCTTTCATTTGTATTTTGTCTGTGAAAATGGATGACATGTTTTCCACCATACTATTAAGTGGTTGCCCTGGAGAAGGTGGTTTATCATTCCTTTGTCCGTTGGTGAATCTCTGGTGTTGCATTTTAAGTCAAACTTAGCTTCTAATAACTGTGTCCAGTATCTGTTGTGCTAAACATAATAGTCAGAACTACGGCATAATAAAGAACATAGGCATAATTTTAGTTTCTTGCAGTTGTGACTAGTGTTAGTTTTTCCTGGAAAAGGTGAAAGTGAAAACGTTTACATTTTTTAAATGCCTATGATTGCTATTTTGAAAATAGTAAACATTTAAAAAATTTAAAATATGTTAAAACAGGTCGTGGTGCAATAATGTTTTAATAGTTGCAGTGTATTTTTGTATCATAGTGGTACTGTGCGTAATATATCAGTTGAGAAATGCATATGGTTTATTTTTCAGAAGAAACAAAAGAATTGTAAAAGGGGAGTGTGGAAGTTGTTGTGTGCTTTAGTTCAACCTGTTTGTTAAAGAAAAAGATTTAATAAAAGAAGTTGAAAATTATGTAAGAGTGTATGGGTCGGAACAGATAAATTTAGTTATTCAATTTAATTAACAGATGCAAAAGGAAAGGTATGAGACACTTAACTGTCTGTTCTGTTCCTAATTTTCTCTATTATCACAAACATCTAGTATTTCCACTATATCTGTGTTTTTAAAGTAGGAGTTCACTGCAGCATTCTGAAAAGAACTTTAAAAGAATTTCTTCAAATTCTTTGCGTAGTTTGGCTTGTTTAAGGGACTTCTTTTTTATATGTCCTGCTGAATAATGTCCCTATCCTCTAAATCAGTAAGCTGTATCTGGAAGCATTATAATTTTACTTCAAGACTCAGATATAACCTGGAGAAGCTATTTTTTGGGAACGCTGTAAACAAAACAATTAGGGAAGGCGACTGATGGTTTGAGAAATGTGCAGTACATAGAGATGGAGCTTCTACTAATCTTGAATCAGTTCAAATTGACAAAATGACTCTAAAGTGAATAACATATCTAATTATGTAATTGCACATGAAAATAGTCCCAGTTAGTATTGTAGAATTTCTGGCTGCCTGAGTGTAATCCTACAAAAAATGGAACACTAGCAGAGGATTTTTTTTTTTTCTGTACTTTTATTGTTTCTTCATCATTACATATTGCAGAAGATTCATCTATTAAATACACTCAGTTTGGCAGCTTGAGCTGATTCTCTCATGTAGTTATGAATAGTTTCTCTGAGTTTACAATGTAAGATACTGCATGGTCTCCGTTATATGCTTTTAGTACGATGAATGTAATTTATTCCTCTTTTGATGGGAGATGATATAACTTGCATTTATTGCGGGAAAAGTGTGTGGACATGCGTAGTTGTACAAAATTGCTGAAACACTGTAAGTAGATACACTGAATTCCTTTATGATGGCTTGTTTATGTGGCCATGCTTTTTAGTTTGAAAGCAAGTTATATATTTAACTAATTAACCTTCTTAAAGGTTCAGATTTTGTTCTTTGATAAGTATATTTTATGGGGAGGTCATATATCGTTAAATGAGGGGAAAAAGAATCTGTGTCTGAAATACTTATGAATAGTTTGTGAAAACGTAAATGCTCCCATAAGTCTGTGTGACATCTTTTAAAGGAGAGGTTAGGGATGATGTATTCCTGCTTAACTAGCATAAGGTAGCATTTTTTTTGTCTATGGCTTTGATGTGCACTAATAGTTTAAATTTTATCTTTTGTAGCTGCAAGAATTTGAAGCTGCTATCAAAAAAAGAGATGACATTATCACTCAGCTCACTACTAACCTACAGCAGGCACGGAAAGAAAAGGATGAAACTATGAGGGAGTTCTTAGAGCTTACTGAACAAAGTCAAAAACTGCAAATTCAGTTTCAGCATGTAAGTTACAGCACTACCAATATTTTTGGGGTTTGAAAATTAGTGTCACTTTGCAGAGTCTATAAATAGCTACTTTCTGCAAAATCACAGATTTTTTTGTGCATTTTCGAAGATTTTTTTCTCTTTGTACGGATCAGCAGTCACTTTACTGGTCTTCCATTATAGTACCTGATTTATTGTACGAATTTATTATAAAATAATAAAGATTAGTCTGTTTTCATCCCTAGTGTGTAGCGATAGCTTCTGATAAATACTGGATGATGGCAGTTACCTTGGGGAAAAACACTTGTGTAATTAGTTCTCAGAGCTTTGGGCTGAGGTCCAACCTGTTCCCTTTTAAATCAAAACAGCCAACCATCACCTTTAGTGGGCCACCATTTCATGCTCCAGTCCTTCCGATATTTTAGGGTGAAACCAGCCTCTTGTGGTGTTATTAGAAGGTAATTTAAGTAACAAATTCAAGTTTCAGAGAACCATTTGTTGTGAAAAGCATTGGTGATGGAGGAGCCACGGACACTTAATTCTGCATGACTACAGCTTACAGTGTTGCAATTGAATGCTGTAGTATTTTGTGCTGTTTAGGCACTTTATATAGCTTTTTTTGAGCTTCAGGCAGATTATATACTGAAGCCTGAGTTTTTATTATTAAAAATCTGATTTTGGGGACAGTAATTACAACTGGTTCATTTTACTACTTAGAAATTTCTGAGACACTGCTGTCCTGTGCTAGCTCACTGTAAAACAATTTAATATTAAATATTTTTTATTGGTTGGCCATCCTAGAAGAATAAGGATATTTTGGTTCCTCTTAAAAGAACTTGTAAAATTTTGCAATAGTCTTTGAGCTTCTGATGTGGAAGAAGAAAATAAAGATCACTCTTTCTGTAGTGCAAGCTGTTTCTGAAAAACTTGATATATTTTACGTTTTATTATTTTAACATTCAAGTTGCAGGCAAGCGAAGCCCTAAGGAACACCAGCCATAGTTGCACAGCTGCTGATTTACTGCAAGCCAAACAACAGATACTTTCACATCAGCAACAGCTAGAAGAACAAGAATGTCTGCTGAAGAATTATCAGAAAAAGAATGAAGAATTTGAAGTGCAGATTACATGTCTTCAAGACAAAATTACAAGATATGAAATGGTAGGTTCCTTACTAGAAAGATCTCTTTTTTTCTTTTCATTATTTTGTAGTTCCTTTGAAATGCAAGGACCAAAGCACAGATTATGAGCGTGCATAGAATGCATACAAAGATTTTAAGTTTTTAAGACTGATTGTGTTAACTAACAATATGTGTATAATTTAAAACTGAATATTTAGTGTCAGTATTATGTATCATGTTTTATGAAATTGCAGAAATATTTACAGTGAATGATGAAGCTATGCTGTGTATTAGAATACCTTCATTAAATGACATAATTTTGTTAGAAAAAAAATTTAAAACAACCTGCTTAAACAATCTTTTCTGTCTTAAGGAAATAATGAGTTCCTTTCTTCATGTACTTTTTTATTATCCCTCATGAACAACGTCCTAAAAGTACCTAAAAACATTCAAATGTCACTATAAGTGACAAAAGACAAAGCTTTCAGTAGATTGCACCAAAAATTTTTTGATGCGTCAGAGCACAACTGGAAGAAATGGAAGTTCTTTTTTTCTTTTTTTCTGGGGGGGCATGGAGGGTGATGCGGGGGGGCAAGAGAGGGCAGGAATTGTCACTTATTCCAACGGTAATAACTTCTGAGTGAGGTCAACAAATAATTAATATTTAATTTTTATAAATTATCAGTAACCTTCTAAAGAAAGGCATTGTGTTTAGATACCTAAGTCTATAAATGTTCTTATATGTTCAGATAATGACCTAAAAATAAGAACATGGTTTTCCTCGTTTTTTTTGAAGGAAAAGCACAAAAATGAGGGTGAAGATTTGAGTAAACTGAAAGAAAAAGAAGCTTTAGTTGAAGAGTTGGAAGCAAAACTTGGAGAAGAAGAAAAAAAGTCATTTCAACTTAAGGAAAAATTATCAGATGTCAGTAAATCACTTGAAGAATTGAAAGAACAGATTTCGCTAAAGAACCTGGAGATAAGTAATATGAGAGTTGAACTTACCACCTACAAACAGAAAGAGAGACAATGTTCTGATGAAGTAAAACAATTAATGGGAACTGTGGAAGAACTGCAGAAACGATGTTATAGAGACAGCCAGTCTGAAGCTGACATTGTGCAAAGAATGGAGTTAGAAACACAAAGGAGACTGGCGCAGCTTCAGGCTGAATTGGATGAGATGCATGGCCAGCAGATTGTACAAATGAAGCAAGAATTAATTAAGCAACACACAATGGAAATAGAACAGCGTCTTTCACAACAAAAAGTAGAACTGGAGAAAACTTCAAGTCTGTGTTTGAATGAGAATGTTAATAATGATCAAATGCATTTAATGAATATTAAAATTAATGAATTGAATGTGAAATTGCAAGATGCTGATAATGAAAGGGAAAAAATAAAGCAAGAATTGTCACAGCAAATGGAAATTATTTCAGCAGAGAAGTCTCTTCAGCAAACTAAAATTGAAGATCTTTTCCAAGAGCTGAATTTTTCAAGAGAGCAAGTTCAAAGAGCCAAACAAACTATAGTGGAGATGGAATATAGATTAAATGAAGCTGAAAAATACCAGTTTGTGACTGAAGATTTAAAAACTCAGCTGGATTCTGCCTCAGAATTTAGGAAGGAATTGGAGTTAAAGCATGAGGCGGAAGTCACAAATTACAAAATAAAACTTGAAATGCTAGAAAGGGAGAAGGATGCAGTTTTGGACAGGATGGCAGAATCTCAAGAAGCAGAATTAGAGAGACTGAGAACAAAGCTTCTATTTAGTCATGAAGAAGAACTTTCCAGACTTAAAGAAGACTTACAAAAAGAGCATATGGCAAACATGGAAAACCTTAAAGATAACTTGAATATGCACCATAAACAGCAGTTAGATGAGGTCCAAAATGAAATGAGTCAAAAGATAGAAGCCATGCAATATGAAAAAGACAACTTAATCACAAAGCAAAACCAGTTGATATTAGAGATTTCAAACCTAAAAGATTTACAGCAGTCTATTGTGAATTCTAAATCTGAAGAAGTTACACTTCAAATCCAGGAGCTGCAGAAAGAAATTGAAGTGCTTAGGCAAGAGGAAAAAGAAAAAGGTGCCCTTGAACAGGAAATTCAAGAGCTGCAGCGTAAAACTGAGCTGATGGAGGAACAAATGAGGGAGAGAGAAGATATCCTTCAAAAAACATGTTCAGAACTTGAAACGAAAAATAACCTACTTAAGGGGGAAAATAAAGTTCTGGAAGAGAAATTAAACAGTATGTTGGTAAGCTCTGAAGAAAATGTCATTTTTAATAACAGTGTTAGCTCTAAGTCAGAAATCTTGGACTTGCAAAAAAGAATAGAAAAGCTGATTACTGAAAATGAGCAACTTAAAAAGCAAAACAGTCAACTCCAAGAGGATACTGAAAGTCAAAAGAGCGCCTTTTCGTTTACTGAGAAAAAACTTGAAGCTAACTATAAAGAGCTGCAGAAAGAATGTGCAAGTCTTCTGAAGGCAAAAACTGAGTTAGAAGAGAACAAGAATAAGCAGGAAGCTGAATATAAAAGCAAACTCAAAGCTTTGAATGAAAAGCTTCACCACTTACAAAGCGATAGACCAGTTTTATTTAAAACTAAAACTTCTGCTTTTGAAGGGAGTAATGAAATCAAGGTGTCCAGGGCAGACACATTTCAGGCTGGTGAAGTTGTTGAGAAAGATGCAACGGAACTTATGGAAAAACTTGAGGTTACCCAGCGTGAGAAACTGGAATTATCCCTGAGACTTTCCGATCTCTCTGAACAGTTGAATTCAAAGCATAGTGAAATATGTCATTTAAATAAGGAAGTTAAATCCTTAAAAGATGAGAAAGAACAAATTCTAGCAAAATGTGAAGAACTGGAAGTCGTCATTAGCCATGCTCAGAGGGGAAATAGTAGTATTAATGAACCTAAGACGAAATGCTCTAAAGGAAAAGCTCTAAAGACTGCTGCTCCAGCATCTGAAAGTAGAACTAAAACCCTTGGTCTGAGGAATAAAGCTGATGAAGGAATAAATGTAAGAGGAAATCTAGGTTCAGTTAAAGATATCAGTCATGAGGTAACAAAAAGAAAGGAAGTTCAGCAAATGTTGAAACCAGAACAGCAGTCTTTTGTAGAACATTTGCATGGGATGGCAGATGGGCTGACAGTTGAAACATCATCAGTAGTCATTGCACAGAGTGAAAATAATAATCTTCAGCAGCAAGTGGATGCATTAAAGTCAGAACAGGTATGTTACATAAAGCAGTATAGAAAATAAATTACCTATGAAAATTTGTAGAAGCTTGCAATTGGAAATTTCCCTCGTATTTTTCCGGTTAGCTGCTTTGAAGTACAGGTGTGTGGTCACCTGTGTATGGCAGCACGACCAATGGTTGGAAGTGGTTACATGAATGACTAGAACTATAACCATAGTCAGTGTGTGTAAGGATGCTATTTTTCAGTGAAAGAAATACTCTTCCCTTACACTTAATTAAATCAACAACAACAACAAAAGGTAAGGAGAAGACATCTAGAGCACTTCACACTTTGATGTAGCATTTAACTAACTAACTTGAGGTGAAAACTTATTTAGGACATAGTTTTTAAATCTGTGGTTAGCTTTTCAGTTCTCTAAGTACTCACTAAAACAATATAAAGAGATAACGAAACTCTTGACCTGTTCAGTCATGTTTTATCAAACTTGTGAAATACTAATCTTCAGTTGTCAAAGTTTTTGTGTATATGTGGTTATCACTTAAGAAATGTATCTGGATGTAAGCATGTGAAGAGATGTGTGAAGATACAGAATTTACACCTATCCTGTGATTCTAACCAATCTCCGTGTTTTGCTGGAGAGATTTTGCAAGTATTTTTTCGTATTGTAAATGAATTGCAGGTAGTATGGAAAGGATTGTTACTTGCCAATAAAAATAGCTAAGTATTGAATTACCAGTATTTAATTAGGTGCTAGAATCATAAACCTGGTTTTAAATTTATATACAGTGATGAAGTGGAATAGCATGTTGCAAAAAATGTTCAACAAAGTTTTTGGTAGAAATAGATGTTAACCAGTCTTCTTCTATTTTTTAGATTGGTTTGTTTTTTCCGTGTTCTAAAAATCCACCTAACAGTGAACCAAAACCACCACTATCTAATTTAATGTTGTGTTGTAGTTCATTCATTTCCTAAGAAATAAAATCACAAGCACGGCTACACTGAATACAGCTGTGAAATTAGAGAAAAGAGCTAAAGCTGTATAGTGTACATTTTAAATTTTTTTTTTTTTTTTTTAGTGAGGATGTGATAGGGGTCTTGCAGTTTCCTGCCGTAGAACTAAGAAATCATTATGGTCCAGAGGTGTCTAAAAACCTTTGCAAACTTGGACTCTAAGTAGCTCTGTAGTGGTGTATCCTAAACATGTTTTTGCTTTAGCAAGAATATCCCCAAAGGTGCAGACTAGAACTACATGCATCGCAAATAAATTTTTTTTAAGGTGTGCTAATAATACAGTCTTTTTTCTGTATTTGGAGTGAACTTCCTTAAGCTACTCTTTTGGTAGTGATATTGCTGTCACTTCATTGAGATAGAACACATTGGGGTATTATTGCTGCAAAATTGGAATTGAAGCATATCGAGTTTCATTGATTTTAGTTCAATTTTTATTTCAAGTTGAAGAAGTGTCATACTATTTTGTTACAATTCAATTTTCCGAACTGTGTATATTTAAATTACCTAATGTATACCATATATGCAGCAGTCCATTTAATGCATTACTAATTTCAGAAATTCACAAAGACAAGACTTTTTTGTTTTCTTGTTTATCACTCTTTGTAAAATGCGTACTTTTATTCAAAGACTGATTTACAGCTACAAATGGAAGCACAGCGCATTTGCCTGTCGCTGGTCTATTCAGCTCACACAGACCAGGTTCGTGAGTACCTGAAAGCAGAAAAAGAGAGCGCACTTTGCAGTCTTAAAGAGGAGCTTGTACATCGTCATCTACAGGAGATGAGCGATCTTAAAAAAATGCATCAGCTGGAGCTCCAGACCTTGAAAATTCAACAAGCAGGTAACTTGACCAGAATTATGGCAGTGAAGCTCTTGAGGTGAAAAACAGTGTATTTAAAAGAAAACAAGCACAGGAGTTTGTGCATGTAGCTCTCCCAAATATTTTTTTGTTGAGGTTTTTTTAGTGGTTTTTTTCCGGGTTTTTTTCCCCAAACAAAAAATCTATTTCCCAGGGGGCTTAAAACCCCCCCCCCCCCCCCCCCCCCCCCCCACAAACAAACACAAACCCCACAAACCCACACCCTCACCCAACCCCGACAACCACCTCCACACCGCCAC
>Ga0181612_128789_pt1 | contig 39486 bp, 33 predicted proteins | sample HoacroProtozoa21_FD_119630 | JGI IMG/M metagenome (GOLD analysis project Ga0181612, IMG submission 119630) | Hoatzin crop microbial communities from Cojedes, Venezuel. Combined Assembly of Gp0051906, Gp0051904, Gp0051908
AGCACCGTCTTATTTAAAAACAGATTGTAATTCTGGAATACGAACGCGGTCTTGCGCCGGATCCCGGTCATCTCCCTCCGGGTCAGACGCGCCATGTCGTATTTCTTCCCGTCGAAAATCATTTCGCCCCGGTCCGCTTTTTCCAGCCCGTTCACGCACCGAAGCAGCGTCGTCTTCCCGCTGCCGGACGGCCCGAGAATCGCCACCACGTCGCCCTTCTCCACCTTCAGACTCACGTCCAAAAGCACTTCCTGCGCCCCGTCAAAGGACTTATACAGATGATTGACTTCCAGCATCATCTCACCCCTCCGTACGCGCCCAGTTTCTTTTCGCCCCACCGCTGCAGAAGCGTCAGCGCCGAGCAGAACACAAGGTAAATCAGCGCGACCTCCGTATACAGCGCCAGCGACTCATACACCCGGCCGTTGATCACAATCGCCTGCCGGAACATTTCCGTCACCGTGATCACCGACGCGAGCGACGTCTCCTTCACCATGGAAATCAGGGAATTCGCAAGGCTCGGAAACGCCGTGCGGAACGCCTGAGGCAAAATCACATGCCCCATGATCGGCAGATACGTCATGCCGACGCAGTACCCCGCCTCCAGCTGTCCCCGCGGCACCGCCTCCAGGCACCCGCGCATGGTTTCGGCCAGATACGCCCCTTCGTTGATGCCGAACACGATCACCGCCGTCGGAAACGCGTCCAGCAAAATTCCGAGGCTCGGCAGCCCGTAAAACACCAGATACAATTGCACCAAAAGCGGCGTGCAGCGGATAATCCAGATATACACCCGCGCGATCTGCCGAAGCACCGGCACCCGGGCATACTGCACCATCGCCGTCACCACGCCGATCACCATCGCCAGCGTGAAGGACAGTGCTGTCAGCGGCAGCGTCATCGTCACAAATTTTTCCAGCAGCTGCGGCAGCGCATCCGCCAGAATTTGAAGAACTCTTTCGCTCATGAAATTTCCGCTTACTCCTCAGTGGTCCCCGTCAGATCCAGCCCGTTGAAATACTTCTCGGACAGCGCCTTCAAACTGCCGTCTTCGCGCATTTCCTCCAGCGCCGCGTTGATCGCGTCCATCAGCGTCGCGGTCTCGTCGCTCTTGCGCACCGGAATGCACACGACGTCACCTTCCACCTCCGCCACGATCTTCAGATTCGCTTCCGGATGCTCCAGCATGTAGTCATTGATACTCACCTGAGAGTTGACCGTCGCGTCCGCCCGGCCCTGCAGCACCAGCTGAATCGTGTCCGCCAGCGCGTCCACGCCGATCACGGTCGCGCCGTACCCCTCCGCCATCTCGGCGTAAATGCTCGACACGGTGTTGGTGGTCGTCTTGCCATTCAGATCCTCAAAAGACGTGATTTCCTCGTTGTCGCCCCGGACCACGAGCACGACCTTGTTCACCACATACGGCGTGGAGAAATTATACTTCTCCGCCCGCTCCTCGGTATAGCTCACGCCATTGCACGCGATGTCAAACCGGCCGGAATCCACGCCCGCGAGAATCGCGTCCCATCCGGTTTCCTCGAACCGGGCTTCCACGCCCAGCTTCTCCGCGATCGCCTGCCCGAGCTCGACGTCCAACCCGACCAGATTGTTGTCCTCATCGTGATAGGTCCACGGTGCCCAGTCGCCTTCCGTGGCAATTGTGATATATCCCCGCTCCTGAATGGTTTTCAGCAGATCGGTGCTTTCCTCCGCCGCGGCGAAAGCGCACAGCGTCATCAGTGCCGCCAGGGCGATCAAAATCCTTCCGAAAATCTTCTTCATACCCGTTTCCTCCTTCTGTTTTCCGGCTTCCCCGGACCCGTTCATCTTACTATAAAAAATCACCCGTTGCAAACAATTTTCAGATACTTTATACCCCGTATTTCACCTTCATCCGCTTCAGTTTTTCCCCCAGCGGCTTCCCGAGCAAAAGCAGGAACACCACATTGCTCGCGGCATAGCTGATCGTATACGGAATCGCCGTCACCAGCGCGGACAAATACATGTCCCACCGCAGTTCCCCGTTGTACCACAAAACCGTCCACACATCCATGAACAGGGAATACGCCGCCCCGGCGAACGCGCCGTACACGCACAGCGCGGCCCGGCTTTTCCTCAGCGGTCCCGCCAGATATCCCGCGATCAGCCCCAGCATGCCCCACGCGAACATCTGAAACGGTGTCCACGGTCCCTGTCCGGAAAAGAAATTGGAAATCAGCGCCGACATAGACCCGACCAAAAACCCGGTCTCGCCGCCCAGCCAGATCGCGGTGATCACCACAATCGCGGTGATCGGCTTGAACCCCGGCACCGGCGCGAAAATAATCCGCCCCAGCACGCTGATCGCGGTCATCACCGCGGCAATCACCAGCCGCCGGCTCCCGACCGTCTTCCGCTCAAACCCCGCGAAAAACAGCGCCTGCGACAAAAGCACCATGCCCAGAATGCCCCACGCGTACAGCTTTTCGCCCGCCAGCCACCCGCCGAACACGACCAACAGCGGCATCAGCACAAACGGCACGCACCATTTCAGAATTCGCTTCACCGCGCCGCCTCCTTCAGAGCCTGCACGGCTTTTTCCACCGTCACGCACCCGTCCAGCAGTCCCCTTGTCATTCTCCGCGCCGGCGTCGAGTAATACCTGCCCGTGCTGAAAAAATTCTCCGGCGTATCCGTCCCCTGAATCCGCCCCTGAAACAGCATCGCGCACCGGTCCGCCGTCTCCTGAGCAAATTCCGGGTCATGCGTCACCATGATGATCGTCGTGCCCCCGTCCCGGAGCGACCGCAGAATCTCCCGGATTTTTTTGCGCCACACCGCGTCCAGCCCTCCGGTCGGCTCATCGAGCAGCAGGATTTTCGGCTTTCTCGCCAGCGCCTTGCTGAGAGCCAGCAACTGGCTTTCCCCGCCGGAGAGGTCATACGGATGCCGGTCAAGCAAGGCGCTCAAATCATACGGCAGTTCTTCCGCCTTCACCCCGGAATCCTTCAGCTCGTCCCTGACACTCCCGCGCAGAAATACGCTCCGCGAATCCTGCGGCATCATTGTCACGCCTTCAAACCGGGACGCGCGCCGGATTTTTTCGCCGAACAGGCGCACCTCTCCGCTGTACGGGCGAATCAGCCCCGCCGCCAGGCGCAGAAGCGTCGTCTTCCCGCTCCCGTTTCCGCCGAGAATCGCGAAAATTTCGCCCTCCCGCACTTTCAGGTTCACCGAGCGCAGGATATCCTTCCCGTCCCGGTCAAACCGAAACCACACTTCCTTCATTTCCAGCGCCGGTTTTTCCTCTTTTTTCGCCGTTTTTTCAGCTTTTTCCCGCGCGCGAATTACTTTCCCGCGCAAAGTTTCCGCCAGCCATCTCCGTCCCTCGCCGACGTTCAGAGGACAAACACCTGTTCCCTCCGCGCCGCGCCAGATTCTCGCCGCCGCGCTCAGGGCGCCTTCCGCCGCGCTGCCTTTCTCCACTTTCGCGCACACATCGGCCGGTTTCCCCTGCAAGGTGACTTTCCCCGCGTCCATAAAGATCAGCTGATCCGCGCGGTCCGCCGCGTCCTCCAGCCGGTGCTCCACCATGAGGATGGTCATGCCCGTCTCCCGGTTCAGCCTTTCCAGCGCCGACAGAAAATTCCGCGCCGCGATCGGGTCCAGCTTCGACGTCGGCTCGTCCAGAATCAGTACCTCCGGCTCCATGACCACCACTGCCGCAAGGTTCAGCAACTGTTTCTGCCCGCCGGACAGCTCGTCCGTCCGCGCGTCCATCAGCTCCTCCAGCCCGAAAAACTGCGCCGTTTCCGCCACCCGCCGGCTCATTTCCTTCTCCGGCACGCCGAGGTTTTCCAGCCCGAAAGCGATTTCGTGCCACACGCGGTCAGTCACAATCTGCTCCTCCGGTCGCTGCGCCACAAACCCGATCTTCGCCGCGGCGTCACGCGCGCTCAGATTTTCCGCTTTTTCCCCTCGAAAAAGGATCTCCCCGGTCATTTCCCCCCGCGGCGCGATCTCCCTTTTCATCAGCCGAAGCAGGGTGGATTTCCCGCACCCCGTGGGTCCGCTCAGAATCGTAAACGATCCCTCTTCAAGCTGCAGGGACACGTCTTTCAGCGCGGGCGCGTCCTCCCCCGCGTATGTAAATGTCAGATGTTCGACCGCAAATATTTCCATTTCAGTCCATCCCCTGTTTCCAGTATCGCCGCCAGAAAACTCAGCGCCGCGAACGCGGCATACGCCGCCATCCCGGTCAGTGATCTCTCCGGCGTCACCAGCTCCGGATACCACGTGTACCCGATCTTCCCGGTCGCCCGCGCGTACACCAGCATCACCAGCAACAAAACGCTCAAAACGCACAGCGCCGTGTCCCCGCGTTCCCACAGGTACAGGCGGTACCGGGTCCGTATTCCCGTGCCATACCCCCGCGCCGCCATGCTGTCCGCCGTCACGATTCCGTTTTCCAGTCCCCAGGTCACCAGCCCGTCCGTCACGCGAAGCGCGCCGCCGATCCGATCAATTCCGTTGTCCTCCCGGATCAGCCCCAGCCCCGCCGCGGCCTCCCGGGTATTTTGTGCCTGCCGGCGCAAAAGCGGAATGTATCTCAGCGCCACGCTCAGCACCAGCGCCGCCTTCGGGTGCAGCCCGCCCAGCACCGTCATCGCCCGGTCCGTATCCATAATGCGCGTAAAGCTCCGCCCCCACGCCAGTGCCGAGGCGATCAACAGGCCCATCACCAGCCCGTACAGCACCGACTCCGCCGTCACCGGATTGCTGTTCAGAAAGAACAACACCGTCTTTCCGTTATGGTTGAATACAGGATTCAGAATACCGCTAATCAGGGGAAGCGCGATATACAAAAGCATCGACCGCAGCCGTTCGCCCAATGCCAGCAAAAACGCCATCGCCCCGGCGAGCCCGATGCCCGCCGTCACGGGGTTTAACCCGAACATCACCGGCAAAACCGCGCATACATAGTACACGCACACCGCGCCGGGATGGCGTTCCCTCAGGCTTCGCATCCTTTACTCATCCTTCCCCAGATTCTTTGTATACACCCATTCCACGCGGTCGCCCTCCCGCAGGGTGTACTGTGAGCACCCCACGTCGGCAAACACGCCGTTCACCTTGTACATCCACCCGGACAGATTCCCGAAATCGTACTCGTACAGGTATCCGATGCCCCGCACATACGCGCCGGCCACGGTCCCGTCATATTCCATCTGAATCCGGTTGCTCCGCGTCGCCTCCAGCAGCTGGTCAAACGCCGTGCCGCCCTCGGCGATCATGATTTCCGTCTCCGCGAGAATCACGCCGTCCGCGCTCGCGTATTCGTTTTCCCCCGCCACCGCGTCGCACCGGATGCTGATTACCGTGGGCACCGTCCGCTCCGCGTCGCTCTCCGCGGTATAATACTCCTCCGGGTTCCGGATATCCACGTTCCATACAATCGCGGCAAGCACCGCGCACACGATCACCGGAAACAGATAGCTCCGCGCGTTCCGCTTTCCCCGCGCAAACGCGATCACCCACCAGATCAGCAAAAGCGCAAGGATCGCAGCCAGCATCCACCCTTTCGCGCTCAGACGGAAGCCGCTTTCATTCACTTCTCCCTCAAACACGTACCAGGTCCCGGAGTGCTCCATGCTCACCAGCGCGGACAGACACTGCACCGTCGCGGTATCGTTCACACTCCCGCCCGCGTCATGGGAATATCCTTCTCCCTCGATGCGAAAGCGCGCCATCGCGTCCGCAGCGCTGCCGCCGCTTTTCACAAACCGTGCATCCGTCCGCGCGTCGATACCGAGACTGCTCAGCGCCAGAATCACCTGCGCGCAGCTTTCCGCGCTTTCCATACCCATGCCGGTAAATCCGCCGTTTTCCAGCTGAATGCTGCTCAGTGCGGAAAGTCCGCGGTTAATCGCCGCGTCCACATTTTCATCCGTTCCCCGCAAAGGAGCGAGCGCCTGCAGCGCCATCGCCGTGCAGTCCACATCCGCCGCCGTCCCGATCACGGCCCATCCGCCATCCTCCAGCTGCAGCCCCAGCAGCCTTTGAACAATCGTTTCCCTGTCCGCACCTTCCGCGCCATTGTTCATCAGGTGCAGGGCGAAAATCAGCGGCATCAGGGTTTCCTCGTCCGCCGCGGCCGAAACGGCGCCGTCAATGAATTCGTCGTCCATGCCCATGGCCTGCGCTGCCAGCGCCATGCGTTCCTTTTTGGTCACGCTCTGCGTGTCTTCCGCCGCCTTTTCCCGCAGGGCGTCCCGGGCCGGGCCGAAATCAACCTCCGCGCCCATCTTGCGAAGCGCAATCACATACCATCCGCCGATGCCGTCAATGGAGCCGGTCAGGTCCCCGTCCAGCCACGCCTGCAGGCTGCCCGCGCCGCTTCGCGCGACTTGTTCCTGAAGCACGGCGTCCGCGCTGTCTTCCGCCATTGCCCCGGAGACAAAAATCATCATCAGGGCCAAAAGCCCCGCCAAAAATTTCCGAAACATGCCTGCCTCCTTTTCCCCTCATTTTACCCGATTTCACCTGATAAAACAATGTATTCTTGTCTTTGACCGCCATAAGGTTTATAATATTTCTACTCTTGATTGGAGGTTTTTATGACCACACTCCCGATTGTTCCCGGAGAAAATCTCCGGATTCTGGGGCGCCTTGACCCCTCTCACCGCCCCCTGGCGCTGGACTGGACCGGTTCCGGTCTGGAAGTCCGCTTCCGCGGCACCGACATCTGGGCGGAACTGGAGGCCCCCGCGGCCTCCCCCGTCTTCTGGATGATCGTCCTCGCGGACGGGCGCCCCGTCACGCGTTTCCCGGTCGAACAGGGCAAACGCTTCTACCCCCTCCTCCTCGGCATGGAAGCGGACAAAGAGCGCACCGTGACCCTGATGAAAGAAACCCAGTGCATGCCCGGCTCGCCGGAAGCCACCATTTTCATGCACTCCCTCCGCTTTGAGGGGGAACTCCTTCCCCTGCCGGAATACAAGCTGAAAATCGAATTCGTCGGTGACAGCCTGACCAGCGGCGAAGGGGCCCTCGCCCCCGCGGGCAATGAAGAGTGGATCATGCCCTGGTTCTCCGCCCGCGGCAATTACTCCTGGTACGCCTGCAACGCCCTGAACGCGGAACGCCGCATTCTCAGCCAGAGCGGCTACGGCGTCAACTGGGACTGGGACCATCAGCCCTCCGGCAACATGTCCTTCGGATACGAACAAATCGTCGGTGTGCTCTCCGGGCCGGAGGCCGAGGCCCGCGGCTGCCGGAAAAATTATGATTTTTCCTCCTGGCCTGCGGACATCGTCTGCGTCCGGCTGCTGACCAACGACTCCGGCGCCATGGATCGCAAAGAGTCCTTTGATGACGACCGGGAAATCGTCATCATCGGCTGTCTGGAACTGCTCCGCAAAATCCGCCGGAACAACCCCGCGGCAAAAATCGTCTGGATTCTGCCGGACACCTCACATCATCCGGAGCTCGCCGAAGAGGCGATCCGCCGCGCGGAAGAAAAAGGCATCACCGGTGTCACCACCTTCACCCTCCCGGATTTCGGCCCGGAGGACTGTGGCGCACGCAGCCACCCGAATGCGGAATGGAACCGCATGGCCGGGCAGCTGCTTGCTGATTACCTTGCTACACTGATTTAACCAAAGGGGAACCCGAATGAAACGTTTTCTTGCTCTGCTCCTACTCATGCTCCTGCCCCTTCTGCCCGCTCTGGCGGAGCCGGAAGCCGAAACGGAAATTGAGCCTTTCACCGGCTTTCTGGCCGCCAATAAATACCTCTGGTCCGCGCCCGAGGCTGGTGCCGATGTGGTCCTGACCCTGCAGGCCGAAACGCCCTTCACGGTCGTCGGTCAAACGCAGCGGTTTTACCACATCGTTTCCGACTCCGCGGAAGGCTACCTCCTGCAATACGATGTCAGCCGGCTGGACCTGAAGGAAGAGAATATCACCGCCTTCGAGCTGTACGCGGTCGCGGATACGCCCCTGCTGGAATATCCGCTTTCCGGTTCCGCTGAAGTCGGCACCCTGCCCGCCGGCCGGGTCGTGATGACGGACTCCCTCTGCCGGGGATATTATGAAGTCTCCGTGGACGGTCTCACCGGCTGGGTTCCGAGAAATAAAATCCGCACCTTCTCCGGTCAGGACCTTCCGGACGGCGCGGAGTCCATGGACTGGACCGCCGCGGTCACCACGGAGGACTGTCCCCTCTGCGGCTACATCGTCACCCCGGATGGAAACGAGATTACAGAGCTGGACCGGGCGGCCGCCGGCACCCGTCTGGGGCTGGTCGCGAGCGTCGGGGATTACTGGTACGCCCAGATGGACGAAACCCGCCGCCTGGTACCCAAGTCCTCGGTCCGCCTGCTGGGCTCGGACATTCAGCTCCGGACCCACCGCATCACCATCAGTCAGGACCTGACCCTTATGGACTTCCCGGATCAGGCGCTGTCGCAGTCCGCGGGCACCGTTCCCGCCGGCAGCACGATCATAGTCACCTGTGCCAACCGGTGCTATCTGAAAGTTACCTGGCAGTCCCTGACCGGCTATGCCCCGGTCGACGGTCTGCGCACGGAGGAAACCGTGGACCTGCCCTCTTCGGAGGATGTCCCCTCCTACCTCATCGCGCTGGACAAATCCACCTTCATGGCGTATGTTTTTCAGCTGGGTGAGGATGGCGAACCGGAGTCCCTGGTCATGAGCGAAAAAGTCGCCATCGGCAAGCGCTCAACTCCCACGCCCTCCGGCACCTTCACCCTGGGCATCAAGCGGAGATATGTCCGTTTCCCGAACAGCTACACGCCCTTCAACATGCGCTATGTTCAGGGGCGGTACATCCACGGTCTGCCCATGAATGAAAAGAATGAGCATTCCCTCCGCAAACAGACGGCCTATGACGCCGGCAAAATGATGACCGGCGGCTGCATCCGCTGCTCGGTCGCCTTTGCCCGTTGGATTTATTTCAACTGTCCCTCCTGGCAAACCCAGGTGCTGATCGTGAACGGCGGTCTCGTCGGTCCCGGTGTCGTGACACCCTCACCCACGCCGGAACCCACCCCGACCGCGACTCCCGCCCCGACGCCGGAGGCAACTCCCACTCCTGTACCCACACTTGAGGTGATTCAGCCATGATTCGTAAGTTTTTATTGATTTCATTGCTTCTTTTCATTCCCGCCCTGGCCCTCGCCGAGGCCATGCCCCTCTCCAATACGGACTTTACTCTCTGTGTCGGCGATGAGGCGTTCTCTCTCGGCACAGATGTCACTCCGCTCATCGCGGCGCTGGACGCGTACTGCGACGAGCCCCTCACCATGTCGGAATCCGACAGTTGCATGTTCTCCGGCAAGGACCGGGAGTTTGAAAACAGCGATGTGCTCCTGGGCACCTACCCGATCGGCGCGGACGGCACGGATCAGCTGGAAAGCATTCTTGTGATGACGGATCGCTTTACGACTGCCCGCGGCGCGGCCGTCGGCATGACCCTGTCGGATATTTATGACCTGTACGGAGAAGAAGGCGTCACGGACTATGACCAGCTGGTCTATACCACCGGCGATCTGTCCCCCATAATCTCCTTCACCTTTGACCCGTCGACGGAAGTCGTGACCTCCTGGTTCCTCTTCCGGAACACCGCCAACTGACATGGGCGCGCTGAGCCTGTTCTGTCTCTGCGCCTTCCTGCCGCTTTCCGCGGCGGGCTATTTCGTTTTGTCGCGTTTCCGTCCCCTGTGGGCCCGGATCTTCCTGGGCCTGTGCGGGGCGGTTTTTTTCGTGCTGTCCGGATGGCAGTTTGCCCTCGCGGCGCTCCTTCTGCTTCTGCTTGTCCGGCTCTGCGGGCAACGGAAAACCTCCGCCGTCATTCTCTCCCTGCTTTGCGCCTTTTACATGCTCTTTGCGAGAATCTTCGCGTGGCCGTATCCGGAAGGCACGTCCTTCCTCCTGCTGGGATGTGTCTGCCTTCTGCGGTCGCCTTTGTCCCTGCCGGAAACGCTGGAATACGGCTTCTTCTTCCCGAAAGCCGCAGCCGGCCCGGTCACCCGGACAGAGGAATTCCGCCCCGGCGTGCCTTCGGAGGATGATCTTTTTGAAGGGCTCCACCGCCTGATTCTCGGGCTTTCGCAGAAACTGCTCCTTGCGGATTCCCTCCGGCGCCTCGCCGCCTGCGCCTTTCAAAGCGCGTTCCCCTGGCCGCTCCGTCTGCTCGGCGCGGTCGCCTGTCCCCTGATGGTTTACTTTGATTTCGCGGGGTATACGGACATGGCGCTCGGCATGGCGCGTCTCTTCGGCGTCCGCCTTCCGGAAAACTTTGACCGGCCCTTTTCCGCGGTGTCCATGCGGGACTTCTGGCGCAGATGGCATATGTCCCTCTCCCGCTTTCTCCGGGATTTTGTGTATATTCCCCTCGGCGGCAGCCGCAAAGGAAATGCCCGCACGGCGCTGAATCTTGCCCTGGTGTTCCTGCTCATGGGGCTCTGGCACGGTCCGAACCTTCCGTACCTGCTCTTCGGCGTCTGGAACGCGCTCTTTGTCATTCTTGAACATCTGAAAATACTCCGGCCGGACCGCTGGTCCCTCCCCGCGCGCAGGCTCTACACCCTTACGGTGGTCTGCGCCGGTTTTGTGTGTTTCTGCGTGCCGACGCTGAATACGACCCTGCTCCCGCCGGACCTCCCTGCCCTGTCGGCGCTGATCGCCGGCCTGGTCGTGCTCATCGTTCCGGAAAAATCTTCGGATAAAATCCCGAAAAATATCCCGACAGGACTCCGGGCGGCTTTGCTTCTGGTTCTGCTCGTCGTCTGTCTGGCCCGCCTCGCGGGGAACGGCTTCTCGCCCTTCCTCTACGCGGGCTTCTGAGGGGGTGGCGGAATGAAAAAATGCTTTATCGCCCTCGCGGCTATGATTCTGATTTTGCCCTTGGTGCTCACCCCATTCGGCACGGATGTTCCCTCCCACCGGGAGGAAGTATCAAACGAAATTTCCATGTCCGGCTTTTCCACACGCCTGGCGCTGAAAACCCTGCTCATTGACCTGAATGACCGCCTCCTCGCCCCGCTCGGCGGCTCCGGAAGCGATCAGGTCATCCGCGGAAAGTCCGGCTGGCTTTTCTATACCCCGACACTGGACGGCTCCGCCCTCCTGACGGGCGATGAAGAAGATGCCCTGATTGACCGGCTTCTTTCCCTGCAATCCGCGCTTTCCGCGGACGGCAGAACCCTGATCCTGCTCATCGCGCCGAACAAGGCGTCCGTTTATCCGGAATTCCTGCCGGCAGGATTCACCACCTCCGGTCTCTCCACCCTGGAGAACCGCCTTGCGGACGCGGGTCTGACCTCCGTCCGCGCCGTTGACGCGCTCACGGAATCCAAAGGCTCCGGACAATTGTACTTCACCTCGGACACGCACTGGAACGCCCGGGGCGCTTTAATCGTATTCCGCCGCCTGGCGGATCTGCTTCCGTCCCTGAAGAATTTTGACGCGGACTTCACCTCCGGCACCGCCGGAGACCTGCTCCTGCTCTGCCGGCCCGGAGCTGACCCGGCAGAAGCGGATGCCGCGTTTAACTATGCGCGCTCCTGGACTGCCGTAAAGCCCATCCGCTCCCGGGATGACCTGACCATTGAAACCCGGAATGTCTCCGGCACCGGCACCATTCTGCTCGCGCGGGATTCCTTCGGCCGCCTCCTTCTGGATCCCCTCGCCGAAAGCGCCTCCCGCCTCATTATGGTCCGCACATGGGAAAATCTTTTCTCCCTCGCCGCGGACTATGACGCCGGGATCGTCATCCTCGAGGTCGCCGAACGCGACCTGAGAACCCTTCTGACCAGTCTCGAATAAAAAAACAAAATAAAATTTTTGTTAGCTATTGACAACACACTTCTCCTGTGCTAAAATCCTCATTGTTAGCCGAGGCTAACTAAAGTCCCTCAGGAGGAATCCAATGTCAGACGCGACTTTGATCCGCTGGTGCGCGCCGACCCTGGCGCGGCTGAAAACCGGCAATCTCTTCAACGGAGACTTTACCTCCCGGGAAGACATGATCCGGGAGATCACGGAGCTCAACCGCTCCCTCCGCCGCAAGGGTGTCGTCGCGATCCCGCTCCGATTCAACGCCGGCAAGGGTCTGATCTACCTCTACCGGCCGCAGCTGCTCCGCCGGGATCTCAGCGATCCCCGCGCGAAAGCGCTCCTCCGGGAATGCGGTTACACCTCCACCCGTCCGGGCGCCTGCCTGGCGGAGCTGGTTCGCCGCATGCGTGACCGGGAGGAATTCCCGCACGAAATCGGCCTTTTCCTCGGCTATCCCCCGGCGGATGTGGACGGATTCATGCATCACCGGGACGATTACAAGGTGTCCGGCCTCTGGAAGGTCTATGAGGACGAGGAAACCGCCCTCCGCACCTTCGAACGTTACCGCCGCTGCACCCGCGAATATATGCGGCGCTACGGCGAAGGCTTCGGGCTGGACCGGCTCTGTGTCGCGGCGTGGTAACACGCTGAATATACGGCAAAAAGGAAAGGAAGCATACCAATGAGTAAAGTGGCAGTCATTTACTGGTCTCAGACCGGCAACACGGAAATGATGGCGAACGCGGTGGCCGACGGTGCCCGTGAAGCGGGCGCGGAAGTCACCCTTCTGACCGCGGCGGATGTCTCCGGCGTGGCGGATTTCGACGCGGTCGCGCTCGGATGCCCCGCCATGGGCGCGGAAGAGCTCGATGATACCGAGTTTGAGCCGATGCTGAATACGATCGAGCCCGATCTGGTCGGCAAAAAAGTCGCCCTCTTCGGCAGCTACGACTGGGGCGACGGCGAATGGATGCGCACCTGGCAGGCGCGCAGCGAAGAAAAAGGCCTCACCCTCGTTCAGGATGGCCTGATCGCCAACAGCACCCCCACGGACGATGATCTGGCCAAGTGCAAGGCGCTGGGCGCGGCCCTCGTCTGATTCCCTCAGGGATGTCCCTCTTCAAACAGTGTCCGCACAACACCGTCTGAAGAAGGTATCTGATCGCGAATGCGATCCATAGAAACCTCCAATGTTCCCATTCAAACGCGAAAAGGCGTTCCCTCCGGCCCGCATACCCGGAGAGAACGCCTTTCGTATTTTTACTGCCACAGTTTGACATTTCCTTCCGCGAAGGAAACCTCTTCCCCGGCGGTGCCGATCGACAACAGCTCGTACATCGTCCGCGGACTGGATGTGCTCTTTCCGTCCAGACTGCCGATCTTGTTCACCCTCGCGCCCAGGAACATCAGCACGGAGGTGTGCCCGCCGTCCAGATTGATCGCGTCCGTACATCCCCGGGCCAGCATCAACTGCCCCAGCTGCGTCAGCGTCATCCCCGGCGACTCCGACAGCCGCCCCTCGGCCACCACAATCAGGTAATGATTCGGTTCCAGAACCCCGATCGCCGTCCGGGGCTCTTTTTTGGTCCGGTTCCCGGTCAGCAGAATCCTGTACCGCCCGTCCCGGATCAGCATCGGTCCGAAGGAAAGCACGTCGTTCTTTCCCTCCGCGATCGCGGTCTCCGCGCTCAGCTCCCCGGCCGCCGCGACCTCAAATCCGCCGCCGCTGTCCAGTGCCAGCGTATCCAGCGACGGAAGCCCGCTCAGGCTTCCCTTTCCGCTCATTTCCGACACGATCTCCCCGCCGCGGATGATCAGCCCGGTATTCTTCTTATAGTTTTTCCGGATGTGGTAATAGTCCGTGTTGATTGCCAGCACCGCTCTGCTTTCCTGCGCGATCTCCCACGCCTGCGCGCCCTTGCCGTCCGCGGGCGTAATCACGTGCAGGCAGTCCGCGTCCGCTTTTCTCCGGACATCCGCCTCATACCAGGTCAGCTTTGTTCCTTTGTGCCGGGTAATCACGATCCTCAGCCCGCCGTCAATATACGCCCATACGCCGCCTTCGCTGTCGCTGAGCACATACGGGGTCTCCCCGGTCACAAATCCGTCCCCGTCCGTCTCCGGCAGTCCGGGCAGATCCGGCTCCGCGGCCTGCCCCCATTCCCCGGCCAGCTCCGCGGCCGTGTCCCGCGCCGGGATGGCGGTTTCCGCTCCGTCCCGGCCGTTCACCACCGTCTTTGCCTGATAAATATACTGATCCTGCTTGTTCTTCTCCCACCGGACATCCGGGTCCGCCGCCGCGTCCGCGGTCTTCAGCGCGAAGTCCTCCAGATACGCCTGCGTCACGTCGTCTTCCGAGTAGCAAATGATCTCATCCGCCCCGGCGTCCCGCAGGGCAGACGCGCACGCGGCGATGATTTTCTCCGTGCCCCATTTCTTCTCCAGGGCTTCCGCGGTCCGCTTCTCCGCCTTGAGGGCAGCGCCGCCGATGTACCGCGTCTCCGCGGCCCCGGCCTCCGCCATGCGCGCAGTCAGCTCCTTCTGGTCCTTCGAAGCACACTTTTCCATCACGCAGACGATCGCGCCCGCCGCCCGGTCCGCAACTCCGTCCGCGTCCGACGCCCGGCCGAGAATCACCAGCGGCCCCGCCGCCGCGTGCGCCATCCAGCCCAACATCCCCGCGAGCAAAATAATCAGTATATTCCGTTTCATTCCCGTTCTCCCGATCCGAAAATAAAGCGGAGCAGCCGCTTGACTGCTCCGCGCTCTTTTATTCAACAGAATTGGCGCCGGCTTCCATCGCCTGCCGGTTAATCGGCAGCAGATGCTCCTTCTTCGGCCCGAAGGTCACCTTCAGGGCTTCCATCGCCGCGTCAATCGACACGATCCCGGTCTTCTTCAGAATCGCACCGAGCATGACCATGTTGGCTGTGCGCGCATTGCCAAGCTGCTCCGCGATCCCGTTACAGTCCACGGGAATGGCGGTGATATCATCCCGGTCCGGGGTGATATCGATCAGCGAGGAATTGTACAGCATGATGCCGCCCTTTTCCATCGCCGGGGTAAACTTGATCATGCTGGGCTTGTTCATGATAACCGCGAAGGGGATTTCCGTCACCAGCGGAGAGCCGATCGGCTCATCGCTGATCACGACAGCGCAGTTCGCCTCGCCCCCGCGCATCTCCGGTCCGTAGGAGGGCATCCAGGAAACATTCATGCCCTCGTGCATGGCGGCCTTGGCCAGCAGCTGCCCGATCAGCAGCACGCCCTGCCCGCCGAATCCGGCAATCAGGAATTGCGCTTCCATGGATTATTCCGCCTCCTTTTTCACACCCAGCGGATACTGGGGAATCATGTTCGCTTCCAGCCAGTCCAGCGCCTCGCGGGGCGTCATGCCCCAGTTCGTCGGGCAGGAGGACAGCACTTCGACCATGGAGAAGCCCTTTCCCGCGATCTGCGCTTCAAACGCCTTGCGGATATACTTCTTGGTCTCCATGATATGCTTCACGTCATGCACGGATCCCCGCGCGATGAACGCCGGCCCGTCCAACGTGCTCAGCATCTCGCTCATGCGGATCGGATACCCGCACAGCGCGGGATCCCGCCCGTAGGGGGACGTCGTGGTCACCTGCCCCGGCAGGGTCGTCGGCGCCATCTGTCCGCCGGTCATGCCGTAAATCGCGTTGTTCACGAAAATTACGGTGATGTTCTCGCCGCGGGTCGCCGCGTGCGTGATCTCCGCCGCACCGATGGATGCGAGGTCACCGTCACCCTGATAGGTGAAGACGATGTTCTTCGGGTTCACGCGCTTGCATCCGGTCGCCACCGCCGGCGCGCGGCCGTGCGCGGCTTCCATCATATCCACATTGAAGTAATTATACGCAAACACCGCGCACCCGACCGGCGCGATGCCGATCGTCTTCCCGCGGATACCCAGCTCGTCAATCACCTCCGCCACCAGGCGATGAATAATGCCGTGAGTGCATCCCGGGCAATAGTGAAGGGGCGTGTCCGTCAGCACGCTGGTCTTTTCATATACCACTGCCATCTTTTACTCCCCCTCCTTCGCCAGATTTTCCACCTGGGTGATGATTTCGCGCACCGTGGGCACAATGCCGCCGGTCCGCCCGAAGAAATGCACGGGCTTCTTGCCTTCCACGGCCAGGCGGACGTCGTCCACCATCTGCCCCATGCTCATTTCCACGGTCAAAAACGCCTTCGCGTGCTCCGCGGCCTTCGCGATCGGCGCCGCCGGGAAGGGCCACAGCGTGATCGGGCGGATCAGCCCGGCGCGGATACCTTCCTCGCGCAGCTTACGCATGGCGCTGCGCGCGATACGCGCGGTCGTCCCGTACGCCACCAGCACATAGTCCGCGTCCTCGGTCATTTCTTCCTGCCAGCGGCACTCGGTCTGCTCCATCACAGCGTACTTTTCGTACAGCTTGTTCACGTGCTTCTCCAGCACCGCGGGATCGATGTACAGAGAGTTGATGATCGCGCGCTCCCGGTCGGATTCCGGCGTCCATCCGGTCGCCGCCCAAGTCTTGGGAGGCAGATCCGCCGCGGGCTGGTAGTCCGGCATTTCCACCGGTTCCATCATCTGACCGATCAGTCCGTCACCCATGATCAAAACGGGGTTGCGGTACTTGTCCGCCAGGTCAAACGCCAATTGCGTCAGTTCCACCGCTTCCTGCACGGAGGACGGTGCCAGCACCAGCATGCGATAGTCGCCGTGCCCGCCGCCGCGGGTGGACTGATAATAGTCGCTCTGCGCGGGCTGAATGGACCCGAGCCCGGGGCCGCCGCGCACCATGTTCACAATCACGCAGGGCAGTTCCGCCCCGACGATATAGCTGATGCCTTCCTGCTTCAGGGAAATTCCCGGCGAAGACGAAGATGTCATGACCCGCGCCCCGGCGCCGGCCGCGCCGTAGACCATGTTGATGGCGGCCACTTCGCTTTCCGCCTGCAGGAAACAGCCGCCCTCAATCTTCGGCAGCCGCTTGGACATGTATTCCGGAATCTGGTTCTGAGGGGTAATGGGGTAGCCGAAGAAGAAGCGGCATCCCGCCTGGATGGCGGCTTCGGCGATGGCCTCATTTCCCTTCATGAGCATTTTCTGACCCATGGTTCGCTCCTCCTTTACTTCTCCACCTTGATGACCGCGTCCGGGCACATCCGCGCGCAGAACGCGCACCCGATACACTTGCTTTGATCCGTAATAGCGATGGGATGGTATCCCTTCGAGTTGATTTCCTTGCTCAGGGCAAGAATCTGTTTCGGGCACACATCGGCGCACAGTCCGCATCCTTTGCAGGTCTCGCGGGCAATGGTCAACTGAGCCATGGCAATCCGCCTCCTTCATTGGGGTATAAATACTCTTATAGCATTTTTTAATGTCACCGTCAACGCCTGTACACAAAAAGTTCACTGACCCAAAAGATCCTTCACTACCTCGGAGGCGATCATCAGTCCCGCGGCGGCCGGCACAAAAATCATGCTCCCGGGCGCGATCTTCCGGCTCTCCGCCCCCGTCTCCGCCTTTGACAGCTGCACCATCGGCTCCTCCTCGGAGTAGACGACCTTCAATTGCTCCACCCCGCGCTTTTTCATTTCCCGCCGCATGACCCGCGCCAGCGGGCACACCCGCGTCTTCGTGATGTCCGCCACCTTCAGCTCCCCGGGATTCATCTTGTTCCCGGTGCCCATGCTGGAAATGACCGGCACCCCTGCTTCCCGCGCGCACAGAATGATCTCAATCTTCGCCGCCACGGTGTCCACCGCGTCCACGGCATAGCTGTATGTTTCAAACGGGAATTCCCCCGCGTTTTCCGGCAGGAAAAAGCACGGCCGCTGCGTGACCTCCGTGTCCGGGCAGATGGAATGAATCCGCTCCGCCATGACCTCCGTCTTGAGCCTCCCGATGCTGTCCCGTGTCGCGATGATCTGCCGGTTCAGATTGCTTTCGCTCACCCGGTCATGGTCAATCAGCTCCAGCGCGCCCACGCCGCTTCTCGCCAGCGCTTCACACACATATCCGCCGACCCCGCCGATGCCAAACACCGCCACCTTCGACGCGCGCAGTTTCGCAAGCCCGTCGTCCCCGATCAGCATCCGGATTCGTTCAAACTGATCCATCTTTTCGTCCCTTTTCGTCATAATTTTCCAGGAAGCTGTGCGTCACGCCCCCGGTCTGCCACGCCAGCACCGCGTCCAGCGCCACATGGCTCATGCTGTTGAAAATGTTTGCCTCCACCCCGGGGTTCGTCTTCCGAAGCTCCCGGATCAGCATCTTGGTCTCCAGTCTCTTCGATGTCGTCGGGTGCGCCGCCGCCTCCTCGGTAAAGTGGCACGCGCACTGCAGAAACAGCAGCCCGTAATGGTCCCGCCACTTCTCGATATCTTCCTCCCGCACGAAATACATCGGGCGAATCAGCTCCATGCCCTCAAAATTCTGGCTGTGCAGTTTCGGCATCATCGCCTGCAGTTGCCCGCTCCACAGCATGCCCATCAGCGTCGTCTCAATCACGTCGTCAAAATGATGCCCCAGCGCGATCTTGTTGCACCCGAGCTCCTTCGCCTTCGCGTACAGATTCCCCCGCCGCATCCTCGCGCACAAATAGCAGGGGTTCCGGTCCGTTCCGTCCACCACGTCAAAGATGTCGGACTCAAACACCGTCACCGGCACGCCGAGATCCTTTGCGTTCCTTTCCAGCAGTTCCCGGTTGTTCCGGTTATACCCCGGGTCCATCACGAGAAACGTGAGCTCAAAGGGAAACTTGTTGTGCCGCTTCAGTTCCTGAAACAGTTTCGCCATCAGCATGGAGTCCTTGCCCCCGGAAATGCACACCGCGATCCGGTCCCCCGGGGAAATCATCTCATAGGTCGTCACCGCCTTGGCAAACCGGCTGAACAGCTTTTCATGAAAATGCCGGTTCTCCCGCAGTTCCTTCTCCACGCGCTCCGCGAGGTCGGTCTTCTCCTCCGCCCCCGCGAGCAGGGGTCTCAGCCGCTCAATTCCCCTGGCCAGCCCGTCGTCATCCACGCTCGCCGTCACAAAGTCCGCGGCCTCCCGCGCGCGTTCCGTGCCGTTTCCCATGGCCACGCCGATCCCGGCGAAGGACAGCATCTCCACGTCATTGTCCCCGTCGCCGAACACAGCTATCTCTTCCCGACGCAATCCGAATTTTTCCATCATTTTCCGGATGCCCTGCACCTTCCCGGCCTCTTTGGAAATGATGTCATACCCCATCGTGTGCCACGCGCTCAGCCGGCATCCGGGCATCCGGGCAATCACCTTTTCCGCGTCCTCCGGATCCGCGTACAGCGCTGCATTGTACACCGTCTCTCCCGTGTGCCATTCCTCAACCTCCGGCGGCTTGGACGACACCGCGGCCATCAGCCGCTCCACGGATTCGTTCACGGTGTTGATATACTGGCAATCCTCGTGGATCACGACCACCGCGTGCTTCTTTTCCCGGAATACGCGTTCCAGCTCTTGCGTGTCATCCGGGCTGAACGGCACCTCGCTCAGGATGTGCCACTCCCGGTCGTAGCAGATATGCCCCGTCAGCGTCACATATCCGTCAAATGGAAAATCGTGCAGCGGCAGCTTCTCCAGCGCCACCCTGTGCCGCCCGGTGGCCAGAAAGACCAGCGTTCCCCTCGCCTGAATTTCCGCAAGCGTCTTCAGCGCGGACGCGGGAATATCTCCCTTCGTGTGGGAAATCAGCGTCCCGTCCACATCCAGAAATATCGCCTTGATCATGCTTCTCTCCGTGCTTCCGAAAAATGCCCGAGCCGCTCAGCCCGGGCATTTTCCATTCATTGTCTGTCAGATTTCATCGGTCTCGGCCGGTTCTTCTTCCCCGCCGACATCCATGTCCAGATCAGAGACCGTAGCTTCCTCCGCGGGCGCTTCGTTCTCCGTGTCCGTCGCTTCTCCGGCTTCCTCTTCGGTCTCCGGCACCGCAATCTCTTCCTCCGGCTCCTCTTCCTTCTCCGCGCGGCACACGCCGACCACGTGACTGCCTTCCTGCAGTTTCATGATGCGCACGCCCTGCGTCGCCCGGCCGCACACACGGATGTCCGCGACCCGCGCCCGGATGATGGTTCCGTCGTCGGTGATCAGCAGGATATCCTCATCCTCATGCACCACCAGCAGCGCCGCCAGCTCGCCGGTCTTCTCCGTCAGGTTGATGGCGCGGATGCCCTTGCCGTTGCGTCCCTGCTCCCGGTACTCGTCGGGCTCGGTCCGCTTGCCGTATCCGTTCGTCGTCACGGCGAGGATCTTCGTATCCGGCTCGATCACCGCGATGTCGATCACCTCGTCGTCCTCCCGCAGGCGCATGGACCGCACGCCCATGCTGTTCCGGCCCATGTTCCGCACATGCTTCTCGTTAAAGCGGATGGACATGCCCTTCCGGCTGCTCACCAGCATCTCATCCTCGCCGGTGCTCAGCCGCACGCCGATCAGCTCATCCTCATCCTTCAGTGCAATCGCGATCAGGCCGTTCTTCCGCAGATTGCGGAATTCGTCCAACGCGGTCTTCTTGATCATGCCGCTCCGCGTCGCCATGACGAGGTTGAATTCCTGCTCGCTCTCCCGCGGCATCGGCAGCATCGTGGAAACCTTCTCCCCGCTGGCGATCTGAATCAGATTGATGATCGCCGTGCCGCGCGCCTGCCGGCCCGCCTCGGGAATCTGATAGCACTTCAGCGCGTACACCCGCCCGCGGTTGGTGAAGAACATGATCTCCTGATGCGTGTTCACGACGCACATCTGCACCGTGTAGTCCGTCTCCTTGACGTTCATGCCGCTCACGCCGCGGCCGCCGCGGTGCTGCGCGCGGTATACGCTGGAAGGCACGCGCTTGACGTATCCCTCATGCGTCATCGTCACGACCATGTTCTCTTCCTGAATCAGGTCTTCGATATCGATATCGTCCTCCGCGATGGTCAGCTCGCTGCGCCGCTCGTCGCCGAACTGGTCCCGGATCGCGGTGATCTCGGTCTTGATGACATCCATCAGCAAATGCTCGTCCCCGAGGATCGCGGTCAGCCGCGCAATCGTCTTCTCCAGCTCCTGATATTCCTCCAGCAGCCGCTCGCGTTCCAGTCCGGTCAGCCGGGCCAGGCGCATGTCCAGAATCGCCTGCGCCTGCCGGTCGGTGAAATCAAAGCGCAGCATCAGGGCTTCCTTCGCCGTCGCGGTGTCCTTGCTCGCGCGGATAATCGCCACGATCTCGTCGATGTGGTCCAGCGCCTTGAGCAGGCCTTCCAAAATATGCGCGCGGCTCTGCGCCTTGTTCAGCTCGAACTTCGTCCGCCGGGTCACGACATCTTTCTGATGCTCAAGGTAGTAGTAGATCATCTCCCGCAGGTTCAGCACCCGCGGCTTGCCGTCCACCAGCGCCAGCATGTTCGCGCCGAAATTTTCCTGCATGGGCGTGTGCTTGTACAGGGTGTTCAGCACGACCTGAGGCTGCACGTCCTTCTTCAGCTCGATCACGATGCGCATGCCCTGCCGGTCATTGGACTCGTCACGGATATCGCTGATGCCCTCAACCTTCTTCTCGTGCACCAGATCCGCGATTTTCTTGACCAGCCCGGCCTTGTTCACCTGATACGGAATCTCCGTCACCACAATGCGGCTCCGGTTCCCGCCCATCTCTTCGATATTGCTCTTCGCGCGCACGGTGATCTTCCCGTGCCCGGTGTAATACGCGCTGCGGATCCCGCTGCGCCCCATGATCAGCCCGCCCGTCGGGAAGTCCGGCCCCTTGATGTGCTCCATCAGGTCGTCCACCGTGCAGTCCGGGTTGTCGATCATGCAAATCACGCCGTTGATCACCTCGGTCAGGTTGTGCGGCGGAATATTGGTCGCCATGCCGACGGCAATCCCGTTGCTGCCGTTCACCAGCAGGTTCGGAAACCGCGCGGGCAGCACGGATGGCTGCTGCAGGGTCTCGTCAAAGTTCGGGTAGAAATCCACCGTGTCCTTGTCAATACCGTCCAGCAAATGCATGGTCAGCTTCTGCAGTCTCGCCTCAGTGTACCGCATCGCGGCGGCGCCGTCACCGTCCACGGAGCCGAAATTGCCCTGCCCTTCAACCAGGGGATAGCGGATATTGAAGGGCTGCGCCAGACGCACCATCGCGTCATACACGGAGGAATCACCATGCGGGTGAAATTTACCCAGCACGTCGCCGACCACACGCGCGCTCTTGCGCGTCGGCTTGTCCGGCGTCATGCCCAGTTCCTCGGACATGTCGTACAAGATCCGCCGGTGCACGGGTTTCAGTCCGTCCCGCACATCCGGCAGCGCCCGGTCCACAATGACCGCCATCGCATAGGCGATGAAGCTCTTCTTCATCTCCTGTTCCAGATTGACCGGAATCAGCTTATCCTGAATATCACTCATCTTTGTTTATATCCTTCCGTCAAACATCCAAATCCTTCACGAGGTCACTGTTCTCCTGAATAAACTGCTTTCTCGGTTCCACCTGATCGCCCATCAGCAGCGTGAACAGCCGGTCCGCCTCCATGGCGTCCTCCGGCGTAATCTGCATCATCATCCGGGTCTCCGGGTTCATCGTCGTGTCCCACAGCTGCTGCGCGCTCATCTCGCCCAGACCTTTGTACCGCTGGATGTCCGGCTTCGGCTCCCGCCCGATCTCGTCCAGCAGGCGGTTCAGCTCGTCATCGTCGTACACGTACCGGGACATCTTGCCCTTCGTCACTTTATACAGCGGCGGCATCGCAGCATACACATATCCCTTCTCGACCAGCGGCCGCATGAAGCGATAGAAGAATGTCAGCAGCAGAATCCGGATATGCGCGCCGTCCACATCCGCATCCGTCATGCATACAATCCGGTGATATCTCAGTTTGCTTTCGTCAAACTGATCCCCGAACCCGCACCCGAACGCGGTGATCATCGCGCGGATTTCCTGATTCTCCAGCGCCCGGTCCAGCCGGACCTTCTCCACGTTCAGAATCTTGCCTCTCAGGGGCAGAATCGCCTGCGTCTTGCTGTCGCGGCCGCCCTTGGCACTGCCGCCTGCGGAGTCGCCCTCGACCATGAAAATCTCGCACTTCGCGGGATCCCGCTCACTGCAGTCCGCCAGCTTTCCGGGCAGGGAAGCGGATTCGAGCACCGTCTTTCTCCGCGTCGCGTCCCTCGCCTTTCTCGCCGCCTCGCGCGCCCGCTGCGCGTCCACGCACCGGCCCACAATCAGCTTGGCGATGGAGGGATTCTCCTCCAGATACGTCGTCAGTTCCTCGCTCACCAGGGAGTCCACGACCCCGCGGACCTGCCCGCTGCCGAGCTTGCTCTTCGTCTGGCTTTCAAACTGCGGATCCTCCATCTTGATGGAGATAATCGCCGTCAGGCTCTCGCGCACGTCCTCGCCCTTCAGCTTGGGCTCGGTTTCCTTCAGCAGCTTGTACTTGAAGGCGTAGTCATTGATCGCCCGCGTCAGCGCGGTGTTGAAGCCCGTCAGGTGCGTACCGCCGTCCGGCGTGGCGATATTGTTCGCGAAGGAATACACATTCTCGGCGTAGCTGTCGTTGTACTGCATCGCCATCTCGACGAAAATGCCGTCCTTCAGCCCCTCGGTGTAAATCGGTTCCGGGAACAGCGTATTCTTGTTCTGATTCAGGAAGAGCACAAATTCCTTCAAACCGCCTTTGAAGCAGAAATCATTCTCCACCGGCTCCTCCGGACGCTCGTCCCGGAAGACGATGCGGATGCCCTTGTTCAGGAACGCCATCTCGCGCAACCGGTTCCGAAGCGTGTCATACTCAAACGCGCCGGTCTCGAAAATCCCCTCGGGGTTCTCCTCGCTCTTCACGTCGGGCCAGAACTGAATCGTCGTGCCGGTCCGGTCGGTCGTCCCGATCACCTTCAGGTCGTACAGATACTTCCCGCGGGAATACTCCTGCTGATAAATCTGCCCGTTCTGATACACCGTCACGCAGAAATGCTCGCTCAGCGCGTTCACCACGGACGCGCCAACGCCGTGCAGGCCGCCGGACACCTTGTACCCCCCGCCGCCGAATTTACCGCCGGCGTGCAGAATCGTCAGGCACACCTCAACCGCGGGGCGGTGCATCTTCGGATGAATGCCCACGGGGAACCCACGGCCGTCGTCCTTCACCGTCACGCTTCCGTCCTTGTTCAGCGTCACGTCAATCTCGTGGCAATAGCCCGCGAGCGCCTCGTCCACGGAGTTGTCCACAATCTCGTATACCAGGTGATGCAGCCCGCGCACATCGGTCGACCCGATGTACATGCCCGGGCGCTTCCGCACGGCCTCGAGGCCCTCGAGCACCTGAATCTGGTCCTCACCGTATTCCGATGTGACCGCCATCTCGCTTTCGACTTCTTCTTCCAGCTTTTTCTGATCCAATTCTTCCGCCATTTTACTCTCCCGTTCGCCAATCTCAATCTGTCACAAATTCCCCCTCCGATCCGGCCATTTTCCGCCCTGATCGGAGATGCCTTCAGCCCTTGAAAATTCAGCACTTCCGGCCATCTTTATTATACCACAAAAACGGCAAAAAGAAAAGCGCCCGAAGCAAGAAATTTCCTTGCTTTCGGGCACTTTTGGACGTCATTTTCAAAGCCGCTCGATTTCGACCTTTTTCCACCGGAATTCCGGCTCGTTTTCGCCGCCTGCGCAAGCACTCATCACATACTCTCCGTATGTCTCCGGTGCCGAATACCATATGCCTTTCTCCGGCTCCGTCACGGAAAACGAACTCATCGGCAGGCTCATCCCCCGTCCGGTCATTTTCAGATAGCTTTCCTTCCGGGTCCAGATCACGGCAAACTCTCTCTGCCACGCCTCCGGATCCTCTTCCATGGCCGCCAGCTTCTCCTGCTCCTCCGGGCGGAAAAACCGCTCCGCCAGCCGCTTTCCCCCGCGTCCGATCTGTTCGGCGTCGCATCCGCATGCCGCGTCCGCCACGGCGCACAGGGCAATGTTCCCGGCATGGCTCAGGCTGAAATGAATCCCGCTGTCTTTCAGCACAACCTGACCCCACGGGCCTTCGGCGAACTCCGCGCTTTCCGCGTCCGCGCCGCGCGCCTTCAGCGCCTCCCACAGCAAAATGCCAACGCCCAGGGACAGGCGTTGGCTTTCCGCGTGTTTCAGCGCGGCAATTTTATTTTTCCGGTATCCGGGCATCCGCGCCAGCCAGGCGCGGAATACCCGGTCCTCCTCCAGCGGAGTCACCTCCGCGAAGGTCATTTCACAAATCATGTGTCAGTTTGTCGCTTCCTCGGAGTTCTCCTTCTCGAGCGCAGCCGCCGCATCCATGATCGCCTGACCTTCCTCGGTGTAAACAATCTCCGCCGCCGCAACCCAGCTGTCGATCATATCATTGTACGCCAGGCTCTGCTTTTCGGCAATCAGCTCTTCCGCCAGGGAATCGTGAAGTTCCTGCGTCAGTTCCACCACGCCCGCAGGGAGATCCCGCTGATAATGAATCAGGGTCACACCGTAAGAGCCCATCAGCACCGGATCACTCACATCACCGATTTCCTTCAGACCCATCGCCGCATCCGTAAACTCTTCCACATACAGCGTGCTGCCATTATGTACGGTATAGCCCTCCTGGCGCATCGTCTCATCCGTCATTCCCGGATCCTGACCATACTCCACAATCAAATCATTGAAGTCCGCGCCATCAGCCAGCTTCTGCATGATCTCATCCACCGTGCCCTGCACGCTGTCCAAAATCGCCTGACGGGCCGCATCCACCATTTCCTGCGTTACCGGCTCGGCAGGTTCCTCTGTCGTCTCCGCGGTTTCTTCGGCAGCCGCTTCATCAGTGGTCTCCTCATCCGCAGTAGCTTCCTCGTCCTGCTCTTCCAACTGCGCCAACAGCGTGGTGTAATTATTCAGCAGTTCGTCATCCACGTCCAACAGAATATGGTTCACGCCACGGAAACCTTCCGGAATGTACACAATCGCGTTGCCGTTGGCATCCTGACCGTATTCCACATAATTCGCGTAGGTATCCGGATCCAACAGCGCCTGCTGCTTCGCTTCTTCCACCAATTCATTGAAGTAGTCGATGACTTCTTCCTCGCTCACGGTGAAATCGCCGCCGTTGTATTCCGTCAACATTTCGGACACCAATTCGCCCCGGATATATGCAGCCTTATAGCTCTCCGCGTCATACCCGTAATAGTAGGAAATATAGCTCAGCGCATCTTCTTTGGCCGCGTTGATTTCTTCTTCTGTGGATTCGTCCGTCAGCCCGGCCAACTGAGTCGCGATCCATTCCACTTCTGAGTCCCAGATTTTCTGAGCCTCAGCTTCCAGCTCTGCCTGTTTTTCTTCAGTCTGCGCCGCTTCGATCTTTTCATTGATCACCGCGCTGTCAATCGCGTCCGTCAATGCCATCGCCATAATATATGTTTCCAAAGACGGATCGTAAGAGATGTAGTAGCTGTAGCTACTCACCACGCTGGCCACTTCTTCATCGGTATCATAGATTTCCTTGCCGTTCACCGTCGCCAGCAGCACCGGCGCGGCTTCTTCCTCATCCGCCAGCGCTTCCTCGGTCGCCTCCGTCGCGGTCACGGTTTCCTCGGTCGTCTCCGTCGCTTCGGTGGTTTCGGTCGTTTCGGCAGTCTCCGCCGTCTCGGCGAAGGCGCTCACGCAGCTCAGCATCATGACCGCCGCCAGCAGGCACGCGATCAGCTTTTTCCAATTGTTCATGTCAGATTGCTCCTTTCCTCTGTCGCTTTTCAGCACTGTCATTATATATGAAAACGCTCCCCGGAGCAAGGGAGCGAATGTGAACTCTGTGTGAATTATGGACAAATGAAAAGCGCGGAATCTTCCGCGCAAAGCAGCTCCGACGGGATTCGAACCCGTGTTTCCGCCTTGAGAGGGCGGCGTCCTGGGCCTCTAGACAACGGAGCCGAATAAAAAAAGCTGGGGAACTAGGATTCGAACCTAGACAATACGAGTCAGAGTCGTAGGTGCTGCCGTTACACCATTCCCCAACGCCAGCCTTTAGCTGCGGGAGCAATTATAGCAATATTCCCCCCGCGTGTCAAGAAAAATTTTTGAACTTTTCCCGCCGGTTCTTTTTTCGCTCAAATCCGCCATCCGCCGTTCACGCCGATCACTTGCCCGGTGATATAGCTTGCGCCGTCCCCGCAAAGGAAGAACACCGTCTCGGCGACCTCCCCCGGAGCGCCCTGCCGCCCGAGCGGAATTTCCCGGCAGATCTCCGCCTTTTCGTCATCGCTCAGGTGGCCATTCATCGGCGTGTCAATCATCCCCGGAGATACGCAGTTGACCCGCACGCCGGCACCCGCGGCCTCCAGCGCCGCCGCCCTCGTGAATCCGATCACCGCGGCCTTGGACGCGGAGTATACCGCCTCGCAAGCCGCCCCGCTCTGCCCCCAGATGGAACTGACCGTCACAATCGCGCCGCGGCGTTTCCAGAACATGTCCTTCATCGCCGCGCGCACCGCGGCAAACACGCCGTACATGTTCGTATCCATGACCCGGCGGTACTCTTCATCCGTCGTGTCCGTGATCATCCTGTTCAGGCTCACGCCGGCATTGCACACCAGCACATCAATGCTCCCGGCCTCCGCGATCACCTTTTCCACAACGGCATCCGCACCGCCCTCCGCGCTCACATCCGCGCGCAGCGCCGCGGCCCCGGTCTCCCCGGAAAGCTGTTCCGCCGCCTCTTTCGAATGGCAAAAGGTAAAAAAGACCCGGTCCCCAGCCAACGCGAACCGGCGGACAAGCGCGGTCCCGATGCCGCCCGTCCCGCCGGTAATCAGTACATTCCGTCCCATCCGCCGTGCTCCTTTCCGGCCTGTTTCTTTCAAAAGAAAAGGACGGGCGCCCGCAAACGCCCGTCCTTCCTGAATCGTCTTATTCTTCCGGCAGTTCCGGGAAGAGCTCTTCCCCGCAGTTGGGGCAGGGATGATCCTCCGCCAGGTCCAGCTCGTCGGGATCCAGTTCGATCTCTTCATGGCAGTGCGGGCACTCATAGGTCAGCGCGGCATCAAACTCGCCGTCCTCGTCCTCGTCGTCCCCTTCGTCATAGATATCGTCTTCCAGATCCGCCAGATCCTCGTCGATGCTCTCCACATATTCGCTCAGAGCCTCGTTGGCCGCGGCCAGCTCACCCATCGCGTCCAGCATGCCCAGAATCAGGCGATTCGTGTCCTGCTCCGGGTCCAGCTTCATGCCTTCCGCCATACCTTTGAGAAAGCTGATCTGATCCGTCAGTTTGCTCATAAAATCTCCTCCGATCAGGCCCGCTTCAGGTACTCGCCCGTGCGGGTGTCAATCTGGATCTTGTCGCCGATGTTGATAAACAGCGGCACCTGCAGGCTGAAGCCGGTCTCCAGCGTCGCGGGCTTGTAGGTGTTGGACGCGGTGTCGCCGGCAAATCCGGGCTCGGTGTCCGTCACTTCCAGCACCACAAAGTTCGGGGCTTCCACGGAGAACGCGCTGCCCTTGAAGAACCGCACGGTCACGTTCGTGCCTTCCTTCACGAAGGGAATGGCGTCTTCCACCTGGTCGTGGGTCATGGGCAGCTGCTCATAGGTCTCCACGTCCATGAAGTAGTACAGGTCGCCGTCATTGTACACATACTGCATTTCCTTGGTCTCAATGATGGCGCGGGGCATCTTGTCGGTCGGGTTGAAGCTGCGCTCCACCACGGCGCCGGTCATCACGTTCTTGATCTTCGTGCGCACGAAGGCCGCGCCCTTGCCCGGCTTCACGTGCTGGAAATCCACGATGTTCCATACGCCCCCATCCCACTCGATGGTAACGCCCTTTTTGAAATCGCCCGCTGTGATCATGTTGTTTTCCTCCTTGTTCCTGCCCGTAGGCGGTCTTGAATTTGGTTCCCTCTGGGTTATTACAGGACCACCAGTTCCTTCCGGGCGGTGGTCAGGGGCTCGCTTCCGTTTTCCTTCACCAGGCAGGTGTTCTCAATCCGAACGCCGCCCAATCCGGGAATATATACGCCGGGTTCCACGGTAATCACCATACCGGCCTTCAGGGTATCATGGCAGGTCGGGCTCAGCCGGGGATCCTCATGAATGTCGATCCCGACGCAGTGCCCCAGCCCGTGGCCGAACCGGCCGGCGTAGCCCTGACTGTCAATGTAGTCCCGGGCCAGCTTGTCAATGTCAAAGCAGTTCTTGCCGGCCGCCAGCGCCGCCTCGCACATTGCCTGCGCGCGGAACACGGTGTTGTACACCTTCCGCATCTCGGCACTCGGCTCGCCCAGCGCCACGGTGCGCGTCATGTCGGAGCAGTATCCGCCGACCTTCGCGCCGAAGTCCATGGTAATCATATCACCGTTCTGCAGTTTCCGGGGGCCGGGCTCCGCGTGGCAGAGGCTGCCGTTCTCGCCGCTGGCGATAATCGTGTCAAACGCGAGATCCTCCGCGCCCAGCCGGAACATGATATTCTCCAGCTCCAGGCGCAGTTCCAGCTCCGTCATACCGACGCGGATCTTGCTCAGCACCATCTCAAACGCTTCGCTCGTGATCGCCGCGGCCTTCCGCATGGTCACGATTTCCGCCGCCGTCTTGATCTGACGCAGCGTCTGCGGCGCCTTCTTCAGGGGCACGAAGGAAACTTCCTCCCCCACCGCGGTCCGCAGCTTTTCGAATTCATCCACGGAAATGTAGTTGCTCTCAAAGCGCATTTCGTGGATGTCTTCCTCCCGGCAAAGATCCGCCAGGCACTTTCCGGCCGTCCGGTCCTTGTCGGTCATCATCACTTCGAAGTCTTCCGCCTGCCGCTCCGCGGCTTCCGTGTAGCGGAAATCGGTGATAATCACTTTGTGCCCCTGGCTCAGGTACACCAGGCCCTCGCCGGTATATCCCTCGGTCAGGTAAAACATGTTCGCCGGGTCATGAATCACGATCGCGGTATTGGCGCCCGTGTGAAGCATGTCCAGCAGTCTTTCAGATGCGTTCATTTCCTCTCCAAACCTTTCCGGGCCGCAAAGCCCTCATAGGATATTACCATATTCGCGGCCGTTTGAAAAGATTTTTTTCTGTCCGGATCTTATTCGGAGTAGATGACGTCCGTCACATCGTTGGTAATCACGATGAATGTCTTGCCCCGCTTCAGTTCCAGCTCGCTCCCGTCCGCGTCGACCAGCACCAGCCGGCTGTACTCGTCCGCCCGGCTCCACGCGCCGCGCACATATTTCCCGTCCTGAAAAATCTCAATCACGCCGCTGCCGGTCAGATGGTTCTTCAGGTACACATAATTCTTGACCCAGTTCAGTTTGACCCGCAGTACAATCACGTTCGCGAAGGTCACGGTCTCCCCGGTCGTCCGGTCGGAGTACAGCCCGCTTGAATTGGTCCGGGTGTACTCACCTGTCTCCGCGTCGTACTTGAACACCGCGCGGCTGGCGGAGTTGGACGCGCTCTTGGGATCCTCGCCCCGGTGCAGCACGCGGATGATGTTCGCCGTCTCCCCGTCCGCGCGCTTCTCGTCCGTGAACAGGAACGGCCGCTCCTCGACCTCCACCGCCTTGTCAATCATGTTCTGATGAATCATCGCGATATGGCAGCTCAGATTATGTCCGCCGCCGCCCTGCACGCGCTCCGCGTACCCGTTGCTGTTCAGCAAATTGTACTGCCGGTGTGTCCGGGCCATGCGGTATTCTTCCATCTTCGCCAGCAGGTCCACTTCCTTCGCGTGCACCGCCGGCGGCCCCGCGAAAGCGAACGCGGCGTCAAAGCTCATCGCCACGGGCAGCATGCTCACGCGCCCGGACCGGACCGGTCCCGCCTGCTCCGGATAGTGGTCCGCGAACAGCGCCAGCAGCTTCGTCGCGCCGGACCCGGCGTTGGGAATCTGGAAAATGATATCCGCCTGACTCACGCCCCAGTGCGGATACGCGTCCTCGGCGTTATCCAGCACCATCACGACGGGCGTGTAGGCTTCCCCGGAGGCCGCCAGTCCCGTCGTGGAGCTCACGCCTTCAATCACCGGGTTGTTCTCCGGATACTCCTGCAGTTCGATGTCCGTCTCCAGCGCGCCTTCCACATGCACGCTCTTGTCCACCGTCGGAGCGAATTCCTCAATCGTCGCGGGGCTCAGGGTGATTCCGTCCTGCTCCTCCCCGGCATTCAGGCGCCATTTCGCCTTGGCCACGGTGATATCGTTGCTCTTCGTGTAGGTTCCCGTCGCGCCGAACAGCCCTTCCGTACCGTACCATGTCGCCCCGCAGGCATACATCACGTTGTACGTGCCCTCCGGCACGCGCAGGGTCACGCTGTCCCCGGGCCGAATGAACGCGTCCGACTGAATCACGTCGGTGTCCGCGTCCCGCAGCTGCACATAGGTGTACCGTCCGTCATCGCTCACCTTTGCCACCACCGAGCGACCCTTCTTCACCACGCTCGTGATCACGCCGGACTTCGGAATCTCCTGCGCCGCTTCGTCCGGCAGGATCGCGTACGCCTCCGTCAGGTTCTTGTAATATTCCTCATGCGTGTATTCCGCGATGTATGCGGTATAATCCGCCGGCATCGTGCCTGCCGCGAGATCGTCAATGTCGATCTCCGCGCTCAGGTTCGTCAGCCGGCCCTTCTTCATCGTCACCGCGGTTTCCGCCAGCGTGCTCCGCCACAGGTATCCGAGGCTGTCCTCGCCCGCGCGTTCCGCTTTGGTCACTCCCGCCAGGGATGTCATCGCCGCGTCATAGCTCTGGTCCAGCAGTTTCGAGGGTTTCACGCCGTCCCATTTCAGCTTCATCGCGTGCGGGCCGTCGGAAATTCTCAGGTCAAAATTCCGCTGCAGGTAGAACAGTGCCGCCCACACCTGCGCCCCGTCCCCGGGATACAGGTCCTTGTTTCCTTCAATGAACGCCGTAAAGCCGGCGTCCGGCGCCATCAGGTTCGCCGCGGTCGCCTTCTTCTCCGATGTCGGCGACAGGAACAGCATGTCCCGGATCGCATTCACCATGTCCGACTTGCCGAAGGCGGCCTTCGCCGTTTTCGCCGCGGCCTTGACGTCCTTCATCATGGCGTTCACGGATTTCTTTTCCGGCGTACCCGTCTCGTCAAAGGTCAGCGTCACGCTGAATGTCCCCGTCCGGATATTCTCCATGACCTGTGTCCGCCACGCGCTTTGATCCTCTGCCTTCGCGTAGGCGCCCAGTTCCTTCAGTTTCGGGTTGAATGACCGCATTTCGAATGTCACGGTATTGTCCGTCCACTGCTCATTCAGCACCCCGGCATCCAGAATCGCCTGCACCCAGACGTCCTTCGTCCCGGCCGCCTCCTCGGTCAGGATCGCGGTGATCCGCGTGTCCCCCGCGGGCGCGGTGATTTCCCCCTCGCCGCATCCCAGCGCCGGCATCAGGGCAATCACCAGACACAGCAGCATGCACAGCCATTTCCTCATCGATTGAACCCACCCTTCCTCTATATGATGTATGTTCGGCATTTTCCGGCACCTATTATAACGGATATATTGGAAACAATCAATATTGCGATTCTCCGGATTCCTGTGATAAAATCATCTCATCAATCACTGTGAGGTATCATTCCATGGCGGAAGTTGAAATTTACGGCGGTCACGGCGGCGTCCTGCGCCTCAAACTCTTTGAGCAAATCGCGCAAAGCCGGCAGTCCGCGCGTCCTGTCGTCCTCTTCGTTCCGGAACAATATACCCTTCAGGCGGAGCGGGACCTCATCTCCGAGCTCTGCCTGCCCGGGCTCCTGAATCTGGATGTCATCAGCCCGACCAAACTGCGCACCCTCGTCCGGGAAAACTGCGGCTCCTCCGGCCTGCGCATGCTCGACTCGGCCGGCCGCGCCATGGCGCTGCATCAGGCCCTGCAATCCTGTGATGATCAGCTCGACTATTACCGCCGGCTCGGCTCCCTCTTCGGCGCGGTGCCGCGCATGGAGCGCACCCTTTCGGAAATGCGGGAGGAAGGGCTGGACCCCTCTGCCCTGCAGTCCCTCGCCGATGATTCCGACGGCGCGCAGAAAGCCAAATATCAGGATATGAGCATCATCTGGCGCGCCTATGACGCCCTGCTCGCCGGTCGCTTTGACGACCCGGACTCCCAGTGGGAGGATATCTGCGCCCGTCTGGCCGCCTCCGCCCTCTGGCAGGGGGTCGATCTGTATATTTACGGGTTCGACACCATCCGCGCCGACCTGCGCCTGCTCATCCGCTCGGTCGCGTCCCGGTGTGCCGCTGTCCGCGTCCTCATCACCATGACAAAGGATGACTCGGATACCGCGCGCGTCTTTTCCGTCCAGCGCGACAGCGCTGACCGCCTGATGACGGAGCTCGAATCCGACGGAGGCTCCTCCGTCCTGTATGATCTGGATTCCGCCCGCCCGGATATCCCTGCGCCTCTGCGCCATCTGGATCTCCGGCTGTTTGCGGATGGCAACGCTCAATATAACGAAGACCCGGATCCGTATATCTCGGTCCATGCCGCGTCCCACCCCTCCGCCCAGTCCGCGGCCATCGTTTCCGTCCTGCGCGCCTGGCACGAGGAAGGCATTGCCTGGAACCGTATGGCCATTGCCCTGCCGGGCGGCATGATCTCCGCCCCGGGTGCCTTCCTCTCCGTGCTGCGGGAAAACGGCATTCCCTTCTTTTTCAGCCAAAAGGACGCGGTCGCCCGCCACGGCGTCACGCGCCTGCTTCGCGGCGCCCTCACCTGCGTCAGCGGCGCCTGGTCCACGGACGCGGTCATGGATATCGCCCGCAGCGGTTTCTCGTCCCTCACGCGGGAGGAAGCCGCGCGTCTGGAGCGCTACGGCCGCCTGCACGGCATCGAGCGCGGAAAGTGGAACAAGCCTTTCAAATACGGGGATGATGTGGACGAGATGGAATCCCTCCGTTCCCGCCTGCTCGCCCCGGTCACTTCCCTGCACGCCGCCCTGCGCGCCGCCCGCACCTCGGACGCAAGCATCACCGCCGTGCTGGATTTCCTGCGCGCCGAGAATGTCTATGCCCGCCTGATCTCCCGTCAGGATGACCTGATGGACCGCGGGCTCTATGCCGAGGCCGTCATTGACCGTCAGGTCTGGAATCTGCTGATGAATATTCTCGACCAGCTTCACGCCCTCCTCGGCGACCGCCGCGCCACCCTGTCGGAAATGGCGCTCCTGCTGAGCGGCGCCCTGGAGCGCGGTCAGCTCTCCCCGATTCCCGAAAGCGAGGAAGGCGTGGCCATCGGTGAAATCGGCCACATGCTTCCCGGCGCGACGGACGCGCTCATCCTTCCCGGCATGAATGACGGCGTCATGACCTCCGGGGACAGCTCTCTCCTGAGTGACCCGGAGCGCCGCGCCCTGAATGAGCGCACCGGCAAGAAAATCGGTCTGACCCAGCGGCAGATGGCCGCCCTCGTCCGCTCCGACTATTACCGCACAATGACCCTGCCCTCGCGCCACCTCTTCGTGTCTTACTGCCTCCGGGACGAAAGCGGCTCCGCTCTTCTGCCCGGCGAGCCGGTCACGGAGCTCCGGCGTCTCTTCCCGCACCTGCGGGAAAGCGGCGGCGTCCTGAATACCCTTCCGGATGTACCGGTCTCCCCGGCCATCGCCATGGAGGGGCTCGGTCCCATGCTCCGCGAGGTCCGTGACGGGCGTCTGGAGGACCTGCCTCCCGCCTGGGCAACCGCCCTGCGCGCGCTCTCGCGCGACCCTTCCACCGCCCCCGCGGTGTGGGATCTGATCGCGCGTCTGCGCGGTCTCCGTCCCCTCCAGGCCGTCCGCCCGGATACGGCGATCCGTCTCTTCCACGGCGACCGGGTATCGATCAGCCGTCTGGAATGCTTCGCTTCCTGCCCCTATAAACATTTCATGCGCTACGGGCTCCGGCCGGACACGACGGACACCTTCGCCTACTCCTCCGCGGACGCGGGCACTTTCTTCCACGCCGCCCTGCAGGAGTATACCGACGAAGTCTCCCGCACTCCCGGCTGGCCGGATCAGCCGCTCTCTCAGGATCAGATGGACGACATCATGGACCGCGTGCTGGCAAAGCTCACCGCCGAATGGGAAAACACGCCCCTGTGCGCGGATGCCGTGGGCGCCTGGCACGGAGAGGAATATACCCGCCGCGCCAAACACGCCGCCTCCGTGCTCACACGCTTTGCCGAAAACAGCGATTTCCGGATCACCGGCACGGAGCTCTCCTTCGGCACCACCGGCGGCATGCCCCCGGTCGTCCTGACCCTGCCGGATCAGACAAAAATCGCCCTCCGCGGACAGATTGACCGGCTGGACCGGTTCACCGGCCCGGACGGGGATTATCTGCGTATCGTGGACCTCAAAAGCAGCACAAAAAAGCTGATCCCCGCCAAAATGGAAACCGGCGAACAGCTTCAGCTGATGATCTACCTGCGCGCCGCCATGACCGCGAACCCCGGCACCCTGCCCGCCGGCGCCTTCTATTTCCCCGTCATTGATAACGAAGTCTCCTCCGCCACCCCTGAGAAAGCCGAGGAGGACCGGCTGAAGGAGGTCCGCTTCTCCGGCGTCGCCCTCGCGGATGAAAATGTGCTCTCCGCCATGGACCGTCTTTCCCCCTTCTCCATGCAGGAATTCATGACCTCCAAAGGTCTGTCAACCAAGGACTGGCTCATGCAGGACGCGGATCTCCGCCGCCTGACGGAGGCCGCCGTGTCCAAAGCGACGGAAATCTGTCAGAAAATCCGGTCCGGAGAAATTTCCGCCTCCCCCTCCGTGGAGTCGGATGACCGATCCGCCTGCACCTACTGTGAATACGCGCCCATCTGCCATCACCTGCCCGCGGACGAGCGTCCCCTGCCGCCCGTCAAAAAATTTACGGAGGTCGGTCTGACCCCGCCCCCAAGTACACCGTAAAGCCAAAATCACCCATTGCGCAAAGAGTGAAAATCAGCTATAATAATCTCGGTTAAAAATCCAATGAAGGAGGGTGTTCCCCATGATACAGGTAATCGCCGGCAAAAAGGGTTCCGGAAAAACCAAGCGTCTGATTGATCTGACCAACACCACCGCGCGGGACGCGGTTCACGATGTCATCTTCCTCGATGACAATAATCGTTATATGTACGACGTGGATCACAAAGTCCGTTTCATCAACGCGGAAGATTACCACGTTGCTTCCACCGATATGTTCATCGGGTTCCTCTGCGGGATCCTGAGCTCCAACTACGACGTCGGTACCATCTTTATCGACGCGTTCCTCCATCTCTGCCACGCGGATCTGGAAGCCACCGAGCCCGTGGTCGAGGTTCTGGCGGGTCTGGGCACCAAGCACAATGTGGACTTTGTCCTCAGCGTCAGTGCGGATCCGGAAACGCTGCCCGCCTTCCTGAAGCAGTATCTGATTTAAGTAAGCGGTCAGCCGCCCCTCCGGGGGTCCGCCGGCTTCTTATTTGCAATCCGGGAAAGGCGGTCGCCGCAAGGCACCGCCTTTTTCCATGATGGGAGCGTGACAATATGTCCTTTTTTTCCACCCGCGGCGGCAGCTGTGTCACCGCCAGTCAGGCCATTCTCCGTGGTCTGGCCGATGACGGCGGGCTCTATGTCCCCGCCATGTTCCCCCGGGTCAGTCCGGATCAGATCGCGGCGCTCGGGCAGATGAGCTATCCCCGCCGCGCCCGGGAAATCCTCAGCCTCTATCTGGAGGACTTTACCACCCAGGAAATCGACGATTCCGTCGTCGCCGCCTACAGCGCGGACCGGTTTGACACTCCCGACATCGCTCCGCTCTCTCAGCTGGACGATAACACTTGGGTGCTCGAGCTCTTCCACGGACCGACGCTGGCCTTCAAGGACATGGCGCTTCAGCTCCTGCCCTACCTGACCGGTCTCAGCGCCCGGAAAAACGGCGAACAGCGGGAAGTCTCCATCCTCGTGGCCACCAGCGGCGATACCGGCAAGGCCGCGCTGGAAGGCTTCCGCGATGTGCCCGGCACCAGCTGCACCGTCTTCTACCCGATGGACGGCGTCAGCGATGTCCAGAAACTGCAGATGGTCACCACCGGTGGCAATAACACGCACGTCATCGCGGTGAACGGCAATTTTGACGACGCGCAGACCGGCGTCAAGGAGCTCTTCAGCTCCCCGGACTTCGCGAAGAAGATGGATGCGCGCGGCAAAGTGCTTTCCTCCGCGAACAGCATCAACTTCGGCCGTCTCGTGCCGCAAATCGTGTATTACTTCTCCGCCTACGCGGATCTGGTGAAAAAGCGCGTCATCACCAATGGCGACCCGATCAATTTCTGCGTGCCCACCGGCAATTTCGGCAACATCCTCGCCGGCTATTACGCCAAGCAGATGGGACTTCCGATTCATAAGCTCATCTGCGCCAGCAATCGCAACAATGTCCTCACGGACTTCTTTGATTCCGGTCTGTATTCCACGCACCGGCTCTTTATCAAAACCAAGAGCCCCAGCATGGACATCCTCGTCTCCAGCAATCTGGAGCGCCTCCTCTTCGAGGCGGCGGACCGGGACGGCGAACTGGTCTCCACCTGGATGCGCCTGCTCAAGGAGTGCGGCTCCTACAGCGTCGGCGACCAGCGGCGCGAATGGCTGGAAAATGTCTTCTGGGCGGGCTGCGCGGACGACAACGCCACCGTGAAGGAAATCGGCAACCGGTTCCGCCGCAACCATTACCTCATGGATACGCACACCGCCGTCGCCAGCGCCGTGCTCAGCGAATACCGGCACAAAAAGAATGACCGGACCATCACGGTCGTGGTCTCCACGGCCAGCCCCTACAAGTTTGCCGCGGATGTCCTCACCGGCGTTGCCGGCGCGGAAGCGGCCGACGGGCTGGACGCCTTTGAATGCAGCGAAAAGCTGGAATCCCTGACGGCCGTCCGCATGCCGGATTCCGTCCGCCGCCTGCGCGATCTGCCCGTCCGGCATACCGCGAAGTGTGAAAAAGACGATATGGGCGAAGCGGTCCTCGCCGCCTTTGACCGGAAATAAAAGAAAAAGCATAATGGAGGAAAGTTCAATGGAAAACAACAAGCGCCCCGAAACCATGGAACGGATTACCACCCCTGCCCTGGCCGAAGCCTTTATTGAAGAGCAGCTCGCGGCCATCCGCGCCCAGGTGGGCGATCAGAAAGTCCTGCTGGCCCTCTCCGGCGGCGTGGACAGCTCCGTCTGCGCGGCGCTCCTGATCCGCGCCATCGGTCAGAACCTTGTCGCCGTGCATGTCAATCACGGTCTGCTCCGCAAGGGCGAACCCGAGCAGGTCATCGAGGTCTTCCGCAATCAGCTGCACGCGAACCTGGTCTACGTGGACGCGGTCGACCGCTTCCTCGATAAGCTCGCCGGCGTCTCCGATCCGGAGCAGAAGCGCAAGATCATCGGCAAGGAATTCATCGATGTCTTCGCCGAGGAAGCCGCCAAGCAGGACGGCATCCGTTTCCTCGCGCAGGGCACCATCTATCCCGACATTCTGGAGTCCGACGGCGTCAAGAGCCATCACAATGTCGGCGGTCTGCCGCCGGAACTGGATTTCGAGCTCGTCGAGCCCGTGAAATTCCTCTATAAGGACGAAGTCCGCGTGGTCGGCAAGGCCCTGGGCCTGCCGGATTCCATGGTCTATCGTCAGCCCTTCCCCGGCCCCGGTCTGGGCGTCCGCTGCGTCGGCGCCATCACGCGGGACCGTCTCGAAGCCGTCCGCGAGTCGGACGCCATCCTCCGCGAGGAGTTTGCCGCCGCGGGGCTGGCCGGCAAAGTCTGGCAGTATTTCACCATCGTACCGGATCTGAAGTCCACCGGCATCAAGGACAATAAGCGCACCTGGGACTGGCCCGTCATTATCCGCGCGGTCAACAGCGTGGACGCGACCTCCGCGACGATTGAAGAAATCCCCTACGCGGTTCTGGGCAAAATCACCTCCCGCATTCTCTCCGAGGTCTCCGGCGTCAACCGCGTCCTCTACGACCTCAGCCCGAAGCCCGTCGCCACGATCGAATGGGAGTAAGAACCCGACTTGCGAAAACCCTTATTTTACAAAGGGTTTCGGGGTGGCTTGGGAGCCTTTGATAACAAAATGATAACATTTGGCTGAGCCGTTCTCATTCTTCAAAATCCGGTGGTTTCGGAGTGAGCGGTCCTCAGAAGGATGCATATCACCTTCCAAAATTTCAAATCCCTCCGCTGTGGATGGTATTCCGCAACGGAGGGATTTTTATATATCTCGTTTTCCGGAAGATATCACTTGTCCGGTTTGCTCGTGAAAAGATCGCCGATCTCCATCGAAGAGACCTTCGCCCGGATCTGATGCGTATCTGTCTGCGGGAAGTGATAACGCCAATGGTCGTACTCTTCCTGAGTGATCTCGCCTTTCTTCAGACGGATCGCCTGTTCCTGCCAAGACGTCAGCATCCGATGAAGCTCAACGGCCTTGATGCCCTTGTATGGATCAATCCGCAAGCGGACATCCCCCTCTTCGGGGCAAACGGTCAAACCGTAGAGATCTTCCAGCGCAAACAACGTGTGCATCAGTCCCTCCAAGGTATCCATGTCCGGAACATTGAGCGCCAAAGGAGAGACATCCAATGCATCAGCCAGATTCTTCGTCAGGTCAGCCTTCGGAGTACGCATGCCTGCCTCGTACTGTGCCA
>Ga0181612_120481_pt1 | contig 39383 bp, 34 predicted proteins | sample HoacroProtozoa21_FD_119630 | JGI IMG/M metagenome (GOLD analysis project Ga0181612, IMG submission 119630) | Hoatzin crop microbial communities from Cojedes, Venezuel. Combined Assembly of Gp0051906, Gp0051904, Gp0051908
CACTCAAAGTGACAAGAATGGAATGAATCAAAACAAGAAGCTGGCTGGGCACGGAGCTACTAATTTTCTTTCAACCCTGTAATTCCTTTGGTCAAATCAATGAGATAAATACACAGGTAGAAAAAGCCGATATGAAGACACACCCGAGCAGTATCCAGGTCCCATGCAGGTCAGCAGGTGACCCTTTGCTGGGGCTGGGAAGCCGCCCATTCAGGTCTGCTGCATTTCTGAGATGGCTTTTCAAACACACAAGCGCTTGAAGGTCACGACCTGCTCTGCTATGGGCGGTATGTTCTCCCCTGCCGAGCTGGAGTCTGAAGTAGGAAACATTATCCCCTGGCAGCCAAAGTGGACTTCTGCTTTATTGCATCTGTTGCTATCCCTGGATGCTTTGAGAAGTAATCACAGTGCCTGGAATTTTAGCCCGTGTTTATTTTCATTAACAGTGGTATTAATCAACATTTTAGTTGAGTCTCCACAGACCGCTCAGGGATGCTCTTGGAAAGCAAAGACAAATTCCAGGTCAGGATTCCTGTTGCTTGCTATTCTTATACGTGAAAAGTGAACTCATTCCTCTCTTTGCTCAGATTGGTGCATGAACACACTGAAAAACTTCTGGCAGCTCCAGCATCCCTGCTGCACCTTGGTTGAAGGGCTTGATTTTGACACAGCTACCAGCAGATGCATTATGAAAAAAGTTCAGGAGATCTAAAAAATGTCCACAGTGTACATCAGGCTGCTTTATTTTGTTTCTTGAACCCTTTTAAATCAGCACTTTTAGGACTTCATTTAAAATGGAAGACCGGGAAGCAACGCAGTGAAGGCTCTCTCCTGTCACATCGTGCGCTGAGTTGTACAACACAACAGCCTCACATCTCTTTCAATCCATCACTTCTTTCCCTCTAGAAACTTTTTTCACTGTATTGTCTTTGACTGTTATTTATTTATTTGATCAGTTGACTTCAAGGGACATTTCTCCTGGCTGGATAAAGACATTTTACAAACAAATGCATGGAAACATTTTTGATAACGCTGCAGAAACAGCCAGCGCGCTGGGTCCCCGTGGGCAGGTAATGCTTTGTGTCATTCAGCAGCCACCGCTCTGCTCGATTAAGGAGCAGCGTTTTTCACAGTCGGTGCGGCTGCTACAACAACAAGCCCCAAGCAGCGGCGAGGACCAAAGCAGGAGGAATTAAAGGGCTGCTTGAGGTTCCACAGGACTCTAAGGACTCCCCTGGGGAGGATAAAAAAGAATTAGAAAGGGCTTTTATTGACGAGGATATGTTGCTTGTGCTTTGATACGCACACAAAGGAGAATAATTGCAAGTATGGGGAGGAAGGTTCTCCATGGCTGAAACTATCATTTATACCCTGTGGAGAGTTAAAAAAGCCTTCAGCTAAGAACTTGGGTAGACACTCTGCCTGTTGTAGTGTTTTAAAAGCCACCCCAAAAGGCCCAAGGCCCAAACAAGGGTTACTAAATAGGCAGAAAGGATTTATAAAGCAGCAACAGATAACAAATTTTCCCCCCGCCGTTTCAAAGAGCTCCACATCTCCCGCAGCACCCCAAGACACCAAGGGGGAAAGATGTGCGTCACCATCAGCAAAACCTGTTCTGCAAAACAACCCCACCACCTTGGGCAAGGCTGCAGCTGCCAAAGCAGAGGCAAACACGGCAGAGGCATCCGCTCAGCATCTGGAGAGGAGAGCATCTGCTTCGAGACATCGCAACGATTACTTTGAGTGAGAAATCATCGCTCTAGCTGCAATACGTCACGAGCAAGACATATCAAGTGAATGGAATCCACACAAATGAGGTCGTTAGTATAACCGAATACGCTCTTCATTTCTTCAAGAATGAAAAATATGAGTAATTCCCTGGCAAGGCCAAATTACAGCCTGCCAGCACTAGCACATGGCTTATATCTATTATGAAATAATAAGATAACATTAATAAGATTCTCAGAAAGAACATTAGACAGCCAATCTCCCAAATGCATACAGCTGGTCTAACTATTCAGGCTGTCTCCTGCCTGCGTAGCTCAACATTCACCAGGTCTTTCTCATCATCTTCAGTGGGAACAGTTCAGGACTACCAGCTTTTGAGCAGGAGACTCCGAGTGGGAAACGAGCAAGAGCTCTGGGAGTGCTGAGGAACACTGGGTAGCTGCTCTCTTTTGAGGAGTTTCAGTAGCAGACATAAATGTGAGAGCTACGGCAAACAATCATACCACTCGTGAAATGTTACGGTAGATACAGAGCGATGCCGGCAGCTGTATATTGGGTCGTTAACCTGAGTGCACAGGCACAGCTGAGACACGTGCAGGCAGTGCTTCCAGCCTCTCGCTCCGAGAGCAGCTGAATAATCCTCTTTTCGCCCACTTCATTGCGTCCTGAGGCTCACAATGCCGCATCCAGACCTGCTTCATGGGCGCATCGGCACAAGCAAGGAACTGGGCTCTCACCTCCCCTTCCTGAGATACCTCTGAAGGTAAGCATATGGAAAAGAAAAAAATTGACAAAAAGACATACGTACAGTTGAGCGTAACATCACACGTTGTTCCGAAGCTTGGTAGAGCAGGAGGCAGCTGTGATCTCCATCACTGTAATTTAGCAAGGTGCATCTCAGACACCGGCAACGAGCATCCAGCTCTCCAGGACCAAGGACACGCTGATACCAGCTGTCAGATACTGCCAGTTTGGCAGGCGGCTAAATTGGCTCCACAGCCTCCCCGGCCCTCGTTGGGGAAGGGAAGATGCCGAGTCTCAGCACAGAGGGCTGTAATGAGGATTAATAAGGCGTGTGAAGACACTCTTTAATTGTCCGGCTGGCTGTTTCCTTTGCACCTTATGTTATCATTTATGCTTGTGCAAAGTGGCTGTAAAATGCTCCAGGTCTGATTCAATATAACTCTGCAGACTCCTTGTACAGGTGTAAATTGCTCTGTGAGGTTCAGGGCAATGTCTAAATGCAAACTAATCTGATCACCTCTGTTGTCTTTTTTTTTTTCTTCTGTAAACTCCTCTGCAGACAATTGAACATGGTAATGCCCAAAAAGCTACAAAACCTCAGATATTTCATGCATGAACTCACTCCCCAGAAACAGAATTAGCAGTGCTGGCCCCAAGGAGGGCAGGAACTGCACCGAGATGCCCTGGCTGGGTCACTAGCACCATGGTCCTGTGGGCTGGCCACTGCCTGCAGACAGAATAGCAAGCAGAGGAACGTTCACATCATCAATCTCAGGGGCCAGTGCACAGTCACTGTGAGGCAAACCCAGGAGAAACCAGGAAAAATGAGGTAACAACATCATTTTGGAGGGAATGGGCAAAAAACAATGCCTGACCTTGCCTAGACTTAGGAAAAAAACCAGCTGCAGACCTACAGCAGCCATAAAACGAGCCTGAACTAAAATGTATGAGCTGATATTACAGGGAATAACCCCTAAGAGGTGGAAGGCTTTGATAGACGTGCTCCTACAGGTAGCTTCAATCCCTGGCAGCTGCAAGGCTTCAATAATGAATGTCAGACTGCTGGCCAGCTGCGAGGGGAATAAACATCTATTTGCCTTCAGTGGAAGCAGCATCAGTTTGACACATGACATTCAAATGATATGAACTTTAAAAGAGTGGTTTAAATGACTGCTGTTTGACTTGAAACCTCAAATTCACTGAAGCAGCATTGCAGCCGTTTACCTTAGCTCTGTGGGGGATTGAATTGCTGGGCTTGGAAATGAAAGATCAAAGTGTTTCTGCAATTTCAGCCCAGGCTATGTCGTGTGTCCAGCTGATAGTGTTCGTGTGCCTGAGTAAAGACGGGTTCTCCCGTTGCTGTGTCCTCCGACACTGCTGATGACTTCTGCTGGCACGTGTGGGACTGAGGAGCTACCAAGGTGTCTCTGAGAGACAGGCAGGTGGGGAGAGGCTGGGGGGGATGAAATCTGGGGCCATGGGATGGAATGGGGTGAGAAAGTGGGGGTCATTCCCACCTAGCATCATCCAATGGTCCAGCACGCCTTCTCCTGGCATTCTCTACCTCCTCCACGCTGGTGGGCTCCTCTTTGAGGCTTTTCTGCATTTTGCCTTGCAGGATGCCAGCCCAGCCTGCACCATGTCCGTCACCAGCTCGTGTTTGAGTTGTCCAAGAAACGAGCGCTGACAAGAATTTATCTCTCTATTTTAGGAGACCTTGTTATGCACTTGTTACATTAGCCTGTCAGCTTAATACCAGCAGTCATAACACTTTTATAACATACCTGCTGAAGTGCTTTTGCTTGCAATCCTCACACTAAGACAAGAGCTCAGGACCAAAGCTGCTGCAGGGAAAAATCACTGCTTCCTGACCTTTGGGTAGACCCTGTGGGCTGATTATTCCATTGATTTTAACTGAATTGAGCATTCAATAACAGTGTCTGGAGGCCTGTCTCTCTTCAGCAGCAGGTCCAGTACAGCACCAGTGGCAATAATACGGACAACTTCTACACAAGCCTGGGTCAGGGTCAGGAAAGCTCCAAGTGTCTTGCAAATTGTGGCAGGCATGACCGCTGTACCCAGGAATGGCCCAGGGACCTCCCGCTCACCAGCTCGCACAGCCAGGGGAGAGACCCGAGACCCAGCGAAGCACTCGAGGACATTCAGCCCGGCAGCGATACCACTTCAACGAGGGAGAACCACGCTAAGTGCAAGGGGGTGCTCTTGCTTGAAGCCAGCCTAAATAATTGAAGCACGAGGGAACGGGGCCAGATTTAAACGATGCAACTTGATGGTGGACTGCCCTTACAGAAGGAGCTATTGCTAAGCTGAAGCTATGTTTGCATTAGGAAGCCTTGCTGTGCTGTAGGAGGGGGATACGCAGGGCAAAGGAGTTGGTGCTCAGGGCCCTATATTCATCCTCTGTGTTTTTTAGGGGGAATAGAGGACTTGCTTCAAGCTGCCAGCAGCTGGAGCACGTTAGACGAGCTCCTGAAGCGCTTCTGCTTTAGTGTCATCCGAAAGGAAATTTGTTTGCTCACTCTGTGACCTGGCTGTGATCTGAATCAAAGCATGGCGTAAGGCGGACGCGTGCCAAAGCTCCTATTGCCTAGCTGTTATTAATTTAAAAAAAAATTTTACTTGCAGGTAAACTGAGGCACACAGCTTTTGAAGAGCAGAACACTATTTCCTTCTAGCTACCGGGACATGGTCCATGCTCATTACCTCTGGAAATCATGCCAGAAAGGGCTCACGCAGAACAACCCCCACATAGCTGCTCAGTTAGGAATAAAGACAAGAAATGTTGTGCTGTGCCTGCTGGAAGACTCGGTGGCTGAGTGATTCCCCATTCTAACGTCCCCCGCAGTCACTCCACAAAGCCAAAACCTGATAGCAAACCTCCCTCCAAACCTCCAAGACAAGGAGGAAAGGGCGAAGATGTGCACTTTCTGCTCTTAAGCATGACCGAACTCAGTGAAGTGAAGATGAGATTTGGCACAGCTCAGCATCATTTTGTCCCTTGCCAGAGTCCCGCGCAGGTGCCGGGAGATCGAGCTGTGCTGGGTGTTTGCCGGTCGGTCTCACCGCGGGTACGTTGGCTCTGCTGGTCGCAGCAGCCCGCTCGCCCGCTCCATCGGCGCGGGGTGCCAGCTGATGAAGATGCCTTTGAGCAGAGATGAGAGAGGCTGAAATCCTTTGACACCTGCAAGTGAACTGTATATTACCAAAATGTTAAGCAGCTTTGTGAGAGAGATTATCCCGAAGGATGTTTTCCGTAGCGTTGACATTTGTATGCGAGTCATTCATTCCAACACAGGCATGGAGTAGGGAGGCAAAATCCTTCCCTTGCTGCCACCGGACAAGCTATGCCCTTTGCTCTAGCGAGGTTATTAATTCATCCCTGACCTGTGACACTGCGTGTGACTTTGTCACCCTCATCTTCTCGGTCACCTCTCAAGGCAGAGACCTGAGGATTTTCCGTGCCCCTTTTTGTGCGCCACTGCGATGGTGCAGGCAGTTCTCGGCTGTTTGTTTTCCAGGGCTTTGACTGCTTCTATATTTTGTCGTTCTCCCCTGAGATGTGCCATCACAGTCAAACACAGTGCCATGGCTTTAAAAAAGGGGACAGTAACAGCTGAAAATGAAGATGAATTGTCACTTTTGTACATTGGTGGCAGAAGGGAGCTGCACTGCTGCAGGTTACGAAGGCAGAGAGGGAAGCTGTGACTGCCTGAGCTGCTGGGAATTTTCTAACCCTTTCAGCCAGCTCATCGGTGACTCTCTAGAGAAGCAGCCTTACTTTTCCCCTTATACTTCCAGGCAAGGGTGTCTTTCACCGGCGAATTTAATCTGCTGCAGAAAGATTATTATGTCTCTTTTGGAGTTTCACTCAATTCCTCAAAAATGTAGAAAGAAAATATAAAAAGAATATCTAATAATATATACAATCTATCTATCTATCTAAGAATATAAAAGAAATATAAAAACCTGCTGTCTAGTTACTAAAGTTCCTCAGCCCAATTTTGCAATGGAAACCACTTCATGGCATCAATGGCTCTGCTCAGCCATTTATTTTGGACTGGGCTATCTTAAATTCCACATTTCCAGCAGCAGTTCTTACTCCTGACGATACACATGGGGTAATGCCTCGGGTTCGTTCCAGATGTAATGAGTTTTCATCCTCCAGGAATGCAAGCAGCATTACACATGGTAGTGACTGGGTTAGATATATATGCACATGCAAGTATTTCACCCAGTGCTGAAATCTGACAGCTTGGAAGCAGGAGACATCCTCCCGTGGAAGGGTACACTGAGGCAGGTGCATGAAGTGTTTAGGAGAGAGTGTGGAGAGCACTTTGAAGCCTGCGTGAAGTCAGCTGGTTGCAGCATGGAGCAGATGCTGGAATCAAATCCCTCTGCTTTCACACAAACGTTGGCTGAGATTTTCAAGGCCGCACCCTCAGGACTTTGTGGTGCTACAAGGTGACGGTGGCAGAATGAACTGCAAAAGAGGAGGACTTCTGTCTCTGCGGCACTGATTTCTGAGGCGGAGGGACTTGCTTTGAGAACCCCACCAAAGAAGTGAGGAAGCCCAGCTGGGAGAGGGGATGAGACCACATGGTTGTCTGGCTAATGGCTTATGAGACTTGCAGATGGATTCACTTCTGTATAGAGGAAAGTCTCGGAGACTGGCATCAATTGGTTACAGAAGAGGTAAGTGAGCTTTTTATTGCAGTTAGCCCTCCAGTAGCCCTTTCTGGAGGATATGAAATGTGAGCATACAGGTCTTCCAGAATCTACAAAAATTACAAAGTCTAGCAAAACTTTCCAGCTCTCAATAGCCAAAGACAACACCTTTCTTTCAAACTAGGGTTCTCTGGGACATCTGAAGGCTCTCAGTGCTTCACCCTGCATCATAGTTAATTCAGTTAAGTTGGTCTTACAATGGCCTAATATAAATCAGAGACTAAAAGGTGTCATGACAACAGTATAGATGATGCCTGTGTTGACAATCCCTTCCAGGGGAGACGGCTGCACGCCCATGGTAAAATAAGAAAACAATCAGGAAACACATGCTGGGCACTTCTCTCCCACTCCGCAAATCTTCAGTCATTAGGGGTAGCTGCATGTCTCTGGGCTCCTCCAGTTAACTCATCCGCAACCTGAATCACGCAAAAGCCATCTAAAATTACAAGAAAATCTAAATAAATCAGCATCAGAAAATCTGCTGCAGGCGTTCATTCCTGCAAGGATGTGACCACTTTAACACTTGTCAGGGTCACAGCACACAGCTGAGGAAATAGCCCTGGACAACTCTGCATTCCCAGGAGAACAAAGCCAGAAGACGTACAGAGTCACCCAGCAGGCAGTAGGAACAGGAGCAATGGCAGCATTACTTAACTATGTGCAATTTGCTCTCCCTATCTTGATTTAAATTACACTGCCAGAAGAGACTGACAGTGTCTGGAATCAAATTGCTCAGAAAAGAGCCTCTTCAGAGAGACAGAAAAAAATGCCCAAATAACTTGAGTGCAAATGGTCTTGCAAAATGCCTATTGTGATTGGGAACACTGGGATCTGGGGCTAGTTTTCATTAGGATAATGCTCATGTAATTATGCAGGGCCAAACCCCTAACGCCCTGCTGTGAAGTGGGGCTTTGCACCACTGGCGTTTCCACAGCGCACACATCAGTCTGGGTCTCCTCTCCAGAGTTAGAGGAGGCACCATTGAACAAGAGTCTCTGATCTGTTCCTGCTTCCTTCACTTGTCCCCATCAGCATGGGCTCTGGGGACCATCTTCAGGACGATGGGTTTCTTTGGTTGCAGGAAACTTCTCGAGTCCAGAACCAGTGGGATCTTGAGCAGGAGGGGAAAAAAACCAAAATAGCCATGTAAGCTGGGTCAAAGGACAGTCATGACACAGACAGGACTCCTACAGTCCACATACGTCTCAGACACCCCTTGTTTTCAATGCATTTTCTAACTTGCAGATGTATCAGTATAACTTGCAGATAGTCCTTATAGCAGGACTATCACCACTGCTCATGTGAACCTGCTGTGAGCTGGGATTTAATAGCCCTCAGCTCTTGAATAAACTAGTTAGTGAATTCTGGCTTTCACATGGCATGCTAGGAAGAGCTTCACCGATCAACAGGCTGCACATGGAGGAAAAACCAGCCAAAATCCATCCGGGGAGCTGCAGCTAAGGAGGGGTACGCACTGCCATTTTGTGTAGTGCTGAAATGTGTCAGCGCCAAGGGGAGCTAGATCGTGATGGAAGCTGGAGGAGCAATAAGCTCTCTAGGAAGGATGAAACTAAGATTGTTGCATGGACCGAGTACGAAAGAAAAAGTGTCCTCACACAGAAAAGCGATGGGCTCCCTTGGGGTGGGATGGAAATTTCAATAAAAATAACATTTAAAACTGGTGTTAGAGGGAGTCGTCTTCTAGAGGATGGAAGAGTGTTTTACCAAGTCTCCTCCATCAACTCGATGCTGCTCGTATCCCAGGTGTCCTTCTCCCCCTCAGGACGAGGGTAATGCACCCCCAGCCTGACAAGCTACATTAAAATCCCCATATCCCAGTAAGCTTTGTTTCAGGAAATTTAAGTGTTGTGGCTCAGAGCCCGATGTGTCATCAGTGGAGGAGTGAGGGGAGGCTGCAGTTTCCATACACATATTCCAAAGGGATGTTCCAGCATGAATTTTTCCCTCCCGCTCTGATCTGATGTACACGACATCTTCTGTAGTAAAAAGGGCTGAAAGAGCCCCATAAACCTATGGGCACCAATAATACAATACATATTTAACTTGTCTCCTTTTAATTAAAGGCTGTTATAAAAAGAATCAATTTTATGGATTGCAGAGGACTAGAAAAATGTCATTAGACTTGGGGGAGGGTGGATAGGTCACTGCATTGTTAATGGACTATTACAATCTTTCACCTCCAGGTTACTAGTTGAGTTGCAATCTGAATCTGCAGAGATTCCAGCTGAGCACCCGTGCCAAGTAATAACTTAATAAGGATTTTTCTGTTTCTTACAACAAATGTCCTTTGAATACACTTGCTGCCCCCACTGCTCTGATTTCTCAAGCTCGCCTCGTGAAGGAAATGCATTAACGGCAATGCCTTCGCGGCAGTCTATGCAGAAAGCCGGGTTGGGGTTGGAAGCTGACAGCAAACGTCATGCTACCTGCCTCTGAGTCATAGGGAGCTGCTGTGTTTTCAGAAGGGCTTCCTTGACACAGAATTTCCAACAGGCATCGCATTTACTGCGTGTCAGCCAGCCCCGTCTTGCAGGGCTTGACCCATCAGCACTGCATGTGGCATCCACGGGGATCCTGGGCAAAACCAAAACCTGGTGGGATCCTGCTTAGCCTCAAAGGCGGAGAGGGTCGCCAATTCAAATTTAGCTCAGACAGCCCTTGCTTGAAAACTGTTACTTTTTGGAGACTGCCTGGTGGCCCATAAGCGATGGATTTTGGTGTCTTGGGATCTCTGACAGAGAACAGCCATCTTTGTGCTGCAAAGCACAGCCTCAGGGCGGGCTGGGTGGGCTGGGGGGTATTGCCTTTCTGCTCTCTGGAGCAGGGTCTTCCTAAGCTGGGTGAAGGCAGACAGACTGGCAATGCACCTTGGGGGAGCGAGCATGTCACAGCTCAGGTGCACCCAAAGAGGGGGAGAGGACTTCAGGGATTTCAGCTTGACATATTCCACCATAAATTTGCTTCTGTAGAGGCTTAAAAAAAATGTACCAGTAACTTGTGGTGAACCATTTAAATTGAGAAGATGATTGAAACACAATAATTCCCATCTGCCTCTCTAATCCACAGCAAAATCTTCCTCCCTTGTCTCTGTGTGAAGTAGTAAAACCCAAGTCTGCAGGCAAGGTTCAGTGGTCTCTGAGCTCCTTGGGGAAGCAAGGTATTTAATGTTCATGTGAGACGGTTCCCTGTTTGTCCTGAGATGTGGTCAAAAGAGAGTGCACAGGACCGTCTAAGTGGGACTCAAGGGCAGCTAATCAAACACATCATCCCATGTCCTCACCGGAGTGTCTTTGCAGGTTCTGAACGAGAAGTTTTGCAACAGGACGACCACAGCCACTTTCACAACGAGGAGAGCAAACCTCATTCCTATGCAGTTCCTGGGGCCAGCCCCAAACGGCAGGAAGGTGTAGGGGTCAATAGGCTCTCGGCTGTCTTTAGAGAACCTGATTACAAAAACAAAAAAGAAGTTAGAAAGAGCTACTCTTCCAGGATGTGTCAGCTTTCAGTGATGAGGTGTCTGGGAAGGCAAAAGTTTTCAACGTTTCTGTGCATATTAGAAGAACCCAGCAAAGTCCCTTATTTCTGTTGCAATAGATACCTCATGCTTGTATCCTGCTGCTTGGAGTTGGCTGTGTATCTCCAGGTGCATCAGGTGAGCAGGGAACACCTGAAAGATGCTAATGGATTTCATAACTGTTCTTTTCTCAGAACTCTCTCTCAGCTCAAAAACTGAACCCAGATTTCAAACCCTAAACCACACAGGTCTCCAGCTTCACGTCTTCCCTTTGGATCAAAGGACTGAGCCAACACAAAGACTCTCTCTCAGCTCAAAAACTGAACCCAGATTTCAAACCCTAAACCACACAGGTCTCCAGCTTCACATCTTCCCTTTGGATCAAAGGACTGAGCCAACACAAAGACATTCTCCCCCTGCGTGACTAAAGGGAGCTGCTTTTGAGATAAGCCAGCCATTCCTCTCCTTGTCATGAAAAACAAGGAAGAACAATCAGCTTCACAGAGAAATTTGCCACTGAGCATTCCCAGTGATACTTCTTAGTGATCAATTAGTTTCATGTTAGAAAGCTTTTCATTCCTGGTGCATGAGGTCCAGGCACAAACCTCAGCCTTGCTATGTCAGCAGTGAAGTATCTCGCTACTGAGACACCAGCACATCCCTCTGATGAACTCCCAGCAAGGCAAGCAATCCCTAAAGAGCCCCTGTCCAGCTACCCATGCCCAGTTTGCCAACTGGAGTAAGGATGCAGCTACTGGAGCAACTGCTGTAACCTGCCCATTGCCAGAGTACTCCCATCTGAGTGGCTCCTTCAGCATTCAACATGAGGTGACCATAGGAGTCCATAGCCAATTTCAACGGCACACGTCTCCCTCCCTAACTTCTGCTTGATATTGCTGCCATGTTTTGTCCCAAAGGTTACCACATCTCCACACCGGAGTTAGCCTCCAGGGGTATTTCAGCTCCTGGTGCAAGGGTATAGATCTGGTCCTGCTCTCTCTGAACCAGCCCTCAACATCTTTGCGGCCACCTGAGGACTAGCAGGTCCCAGGTCTGCCTTGGGCTGTTGTCCCATTTTGCAGGGTCTGACAGAGACTCCTAAGCAAGGATTGTTTCAAAACTTCAGTTGAAAAATTAAGTTTTATTTCCCACCCATCTTTGCCCTTCCACTGTTGATTTGCACGGCATCGTGCCAGTCACCCAGTGGCTCTTGTTTTAATATCTGGCCATAAACCCCTCAGTGTTACAGCTGCTGGGAGCTGCTCTCACTGTCGGTCCCTTCAATGCAGTTAATTAAATTCCATGCACAGTTTATGGATGTAGATCATAAAACTCCCCTCACGGTAATGCTGGGACTAGATGTCAGACAATGATAAATGCCTAATTTAAATGTTATAATCATGCATTAGCCACTTTTTCTGCCATTTCCACTCCCAGGGCTGAGGTTGAGTGTGCAGCTATTCCCCCCGCCTGGCCCTCACCTCTCAGGCCTGAACTCCTCTGGCTCCGGCCAGTACCCCGGGTCACGATGCAGCACGTAGGCTGGGATCATGACCACCATGCTCTTTGGAATAGTCACACTGTTGAGCTCCACTGTCTTTTTGCAGACCCTCTCAATCCGGCCCACGGGGGGGAAGAGACGGAGGGATTCATTCACCACCATATCAAGGTACTCCATCTGCATGACGGCGTTGTACGTGGGAGTAGCCTGGGGAGAAGAATCAGGATGGCTATGAACATGGGACTTTAACTCCTGCCACAACACCCCCACAATGCTTCCCTTCAGGCATCAGAGACCAGAAGAGGGGAAATCTCAGTGCCAGCACCTCCTCCACTGTTTTGTTTCCAGCCTGGCTTTTGGCTCAGGGTCTACAAGGCACAGGTGGGAACAACCCCAGCATCTCCCCTCCCTCCTTGACCTTGTTCGGCAGGTTTGCATCGATCTCATCCTGGAGTCGCTGCTGTACGTCAGGGTGGGTGGCCAGGTTGTATGATATGTAGCTGAGGGTGGAGCTGGTGGTCTCATAGCCAGCAAGGACAAAGACAAGAGCCTGGGCCAGAATCTCCTCATCACTTAATGCTGGAAAAGAGGCATAAAAGCACATGCAAGCAGCTGAAATGTACCATGATTAACCCTTGGGAACTCAGGATCCCGCTCATCAATCTAGGTAATGCTATTCATAACTACTTAACTGTTGGTAAAGGAAACCTCCAGCTAACCCTCTAGGACCACAAAGTGGTGCGTCTGACACTGTTGTACAGCCAGAAGACTGCTGTCAAGATCAGCAGTGTTACATTGCTGTCTTTAAGAGGAGAGTCAGGGTACATGCAGCCTGAGCCTGATTCAGAAAGTCTCTGCTATCTTCTGGGACCATGCCCCTGGGCCAAAAAAATAAGGACATGTGCCAGGAAAAATTAGAGATGAAGAGATGTCCAGCAGCTCCTCTAAGCCATGGGGTGAGCCTTGCACTGCTGAGGGATTAGTGGCAGTAGTAACGACAATACAGGATTTAACGCGGGTGCTGAAGTAGCACCCAAGCGCTGCCAGGATGCAGCCGTACAAATACCCTGTCCTGGCACCTCAAAAGTTTACAAGCATCCTACCTTGACTGAGGTTCATGGACTGGGTCTATGTCTTGCCTAGCCATTATTTTCTAAATCTAAGAGTTTACCTAGGATAAGGAACAGAGCTGAGCTCACAGATGAGCAAGGTACCTGCAGCATATGTGCTTTGTGTGCTTTATGAAATACAGCCAACATCACTGGCCTTCAGAGAAGACAAAACAAGATAATAGGAATAAGGAGATATTCACACAAACACACCTCAGAATTTATCCCAGGAAATGGGATATAATAAAATATGGCTGATATGTGATAAGCATCATTATAGCCCCATTACCGAGATCTTGAGTCTCCCGTAGGATTAATGACTAAATTCCTCTCCTACTTCCTTCCTTTAACAACATGAGGAACTACCGTGCTTTCTGCTGAGAGAAGGACAGATCTCAAGACTTACATTTGTATGAGTTGGTCTCAGCAGACTTGGAGCTGTCGTGTGAGATCTGCGAGTCAACCATGAGCTGCAGGAAATCAACCCGGTCCTGGGGAGAAAGAGGGGCAGTCAGAGAAGACATGGGTGAGGAGGAGGCACAAGTCCAGCACAAGTTCCTTGCTGAGACACCTGCTCCATTTGCAGCCCCACCAGCATGCTCACGGCTTCAGTGAACGTTGAGGTTCAGACTGGAGGCCCTCTGTGAACACAGATACTTCCTCCACATGGAATCCCAGGTGGGGTATGCTTCTGGCCCTCCCCAGGTCTGATGAACCTGGAGCTGTTATGGAGAGTAGGCAATACACCATAGCTTCTGAAGATGCCACCAGGTCCCTCCTGCGCTCAGAAGGAAAGCACAGTGAAGAAGCCACCTGGGCTGGACTCACCATGCCGCTGCCCTTTTCCCGTTCCTTCTTCATTTTTGTGAAGACGTTCATGAAGAAGTCTATGACTGTTGAGGGTAACAGAGTCACATTCATCTTTTCCAACACTGGGATAACGAAGGGGAACATCACTAAGAGGAGATAAAACAACAACATATTTTAGCTCAAAAGGGCCCAAGAAACTAAAAAATGGCACAAAGCATAGAAAGGAGAGGGGTAAACCTGGACTCTGACCCAAAAAAATGCTTTCTGTTGTCTTCAGCGCTCTTTTTATCTAACCGTCCATGGCTGGCATGCAATAGCACATGAGAATCTCCTCCATATATCACTATATGGCCACAATGCCACATGAAGTGCAGCTCTCTGTGACAGAGAAGCTCTCTATCGTGGCTCTGCAAACAGGGTCTCTGCTTGTAGGAGGGTGCTGCAAAGACCCACTTGGCCTATACAAATCTTGACTCTGATTTCCTCAGGAAACTATTTCTATGGATTTGCTAGGGTGAATATAATGCTGCAAAGTGCTGAGCATCTCCTGTCTGGCAAAGAGGACTCAAAATTACTAAGGGAGCTAGCAGGAAATGCAGGTGGTCACCACCTCTGACATCAATTCAGGGCTGTATGAGGTAAGGTGTGTCATACCTAAGAATACAAACACGGGGTTTAGGAAACTGAATTTGAGAAATTTCTTAATGTTGGCGACAAAGGGGTCACTGGGGTTGCTCATGGAGTCAATATTCACACTGAAAGAAGTGCTGGTCACCACATCCATGCTGTAGGCTCCAAAAATGCTAGGCAGAGAAGAAGAGAGAGTGAATGGGACGAACCCAAACAGAGTAGTGAATAAGAGCCCATCTAGGAACAACCCTTGAGAGAGGGAATATTTTTTTAATCAAGGACTTAGTGCAGAGTTCTAACACAGTAGGTCCTGTCCTGATTTGGCAGTAACCGGCTTTAATATTTTCCCAAGTTTCCCCAGTTGCATTCATCCCCCAGTTTTACTCAGTGTTAAAAACCCAGGTTGTAGTTGGAAAACACTGAACTTCAGTCCAGGGTAACAAAGACTGTGGTCTGATTTCCATCTGTAAAAGAAATTGTAAAAATGACCTGTGACTTCTGGGCATCTGGAAGGGGCCCTACTCCTTCCTGAAAATGCACCCCCAGTAAAATGAAACGGGGAACAGAGCACACCTACCCCATTTGAGCAGAGCAAAGCACAGCAAGCCCACCGCTGAGGAACATACTATGCCCATGACCACTATGGAGTCTGCCTCCGTAGTTGACAAGGGATCTATGCTGCAGCACGGAAAATGCTCTCCAAAACGGCCCCTTCCCCACACTGAATACAAACTCTTTCCTGTAAGACCCACGCAGTTACTTACTCCTTCATGGTCACGAACTCATCATTAGCCACTTTCTTCTCAATGTTTTCCACTAATTTTTCACCATAGTGATTAATGATAGGGAACATCTGAAATGCAAACCAAAGCAGAAGGCACTGTTGACTCTTTCACCTCCACCAAACAAGGCTGGACAATTCCGCACTGCCACCTGCGACTTGCCCAGTCTTTGGCTTGTGGAGGAAGGACAGGCAAAGGGAAAGCATCATTTCCAGGCCTCATTGCCTTCTCTCATCTTAATTATCAGTCCACAGAGCTCATCTGACTATGACTGAACAAGGTTTTCCTTCCAAAACCACATGCAGCTCCCATTCCAGTTAAGCCTTCGCTCAAACTGGGAGTGAATGTGGCTTCCAATCACCTGGGAAATGGGCATCCATGGTCTGAGTGATGTGCTTAGCAAGAAGAAAATACAGGTCATAGGGCCAAGAGCCTCAGCTTGCAATACATTGTGTGCCATTTCATCCTCCATACCCTTCTCCTGACTCTGTCCCCATGTCCCCATGACGGTAGACAGCCACTGTGTTGCTGAACTGCACCCAACAGCACAGGAGCTAATGGAAGTGGTCTTGATAAATGGGGTGACTTCCCCATCTGAGAGGAAGGTCTGTCCTCAGAGATGGCCCAGTACTCCTCCAGCTATTGATGCAAAGTACCAGTGGCTTCTGCTTTACCTCCTTCAGCTTCCCGCTGGTGAAGGCTGGGGACAGCACAGTACGAATCCTTTTCCACTTCTCATCTTCAGCCACGAAGACGGCCGACTCCAGGATCCCGTTCAGACCAAAGTTCTGCACAGAGAGAATTTTACAGCAACAGGGATACAGTCACACAGGGAGACGGGTGAAGGTTTCCAGGCCCCCTCCACATGACAGAAAAGCAAACCCCCCCCCCCCCCCCAACCACGGAGAGTTGATTTGGCCCCTGAAGTCCTATCAGCACTACCTCAGCCAGCTAACAACAGAAACGGAAAGAAAATTGTAAGAGTCATAAAGGACTTCAGTCCTAGGGTGTATCCGGGCTGATGGCCCAATGTTCCAACCAGAGTGGCCTCTACACCTCCCTGGCAGAGTTTTGTTGTTGGTACCATCAATGAACTGGGGCACAACAGAGAGCAACTACTTGCTTAAGGGCTGAGAGAGACTCAGTAGCACAGAAGTAGAACAGAAACCAAGCAGGAACTCTTTCTTTCTTGCTCAAAGCACACTGCACCAGAGAGAAATGCACAGGACTTGATACCTACCTGGCGATTGGTAAAAATAGTATAGCACTCTTTCACCAGGATGTTTTTGATGAGGATGGGGTCCAAAACAGCCAGCACCGGCTGCCTGCCGTCAAAAATCCTAAGCCAAGAGAAACCAACTCTCAGTCCGTCGCTCACGGTCAGTTGGAGCAAAAGCAGCCCGCCTTGCCTGTGGCCAGAGCCATGCACGCTGACTGCTGGAGCCCAGAGGGCTTGGGCCAGCTGAGACCCCTCCTACCAAACAGCCAAAGGGATGAGGCTGAAACTGTTTTATTATGTAGTAAAGCAGGAGAAAGGGAAGGAAAGTGCCAAACACAGACAGTATGAGCATATCTAGCAATCGTCTGTGGCATTAAAGTGCTGCCAAAGCAGTGTGGGTTTAGATAAAACGCAGCTTTTGCCATGACATCGATCCCCTGCGCTTGGGCACTCTGAGCTCCGTTTCTGCAGCTGGTAGCTGGAGTCAATAAATCCACACCGAACAGCCTACCTGTGGGGTAAAGAGATTTCCCTGCCTGGCCTACGAGGCAATCAGAGGGGCAAAACTCATTTATCTCCTCCATTTTTCAGTCAACAGAGACAGCAAAACTTAAAAGCCATAGTGTGGGCTAAAGGGCAGGGAGCCTTGGGCCACAGTCAAGGGAAGCCGCCGTCTTCAAGAGGCTTGAGAACATTTAATCTTTCAAAAAAAGTGTGCTGGGTTTCATGAAGACTCTTAGGATTTTTTTTGCACAACGATTTTGCTTCGGTTTGAGAGGTTCTCAACAGAAGCACGATAAGAGGCCCCGGCACAAAACCAGCGCTGTGCAGGGAGTGGGGAAGCGGGTTGAAAGGTAGCTCATGCCTCGGCTCTGGGAGAAGCAGGGAGCAAGATGAAAAGCCCCGCGGCAGCCTGCAGCTTGCTTTCTGCTCAAGACAGACAGAAGAGCGGCTTCAAAGGCACGAGGCTCGGTTTGACACCAAGCAGTGGAGTTTTTTGGGCAGGCTGCATGGTTGGGAAATGATGGGTGCCTTCCCTCCCTCATGCATCTGGAGCTGAGAGATAAAGGGATGGCCGTGCTGATCTGGTGGGTGTCGGAGGATGAGGGGAGCTCCCTGGGCTCTCCGCGGTGCAAGCTTCCCCAGCCCCGAGGTCACTAACACCCTTGTTTAGTTTTTAATGCTCCCAAAGGGGAAAAGAAAAAAGGGTTATTTTCAAAGCTTATGGAAACAAATGACCCCCAAACTGGTCACCATCACCCCAGCCCTGCACTGTACTGAAATCCCAGCAGGAGAGAAGCCTTGGAGAGACGGCTGGAGACTTTCCTGGTGGTGAACCTGGATTTTCCCAAGCTGCCGCTGATGCAATTGCAGTGCTGAGTCATGGTGGCAACATACCTTTTCTCATTCTATTTTGGGGCTGCAGAGCCCCCTAAACAGGCAGTTCTGTTCTGCAGAAAGAAACTCACCCCCAGATTTTACCATATTTTTTGAAGCACATCTGATCAAAATTCTGGAGTCCCTGCAAGAGAAGAAAGGAGAAATGAACAGTTTACCAGTGAAGAGTGATCAAAGCAGGTCACAGCTGGCAGTGTGGTGCTTCCCACAGCCCCATCGTAAGTGGCAGAGGTTGGCGGGTGCATGGCAGCTCACGTAGACTCTTAGCGGACATCTGCACGGGAGGGGAAAAAAGAGAGCAGAGAAAGATGGAAAAAACCCCCACTTTCAACTTCCACTAGCCAACCTGAGCTAAAAATGTAATGAAGACAAGGTATGACAGGGTACACAGTTTTAGCATGAGCAGAGTTTGCAGGCAGAACTAGATCCCAGGGTGTCCTTTCATCTTCAGCTCAACAAGTTAGAGCTGCTACTGCCTGGTCCTCAAGAGATCTTCCACTGCAGTTACCGAACTGGAGTGACGATGGCTTTTTTGTTTTGCTTTGTTTCCATTAAGGTTTTTAACTGATGTTACGTGTGAGGATGAAACTTATGGGACACATAACACTCACCATGCATCAGCTAAACCATTAGTAAGAGACCACATGCATGCTGCCAGCCCAGCAAACAAGTGAAAACACCTCTTCCGTTGCAGCTAATACATTCTGTTCTGCATTTGCAGTCAGTTACCTGGGACCGGCTACTACCTAGTTCCTTGGTAAGGTTTGGTAACTTGAGAATATTTGAGGTTTATTTAGAAATCTGTTTGCCTGGCTTAGTCTCAGGCAGGCCCAACAGCTGGTGGCTGGATGGGGCATTGCTGGGACTAATTCAGCCTCTTCATGGCGATGACACAAAGCACAGAGAAACATGCAGTTCTCAGAAATCAGCAGTTTTAGGCACCTCTGCGATATTTTTTTTTCTTTGTTTCCAACAGAACTTCAGCTGCTGGAGAGCAGGTAGAAATCCAGGGAGAAACTAATAACTTAAGTTACAAAGTAGTTGAAGAACACAGCACACCTCATTCGGGTCAACTTGACCCTAAAAGTAATTTTTGTGTTCTCTGTGTGTCCAAAGATCTTCCTACCTGAAAGTGTCTTTTCCACACAACTGAATCAAGGGCAGAAAAAAGAGTTGCTCAAAGGATGGGAAGAACAGCAGCACCAGCTACGAGTAAGAATCTAAGGCAGCTATGGAGCAACAGCTGCCAGTACTCACTTGCCGGTACTCCAGGAAAGTTCCTAAAAACGGCAGAGGCTGTGGCCCAGGAATGCCCAGCTTCTTGAAGGCCTGGAAGGGCCAGATCCCATAGCTGCCAAGCAAAGAGCATATGAGATGCATTTATGCAATGAAAAGAGACGGTTCTTCATCCTGAGCACAGTGAACAGCTTAAATAGCCAGTTCCTGCCACCCAGAGAATGCTGGAATTATGGACCAGCAGCAGCAGACCTGCTGAGGATCCTCTCTTCCTGCAATAAATGCAGAATCACTTGGCGCACAAGATAATTTGGGGTACATTTTGACAGAAGGCAAGGGGTGAGAGGAGCTGTCACCCATCCAGGGCAAACATGGCATACCTGGGCACCTCAGGTCTTTATTCAGGGGCCTCATTTAGTTCTCCAGATCAGAGATCTGTGACTCAGGTGACTGAAGAAAGATCTCAGAGGGATCAAATTCTCCAGCTGAGGCCTTGCCCTTGCGTTTGTCTTTGCAAAGACCTACTGCGATGCTCAGGTGGTAGAGCCATGGCAGCACAGCAGCCGAGCAGGGACATAAATTATAACAGCAAAATGAAGTTTTTGCCTGTGTAGCTCACTACGGCTCCCCTGAGTAACATAAGCAAAAGGGCTACTTTCCCAGCATAACTACTTAAGTGGGAGCTTCTGCTGGCACAAGCACACAGGCAGACATAGACATCACGCAAGACATCACCCACTGCCCTGCTCCCAGCTTGCAGGGCCCAGGGATGCCCTGTCCCCTTTGCAGCCAGCCAGAGCTTGCTGCAGTTAAAACCACGGAAGTGACTTCTCCTTTTGGATCTGCTGAGAAAAGCAAAAAGAAGTTCCTCTTCATTTCTCTCCCCACTTCAGCCCAGCTTCCTCATTGCCTTCCAGCCAGCAAGGGGAGGGCATGGGGGAGCCCTGCAGACCCTCTTTATCAGCTCTTTCCTCTGCCTTGAATGTAGCACAGGAAGACCAAGGACGAGTTTTATAACACCAGTTCATGTACTTGGGCACTTCATAGCGAGGGTGATGGCCCCAGCCCCTCCCCGGTGGCAGGCATAGGGTTCTCCTCCTCCCTGGTCACCCTGGGGGACCAGCCTCTACTTACAGGACCAGGAGGCTAAGGAAAACGGTGAGGAGCAGCCAAGTGACAAAAGAAAAGTTTGGCAAGAGATCCATCGTGTCTCGCAGCCTGCCCTGAGAGCATCCGTCTCCCGCGAAGCCACAGCCTTTGTTTATAAGTTTTATTTCCTGGCTTTTACTCACAGTCACGCCCATGTGACGTCGATGATGACTGCTCGGTTACTCAAACTTTAACCCTTGGGCGGGTTTCTTCCTGGATTGGGATGTCAATAAAATGCCCCGCCCCACACCTCTTGAGATTTCAAACTGCTGAAAGGACTGTTTTTACAAGAAGAAAAGATAGCAAAGGACATCAGCTTCCTTAACCCCTTCCTTCTGGCTCTCGCCTGAAAGCCGTCAGGTTCACGTGGAGCTGAGGGGAGCCCCCGGCTGCTCCTGCTACAGTGGCGATGCTGAGCCAGACTTGCTCCTGTCCCTTACCCTGCCCAGTCGTGCTTTTGCTGGCTTCTTCGCTTTTACCTAGGGGTATGACCAGGAGAGCCAAGGAACAGCTACTGGCCCCCACCTGCCCCCTTGAGGGTTTCTGGCTGTGCAGATCACCACATACCTTCCCTTGTGCCTTCCCCTCCCATCCCCACTTACCTTGTGCTCCCACACCTCCTATTTAGGGACCAGGAGGGAAGAGGCCAGAGAAGACAGACCTGCTGGGAAACACTTGCCCAGGGCTGAAGTGGGTCCATTGTCTTCAGGCAGAGGCCTCTGGACCTCAGACTCGATGGGGAACACAACCTGTGTGCATACCTGAGCCGATGGGAGTTCTGCCTGATGTTCCACTGCATGGCTCAGTGGCTTTGCTGACTTGCCTGCCCGTGGCTCAAGACCCAGGAAGACACCAGGTCATGGGCACCCATGCAGGAGGTGGCTGAGGATCAAGCAATCCACCGGCACAGTGAGCACCATGCTTGCAAGGAGGTCAGCCAGCTCCAACGCTCCCGGGCTGTGGCATTTTGGGATAGGTTTCCACTTCACTTCTGCCCCGACTTTCTTTGCTCTCAGGCATAAGGTTGCACAACATGACTTTTGTTGTTTGGCTTTAGGCAGCTCAATGTCTCCCTCAGACACACCCAGAGAACTGGCTGCTTTCTACCAGAGAAACAGAGAAAATGCACTGCGCACACAGGCAGACTGCGGTGTGGAGCCTCTGGCCAACTTACCTGCAATGTATGCAAACTCCTCGTGCTGGTGGGTGGCTGTGGGGATGGGTCAGGACATGGTCTCCTTCGCCCCCATCACACAGGGAAGGACCATGCATCTCCTCTTCTGGGCAGTAGAGCCCCGTGCCGTTCCCCATGTCCCCTGCACCCTAGCCAAGGAGCCCATGTGCATCATGCTCCCCTGCACCAGGCATCGCTTTTCTGCCTTGGGCACATTCAGCCTTGAAGAAACCCAAGTGCTTCGGCAATTATCTAGCTGTCAGCACAGGCAGATCATGTGTGGCCATGCCTGCAAGCCAGTGGTGGTTTTTCCCGCTGCCCAAAGATTTATTTTGCCTCATAAAACACAAGCAGTGGGTGCTGAGAAGCTGGTGGGTCCCATGGTGATCTCAACACCCATGCAGAAGAGTTGAGCGGCCGGACGACATCTCAGCCACCCCCTGCTTTGCACGGCTGCGATGTGCTTCATAATTCTTGTAATCAGCGGCTGACAGGAATCAGCCTGATTCCTGCTTCCCCAGGCTGCACTGAAGAGCTGAACCCCAGCAGCGTGCTGCAGCAGAGGGCTGCAGCAGAAACCTTATTCTCCATTTTATGGGGTCTCCCACTTACAAGACACCTTGAAGCAACCACACCCTGACAGTTATCCTTTATCATTGCATCCAAAGGCCAGTTCTCCCCCTCACGGAGTCCCATACCAGAAGGACATCAAGGACTGCGATGAGAGGTGGGAGGAGAAACCAGGCGCCAGGGAAGGAACTCCCCAGCCGGGATTAGCTGCATTTCTTCCCTCGCACAAACCCTTTGATTTTCCAATAACCTCTGCTAACAGCTGTTGCGGTTTCTCAGTGGGAAGCAGGTTTGCGGATCACTATTTTCTCCTCTCAGACAGAAACTGAGGCAAAGGCAGACTTCAGAGGAGAACACGGATGTTAGCTACCCCCCAAAAAAAGTAAATAAAGTGTGCAGCAACTTCACACACAAGGAAATTGCTTTTGTCCAAAACAGGTTTGAGTGGGAGCAATCTGCTGATCTAGAGGCAACACTCTAAGCAGAAGACAAGATGTAGGCTATGCACATGCCTGGTGAACTACTGCAAACTCCTTATCTACTAATAAGAAAACCTGAGGACCCTGAGGAAGCTTGTGGGATCCTGTGCACCGTGCTATAAAAAGACTATATAGTCTTATACCGGAGAGGAGGAGCGAGTCACTGTGACCCCTGCTTCCAACATGGCAGAGTCTACTGCAGTGATCCTGGACACAGCCGAAGGCACGGCCCCCCATGCCTCCCACGCTCGTCTGCCGGCCACCACGTGGTCCATCGCCCTGCGCTGGCTGCTGGCATGTTTGTTCCTGCCACACCACCCTGGCAACAATCCTGGTTCAACATTAACTCGTACACTATCTACCGCTCCTTATCGCAGGAGTAGCAAGGTGCTTGGCTTTCATGCATCAGATAATTTCCCTGTGTTTGTGTTACTGTCACCCTGGAGTACAGCACCCGTCCGCTGCGGTCAGCACCCTGCAGTCCTCTCCTCCATGCCCAGAGGTGACAGGTGGCCAAGCAAAATAGGTATGTGGAGCTTCAAAAGCCGATGGTCACCATGGTTAATACAAACAGAAGGGGATTTGAACTGTGATATCTGGTCATAGTCACTGGTAGTGTCATAGCTGTAAAAATGGGACAACACATCTTAGAGCAACCAGGGAAGCAACGCCTGAATTGATGGGGTATAGAAGATGATACTAAACCTCACACAGAACTTCAGAGGAGCAGGGCTGAGAAACCAAAACCCATTCTGTTTGTAAAAACTCCTCGAGAGGCAGAGGTACAAAAGCTATTAAACCACAGAGTCCTCCTGGGAGGAGAGGTGATTTTACCTGGTTGGCAGGACTGAAAGAGGCCAAGGAGGAAGAAGTCCTGCGTAGACACAGACCACCAGGTAGAAGATGACCCGCAGGAGACACGTGCTCTGCTGCATCTCAGGATTTTTCTTTAGCGGCTATGTTGTAGACCTAGAAGTTTTCCTTTCCTCTACATGCTATGGAAAAAACCACATTATAACACACAACAGTCTTCTAAAGGACATAGCAAAACGTCAGCCTTGTTCAAAAACAGGCTTTTATCCACTGATTGTCCCATCTTTAACAATTCTCCTCTCATGCTCCTCTTGTCCCACAAATGGGATCACGAGCTGTTTATTTCTGGCTCTTCCTTACAAACCTTGCTCTCAAACGAGCCTCTTGAAAAGACTAAATGGGGAAGCACCAGATGTACGACTTCCTCGAAGAGCTCCAGCAGCCGGGGAACAACCGAGGACTGGCACCAGTTTCTGCCTCCCTTCTCGCCAAGCCCAGAACCCCGCAGTGCTTCATGCCTGGGTATTTCTGGGACCTCTGCAGAGCAAAAACACCACGTTGCTCCTTTCATCCAGTAACGCTGCTGAATGCTCCCGAAGCATCGACAGCTGAAACCCATCTCCCTTTCACTCCCCTATAATTTCTGAGCAAGGACAGAAAATTATAAGCCGCAGCCAGTGTTACAGCATAAAACCAATTACAGAAAGCACAGAGAGGGCAGCGCTGTGTGCTCTCCCCGTGCTCCCAGACACCAGCTCCTCCAAGGACAGCCTCTCCTTTGCCTGTCTCACTTTCTACCAGAGAAGAACTCCTCTGTCTTTTCAGATCTCCCAGCTGGTAGCTTGGCCTCACTTGATGCAGCAGCCAGCGCTTTCCAGAAGGTGAAGAGGTGAAGTGGCGTTGCCACATTTGCAATGACCTCAATTTGTGCCAAGCCACTTCCAAACAAGAAGTCAAGCCAGAAAAAAATCAGAAATCGTGACACGGCCCTGAAGACATCAGCTTCAAATACGCGCCACACAGCCCTTCCTGTCACAAACCCTTACCCCCTATCTCATGAGGACACATGTTAAAAACAGCCTGGTGGGCGTAATGCATTGTAGAGCCAAAATCTCTGCTGGGCCAGACCCAGCGACGCTGAGAGCGGCATCGCTGCCCGAGGGCAGAGTTTGGCCCATCACTTACATCTCCGGTGCCTGGGCTGTGGTTGTTTTTTCCGGGGCATATCGCGCTCAAGGACTCAGGGCAGGGATGAAGCTCTTTGGCTCATGATTCACTCAGCATCGCGGGCTCCCTATCAGCAGTGCTGGATGCGAGCCATCCTGACCATGCCCAGGCACAATCCCTCCGAGAAACCCAGCAGGTACGGCTGGAGGCTTCTCACTCAACCTCACTGGGAGGATTTTCTATAGCAACTAAAGCCAGGCATTTGGCTGGCTGCATTAACCCTTGCTTGCTTCATAAAATGGGCTTTGTGAAAAACAGGCATCATTTTCTCACCTCTTTAATTTCTTCTGTGGTGCAGAGACAGCTACGGATCAATGCAAGTGTCTTCATCAATCACCCTGGATGGTTTTTGCTGGATGAAGGATTGAAATGCTGCATCCTTCCTCTGCCAGTCCTTTCCATGGTGGGGGGTAAAACATTTCCTCATTTCCATCAGGTTACGTGAGGTTTAATCCCAGAGGCTACAGTCTCTTAAATCAATCTGGAAATTTGCCCTGCTTCATCCCAAAGTTCCCGTAGTTCAGCTTCTCTGATGACTCCTAATTGCTTCTCCTTTGCCCCCCACCTCTGGGCTGTTTATACCAATCAGATGCACTTGTGCATAAATAAAAAATAAGCCCAAAGTAAAAAAAAAAAAGTTTGTATTTACAAGTTGAGTCTTGTACTCTTGGAATTAATCTCTAATTAGGTCAGTCATGTTCCCCTGGTAGGGTATGAATGATAGTGCTGGAAAACAGACAATTTATAGAGACCCAAAAATAACTCATCCGGCTGTTTTGTAAGAAAGATGTGTTTCCTTTGCCCTGCGCTGAGGACATTTACAACCGTGGCTACTCGGGCACACCGATACCAGTCCCACACACGGCGGCTTGGTCCCACAGCTGGCCCGTGCCTCGATTTCCTCCTGCCAAAGGAGGGACATCAATCCTTCCCAATCTGACAAGCTGTGGTGAGGTCACCTGCATTCATAAGGCGTTTTATTATGCTTGGCATGAGGCCTCAGGCTGTATTACATGGGTTTATTTTCAGACTTGCCTTTCAGTCTTATCTCCACCTTCTGTTTAGCGCACAATGTGCAAGCATTTGTATGAACTCAGATTATTAAGGATCAGGGTGAAGCAGAACAAGCCCATGGCATCACCACTACATGTGTGCACTGCTGCGTTGCCTCGGCGTGTATCAGAACCAGATCAGCAGGAACGGTGAGCTAAACGCCCTCGAAGTTGCACAGTGCAGGGAAGTACCTTTGCGTGACATCGTGGGCGTTGGTTGCCTCCTCCCCTGACACATTCTTGTAACCGTCACGCACTGCTAATTTGCATTGCTCATTTTTCCATATATAGGTGCAGATTCTCTGATTGTGCAAATGAGTTCACCGGTTTCGGCACTGCTGAGAAATTTGCCTTGCAAAACTTTGCAGAATGACTTCACGTGTCAGACTCCTCTGACTTAAGATAATCCTATCTCGTTAAGGAACTGGGATGAACATGCCAATTGCCTACCTAATGAAGGTCTCTGCTGGCCTGGGAAGCCAGCGGCCACGATGCCTTGGCTTAGAGGGACGTGCCCCGCATTTCCAAGGACACAAGACAGCAAAGCAAAAGGACTCCTGTTCTTCGGGCACAGTGAAAGGGAACAAAAAACCAAGAAAAATGTGCGTTCAGATCAACTTCCTTTTGATTTTGTGGGAAACGCAGGTTTGAAATTAAAATAATTGGCGAGGCAAGAGGAGGAGCGGAAAAAAACCACCAAACAAGCGGCAGGCTTAAAAAAAAATGAAAATAAAAGGAGAAAGGAGAAAAATAAATAACCCTGGAGCAAAAACGCAAGGGGAAGATGAGGAAACAAATGAGACAAATAGCAGGAAAGGGGTCAGTAATGAAAGCCCAGATTACTCAATTCAGTCAAGCCATGGCTTGTGCTGTTCAGGGCAGGGCGGGAAGCCAATCTGTTTTCTCTGGTATTGTTTAGGCTACAAATGCCGTGGCAGATTTCCCATCCACTCCCGTGTTTACGTCCGTGCTCCGATCCTAACCACAAAGACACGTGCAGAGGAAGCACGCCCTGAGAAGAGCGAGGGCTGGAAGCAGGAGGATGATAAACTTTGGAGCCGAACGACCTCAAAAAAGCACTTCTGCATCTTATGGCAATTTTGCAGAATAATGTCTCGTTCAGGAAATGCTATGGCGTGAGGATTTTCATCTTCAAAATGGGTACATTGATACCTCTGGGTTATTGCAAGCTACCAGCTGCAGAGGGCTGCCTCTATTTATACAACTCTGCATTATTTACGATATCCCTTTCAGGGGCAGGAAAATACAACTTAGCAATTTGACTCCCCACAGCCCCCCTGCTGGAAAACATTGATTTCTTGCCCTCATTTCTCCCACCTGACCGTGCTTAGTTTACTTCTCTCGGCCAGAAGCTCAGCTGGTGAAAAGCACCAACCATCACCCTGGAATAACAGGGCTGCCCCGGTTTCTGCCAGCTGGGATCTGGTGCAGCCTCCCCAGCACCAGCACGTTTGTGGGAACCGATTAACGGGTGCTCCACCGCTGCAGCGGAGGACGAACGCTACTTGCGAGGGGATGAAGGCGTACAAAATGGTGGCCCTGAGGGTTTTGATTTCTGAATGGGTTTTCACTCTCCTGGATTAAGGATCTGGAGGAAGTTCATCATCACAAAATAACAAAATATTTAAGGCTGATCAAATTTGGGTGGAAACTATTTGAGAATGTCATTTTAGCTCAAAAGCAGCAGGAGATTATAAGATTTTACAGTCCAGAACTAACAGTGAGGAATTTCAGCCAGTGCTACATTTCTCTGTCCTGAGCTGTTAACTCGTGAGCATGCTGGCAAGGCACCCAGAAACTTCTTCAAGCCAAAAATAACAGAAGAGGCTGGAAAATACTTTTTTTCCCCTCCCCAAAATAAATGTACCGAGGACACAAACGTTTCAAAAAGGGTTCTTTTAATTAGAAGCAAGTTTGCAAAAGAAGAAGTAACTTTCTCATATAAAATAGTGGAGTGGTGAAGGTGAGGCTAACGAGAGGTGTGGAACAGAAATCCAGGGCAAATCCCCAAGGAGACACTGAATTAAAAGCGACGATCCAATCACCATAGTACACCGAAGGGTAACTCAAACACAGCTGTGTAAGGTGGTCCTACCCCTAAACTGATGGCAGCTACCAAACCAGAGGACGGACTCTATCCCAAGAGTGGCAAAGTGACCGGCAACAAACTCGCCATAATATGATGTTCTCGCACCTTTCTGCTACCCAAGAGCTCCCACGGCACCGTGACAGGTCCCAGCACTGCCCAGGAGCTTAACGACATCAAAGGGGGAGTGCTGGTGGCACTCCCCAGGAGCCCCCACCAGCAGAACGCCACCACATCACGTTAGCAGAAAGGTTTCATTTCCAGATCTAGAGAATCGGACATCAATGGGAAAACACTTTGATATAAAGCTCTGTAACCCCATTCCAGTCTCTATATCCAGTGATTCAAGCCCCAAGAAAGTGCACAGTGATCAAACAGCATCAAAAAAATAATATTTCCTGCAAAGTCTTGAGGCTCCAAGGCCGTTTAAAATGGGCAGGTGGCAGCTTTGAGAAGCTAAAATTCTGAGTCAGAGCCTAAATCTCGCGTCCCAGTGGTATTTCACTCCTCGTTCAAACATGTCTCACCTGTCCCATGTGTCACGTGTGTGCTTATCGGTTGTGGCTCTCTACTACTGTGGGCGGCAAACCTTACACCTTCCCAAAGTGCAAGCCAATTTTATTTGTCTGGGAGGGCTGGGGGTGGAGATGTGGGGGAGAAGAAACAGGATATAGAAATACAAAGAACTGAAGACCTGACTTGTCAGGTGGAGCCATGTAAGGCCCATGCCCAGCCCAACATGATCAGTCTTGGTGTGAATGTGCTCCTAATTCAAGGGTGGCTTTCCATAAGGAGGTTTCAGTGGATACCGTGCAACTACATTATCATGTGCGTGGCTTTGTGTAAACACCACAGCAACATATGGTTTGATGGTTTATGGTTGGACTCTGGTTTAGGGTCCGACTCAATGATCTTCAGGGTTTTTGCAAGCTATGATTCTATACCTCCCCCCACATGACCTCTAGCAACGCCATGATGTATGGACTCCACACATGCTGGCAAAAACCTATAAAAACAACTTACGAAAGAAGATTGAACTAGCAGGAACTCCAGGTTGAATGAAGCTGTTTACAGTACAACCTGACCATCTAGCAACTGTTCTATGATGGCTTTTCCTCTCCAAATCTAACCCCTGGTTGCATGTGCCCTTTTGGCTGCTATTGATAAAGGAGACCACTAAAGATAGGAGGTTTTGGGATCATATTCACTCTTACATGTCGCAGTTTTCTAGGACTTCAAGATTTCTAATGGCCTTGCCAAAGGTTATCTTTCTTGTGTGTGGTGTTTTTTTTTGAAGTTTCCTGCTAAATTCCTTTTCTAAAAGGATTTTTCTGAAACAAGTTGCCCTGCTTACCTGAAAACAGCAAGTGGGAGAACACATCAGCGCTTTGTGTGTATTAACAGCTATCTCTCCTCCCTTTTTGGAGAGCAGACTGGATAATCTTTGGATGACCCAATGGATTTCTTGACGGAAGCAATGACAAGGATAATAAACTTATCCCCATGTCAAGACAGACTTGGATATTTATTCTAAGCAATTGCTACAGCAGCTTCTGGCAGAGACCTGGGTATACGCAAGAAAAATGAGATATTGGCCCATCTGCAAAGCATCACTGGTTTTAACACTCAAAATGAAGAGGAAAAAAAAATCATTTTGGGTAACGGATTAGTTTCTTTTTCTGTATGTTTTTTTTTTTCTTCTCTCCACTAATGCCAACTGCTTCCAAAACTGGGTTCGCTGGCCGCAGCGTGATTCCTTTAGTACTTGCTGATGAAACCCTTCGCTCCCGCTTCTCCCTGCCCTCCCCACGAAGAGCTTTCACACGGGTGACTCCCCGCGTGGGGAACAGGCGATTGTCACTGAGGAAAGTATAACAGTGCCCTCTCCTGTCCCTCCTCACCGCTGCCGCTCGCTGCGAGCAGCACTGCTCGGGCACCAGCATCGGAGCGTTAAAAGTCGGGAATGGAAAATGTTCCACCCAAGGGTGCGGGCTATGGTGGGGGACACACCATGGGTGATATGGGTTTTGGGGGGATCAAATGCTCTGCTTCGAGTGGGCTGGAACAGTGCAACTCCTTCAATTACGTGCGCTTTTGCATATGATTTATGACAGGGACAACCTGAGGTTCGGTGCCGCTGGGAGCATCGCTGACAGCGGTGGCTTGGTGTCATCTCAGCCCTGGGAGGGGGGTGAAGACTTGGGGACTTTTTTCCTTCAGGAGATTGGATATTTCCACGGATATTGCATGAAAAATGAGCTCCTATTAAACTGTTCCCTGAAATGTCTCCCTTGGTCATTTCATGACACTGTTTTTACTTTTTAGTAATAGCCACCAAGAGACCTGAGACATGGGAAAGTAAATAAATAAATACAAATAAAATATCATAAGAAGGTGTTTTAAATATAAGCCTTCATTTTTCAAGACTGTTCTAAACAGGAAGATGGAAACAGCAGTGGATGTGATTGTTGAAGTTCTTGTAACATGACAACTACTGTTTAAAAGTCATATTTCAAGGTTGTGATACCCAAAGATCACAGCTATGAAAGAGAGCTTTCTTGCTAACTGATGGAGTGCTTCCTTCCAGATAGAACAATTTACCTGATAGGTAAATAAAACCTACCCATTAATCACATTTTACAAGTACAGCATGCTAACAAGCAGGCGCAGGCATCATGCATGTAGCTACACAGGATCCTGGGCAGCAGAACACACATCCTATGCTCATCTTAGGGGCGAGCAGGGCAGTCCACTTCCACGCTCTGTGAATGCCTAAGTAAAATAAACCCACACGTACGAAAAGCCAACTCCTAAACAAAATAAAACCGAGAGTGACAATAGTGTAGACTGGAATGGAACAGAAATACCTTTGTTCTGATCAACAGGTCCTAAAGGAATCACACCTAACCTTTGATTTCGGCAGCAGCCAGAAGAAAAGGGCCATACAGCCAACCCAGCAGGCCCTTAGCAGGCTCAGGCTTTTTAGTTGCAGATGGCTCTGAGAAAAAAGGAATAGTCTCTTCTCCTCGCTTTGTATAGATTGTGCTGCTCCCCATGTTGACCTTCAGCGGAGCAGTGGCCACAGAGTCCATTTCCTTTATTCCCCACGGTTTCCTTGTTTTTTTGCTCAATGTGGTATCAGATCACGCCCAGAGAGTAACTGCACCTTACACCAATTCAGACTTGGCAATCTTCAGGAGATGCGGAGCTACTCACACTACGCTTTCCTCTGGAGCAAGCTCTTCGGTGTTCGATCTACTTTCTACTAATCTGCATCCCCAAGTCCTTTGTGGTCCTTGTAAGACTCCTCCTGTAGCACTACCTCTCACATCTGTTGGATAAGCGCCATTAAAATTCCGACAGCAACTGCATTGCTATGTCACATGTATATAAAACCAGGTGTGTAAAATACGTAATCTGATGCAGGAAATAACAAAGGAAGAAAACAAATCAGAAAGTCACATAGATAATATGGCTAAGAAACAAAAAACTCTGACTACAAACAAATTTTTGTCAGTTCAGTAATTAAAGCAAAGTCTGTATGGCTTAAGAGAACAGTCAAAGTGCACAGAAGGCAGTGGGGTTTCTGTTTGCTTTGCATTCCTCTTCACAGTAAGCTCCACGTCATCCTCTTTGGAGCCCCTTCTCCAACCCACACACATCCTATCCAGGTGCAGAGAGGGGGATGGCTCACAGGGTTTTGGCTCAAGCCCACGTCTTTGCAGATCCCTTGCCATCTAACGAGCTGTAGATCATTACCCCAAACTCAAAAGCCCTTAAACACACCCACTGGAGTTTTTGGTTTTGAACTTTTTCTTTCTGGAGCCTTTGCAGAGGAACAGCAATCCAGTGCCAAAGCCATCCAGAATCTGTATGCACCAAGAGCAGCAGTGCTCAGAGACAGTGCCAAAGAGCAAAAGCAGTTCTGAGGTCGTTTGCCCTGTCCAAGGGGCACTGGAATGTGGCAGCAGGGCTCAGCTTGCCCTTGGACCTCAACTGTTCAGGTGAGGTGCCACCAGGCTACTTCTAGACAGCCCCCATGGGCAGGAACAGGCAGCGACCACCATCAACGCCAGGTTGGGTTCAATAACGTGCCTTGAAGCCACCACCACCACCCAGTGCCAGAGCTGTCCCGCATCCCTCCACAAAGGACGGGGACAATGTGCGATAGCAACAGTGCCCACGTGCGCCCTGATGGGACGTTAGCAAGCAGCAGGATACCAACCTTCCGGGCTGACCTATGCCCACCTGGGAGGAAATGCCAGCTGCTGGAGTGGCAAGGACTTGCCTACTTCCAAATTCACCCTTCAAACTCTCGCAGTAAAAAGTCTGGTGATCCAGCACTGTTGCTAGGTTCAAGGGCCGGACTTGGATTCTTTCAACCCCTGACAACTTCCTAGCGAGTAAACGACTTGCTGCTAAGCATGGCAGACCCAAAAAAGGGATAGAAATAAGAAAACAAAAAGGGAGCTATACAAAAAGATGGAAAAGAAACTAAAAATCCCCTCTCTTCTTTCCAAAGGCTGCAGCTTCAAGGGCACAAAGCAGCCTGTAAACGTGTGCAAGGTAATTCATGACCCTAATGCTTGAAAATCCTGGTTAGCTTTATTTGGAGACACTTTGAAGCCGAAGAATCAATAAAAGGCACCTGTGGACACCAAAACTCACCCAGTCTGTGTGACGTGTCTCTGTACTAAAAAAAAAGAAAATCAAACAAACCCAGCTACTGTGTACTTCTTTACAGACCAGTAAGCAGCGCTGCAGAGTCTGGGTGAGAAAGGATGCTCAGCTTCTATTGACAAGGCAGGATAACTTTGATGATCAAAACCCTTATCAATTAGTAGACTCTCTAGCTTGTCACTGCAATCTTAATTGAAAGATTCCTCTGGCTTGCTGGTCTGTGCCCTTCGACTTTTAAAAAAAGACCAATTCAAATGGCACTTGCAGTCCACGAGGGAGGATTAGAGCCACACCAAAAATAAACTGACCTTGCACCTGAATTCTTCCCACTTGCTTCACCCACTGCTGCCTGCAACGCTCTTTCGAGCCATCTCCTCTTCCAAAGGCCCTGGAGTTGGAATATTTAGCGAATGCAGCAGGTCCCATTTGAACAAGAAAGAAAAGCAGGTCAGTAATTCAGTATAAATACACCAGTAGTGAGCCTAGAGCAGACACAGTGACACATGTGAGCCTAAGCTGATCAGCCAGTGCTCCTAATGTGGGGAGCAGCAAGGAGAAGAGGAGGGAGGAGGTGTCTGCTTTCCATGTAAAAATTTGTCCCTTTTCTATGTTTTCCTACTTGACCTTGATGACAGGGAAAAATTAAAAAGAAAGAAAGAAAGAAAAAAAAAAAAAGAGTAGAGAAAAAGGAATAAAAAGGAGCCTGGGAGGTTTTATGTTTTCTCTTCAAATCACATCACAAAGTCACTCGTTGCATCTAGGGAATTCACCTCCTTGTCTGGGAACAGGAGGACAGAAGGAGGGGAGAGAAACCAAGAGGGAAGAGAAGGGCATGGGAGCTGCTTCCTGAAGCAGTGTTACAAAAAGCGGTTAAAAAACCCCTACTATTCACAAGTGGTTAAAATCATCACTTTTCAGAATTCCTTTTTTTTCTTTTTTTTTTTTAAACAAAGGTTCAGCTAGTTCAGCTCCATTTTTTTTAAGAGTTGATTGTCTTCAGAAAGAAAAAAAAACCCAACCCCAGCCTCATCCGTGTTCCCATCCGTTTCTACCCTGATGGAGAAGCTACCCACAGTTCACCGCACTGGTCACGCGCACACAGTCACTGCGACAGGTCCCTCCGAGTGCCGCCGGCGGTTCGGCTGTCCCCTCCAGCCCCGTCTCAGACGAAGGAGGAGAACCCTGTCACTGGAGTCCGGGAGCCGGGCGCGGGCTGTCCCGTTGGGGTGTACACCCCTCCTGAGCTCTGTGTCGTGATGACAGTCTGGAAATAGGGTTCTGTCTCGCCGGCGGCGCACTCCTCGTATCTGTAGGATGCTGGGTGCTTCACTCCTTTCTGCTGCCGCTTCCAGGAGTTGTAGTACGTGGGGTCGCTCATGTAATGGTTCACAAAGGAGTGCTTTGGCAACTCGTCTTCATAATCTGAGTCAGTGGCCTGGAGCAGCAGGGGAAAAAGAACAAAATTTAAAAAAAATCAGCCATTAGCATCTATGATTTAGTCTGCTCCACTCTAAAAGAAATTTGAGACAAGTTTAATATCTCCAGCTGACAAAAGCAGCAATTTTAGGGTAGGATGGTTTGTAGTCCAAGTGTAATACATGCTGGCCTGTAGGAAAGCACTGGGCTGGGGTTCAGCCAGGCTTTGCTGCTAGAGGGAGAGTCCCCCGATGAACACTGGCAATAAGAGATGCAGAGAAATCCCGTCTAATTCACTGCAGAACGCTGCGGCGGGAGCTAGGAGTTGCCGTTTGTCACGGGATGCAGGGAAGGGTAGAGACATCACAGGGAAACTGACAGCCTTCAGTCACGTAACCAACCAGACCACAATTACAACTGCGATTGAGAACATCTCTTCTTCCGACGCGAGGACGGAAAGAACGCCTCCGCTGCCAGCGCACGGAAGTTAGCCAGACGTGCTGCTGCTTGTGGTGGTCAGACCAGGCCACCTGCACAGTACAACCAGTTTGGCTTGCAAGCCCCATTAAGTATTGAAAATTACTTATAGCACTGAAGTAAGAAAAATCAGGTTTTTTTCAGGCAACTCTGCCTGTATTTTCCAGCTGATCATTGGTGGGGTACAACAAGGTGCACCACCAGCGGCGACAGAAAAAAGAGAATGTAAAATCTGGAAAAGACGAACCACCAGGCAGAAGGAGCTGCTTTCCTGTGCTCAGGCACAGCCCGGTGTTCAGAGTGGATCTTACCCCCTGAAACATTTATGCACGGTGGCTGGGTAGCTTCAAAGCTCCTATCAATATCGAGCAAGAGCTCTGTTGAGACGTAACGGGATCAGCTTTGTGCATCTGCCCCTCCTCTGAAGCACCGCTGCTGCGATACAGCTGGAGGAATCGCAGAGGGCTCGTACATCTCAACCGAGCGCAGAGACCACGGCAAAGCCTTGGCCGCAGTATCCAAGCACACATTTTCCTTCTGTTCCCACTAATGTTCCCACCAATAAGAGCCCCATCCCATACAGCACACAAACATATAGCCAGTCATTTCCATATCTCATGCCTTCTCTAAAACCTCTAGTTTAAGCACGCAAAAGCTTTCATTCCTCCCCCCCCAATAGTCTGCATAGCCGATGCTAAAGGCAATTAAATATCAAAGTAGTAGCTGCCTAAGACATACAAGGGAGAGATGGGTAAGTGCAGCTCGTAACTGTTAGTTGCTGCAATTAGTTTCAAAAGGTTTGTACCGCTCTGATCTGTGACACCACACAGCAAACACACATCCTTCTCGATCCTGCCTGCCACACAACCAGCCTCTCCTCCTCTAAAGCTCCTTTTTAATGGTCTCTGAAGAACAAGCCTCAAACGCCTTGTGAACCAGCGTTTGAAAAGGGCACTGCATCCATCATCCCACTTCTTTGCTGGGATTGCTGCTTCGATACCATTTCATGCCCATTTTCCAGCATGGAGGGTGATGGACAGAGCTGAGAAATTTTTCTCAGAGTTTTCCAAAAGTCTGAGCAAAGCAGCTTTTTACAGCTTTGCAAAATTTCCCTTCCACTCTTACCCATGATTTGACTCTTTCAGAGTTATGTGCTGTTTGATTATTTTAAGAATGCAAAGCTTCAGGTGCCTTGACACGTAAGTAATATTACAACAAAACCCCACCAGCATTTAATAATAATTCCAGAAGGAACTCGGCAAGTTTATCTCCTAGAAAAACGCTCCTCTGCACCAGCTGCCAGCCTCGGGAAGCCAAGATCCGACTCCCTCCAAAGACCTTCTCAAACAGGTGGTTTTTGCAGAATATCCCCAGATTTGGACAACTTCACAGCCAGTGGGTGCAGAGAATGGCTCCAGAGCCTTGGCATCGCTGCAGGGAATGTCCTGCTCGCACTGCCCTGCCTATTTTTGCACGGGGCTCCAATGAGAGTGCCTCTGGTGACCGCAGATGTGGCAACATGGCAGAGCATGGCAGCAACAGCTCGGGCAGGCTGGTCCTCAGCTGCAGACGCAACCAACTAACTTTACCTGCAGACCAAAAGATCCCCCAAACCCCGGTTTTCTCTGTCCTTATCAAGAATCAAGGTGTTGCACTTTGGACCAGCCTACATCTCCAAACATTATGCTGCAGCTCTGTAGTCCAACGTTAAGGTAAACGTGCCTGGGAAGCTGAGGGATGGTGCAGGTGTCCAGAAGAAAAGTCTCTACATCCTAAGCAGAGGCAAGTGGTCATGATTCACTCACCAGAAGCAGCACCTGAAGGTGTGGACTCCTCTAGCTATCGTGGATGTGCTCCCTCCATCAAAGGCACAACACTACCACTGCCCTTGCCATGTCTTCTGGCTCCTTCCCCAATCCACCATCACTCTTACTGACTTGGACACACTCAGCCACCCCTCAAAGAAACAAGCCCCTGCTGAAAAGATGGATCACATCAAAGGACAAAAAACCCCACAAACTTCTAGTGGGTCCTTACTGGTCTTTCTGACGTCCCCACAGACATATAGAAACGTAATGACAACTAAAAGGCTGGATGCTCTAAGAAGAAATGCTGAGAAGAAGCTGCATTCAAAAGATGGAGCACTGGAACAGGTTGACCAGGGAGGTTGTGGAGTCTCCTTCTCTGGAGATATTCCAGACCTGCCTGGACGCAGTCCTGTGCAGCCTGCTCTGGGTGACCCACAGAGGTCCCTGCCAACCCCCCCCATTCTGTGATTCTGGGATTCTTGGGAAGGCGCCGGGCTGTGCTTCCCCGGACGGGGCTGCCCCGCTGTGCCATGGGGTGCCCGCTCACTTGTGGTGCTGATGGAGGTGCCATCGCAACCCCACCTTTAAACACCGCCTGGAGAACCAGGGCAGCAGGGCCAGCACCCAGCCCCCGGACAGCCCGGCGTCCCTTCCCTGTCAGCTGTGAGACGCATCTCGGTAGAGAAACGCCCCGGGGATGCCGCACCCCAGGCACCCTTTGCTCCATGGCCATGGCAGTGGGTGTCACTGGGCCTTGGGTTGCCTCCACCACCAGCGCTGGTCTTTCGATCGCAATTTTGGGCATTGGCCATGACCCTTGGGCTCTTTTAACCTGTGTTTGGAAGGTTTGATGTCTTCCCCATTGCAGGATGCACCCACATGCTGTCTGCCCCTGCCCTGAGCTATGCCTGCTCTGAAGTGCAACCCTGCAGCTCAACGTGCTCCTACGGGGGAGCAGGTTTGGGTTTCCTGCCTGAAAACATTCATGCGAAGGCAGCCTCAGCCCACTGGAAGGCTTTTGCTACTTCATGGCTTGCAAAGTCAATGGCAAACTTGTTTTCCATCTCAGTTTTGAGCCGCAGCACTGACTGCAGCCTCCAGCAGCTGCCCTGTGCTCCGTGCCGCTGAGAGGGAGCCAGGGCCCTGAGGACGGCGGGGCACCTGGGGACATCCCCCCGCACGGCACATCCGCAGGGCTTGTGTCCCCTCCGCAGTGCCGAGCTGCTGATTGCCATCTGACCCAGCCTCAGCCCTCTCCCCTACAGCCAGTCCTGGCCTGGACCATGCTCAAGATCTTGAATCGAGCCCAGGAGAGTCCCCAGGAGACCTCGGATGTACCCCGTGGACACTACATGCCGCTCCTTTCTACACCACCAACCTCTACCAAGTTCTACACCTGTCCTGTCCGACCCAACCCGACCCAACGGGCAGACGTCACGTTACCTCTGCAGGCTGCACCCATCTTCTGAGGTGGAGAAGAGCAGCAGTGGGGGGAAGAGAGAGAAGCGCTCAGGGATCCAGGACCAGACGACACGCATCTCCTGAGCCGTTACAATGCTGGAGCTGAAGTTCTGCATGTCCACGGCCAGGTGGAAGGACTGCCTGCATGAGGGAGGACGCCCATTGCTGCCAAGCCGGGGTGCCCCACTGCTTTTAGGGGTGCAGCCCCCGTGCATCGGGTTTTGTCACGCTTTTCGCATCGTGAGCTTTCTGTTAACATTGCTAGCTGCAGCCGTGCAGTGCCTCCTAACAGGGTGCCCCGCGAGGGGCTGTGAGGCACCCAGCACAGCCAAAGCTACGGGAGATACCTGAAGATCCCCTCGTGTTTTATCTCGGCTGTAACTCATATTTTGTCTGCTTAGCCCTAAGAGCTGGCAAACAGAGGTCTCCTTACCTGCTCTGCACCATGGTTATGCCCCTCTCCATTAACGCCTTCCTGTTGGCCATCTGGAGAAGCCAGATTTCCTTGCGGGAGAACAGCCGGATGCCAAAGGCTCTCTCCAGGAGTTTGTCAACAGTCATGTGCTCTGCAATGTTCTGCACGAAAGCCTGCAGGTCTGCCTTGGTGTCAGTCCTCTCCAGCTCGGTGGAGGTCACCGAGAGCCTGTACTGCTTCAGCAAGGCCAGAGCAATGCGGTAGAGGACCTTCTGCCCCTCCAGCAGGTAGACATCAAAAACACGGATGGCGTAATTGAAGGGGAGGTCGTGAAAGAGCCACGATAACCATTCAGAGTAGACCTCAAAGACGTTCTCAGAGGTGCTGGCTATGAGTTTGTGAGCTGCTGGGCAGTGCTTGTTGGCCAGATCCCCAAAAGTCATAGAGGAGGCCCGGTGGGCCAGGAAGGACTGGTCAATGTAGCTGGTGTGGGGAGTGTTGCTGGCAATGAGGCGAGAGATGTTCTCGAAGCACTGAGCTTCATCTTCGCTGTAGTGCAGCAGCAGAGCCACCAGCGAGGGGAGGATTGGACTGTAGGTTATGTCGGGGAAAAGGTTGGCGACACAGATGAGGATCTTCTTCAAGGCGGTGACCCCTTCCAGGTTGAGGCAGTATGTGGGCATGGAACATCCCTCCAGAAACTCAGGCAAAGGGTGGGAGCTCACACTCAGCTTCCCGAAGAGCCGGCTCGCCACGTCCCTGTAGACGAGAGCATCTGGGGTGATGAGCCGGCAGGCGACCTGCTGGATGAGCCGGTGGTAGACCTGAGCTCTCAGAGTGTGGCTCGCCGCCCAGTAGCCTTCTCTTGCCAGCTTCTTCAGCTCCTTCAGGGGCTTGCCAAGGATGTCTTGGGGAATGTGCACCTCTTGCTCCGGTTCTGGCATCTTGTCCCAGTCCACGAACTGGCCACAGCTCAGACAAGAGGAGGCATCGATGTCCCAGGTGTCGGCCTCCGACGTGATCACGACGGTGACTGGAGATGAGCCAAACGTCTCTGTAGGACAAAGACCTTTTATTCAACACGCTTCACCGCCCCGGTTGACAGCGTCTCACCCTG
>Ga0181612_173084_pt1 | contig 39237 bp, 15 predicted proteins | sample HoacroProtozoa21_FD_119630 | JGI IMG/M metagenome (GOLD analysis project Ga0181612, IMG submission 119630) | Hoatzin crop microbial communities from Cojedes, Venezuel. Combined Assembly of Gp0051906, Gp0051904, Gp0051908
CCGCCCAGCCCAGTCCACCCCCCCCCCCTGCCAGTGTGCTACTTCGCTCACAGGCAGCTAACCACAAAGATGCTCTCCCCTTGCCTGCACCCGGCCATCCTGCGCAGCAAGAACTTCCCTCCTGATGCCGAACTGGACCAGTACAGAGGTCATTCAAACCCCGCATTATACGAGTTTTACAGGAAAATAGAGCAGGATTTCTATACCTGTGGTCTCTCTTGAGTTTCTGATTTCATTTATAGCTCCTATAGCCTGCAGAGAATCTCACCTTTAGGATTCAGCTTGCCAATTTTTTTTTCCTGAAAGCGTTTAAGTTGCTAATATTTCCATTTTGTTAAGAAAATTATTCATACTGATGATGCCACCTTTTTTGTTGCCATATATTAGGTCTTTATTAAATGATTAATGCAACTTTAAAGAAGTTGGAATTCAGGTAGTTGATTATGTTAGTATGATAATTTTGCAATAATTATACTTTGTTGAATAATGTCCTTCCAAATGTTATTTGTTCTTGTAATGGTTGTTTTATTGTGTGCTGTTTTGTGAACATTAAAAGTATCTTAACTTCTTTTCTGACAACAAATTGTACATTTCTCTGGCAGTCCCTTAATATCTCACAATTGACTGACAGGAAAAAAATTGTACCCATGGACAATATAATTTAAAAAGAGTATACATATAAAGAACCTCTTTTTGCAATGGGAGATGACTTACCATTATAATGGGCAACTCAGTGTCAGAGCAGACCGTGGAACTACTGAAAATCCAAAGGAACATTTCTGAAACGGTCTTCTTCAACCTCAGATGACCCCATTCAGCAATATTATAAGCTGAAATTAAATATTTTAAGTACAGTACCCATAATAAGGATTACTCTCTAGTTTACTTTGCATACCCTTCAAATATGTCAATATTGGTGATGGCAGCAGTCTTTTCTGCAGTGGAAACACATTAGTGCCAGATATTTTTAATTTGAAACAGAAGAGTCCTACACAATAAACTAAGAAGAGATAGTGGGATTTGTATGGTTGTTCCGTATTTTTTAAAAAGTTTGTATGAATTAAGAAGCATTTTTACAAAAGAACACTCAAGAAAAAAGGCACTCAAGTTAAAAATGTGGTCTGATGAGACAGTCTTGAACATCCACTTCAGCTGAATCAAGTGAAGCACAAGCCCTTTCTCTGCCTTGTCATACGTACGTGTAGACTTGCCCTGTTGGTAGTTAGGGGTCATGTAACAGAATGAAAGCAATTGAAATGAGTTTCCTCCAAACCAGAATCTGATACGTTCCTGGGATGGTTCTTTCTGATATGTCAGGTTGAATCGATACCAAAATAAACCTCCTGCGTTTCATCATTGCTACACTGGTGTCTTTGTATATAATCTGTGGATAACTTGTATTGAACTGGAAACTCCATTCCAAATGAGCTTGGTTATTGCTGTTCTCAAGGCTTTTGTCACACAGGGCTATGGAGGAATAATCATACAGTAGATTGTACTAATATCTAGTGAATAAGCAGAAAGAGCATTAGCAACCCCGTCTCCCCTTCCAAGCTCTTAGTTTTCTATTCTTAAAAGTATTCTGTGTAAAAATCACTCAGCCATCTTTCACAGTTCTACTGTTATGTTTTCTTAAAACAAAAGCTAAGAAGAATTATCTTTCTAAAGCCGTAATAAATAAAAAGAGCTGAAACCAAATATCTCCCTAGTCCCACCGTGTCTTCCCTCCAGTAAAGCTTCAGGCCAGCAAATTTCCATGCCCATCTGAACAACACCAAACCCCACACAGCTCCTCTGGTTACCTACAAAAATCTCCTTTCCTGGGAAGTGTTCTGTGCTCAAGTGCCTCTGGACAGTACTCCTCCTACACGCTCTGCCCTACCCTTGTTACTACCTCCCCATCTCACCCACTGCCCTATAACACTCTCCCTCTGTCTTAAAAAAAATTCTGAGCAATGTGTGGCAGTGACAAAAAGAAACATTCTTTCCATGCCCAGGCACAGCATTTCCAACAGTGCATAGTGTGTCAGAAACAGCAACAAAGGAATGCTTATTTTGCTAGTCTTAAAGATGATTGATAAAAGCCATCAATCAAAGTTACCAATGAAGTCTTTTAGACAGTAGTTTGTACTGTTCGTTTTTACAAAGTTACAAAATTACTAAATTTTGTATGGAACCATCTCTTAGATACTTTATCCCAGCAATTATGGTTATATTTATAGCTGAATGACTGTTATTATTTCACATAGCAGTACTTTAATTATATTTGTGGTACGTAGCTTATCTCCGTGACCACTCTGTTCTTGAAACTCTTTGTCTGCTTTCTGTCCTAACAGAGTTAACACTAGTTGTGTCTAAACAGGCCATCACAGTTGTATAGAATTTCTCCTGCAAGCACCAACTTTTCGTGTATATTTTTTGTTGCTATCTTCTAAAACCTTCAGGAAAGCAGGAAAGGGAACTCTTTGTTTCCATCACAGAGTTAAATGTTTAATGTCCATTTCTGTGTTCTTGGCCTCTACTATCTTCCTCTGCAAGACAAAATGGTATTCCCTCACGTCAATTACTGTTTTCTTGGCAAATCTACATGCTGCTAATACTGCTTTGTTAAGTCATGGGTTCTTATTCACTGCATTTGTAGACCCCCAGGGCCAGATTCTGGCTCCTGCTCTGGCAGTATGAATGGCTTGTAAAACTGACCTAAACAAGTACCTGAGGATTGCCTCAGCCATAGGCCACACACTTTTATGCTTACCCTCCCTGCTGGATGGCATAGCCTAGCATCATGCTACAGCATAAATGACACTGGTAGGAATATTGTTGTCTTCTTCTGGGTACCCGTTGCGAGGGGATTGTTGTAGGCAACCAAGACTTAAAGCAGCCCTGATGTTTTTTATTGTAGGAGTTAACTAAGCCAGAGATAGCAGAGTTAAAGATGGCACTAAGGCCACTTCAGGGGTTACACCCCATCAGATACACTGTAAGGAGCATCTCTTAAATTTAAATAATATAGAAACTTTAACCCCTGACTTCAGGAGGATGATGAGCTTCAAGTGTGGAATGCAGACCCTGGATTAGGTACCTGGTCTCCATATGAAATACACAGAGGTTCCCAAGAAATATGTCCTTAACAAAGTGTGCAGCTGCAGTTAGCTAGTGCACGGGACGAAGTTCTGCCAAGAAATTTGCTCATCACTAGGGATTACACCCATTTTCCTGAAAGCCTGTTTTCAAAGGTTATGTACTTCTGAATAGAATCACAGAACAGTTGAGGTTGGAAGTGACCTCAGGAGGGCCTCAAGTAGGGAAACCTAAAGCTGGTTGCCTAGATCTATGTCCACATGGCTTTTGTATATCTCCAGGGCTGGAGGTTCCCCAACATTTCTTAGGAACCTGTTCTATTGCTCGATCATTCTCACAGTAAAAGAGCATTTTCTTACATTTAAATGGAGCCTCCGCTGTTTCAGTTTGTGCCTATTGCCTCTTGAATAGTTGGGATAGATGGCATGGCTCTTTCATACAGGGGCTTACAGCTTAAAACACAAGGAGACCTTCAATTTCTTATCTTTTCAGTTGGAAGGAATCAATTTTTAAACTCTTAAATTTGAGATTCAGTGGTGTGTTTTGTCCTATGTTGAAGGACTGCTGTTCTGCAGGAAATAATTAAAGATTCATTAGTTGAATAAGAACTGAGGAAGACCAAGACTTTAAACCTATTCTTAGAAAACCCACTTAGACTGAAAAGGTGTGTCTCAGTATCTACTTTATGGACCACAGAATCTAATCATGCAAACAGGTATGGGAAGTACATTTAAAAATTCATCCCCATGTTCAAGAAGGAGTTGAACCGGAGTCTTCTATTGCTTCAGTACGTGCTCTTGGAGCGCCTGCTGGGGTTCATTGCTATTTCTTGCATGGCACAGGCTTTTCTTGGTGTCAACAAAAAGCCAGAGGATTTTACTAGAGTAGTACCAGGCTGAAGTTAGTATGCACCGCTTCTTACCAAGGCTTCTCAGCTTGTCTGCAGTGTCAGACTGACGGGGTTGCTTTTAGTCCACTCAGAATCCAGGCAGAGCAAAGTCCTCACTGCCAAGCAAAGGGAAGAGTGATTTATACCTTGTCACAGTCACCATGTATTGCTCTAGGGAAAAATTGCCAACGTCTAGTTTTACCTCCTTGTGTCATAGAAGCACCAGTGGAACTCTGCTGTAGACGGTGAGTCCCATGCCCTGGGTTAACCACCTGTGTTATGGTATTGTCATGAATGCTTATCTTGGAAAGGGTCAGGCAGAGGTATAATAGATGTCCGAGCATGATGTAGCCCAACGCGCTAACCCAGCGCACTACAGAAAGGAATCAACTGTACCACCAAAGACAAGAAGGCCACAGTGGTTGTGCGCCTCTTTTCTTTTGAAAACAAGCATCCAACTACCTATTTGAAGTCATGAAAGAAGAGGATTCTTAGCTTACTGTGGAAAAAGACTAACTTTTTTCCTTAGTTTTTAGTAATGGTGCAACTTAGTGGGTCTGTCTGCCACGGATCATCTTTGTAGATTGAGTTTGGGCAGACTTCTTTTTGTTCGTTGTACAAATATGCACAGATTTTAGAATGTTTCTATTCAGTCTTTACTCTTTATCCTCAAATTTAACTAGAGGTAATCATATAATGGCACAGACATGAATCCTTTTCCTAATGTTCATGTCTGTCAGTCAGTTTAATGTTCTGTCTACACATAAAGGTGTCTGTATCCTAGTATAAATAAGGCTCTGTACAAAAATGCTTTGAATATATGTGTGTTGGCTTCATTTTCAACATATTGCTCTGTGTTAGTCTTTCTATCTTTAAAGCAGATTTTTCCCTTTCTGTCTACTGTTCTGAGCTCACTGTCTGGTATTTAAATATTGCCTAAATAAATTAATTCATGTTCCGTTGTGCTAATATACACTGTGCTCATACAAAGTTTGAAAGCAGGAGAAATGAAGTGTTTTATCAATTGCACAGAAGTTGCTGTTAATACTGCGTGGTTACCAATTTTCAGTGTTTGGTAAAATTTGATTATATTATGTGCTTTATCATCAATATAACATTTGGCATTGTATTTTAAAGAAGATAATTTCCCATGTGAATACTGAACTTCTTCAAATGTAATAACATATAAAAAATGGCCACAACACTGATGTGAATGTCCTACATGCTCAAGGAGAACTGTAATAGTTAACTTAAGCTCTAATAGCAGAAATTAGCTAGCTATAGGAAAACGGAGCTTATCAGAGCTTATCAGAGTAGAGGAACAGAAAAGAAAAGCCTATACTGTAACTGTCATGTTGTCAAAAACAGCAGTGTTGATTTTTTTTGTCTCTATATTGCCCCATGAAATCCTCCTAGAGATAATCATCTTAATTATATTGATCTCTTGGGAATACTGATAAAGTTAGATAATAATGACCTCTGATCTGAGCATGGGCAGCTGTAAGACTTGCATGGGCTTTTTCCAAGTTCTTGCAAATATTGAGAGAACAAAATGTGGGTATCATGATACTCTCTCTAGTAATACCCTCTTCTCTGAGTATTCTTTCATTCATAGTCTGTACATTTCTCAACATGCACATTTTTTTTTCATAAACACTATGAGAGAATTCGTCACAGAATTCTTCTCTGAGTCATATTTTGCATGAAAAGGAAATGTTAAAAAACCCTCAGAAGGGTAAGGAAGAGAGTTTTAGCTAAGAGTAGAAAGCTGGTTTGGTTCTGAACATTAGTGAAGTCTATAAGGCCTTTTTTTTATGGGGTGTTTGATCTATAAGCAATTTATATTCCACCTCCAGGAATGCCTGCCTAAATATGAATGTATAAATTTGTTATTTCTTTATTTTTTTTATTTTATTTTTTTAAATATGCACATTTACTGCATTTACTGCAAAATAAAGCATGGTGTCAAATTCCCCAGATTCTTTAAATGATGGCCAGAAGAACCCCTCTTACATATGTACTCTGTTTGCGTTGTAGTTTAAGTTTGCTGTAGTCTGATAGAACTTTGGCAATGCTCCACAAAACTTCACAGCTGCTTGGATTACCTTTAGCAGCAAATTATATGAGATAGCCTGCCAGAATTTGTTTATAAACTAATGTCAGTGAAACAACATAGGTAGACAATTGCACAGGTGCACAGACACACACATTCACAGGGTTGTAAATCCACAGATTTCACAGGCACCAATGTAACTCTATTAATTGCCATGTTGTTCCTCCTTATTTACACTCCTGTGTGTCAAAGTTTAGTGATGTAAGTTTCAGATGAGTAAAGGCTAAACTATTGACATTTAACTAGATTTAGTATATCAAACTGGACTAATGATTATTAAAATATAGAAACATTCCATCCTTTTTCTTTTTGTCCCCTCCTTTCTGAAAATACAATGCTTGGTTGGTCTTGCAGCCATACATATATTTGTGATATTTTGTGCAAGGCTGCTTGAAGTTTGGCTGACATACTCATGCACAGATTATAATTCCTTATTTTTATGTATGTGTTAATTGTAATTAATTTGATGTCAAATGTATAGCTGAATAGAAGAGACTAACTGTCTTGAGTAGTGGAAATAAAGTGTAAATTTGATGATGCAATGGTGTTCCTCCTGAGTCTGAATGTTGTAAGGGAAACTTGATATGATATACACCGTTATGAGACACAGGTTCTTGAGTACATAATCTGGTTTTCTGAACAGAGCTACCTTCCCAGTACTTTACATTTTCCCTTTACCTTACCCACACTGGAAGGAGGGAAATTTCATTTTTCTTTTATCTTCAGTGACTCTAGAGGAAAAAAATTGCTTGATCATCACTGATCCTAGTGCAGTACTTCATGAAATCTATATACAGTTCCAGAAAGTGTGTTAAAAATTGACTTTAGGGAATCTATTAGACTTGCAAGAGTGGCAGGTTCCCAAGTTTAATTTATGGTTTGCAGAAATATGGGATATTCATTGTCATCCTTTTTCTACCGTTAGGAATTACACGTGTGTGTATGTGTCTGAATTTATCATTTAGTCCATACAGAAGGTAGGGTCACTACAGACTAATCATATAAAATATGTACCTTAAGTGACTTTTATTTTGAAGCATCTCAAGCTGGAGCAATGCAAGATTACATCAGTTTAGATGAAGAATGGATCAATGGTCTCTGCTTCCTTTTAAATGTGAATTCTAGACAGCAGAATTGACAACAACAGCATTCTCATCCTGCCTTTTTCCTCCTCTTTAGATCATACTCTGTGTGTGTAAGTATGTGCACGTGTGTATTTATATATGCCACCGTTCTCAAATATATTATTTCTGGCAGTACTATGAAAGGGTGATTGGACAGAAAATGTGCTCAAGAGACTGTAATAGATTTCAGTCCATTCTGCCTGCTGCTCTGTTTTGCACCGAGTCAAGTATTTTTTTAAGCTGATAATTGAAAACCTATCTTGTTCTTACAGAACGGCTTTGCTGTTGTAAGGCCCCCAGGCCATCATGCTGAAGAATCAACAGCCATGTAAGTACCAGGGAATATTGCCCATCTTGGAGCACTAAGGTTACTGGCAATCACCTGCATTGTGCATGTCTCTGAAGAACTGTAATTGTTAGCAGATGACTGAAAAGGCTTTCTAGGTACTCCCATAAGCAGATTTATGGCCTCAAAGATCATATAGCATTTTTAAAATGCTCTGAACATTATTTATAGTTGTTTTGCTGACTGATTTGCCTTCTTATTTCTGTTCTTCTCTTTTCCACAGGGGGTTCTGCTTTTTTAATTCGATTGCAATTACTGCCAAATACTTGAGAGACAAGCTAAATATAGGCAAGATATTGATTGTAGATCTGGTATGTATTCTTGGCAAGCATCACACTTTCAGTGCATCTAGATAAAAGATAATGAATTTGTATGTCTATGTCAGACTTTCCTGCTTTTAATACCTACAAGTAATAAAGGTGTGCATTTCCTCTGATTTTGGGAACTCATTAAAGCCAGGATGGCAGTACTGAAGCCATAAACATCTATGTTTCACTTTAATGGTGTTAACTGCAATTTAATGAGAAGAAGGCACAGATCAGGGCAACTTTTATGGTCCTTAAATGAATTGATACTTCCACCGTTAAAATAACCCTATAGAACCCGTTTACTTTTCCCTACAGAATACAATCTTTAAGTAGTCAGATGTACTTTAAAGAATGTTGTTGCTTTGGTAATAAAATTGGCCACTTCCCCCAGCTAGCAATGATTCGACTTGTTATGTAACTTCGATATTATTAAAGAAATCAACAGGTCATTCCCTCTAAGAAGTTTTCTAGTCATGTATGACAGCTTTTGATGGTTCCCTGAAGGAAAGCTACGTGATTAAAAATCCACTTCATTGGATTAGTCTTGTATTTTAATAGAAGGCATTCTTACATAATACTTAATAAGTTTAACAAATGGATTATTTAAATGCAGATGACATTTGGTATGTTGATTATATTATTTTTATGAATAATGAATTGGAGCTCTGCCTTGCACTTAAAGGATCAGCCCAATGCACAGCCCAAGGAAAGTTGAATGCTGATTTATGAGCACCATTTTTGTTTTCCTACAGTTCATGAGGAGGTGTAATAGGGTGTCTGACAAAGCATAGACAGGAAATGAACCCTGGCATCAAAACCTAACCTGTTACATCTGCACTTAATTATTTTTTGCAGGTGATAAAAGATTTAAAGACAAAATATGTTAAAGGGTTTTTGAAGTGCAGGGCTTAATAGTCTAAATCTTGTTCATATCTGCACTCATAATTAAATCTTATTGTGAAGTCATGGCCTTACCATCTAGCACTTTTGTTCAGTTAAACATGCGTACTGGCTGTTGAAGAGAAGCAGAGAAAGGGGGAGTGTGGGAGAAGGAATGGCAAGTAAATAATGAGTGGTAGAAGGAGTATATGAGTAGGTTAGATATTTCTCAGAGTGTCCTACTATCACTTAGGAACATAATTATAAATTGCAAGAAACCGGTATTTTTGAAAAATTCACTTCCACTGTATGTTGTATCTCTTTGCTGATTTGAATCTTACAGTCCATTGAATTTTGCCACTGTAAATGCTGGCCAAAAGTGAACTCTATGCTTATTATTGTTTGTCAATAATAAAAACCTATTCAAAGTTTGCATTTTGTGAATAAGTCTTTTTGACTGTGTCATATTCACCTTGTTGGGAAAAGATATCACTTCCTTTTGACCTACTCAGCCAATAAGCACTTCAGAATTCAGCTTCAATGTTGCAAGGCAAGGTTAAATGTGCAAATCCTTACCTGTGCAAATGATTACCTGTGAAGCTGCCTATCCTTACCCAGGAAAGCAGACAGGGAATGCTCAGCCTTTCTCTGAGTCTATCCCATTGGCCAGAATAACTCAGCTGGTGAAAAGCGAGAAATATATGGCTGACACAGATTACTTCATTCCTGGAGCAGTTGCAATCCTGTCCCTAGTCTGGTCTGTGGTCAGTGCAATGATGTACAAAAATTCACGTGGAAAATTTCTTGTGTATGCAAACTATGGGAAATCACAATCCATGTTAACAGTGATGTCTTTATATCCACCAACAGAGAGTTTTTGGCATCTGAAGGAAAGAATTGAATTGCAAATGTTAGACTTGAAATTAACATTTAAGGCTGTTTTTTTGATAGTGACTAGCACAGCAAGACCCCATGCTGGTTGGCAGCTATACATGTTACGACAATGTAAATGTTAAAAAGTAATATTCAATCCCACACACTAAACTGTACTCAAATTGTTACACATTGAGTGTAGTCTTCATAGCTGCTACATGTGTTCATATATAAATGCTTAACTTTTTAATTTTTAATCTTTCATTCATTTTTTTCTACACTAAAATATAAGACTTGTCTATCAGCTTTTCTTTCTTCATTCCACCATTTGAATAAATCTCAGTTTTGAACTACCTTATATACCCTGAATACATTTGAGCTGGTAAGGGCAGAATGTGAACACATTTCCCATATGGTAACATCCACAATCTTAAACAACGCATTCCTTTGTCTAACCAGAGAAGTTACTGCTCTTCAAAACAGAATAAACCTTGGTGTAGTTAAAGTTTAGACAAGAAAGCTAGCTTTCACATTTGAATTAAAAAAGAAGAGCTCTGTATGTCCATTTATTATTTTATTCTTCTCATTTGAAAACTGTTACAGCAAGAATATATCTAAAGCCCCAGATATGCATCAAAAAGAAAGACTAATTAAAATCACAAAATGAAGTCCTATTATGGTTTTAGTCATAGTCTCTGCGGATATATCCATATGGCGAACATAACTTCTCATGTTGTTGTTGCTGCAACCCTCGTTCCAAGAGCATCCATACTTGCATAGAAGTTAGCATGATCTCGGTCTGTTTTGGAGTAAACCAATTAATTACGTAACAGTTGAAAACTTGATGGGGTTCTGGGATTAGTCTGTGTGCCAGATTTTGCTTCATTTGCCACTCAGAGCCTTCAAACCTCAAATACCCTCACACCAGTATGTGCTCACTTGCACCTCCAACATATGTTACATTAACCCTGGCATTAAGTCACAGTTGGGCTGTAACTTCATCCTCAGGTTTCAGGTACTTTCAACTGAGAAAAGAAAAGTAACCATTATAATACTACCCCACAGAGGTCCCAGAGGAGGTCCAAGTCAAGCACAATGCAGTACAAGTAGGACTCCATCAAGCAGAGAGTCCTGAACAATGTGGGTGAAAGTCATGGACTACACCAGCTGGCAAAGAGTGCAAGCAAAGGACAGTGCTTTCTGTGCCATTGGCAATGTATGCCTAACCTGAACCTTCCTGGAGTCTAGGCATCCTGAGGAAAATGTGACTGTTGTTTCTCTGCTACTAAATTTGGTTCAGACCTCATAGTGTTTGTAAAATAAATACAGTCTGTCTGGGTCTTAGTGTTGCCATTCAGCGTACTTTGTCCTCCTTCTGAATTCTTTCTTTAAATCAGAAATTTCAAACAGATGGGTTAAAGGAGGAGGATCAATGATATCTATAACTTTTCAGCTTCTGACAAATGCCAGTGGAGAAACTTACAAACAAGGCACAGTTTTCTTTTACTGAAAGGCAAGCGGAATTTCCATTTTCACCTGTAAAATTTGTTGTGTGTCTAACCACACAGTACAATAGTGGAACTGTGAAAACAAAACTAAACAAGAGGAAAAGTCCACATCACCAGCCTTTGTTATATAGATATACTGTCAGTGTGTCTTTTTCAGTATTTTATTTACTGACAGAATTTCTTTCCACTGGCTTTATATAATTGAAATAGGGAGACTGGCCAAGGTCGTTCCTTGACTGTGGAAGGCACCATCCTATCTGCCAGACGATTTAATAGCTAATGAGATCATATTCCTATGTCTTCAACTGTTGCCGTCATGATTTTGCAAAAATGAAGTATGAAGCCCTTTCTGCATCTGGCATCTCTTTTGATGTGGATCTAACTGCTGAGGGACTGCTAACTGAACTGAATGTTTTAAGAAAGCCAATTTACTCAGCTGGTCGCAGAGCCTTTGACCTCAATAGTAGAACTTGGCAAATCAATGAATACACTTATGTTTAGTGTTCTGTCAAGAATTGTGAAAAAGCTCTGTAAACCATAAATCCTTCTGCAAAATACTAGTTTGTAGTTTAAACATTAGTCTTTCTTCAGAGGCCAATGAGGCTAGTTAATTAAGCCTGAGGGGTTATGAACTGTTGGCAGTTAATAAGTCATAAAATTCCTCCATAAAACAGGATGCTAGATTCCATCACTGAGGCAAGGAGTACAAAGAGCCGGTGTATAAATATCTAATTGTACAAAAGGACTGGGATTTCTCAATGACTGCTCATCTGGAGTCTCCAGGGCACGCTCGCTATGGTTTCCTGATTTTTAGAAGCCAGTTTAAAAAATGAGTGCATTAAAGAGTAATTTGCCTGAAAGTTCAGGAAGTATGGGGTGGTGAAGGGAGGGGGAAAGGCAAAGACAAAAGGAGGGCAAGGGAGAAGGAGAGAAACAGAGAGAGAGAGAGAGAGGGTAAAAGAAAGCAGAACTGAGCTCTTTACACTGAGTTGGACATTATTACATTTGTCATCTGTTTTCTTTCTCCTTTAGGATGTTCACCATGGCAACGGTACACAGCAGGCCTTTTATGCTGACCCCAGCATCCTGTATGTTTCCCTCCATCGCTATGATGAAGGCAACTTCTTCCCCGGCAGTGGAGCCCCAAATGAGGTTAGGTTTATTTCTTCAGAGCCCCATTTTTATTTGTATCTTTCAGGTAATTGCGTTGCATGATTACCCCTAATTTTCTTGTCCTTCTCTGGTTCTTTAAATTACACCAGATTACCAAATTGTCCACTGGGAGCCGGAGACCAGTGGAGAACAAGTGCATAACCCAGAGCAGTCCTTGTCAAACAAGACTGGGCTGATCTGACATGTTGTTTGATGTTTGTTTCTAAAGCACACTTGAGAATTTTTTCTTTTTTTTTTTTCATTTCCCTCTCTCTGTTCCTGCTCCTTTTTCCTCCTCTTCACTCCTTTTGCCACTTTATTCCTGTTTTTCAGGTTGGAAGTGGCCCTGGTGAAGGGTATAACATAAATATTGCTTGGACAGGTGGCTTGGATCCTCCTATGGGTGATGTTGAGTATCTCACAGCATTCAGGTTGGTACCTTTTTCTTTCAAAGTTATGAAAACTGGTGGTAGAACATAAGCACATGAGTAAGAGCTAATGTAATCTTGAAAGACAGGAGAATGACCCATGGTGAACTAACTCAATCCTGGTATCCCAGTATACAAAAGCTTTGTAAATAATAAAAATGGATAATTTAATTGTTGTGATCATCCTCTCAGAATCGACCAAAAAAAAAGTCTATTGATTTAATCGGTATGTCATTTTATCATTACTATATCATGCCAAGGACTTTAAGCTTGCTCACTTCTCTACGTACAAAATTTAAATGTAAGCATTTATACCAGGCAGAAAAAAATTGCTGTGCGTGTTGATGTTGATGGCTATTACATGCAGGTAGAGCAGATAGAAATCAGTATGAACTACGGTCCGAATCCAGCGTTCCTCATTCACTTAGAAGTCCCATAATGATGCTCACAGATTTGACCGATTGGATATTCTATGAATTGCAGTAAAGTGTTGTTAGGTTGAAAGTAAATAATTGTGAAATATCTCCGTAGGAGTGCTAGAAAATGTTGCATGCTGTACTTCTCTTTGCTTTTAATAGCTCGTTCTAAATGAAATTTTATTCTTTCATAGGTGATGCATCATAATCTTTAGTCTTATTTTCATGCCACCAGAGGAGATAAAACCAGTCTAAAACACATTCTTTTAGACTTTCAGTAGTCCTGTCTTACATACATCATTTCCTTTCATTGTAAAGTAGTCCAGTGGAAGGGTTTAGTGGGCACTCACGTCTCAAGATTGGGCAAATGCTACATGTTTGAAAAGAGGTTTCATTTAGTGGAAACTGATATGTGAGAAAGGCAATGAGACAACTGAGTGTATCTCCAATCACTTTCAAGACTTCTAGTTTGAAGTATTGCATTTACCTTATATAACTTTTGACTATATTCTATTGAAATTATATTACAAAATGCTTAAAACTAATTTGTTTGTTTTTTTGTTTCTGAAGCACTCCTGTGCCCATGAAATAATATGCAGAAGATCTGACAGCCAGCACACCTGAATTAAAAATCTAAGCCTAGACACAGACATAGCCTTACACATTACAATATAACCCTGTTACTGTGGGAAAGGTTTTAATTTCGTTTACAACTTTTGCCTGTATTATAAAAGAGACTAAACAATTAGTCAGTGGCAACCTCTAATTTTTCTGCACCTCAATATTGCCTCAAGCTCTGTCCAAGATGTCTTACTCTTTGACGATATTTTAAGGAAATTAGGAGACTGGATGGTTCAAATCGGTGGTATTAGTGTCTGATTGTAATATATCTGGTATGATCACCCTGAAATTCTTGGTTTGGATCCAACCTGTCCCAATAGTGATATAGGTAAAGCGGCCATCTAATGCTGCAGAGAAGGGTGGTCCCAGCTTGTTGAACAGACTCACATAACTGAGACTGCAACCATAATTGGTACCTCTGCTATCCCAACAGCAAATATCTAGGCTTAACCATACCTTTTCAAATACATATGATGCAGTTCTAGTTTAAGGTACACTGGTAAGTAGTTTGGAATGGCTAATATTGCTACTTTACCTATTGCTCTGCTTCAGTTAGAGGGAATATCAATCTCTGTGCCCAAGCAAAGCAGCGCTATTCAGGAAAATAGAATTCATGTAAGCTACTACACACTGACTAAAAATTTGCAGACATACCACTAAAATAGGTGCTTAATTATAGATTTTTTTTAATGTAGATAAATTCAAAGTAAAGTTTAGGATTGCCCTTAAAAGAAATGCTGATGGTGCAAAATTTAATTCTGCTATTTTAAATGCATCCATTTAATCTCGTGATCAATGTAGTGATTAATGTGAAGGTTCAACGTTATCTTAAACGACTAATTGCCTTTTTTTTGGGGGGGGGAATATGATGCTGTTGACTAACTACAATAGGTATGCTGTTTTCCTTCTCTCCAAAAGAGTAGCAATGACAGGAAATGTTTCTCTACACCCTCAGCCGCTTTTTGTCTGGCCACAGTCTTTGTGCCTTCTGTCGTGCTCATTCCTATGGATTTGGTATGACTGGTATGACAGTTTTGAGTGGGGATCAATGAAACAAAGTGCATGGAGCTTTGAAGGGGGAATATAAAAATCTGTAAATTACATAGGATAGACCAGGTAGCTATGTTCTGTGGATCTGGTCTGAATGGTAGGTAAATTGACAACTCCTAGTAAAGAGGCAATTAATCTGTGAGCCAGAATCTATGCCTGCTGTTGTCCAAAATATCACATATGATGTAGCCTGTGCTCTCAGTTTGGCCAGGACAGAATTGTGAGATAGTAGTCAGGAAAGAGAGATCCACAGTTCAGTCCTTTAGCCATAGACAGAAAGGAAAGTACAGCGTTGGAGAAAATCATAGCAATGTTGTTAAAAAAACCCAACAAGTCAGCTGTTGTTCTGGAGTTTCGACCTGCAACAGGTCAGTTTTTAAGAAAATAAACAGTGAGTTTTTTAGATAGGAAAATGGGCTTGATGTTTTTTTTTTAATAAATTGATTTTAGAGACAATTACAGAGGATATCCTAACTAAGGGCTGGTGAAAATGTTGGACTTCCTCAATTATGAGAGAAAAATAAGGGACAAAATGGAGAGGTTTTCTCTTCATTCCACTCCCCAGTAGACAGAGAGGTTACAAAGTATTCAATCTCCAGCGAAGGTGGGAGAGGGTGTTGGTGAAGGTCCTCTCCGAAATAACCAAGGTGTGAACAATTTTGCAGACAGGTGGAGCCTGTTTGGAGAGAAGGCGAGGAGTCCTGCATTCTGACTGCCTTGGGAGCCTAATCCTTTGAGTTCTTAAGAACTGAGAAATTTGAGTCGAAATCATCTAAAGCTCCCTGGGGAGGACACATAACCTTCACTTTTTCACCAGCAGACCCCTAGTTGCTTCCTAGAATTGCACCAAGAACATATTTGAAGTATCAGCAACAACGACACTAGGTAGCTTGTTACTGCTTGATTGACTGTCAAATTTCACAGCAGAGATCCTTCTGAATGTTAATATCCACGGAACCAGAGACCAAGGCTTTTTTCAGCCTCAAGAGTTTTGCCCATAATCAATTATTAAATATGATGACGTATTTGACATCAGGTGTATTGTTCTTAGGCTAGAATCTATTTGTAGAACAGTACAAGCATTTACACACATACACACATATATACATGCAGGTAGCTGAATATTAGTCATTTTCCACTGCATAAATCACTAGATAAATCTATTTTAAGTAAATCTTTTTGGGAGTGAATGAGACTCCAATTCACTCTTCCTTCAAACTGTCCAAGAAAATATTTCTATTTCTTCATGAAAAAGCAACTTTCATATGTAAAAATGCAGAGAATTTGAAGATGAGTTAGAGACGTAACACAGAATAATCACTTCAAAGGCATGCTGAGTGAGTGGCTCCGGTGGGACTCCAGTGGGAAACAGGAAAAATCATGGCACTGGTTTGTGTCTGCCATTTTTGGTTTCAGTGCTACAGGAAGAGTCTTCATTGCATTTTTGAACTCTTTCTAGTGCAAAATCAAGTTTAAATGACTGCAGCTAGTTTGAAGATGGACTGATCTTTCATGTATAAAAGAATATGTTTTCCCTTCCATTTCTTTTCCATTTCTACTAAGAAAATAAGTTTGCTTGTGTTAACTACAAGGAGGTAATAGAAAATGTATGAGAGAGAAGTGCAGTAATCAAATCACCATACCCTTTAACTTTGCCAGAAAGGTTTTGTTTGATGGATGTTTTTCATAGTTAAACAACTGACCTAGCTAAAAATTCTTGAAAGAGAGCCCTTTTTCTAAAGGGCAGGCATCTTCTCTTTTCCCCTACGATAACAAAAAAGCACAGCTCTTTTCCATTATTCTCAAGGCTTGATGTATCTTTGCCTCTAGAGAGTTTTCATCATTTACTTCCACCTATTCAGGTTAAATTTGCTTTAATCTCTTTGAAAGCAACAGAAAATTGTGGCTGTTTTCTAAGAGGATGATTCTAAACTCAAGTTTACGAGGATGTAATCCACTCTCTTTGTTATAGAAAAAATAAGAGCAATGGTCAACTACTAATGTTCAAATAATTATTTTCACAAGCTCCACATTATGCCAGATGTGCTCAGTAAAGAAGGCAGCAGACAGAGGCTCAAGTCTGTGTTGTACATGCACAGATGTACATGTATGTACTTGGAGATTACAGAGGACAGGAGGGATGTGTTTCCACACAGCAGACTATAGAAGATGCAGGAGGTAGTGGAAACAAATGTGAGTGTTCAGAAGAGTGAGGGAGAAGCAAGAGACAGAAGGAAACTGGGGTGTGCCTTCCAACTGCTTTGAACTACTTTATTCAACAAAGGAGCTGTAAATTTAGCTTAACCAGCCAGTACACTCTGGCTGCTTTACTCTACTCCAGAGTAGCATAAAACAGCCACAGCATATCAATGAACCTGGCTATAAAAGCTTACATAAAATGAAACGTGTGTGTGTTTCTTGGAATGATTAGAAATAGCTCATGATAATATTATCTTTGAGTTCAATTTTTAGCAGTCACATGTATGCTTTCAATTTAAGAAGGGAAGCAAATTCAAAAGACATAGGCAACATTAAGGCAGAGTTAAGGATGAACTATATCCACAATTTAATTTAAAATACAGCACAAAATTTATAATTACCCCATAATAATAATTTTAAACAAAAGAGAATTCAGAATTAAAATCATACTGAAACCACATATGTTAAAGTATGAAAATAAAAGAAAATGAAGGTGTGTAGAAAATCTTCACCCTGTCTTACAGTTCCAAATGCTTGTTTTGGGAGAAAATATAAAAGTTTCAAACTCTCTGTATTCTAATCTCTGATCAAAAATATTAAGAAATATTCATTGCTGTCATGTGGCCTTACAGGGCATAGTTAAGGTGATTTGAGAGATTGCACTGATGTATAACAACCTTTTAATTTTGTGTGTCTTATTTTTTTATTTCCTGATCTGACGACATTTCATTTTGACATTTCAAATGAAAAACTATATATTTTTGTTGTTTTTCAAATATATTCTCCTTATTAACTCTGTTTCAGGATAGGTACTGACTGAGTCTTTTTTACTTTTTAAGTTACAACTTCATATATAAAGCCTAAAAAGAACACTCAGAGAAAATATTGCTATGTTTTCTTTATGCTTTTCATATAAGTATACATATATAGTTTATATTTGTATAAATTAGTCTAATTTTCCTGTAAATTTTAGTTTTATAACCTTTCGTTCATTAGGGAATTGGAGATAAGAACTTTAATAAGTTTTGTATATCCTGTTGGTATTGAGTTTCGTGGTCTTAAATATGCGTGCGCCTGACAAACAAAAATCCTTTGTTTTAGCTCAACTCACTAGTCGTCCACTTTCATTAAGTGTCCATTTGTTCATGTACAGTGTGTAGATGAAGTGCACCTTCTTGCCTATCCATATCTATTATTTTAAATGCATTTGCTTTATCTGTGTTTTGTCTTTTCCTATTTTTCTTCTCTCAAAATACAATATTTCTGGTCTTTTCAATCTCTTTTCATTTAGAAATGTATCCACTTGCCAAATCATTTTAATTGCTTTTTTCTGAAATTCTGTTCTCTAGAAATGAGCTAAATGCACCACATGAGGGCGAACCATCGATTTATATTATTTTGAATATTATTATGGCTTTCTTGGACATCACTGTTCTGCTATATTGAATAAGTCTCTGGCTGAGTAGAAACCTTGGTTTCTGATGAACATAGCAAAAGAACATAGGAGACAAAAATTGATGTTTTTCCTACCTGTACCTAACTACTTACAATGAGAACAAAGGTATATTGTGACAATGTCTAATGAATTCCACCAAGAATAACTGTTGAGAAAAAAATTTCTTTTAAACAAGAATTCTAAATACCCATAACTTCATGCTATTATTTTTTGTGGCTGTAATATCCAGAGGCTGCTTCTGAGGTTGTGTTATGCTAGACTGGGTCTAAAAAATATGGCAAAACTTGGTTTCCAATTCAAATGTGATGAGAGAGAAAGACAAAAGTGTGGGAGAGAAAATAAAAAAGCCAAGTTAGCTGCTCAGACTCATGAGTCAATAAAATAACTAGAAATAGACAGAACTAACATCTACAGAACTTTAATCTATTGTGTTACCAGTGAACTTCATTGACAATAACCTCAGACTAGCAAAAAGCCATGTTTATCTTTACTAACAGAAATAAATTATTTATTTCTCAATATTTTGCTCTGCAATAACTGGTAAAATTATTATGTCTTCTCTATTTGCTGATAGCAATGTGTTCATCATTTCACTGTGTAAAGAGGAGGGCAAAACCTCAGAGTCATATGTATGAGAGACAGATATTAATTTACCCAAAAGCAGACAGACATTATTAGTGCTAATTATCTGCAATCCTTCTGCATTGTCATGTGCATAGCACTGCTTTTTTGAAGAAAAATGCAGCTGAATAGAACACAGCCATGGAAGCTCTAGGATATTCTATACGAAGATTTCTGTATGGATACATACAGTTTACTTTCAGTCACCCCCTGCTTTCTGCAGAGCCATAAGTTACAGTTTCAATCGTTTTTCATTTCTGATTTTGTCCACTTCTTCCAAGTGTCTTTAAAAGATGAGCATTTCAACCAGAGATCTCTTTCTTTTCCCTTCTGCTATAGAAAATGTCTTAGGAGAATTCAAAGAAAGCTACACCAAACAGCTAAAAAAAGATAACTTTAGAGCACCTGAGCAGTTCTTTCTGAAGAATTTTGGAGAAAGTAGAAGTTTGCTTGGGATAATATTTTTCAAATCTGCTTAGAGTATAAGTTTCATATGTAAATACTCAATAGTCCTGAGGATTTGTGGCTTTTGAATATTTTTTTGAGTGTGATGGCGGGGTTTTTGTAATGATGGCAAATTTTCATGCTTTTTTCTTCTTTCCTGAAAAATGTTCTGAGCATTCAGATGCTTAGTGTCATGGGGATAGAGACAGAGTCCTAAGGAAATGGAGAAGTAGAGTTAAAAGCATTTGAAACAGTGGTATAAACAGCTTTTCGACCTTTTGTTATACTTCAAAGTTCACGTAAAACTAAAATTGGCAACACTGTTTTGTAACCTACAACTTCTTGTTCTTCCTGCTTGTTTATTTTTATTTGGATAATCTAAATTCTTCTCACCAAATTACACTCAATTTTCATCTTTACTATACTAGGATTTTAAAAACTGGGTGTGATGCTCCTTTCATTCACTGGAACTACAGAAATGAAACCTTTCATTACAAAAATTAATTAGTGTCAGATTACTTTTCTACAGATGCACAGTTTCTTTTATTGACATGGCAGAGTAGGGGGTGGAGGAGAAAGGATAATAAAATATGGCATGTGTCAGGTTTACGTGTTTCAGGTTAAGAACTATTTGATTAAAACCCTAAGCCGTGCACGGTCTGTACTTTCAAAGTACTGGAAAGTACCTGAGCTCCTTTCCAATATAACCATTTTCTGATTTTTGTCAAGCCAGAAAAGTGAAAGAAAAGGGGTATATGGATAAAGAATTTCCATATTGTCAAATACTTTGATGGAAAGGTGAGAAATATCACCAGAAACATCCTGGAAGAATTTAAACAGCAGCAAGAGTACAGAAGATACTTTAATCTTATAAATCAAAATATTTGGTAGAATTTAGACGCAGATAAATTTCAAGTCTGAATTAAAAGTCTTACAGCAACACTGAACGATTGTGTAGATGTCCAGCCCCAGTTTAAATTTTGTTGCTTTATAATAACTTTTGAGAACTACACTGTAGCCTGTAAAAAATATCCACATGTTCTCTGCTGGAACAGCTCCAGACTGTAACAGAACCACTAGATTGCACCCTGGTGCTTTATGTATTGTTTAATTGTTTTCCTTTGGTGGATATTTTTATTAAAAGCCCATTATCCAGAGTCAGACTGAAGTGTTGTTTCAAGAGCAGCAGAAGCAGAGGCCTTTCAGCTACATAGTTCTTATTCATGCTTTCTGTAGCCAGCTTAGCTAATGAGACCTCCACTATTCTTCTTTTAATACATAAAGAAGAAAAAGAAATGGGAGCCTGTATTTAGCTCCTTTCAAACATAAGCAGGATTGCAAAGAAGAATTGTGAGGTTCTATGTGTGCTCACGCACCTGCGTCTCAGTGTAAGTTTGTGTGGGTATCTCCAGGGCATGTTTGTGCTTATAGATGTTCTGATGCTTTTGCACCAATAACTCCTTGAAGATATTTTTTAATTCTAATGATTTAGCGTACCTGTGCTACGCTTTGCTTATAAAGTAACTGAATGAAAAGAACAAGTCTTTTTTAGTAGAAAATATATTCTAGCAAATAAAGCTCCAGTAATTCTGAAGAAAAATAGAAGAATCTGGCAAGGGTCAGATTTTGAAATCCTGAATTAGGCTGAATAGTACTGTACTCAGTGCTGCTAGATCTTATGAGGTTTCTTGTTACTGGATGTTGTTGGAACCCCAGCTCTGAGTATTTTGTTATTTTTTAAGGTCAGCTTTTATTCTTGCAGAGAGATGTTTGAAACTATGAAAACATAAATGTCTCAAAAATAGATATCTAATGAGAAAGTTCAGGGAGGTCTATGACTCATGATTATGTGGTATTAGCAGCACTGCCTGGGCCACCAGTAATCCCATTAAATCAATGCAGCTTCTTGGAAAATAAGTTGTTATCCAGTGTAAGGGAATCCGTCAGACTTCAAACTCCTAGACATTAACTGTTCCTTACAGGCAGTAGAAGAAAAATGCTGTCACACAATGACTTACCATGTTTGGCATATATTTTTTCATGCAATGTGGGGTCTTTCTTTGTCCTGTGATCACATATGCTAGGGTCTGGGTTTAGAATTAAGTTGATAATTTGTGTCATTAGGTAATACAGGTCTCAGTTCTGCACACCAGCATAATTCATGTCTAAGATGTAGTGTTACGAGACAAAATAGTAGCTTCTTGCAAAAGTCATTTTTAAAAGAGTTTGTGAAAGCAGAGGCTCTTCATCGGGTAAATGTGGCAGAAGTTGGTCTTAGATGTTGTAACTACATTTAACCTAATTAAGCAATCAAATCTTTAAGATTATATACAAGCACTTTCATGAGTTCTTATGCCTTGAAACAAAATATGCTTTTGAAGTATTTCATTAGCTGATTCATATGTTTAACTACCACCAGCATTCTAATCATATTTATATGAGGTGTTAAAGTTACACAAAATATTAATTTATTAAAAATTCATGAAAAATGAATCCAAGCAAATTACAATGCAGTATAAATGAGATTGAAAACAGCTATGTCTGGGATGCATTTCTCCTATGTCATGCATAGGAGTGTATGTGCCTATCAGATGCTATAAGGTGGATCGCTGAAGGGAAGACGCAACTTATTTGGTTCTTTACTCTGTCAGTAAATTCAGTGGTCTCTGCTGCTTTCTTCCTCCTGTGCAGATTGTGCATTACTAAGCTGAGATGACTAAAGACAGCAGTTCCAGTAAGTAGCAACTGTCCGTGGTTTTGACATGTGATTTTCTTCTACACTGGAACAAAGCCAAAAGTATTTGAAAGTTTCCAAGAAAACAACTAAGTGTGTGTTTCAAACCCTTTCTTGACAATGTTCTTCCCTAGCCTCATGGTGAGGACATCACTCTAGGAAGCAAAAAAACCTTAAGTGAAAAATCCCATCTCTGAACAACTGAACACAATTTCTTGTCCTCCATTCTTACAAATCAGAGACTTGAACATGACCTCATCACATCTGAAGTTAGTGTCTTTACTGCAGAGTATTGTTTTTTCTCCTCAGTCTTAAAAGAAGTCTCCCTCTGAACAGTATTAAAGTGATGCACATGTACAAAAAGATTACGTTTTAGTAAAAGAGCACATTTCTCAGAAAAGTTAGTTCTAATCCTGCAGTATTAGGCTGATGGGAGGGTGGGGCTATTTACCTCCATATCCAATCCATTCCTTCTACCTCTCCAATCAAGATGTTTACAGGTTAAGGAAGCATTGTTCTTCAACCTCTGCAAGTTCATCAATTGCTGTGTCACAGGGACTGCTCACTCCTCATTCTTTATCGATGTCTGCTTCACTGCCATTTGATGAACTCTCTATGGAAACTGATATTCCCTCGGATAATGACAATGTACTATCTGCTCATTTACCTCATTTTATTCTAGAAAGAAAAGTATTTCAAAAGGTTTCCCATCTTTTTCAGTATAATTCTTGATATAAACTGCAAGCAAAGCCAGCAAAAGAAATACAGAGTTAGTAACAGTCACCAAATGCTTCACAGCAGCCCTAACTCCCCTTTTGCTCCCACAGCTCTGTCCTATGCCTTAGATCATGAAGTTGCTCCTTATCTGTTCTTCTCAAACTCTTTTGCTTGGCACCAGGGTCTCATTCTTTTTCGTCTTCCTATCTACTTGGGACATAAGATTTTCTCTTCCCTTGTTCATCTATTTAACCTCTCATTCCTCTCACAAGAGGCTCTTGTCCCTCTTGATATAATCACAATTCATTGAAAACAAGAAGTGTTGTTGAGCGCTCTATCATCCTGTTTTCTTTCTCTCTCTCTATTCCCAAGACCACTGAGTGTACAGATTGCTGTCTGTCCTTTGGTTCTAGACCTTTTACAAAATATCGTCTCAGCCTTCCTTTCCTCTGAAACCCTTCTTAGCACAAACCACTCCTAGTCCAAAGCCCAGAGTCTATATTTCACCCTCATTTTCCTTAGCCCGTGTGTCACCCACTTTTATTGACTCTAAAGATAGTTATCTTGAAAATTCGTGCTTCCTTGGCTTCCATGCTTGGTAGTCCCTGGCCTCCACCCAATATTTCAAGTAAATCCTTTAACTTGTCTTTTGGAAGAATAAACATTTTCCTCTTTGAGCTTTCTTCAGTGATTCCATGGCATTCTGCTTTTGGTCTTGGTCCCTTCTACTTCTTTGTGTTGTCTGGAGGACAGTTCATTCACAATGAATATTCAGTTATTGTTTGTCAGCCATTTACTTCTCTGTTCTAAGTATGTCTTCACTGTGCATCATGAAAATCTTTAGTAACTTTGTGATGCACTAATTGAGGAAATCTGCTTTTAGTTGAAGCTCAATCTTATCAAACTTTTACCCCCAAGCCATTCCTACAGCTACATTCGGTAGGCAAAACCATCTTTCTCTCTGTCACTCAGACAAATTCTTCTGTTACCTTCGACCTTCTCTGTTGGAAGTCACAACCCAGCAATGTCTAACTTTTGCAAATTCTTTCTATAGCATGTCTGTGACATACAGAATATACTACCATTCCAGCCAGCTACAGTGGTGTGTAAGCTTCGCCATTTTGTTTCTTATTGCAATGTTATTCTCAGAATGCTTCTAAGAATTTAATTTTCCAGATCGTGATACCAGGTACAGGTTTTCTGCTTTTTCTGATGATAATATTCGTACTTGTAGGGTATTCTCATAAACACGTATGAAACTACTTCATTAGCCTCCTTGGAATTTTTTATTACATTTCTGTTTTGCTATATTGTGTTCCACAAAGCTGGACAGTAGTTAAATTCCTATACTGTTAAGATTACTTCTAATTTTCTAGCTTGTACAGTTTCTGCCTGAAGTTCCCCAAGTCCCCATAGAGTATATAGACAGGAACCATCTTTTTATTCCTTATTTGCAGTGTCTAATGCAATGGGGTTCTGGTTCATGACAGTACCTCCATTGTACTGAACTAAATTTGTTTGTTATTCTTAAGGATAACAATAAGATATAAGGAGTTAAAAGGTTGATTTGGGAGATGTAATTTGTTCCTCTCCCCATCATATTGCATGAGAGGTACACCCCCCCAATAATGGTGACAGTGGCTGCATGTGAGACATGGGGTCACACAAGCTGGTGAACTGGATGGACCATGGCTAGAACCAGGTTAGAATTAGCTCCCCTGTTCTAGTGAAAAGAAGATTGTCTTCCCAGGGCTTGGAAGAGGGAGATGGAGGGATTGAGTCCTCTAGCCCAGATGAAAGACGTGGAGTTCTTTGTCTTTTATGCAAATTTGAATGCCCAGAATTTATCTGGGGCATGGTGACACAGGCCTGTATTCTTGAACTGTTCTTTGTCAGCTGAGACATATGGGTATTCTGCTGGTAGGATGGACTCCTTCCCCAAATGGGCGTTGGAAGTGTGATCCATCCTCTGTCCACTCACCTCAGGTGCACAGATATGGCTTGGTATCACTTCTGCAGTGTCTATGATCTCCTTAAGCCCACGAGCATGTGTCTTGTTGACATCGGAGGAAACATGACGATTATCAACAAAATGTAGGGCCTATTGTAGACTGCATCACTTCAAATATAATAAGGTTATTAAGGCTTAATTACATAAGAAACTGTATGCATGTTTTGCAAGCTTGTAGAACGTCACTTGCAGAAGTTAAGCAAGATACAAGAGTTTCCTAAGTTTCTATTACAGCTTTATTTCCAGCCATACTCTTTGACAAATAAATTACTACATGTATTGGACCTCTGAGGCTTGGGGCAAAGAATGGAAAAATTATTTACAAAAGCTTGAAAATATTTAATCACTGGAGGCAGGGGGCAACTGTGTTTTAATTAGCAGTTCCTCAGGCCATTGGCTGGCTGGAGGCTTTCTCAAACAACCACACAAATGCACTGAATAGCTGTTTGCCAGCCTTAGGGTCAGGCCTGAGATGAAACAGATAAGATAATTGGCTCTAATGAAATCCAGAAGGCCTTGGCTTTCTTGTTTGAGCTTGGATTTGAAAAGTGCGTGTGGAAGTGAGGCTTAATTCAAACCAGTCCTGAACTAGGCCCGTTTTTCAGTGACTTTGATATTGTTTGAAGTTCTGAAAGTGTTCGCCACACCACTAGCCTGCTGGGCTGGGCCTCCCCGGTCACCTTAATTACTGAGCTTTATTGCTGACTTTACTACACAGGAAAGGAGCCATTATATGTTCCATCAACATCAGCTCTCCTCAGATTGGAGGAAAGGGCAGGGTGAAAGGCCACTGTAGGAAGGCAAAAACTTCACTTTGAGGTAGTCAGATCATTTACCCGTGTTAAATTTCACTGTGCTATGTGCATACATTCCTCACAACACAGAAGCCCAATTTCCATTTTTTTTTTTTAGCAAGTGATTACTTTTCAAAACATTTTGTTTGTGTCTGATTAGCAGAGGGGGACATTTATTCTTAGAGGTGGAAAGAAGGCAAATTGTAACAAACGCCTAATTAATCATCACAGGGGAAAGAAATCTAGTTAAAATCTGTAATAAAGAGAAATTGTTCTTAATGCTACTTTGAAGTGGGAATAAGTGAGGAAACCCCTATGGTGTGTTTGCAGACCTGACACCCTGCAGAACCAACTCCTTACAGCCAGCCTGATATCTGGAGGGTAACTTATAACGTGCTCTCCAAAAAAAGAAAGGCTCCTATGAAATACTGTCAGGGCAAGCAACAATTGAGGTATTTTAGCAATGTTAGTTTGAGTTACTCTCTTCAGGATAAGTACTTTCAGAGTTTGGGCGTAATCTGTTCAGCTGCTCCAGCTGGTGGTGCTGCTGGAAAAAAAAGAATCTGAACTTGTGTGCATGAATGAGGTTTCAGACACTATATCAGGAGAGACGTCTCTCAGGCTTCAGGATCCAGTGTCTGGGGCCGCCGAGGTCGCTTGGAAGACTGCTGCTGGTCCTGCAAATGCTTAGACGTGTGGTTGAATATATTCACATGTTAACTCATTAAGTCAATCAGGCTACTGGCCTGAGTAAAGTTACATATGTGCATTTATGTTTGTAGTATTGGACCTCCTGAGATTAATGAAAGTGTATAATCTTGGCCAGTTTGGGCCAGGTCCCATATTACCAACACTATCACGTAATAAAAGAAATACTGATGAATATTACTTCCCGTTGTGACCAAAACTGTGAAGTTCAGATCAAAATACACAAACATTTTGCTACCAGCTCAGGAGGAAAATTAGAAAGGACTGAAAAATCAGTTCTGTTGCTGCCTGCTTTGTGAGCATTTTATTTTGTTTTCTATTTTCTTTGTGTTTTTTTATTCATGGACCTAATGTTCCTGTTTTTCGTAAAAGCTTGAAAGTGTCTTGGATTCCTTCACAAAAATGGGAAATGTCACAAAGACACATTTTGCAGAGTATTCAGCCCTTTCCTTAGGGCAACACTGTTTCACAAGGGCAGCTTCTGTAATTTGAGATAGTTCCACCTTATGTTATTTTACAAATAATACATATGCTATAATGCAAATTTTATGTATGTATAGCTGAACATTTTTTAACACAAACGACTCCTATTTAGGAAGCCTGAAGGCTTCTTGTTTTTCTTCCCTTTCATATGGCCTGTCATTTTAACATGTTTTATGTTAGTAGAACGACAAATTGGTTGTACGCTTTAAGAGAAGCAGCAGGTTTTAATATTTTTATCAACATCTTGTGAAATTTTAACCTGTTAAACTCATAGCCAGCATCACAGGGAGCTGGTTATATCTTGAAGTGTAATTTATTAGCACTAATGAATCTCTTTCTGAGCTGAGAAAATATCTTTTGAAATCATCATAATTCATTACAATTATCAGAAAAAAATGATTTCCCTTCTACTACAAAAGGTTATTTTGTGAGAAAATAGTGGTGTAGGTGTCATAGCGTGAGAGTGTGAGAGTTCCTATGAGCAATATTTCCAGGTGGACAGATGTTCTGCTCTTATTAATCAGAAGATTATGTCTGCGCTCATTTTTTATAACTAAATAACAAGACACCAACATCCTTTTTGATACTGTGCTTCCTAAGAGGTAGTCTGGGCTATCAATGTTGTAAATCAGAATCCTTGTATGACTGCACTTTCAGCTACATTCACATTTTGTAGAGGCTAATGTGATTTGGAGGAGCATACATATGATGATATAGTAATATTACAGTACTTTGGCAAAGATTTATTGACTAGGAGAAGTGAGGTTATATAATCTATTAGTGATTTAATTAATACCTTGCACATATGCCTAAAGATCTCTTCAATAGAAGGAACAGGGTTTTAAAATCTACTGGTGGTTTAATCTGACCTTTGTACATCTGTCTACAAACTTTATAAAGTTAAGCTTAGTTGGGTGGTGTAAGTCAAGCAGGGGATAGTGACGGAGGAAGCATTTTATTGCAGGAGAAAATTCCCTGGATGCTTAAGCCACTTATTTCCAAGGTTTGCAACAATGTTTTTAAGGTAGTACAGTGCTTCTTACTAAAGTGGGTCATTTCTTATGTGGGGAGCTGATGGCTACACAGTTTCATAATTTCCACCTTACTTACAATTATATGTTAAATCTGCAATTTAGTAAAAGGAATTCTAACAAAAATATCCATAAAGTAGCCATTATCTGATGTAATGGTGTTGTGTTGTGTATTTTCAAAACGCTACAGAAACCACACAGTAAATCAATGGTTGAGCCAAGAATAAATGCTGGGCTTCATTACTTTCACTAATTCTACGAAACTCCTGAATCTTTAAAATGACAGATCTAAAAAAACGACCATTAGATGTCATCTTTTTATGTATCTGTCTTCTGTCCTGTTAAAATTTTTGGTAGAAAATCCATCTGCTCTCCTGTTAACAGTTGAAGGTAGATTTGGATTCTTCTTTTCATTATTTTTCCTTTACATCATTTTAGAGTGTGTAAAGAAGAGGTAAATTGAACCACTTGGGTTCAATAAGTCACTTTTAGGTGCTGTGACCATGACATATGTTTTGCCAGCACTGCATTCTGGTGTTCATTACATGTTTTCTTACACTCTTTCATAACAAGAGGGTAACTGGAAGACAAATGTCATAAAGAACATTTAACTGGAAGCTGGATGCTTTACCTGTTTATGTAATTATAGACTGCTTTCAGGCATCCTTTACCCTGGTAAAGAATAGAGAAAGAGTTAATAAGGACATTACCTACCTTAAGTATATACATGTGGCTTTTTGGCTGTGACTCTTCATTGCTGTACTTAGTGACAACAGTGGGAATAATTCACTGCAGAGAGTTTTCACAGAGGATGCCATAGGTGTGTAGTTCTTTTGACTGAGGAATTCAGCTGGGATACATTTCTCATATCATAGCATGTGCTATGTTCTTGTAGATTATTGCTGAGTGATGTGGGAGATCAAAGCATTATACTTTTTTTTCCGTGACTACAATAATCTTGAAAAGAATAAAAGGAAATATTGCTGAATATCACATCAAACAAATGGGAGTTAATACGATTTGGAGAAAAGAACGCTTCTTTTTTGTTCTTGGTTGTAGTGTGAAGTCTTGCACCTGCTTGTTAACAAGGTCAGATTTAGAATTAAGAAAAAACAGGGAGCGCTTTTAGTTGCATATTTTCTCCTAATAGCTCTGTTTCCTTAATTTAATTCATATGTACAGTATTCCAAAATAACTACAGTGATTGATATTCCTGTACTAAAACACAGGAAAATACACACAGATTCTGTGCTTCTTTAAAAATTTGAAAGACATCCTATTGTATTCTCTTTATAATTGTGCTTAAAACATTTTTAGTACATTTAGTGAAATTCTATTCTAACACGAAGCATTATTTTGGATTTGCAGTCAATCTTATCTTAGATGTCTTTAAAAATGGACTAATAAGTCACACATTTTAAATTAAAAAACAAGTGATTTTTTATTTAATGGAAGCTATTGTGTAACTGCAGTCCTATACTATTTGCGGCGTATTAGATTGTGTAAGGACTGTGGAATTAACAAAGTGCCAAGTCCTGTATTACCCACATTGCTTATGAATACAGTTATTCTTGGTTAAATCCAGATAATTATAATTACATGTTATTAGGACAGTATTAGCTGTGCAGATCAGACTATGATTTTTGAAATGAAAAACAGCAATGCCCAAACCATTGAGAGGAAACAGAAAGTTCAGTCTTCTGTGTAGAAACAATTTGTATTAGTACCCTAAAGGAAAATGTGGAAAGCAGCCATATGTTTTCAGTTCTTAGTTGAAAAACTTAATTATACAGGTGTGATTCTCTTCCTTATGTCATTTCTGCTTTGAACATGAAAAAAGATGACTTTATATTTGCAAAAAGAAGCTTGAGTTCCTCTGCTCTCTACCCGGGAAACCTTCTCTGCCCCAGTACCTTCAGACTGAATGGACAAAAGTGTTAACGGAAGGCTTCCTGGAATGGTTTCTCTGCTGGAGCTTTTAGCTTGATTTACTCAATAATGTTGGAGAAGCTGTGATTTTTGGCATCTTATTTCACTCTAGGTTATGGTTAAAAACTAGTGTACAAACAGAGGTGAACTCAGAGTCATATTCAGAAATCCAGCCATGTCCCTGCAATGTAGTTGTCTGCATGTGAGCCAGGTGTCTCAGTTCCCGTTGTGGAGCTCTGGGTGACACAGTCAGCCAAATCGAGAGCTGTGTGTTTCACCCTTAGGCAGGAATATACATTGGTTGGTTGAACAACTTCCTAGACTTCACTGCCTGTAGCGACTAGGACCTTGATTCACTTCTCAAAAACACACAAATCCAGTGACACATGAGGTGCACTGGAGGAGCTGAGTTTTTCTGCTGTGGCTGAGAGCCATAACCCAGGATTTGTGAGAGACTGTGCTCTTTTGGAGAGTCAGCAGGTGGCCCCTGACATCCCCAAAGCTGATGGTAACTGAAGTAAATCCTCTGTCTTCATGAAATTTCATTGCAGTTCAGACCCTCAGCTCACATATAGACTCCTACGGTATACGGTTAGGTGTCTGCATCTGGATTTGGATGCCATTCTTTATTAAATTCATCTCTGTTCTAGATAATGGTTATTTACATACTTCTGGGAAAATTCAGTTAACCTTGATTTCGTCCATATATGGTTAGGGATATTGTTCTATGTCAGTGTCTCAGAGTAAGCCTATATTTCTATACCTGCAAACAAAGTGTAGACATTTTCAATCCAGCTTTAAGCTACCTGTGAAATGTCTGAAGAATTCAGACCACCCATGCTAATTGATTTTGTCTTTACCGCACAGAGTCAAAACACAAACACACACACTGCAAGTAGTTTATGTCTGTCTCAAACTAATCTTTCAGGCTGGAAGAAGCTTTAAAGGGGCTAATATAATGCACCGAGGTAAATTACCTTTTCTTAGCAATATAAAATAGACTGTACAAAACCAAGTCCCTCTAGCAAAAGTATTTCAGTATCCAGGCTGACTCATTTCTTTGCTTCTTGCTGCAGTGTGTATTGTAGTCACATCCCTAGGCAACGTATCCACTTCAGTTTACTGATGAAGTAACTGCGAGGTTTGCCACTTCGGCTTTACACTTTTTGTTATATCCTTGTACTGTACCTTCCATAGCCAATATTTTTATCTGTGCTTAGAACAAAATACATGAGACCAATAACGTGGGATGAGGTTGTACGTTAGTCAGGTTGTACTCTATACTCCTGAAGGGACTACCTCTCAACAGTGACCCTTTCCAGAAATTTAGAGCTGATAATATTTACGAGAGTTCATAGCAGTTGAAACATTGGCTAGAGATCTTTTAAATGGCTAAATTTCAACACACTCCCTAAGGAGCTGAGATGGAGATCATTTCAGATCTGTCAGAGGAAGATCATGCCTTAATTGTACTTCATAGTACTATGAAAAATGAGACCTCTCCACTAGATTTAAGACACTGTGGTATTGTGATCTGTGTGAAATCTGGAAGGAACTCATCTGGGATCTTACAGTGTGTATGAAATAAGCTTGTGTCACTAACAAAGGTAGAAATAGTCACATAAATGTGATGGTTTCTGTAGATGATCTTTTCTAAAAGTATCTCCAACTTAACAGGGAGCATCTCTTCTGTGTGATTTATTCTGTAATACAGTACACTCCAGTGGCTGCCTTCCAAAAATGCTGTCTTGAATATCTTCTTATAAGTAGAGCAGCTCCAAATCACTCAGGTTCATGACTCCAGCATTTCACTGAAAGATAAATACTGCTTTGGCTGTGGCACAGATGCTAGCTTTCAGAATAGAGCCTCTCTGACAGTGTGGACTGGTTACCTTTTTCAGTAGCAACCCGTACTCTGAGAGGGCTCCACATTAGCACCTCAGCTTTAAAAATTCTCATAATCTTTAAAAAGGAGTACAATATCTCATGGAGTGTGGAATGACATGGAATAACACTACTACTTTTATATGATAAAATCCAAACCAGCCAACTTTTTATGTCACTTCCCTTGTTGCCATTCATTGGAGAACAATGCTGTCAACAGAGGGATGATCCTTTCTCCAGTCTCTGTTTCAAACCTTTCACAGTTTTCACAACCATAGAAAAGAGATAGGAACTCTGTAATTAAGGCAACATGCCAGCTACCTCTCTAAATCTCATTTATAACCTCTGAAAAATTGTAGAAGTCTCTCTCCTTTGGACAGCATGAGGAGAAAAGCGTAGCTGGAGGAATGAAAACTTTAACCAATACAGATCTCTGCTGGGACAAGGACAGAGATGGCAAGTCTCAGAAGATAAATAGGGCTTTACTGCTTCAGGGGTGTTTACTTGGAGGAAGTACCTTTTACTGTTAACTGGGAGCTGTGCCAAGGAAAAGGGACACATAGCACAGCTGGACTTCACTGAAGCTGGTAGTTCAGTTTAGTGCCGAGTCAGTGTTCTCAAGTCTGAGACATGGAAATGTGTGGGTAATTCTGTGAATTTTGCACCAACACACCCTTTCAGTGGTGGACCTGATGCTGAGGCGAGGACCTTGTCTAAGTCCCTTTGGTGTTGCGTCTCTAGACTTCTGTCACAGGGGAAGGCAGTGGAGAGATCACAAGGTAAAGTGCACAAACATGAGAAACTAGCAAAAGCCCTGGGAGTGAGACCATATGCACACTTCTGGAAGGTCAGTACTTTACTCTATGGTTTTGAATGTTTATGAAGAGTTGTTCTTTATTAAGAAAGAAAAAAAATAGTTTCAAGCTGGAACTTTTTTTAATCATTTTCAGTGGTAGAATACTACATTTATTTGGGTTCTGACCCTGAAATGTTTAAAAAGCAGGTCTATCCTTTTTTTTTTTTTAATTTGAGATATTTAAGGTTTTGCTTGTATCACAACATCATTATTAAATGCATTGTACTAACTTTACAAGGAACACATTTCTGAATGTTCTTCAACAGATAGAATAAATTGCAACAACAAAATGTTTACAGTTTCCCTACAGAGATTAGAGAAGTACATACCGTGACGTTGTGCTGACCTGTGCACAGGTAGGACACTAGGGAGTTACAATTTTCTATGAAAAGTACAAATGGGTCCTGTAGAAATTAATGCTTCCAGAAATAAAAGCACAATGACCTTAGATAACATTCAGAGAAGTAAGATGCTTAAGTCAGTGAAGACATCCAGGACTGTCTTAAAAAATAAATAAATAACAAAAGAAGTTAAAGTTTTCAGGTCCAAAAAACTTACACCCTCAGTCCAACTTCCAAATAAAACAAATCTCTAAAAGGATTTTAAAAAGGTTAAGGCAAAACTTTGTGAATCTTTTCATTCTGGAATTAGAAACAGAGATTCTATGACAAGACATTCTGATAGTACTGGTGACCTTGCATAGATAAGATTGAAATAAACATTGAAACATTTACAAGTTTATGTGAACCAAACTTCAAACCCCTTGAGATCTGTTCTTTGCTAATATATACTTCCTTTAAAAGCTGTGCAGAACCTAAAATTGAATGCATAGATAACAAGACAAAAAAAACCCATGGGTTTTTATGCATGACTTAGGACACTATTTTTTCTCACATTAGCCTCATTTAATAATAACCTTAAATCTGTTAATAATAAATAATTATTTGCATTTATATGGGATTGTGAATTAAAAAATTCTAATTGAATTTTTTAACTTATGGAAGGAGAATGTAGGAATTGTTAAAGAGAGCACAACTGAAGAAACCACGTATCACTATTTGACTTAATTTGCAATTAGAAATAGAGCAAAATTGGAAGATACATATGTACCCTGTAGCCGTTGAAAGAGCGTACGCCGTTTTCAGTTTCGAATGATTTTTAATCTGTACGATATCTGCAAGAGTTATGGAAATACATAGTATTCTAGAATTGCAGCAGCTTCTTTAATCCATTCTTGAGCTGTATTCACCAATAGTTAGCAACCCTGCTAAAAGGAGTTCTTAGATTACAGACTAGAATACTTCTCATTTGTTGATTTAGTCACTGAGTTTTGGGGGTTTTTTTAATTATTATTTTCCGTGATCAGGTCAGAGTTTTCCTTTTGTGATTCAATGGAATTTGAAAAGAATGGAGTAGAGCCAGAGGAAAGATGGAAATATCAGCCTTGGCAGGATCATCTTACTTTTAAGTACTCTCTGTTCTTTGATACTTCTCATCTCTATCGTTGCTTTTTGGTGAAGAAAGCAGTGCAGTGATGTGGTGGGAAAGCTGGCTTGCTTTGTGTCATAGCAAGCAAGACTACTAGTTCTTGTTCCACAGTCAAGTCACTTCAAAGATAACTATTTCCTTCCTGACTGTGGGTTTCCTCTTGGACTGACAGGTTGTCAGGATTCCCAGTGTCAGGACATCAGTTGCTGTTTCAAACTGAAATTAAATTTCAAGATTTACAATCTAAAAGCTCAGATTTTTACTAGAATTAGAGGTATAAAATAAAACAATAAATTAGTTCACTATTTAAAGGATATTACATCAAATTTAAAATTATATTTGTGCTACTGCCATGTCTTTTTAAAGCTATACTGGACAAATAATATAAAAATATAAATACTTTATTTGTCACTAGATAAGAAAATTCATTGCAAACTACTTGATTAGCAACGCCTGTCAAGTTTGTAGATCTGGATAAAAAACGACAAACACATGAATTGCCAAATAAATTAGAAGAAAAATCAAATTTTAAATACTACTTCATTAATTTCTTATGAATTCAAAAAGTCAGAATGTGTTGGAATTAGGACTGCAAAATCAACTTAGATGGCTAGGCAGACAGCCCTTCTATAGTTATGCTTAACATTATACTAATTCAGGGTTCTGTTTTTTTCTTCCAAAGACTGAACTATCTTACAGAAAAACAACACAAAGGATACAGATTTTAATAAGTAATTTTTTCCTTAGCTGTTCTTACTGAAGGGCTGACAAATTCTGTTTGCTTAGGTGCCAAGAGTCTTCTAACCTTTCTCAGAGGGGCCACAACTTAAAAATCTATTGGATCTCCTCCCATGTATTAGCAATGATAAAAACTTCCTCCTATTCACTGTAATTGCACAACTTCTTATGATAGGTTTGGCAATTTTATGTTAGAAGAGTAATTTTCACGAAGAGTAGATGGGAAGAGTGCACCAAATATCTCAGCTGGTGCAAAATTCCTTGTTTTTGTAGGTTGGCAACTGGAATTGAAGAACTCAAAGCAAAAAGATCTTTTCAGAGTTTTTGGGACTGTTCGTAATCCAAAGATAACAGCATGAAAAGTGCTGCTTTTGAGGGAGTCCTTTGCACAGTTTACAAGCTCTGTTGGCAGTTTTAAGTAAGGAATTTTAAAAGAAAAAGGATTTAATAAATAAATGGTAACTTACTTGCAGTAAGCACACTAAAGCTGATTAAAGAAAAATCCTTAGGACAGAAATTATTATGAACTCCTGAAGGAGCCTGTGAAATACTTGGAAAATGAATGTTTTATCAAATACATTTTGGCTTCAATAAAAGTTGAAGTCTTTGGACAGAGTGAAGAATATGAATTACGTGATAGTTAGATATTGTGTCATGTGGATATCAAATGTGGAAGAACAAGAGTTTTTTTAATGAAGTTGATTTGAATGTACTTTTGACTTACATTTATTACAATGTTTTCTGAAACTTCAGTTATTGTACTGATGTATACAATCTAAGTCGTTATATTATTATGACTGTCATTCTGAGAGATAAGTGCAACAAAAATAAAGCTAGAAGTGGAAATCATGCTTAGAGATGTTTTTGTTGCTAGTTTCAACATTGTAAATTGAATCAGACATTGAAAAAGGAATTATGTGATGCAGTTCATTCTTACACTTTCTTGAAATTACAATCAATCTCAGTTTCCAAGGAAACTGACTCCATGCGGATGGACCAGCCAATAATGGGAAACAGCTTTCTCTTTTATTACTGTAACATATGGTAGAAAAAGTTTCTTTTATTTCATGGTGTTGAGGAGACTATCCAATTTATCACTCCAAATAGGATCCAAAAATGATTAAAAGAGGTGTGAGCAGTTCAGTTTTGCAATAGAAGTGCAGAGACACAAGTTCATGGGGGAAAGACATATTCAGAAATGTCAAAATGTGATTTTTAGATGCTCTTCTGCTAAATCCCAGACTTCACCTTGATTTTCCCTCTGACCTACTTCAAGGGTCCTGGAAACATGAAGAGTTTGTGTAAGTGGTTTTACTGGCAAATGGATTAGCATTGTATCAGTATGACCCTCTTGGGGTGAGTGGAATTGCCTTTCTGCTGTGAAATGCCTGGCACAAATAAAAGGCTTCTTCATTGTGCACCACTGAAGGAGTTATGATTGATCTAGGACCACAAGACTTTCTACATTTCATTTGCAGACGTCAGACAAAATCTATTAGGAGAAATGTTGGCTCCATGAAGTCAATGGAAGCTTAAGTAAAATATTAAATCCCATTGCAGTATATCTGCATTTTCATGTGTTGTTTCTCAGGCTGAGATTTCAAGTACTTTGCTCTTCACTATTCCTTCCTTATTAAAAAAATAGCGGAGAAACTTTTATGCAGGAGTCCTGTTATTCCTGAATCCTGCAGTGTTGCCTTCAATCCCTATTTTTTCAGAGCTCTTTGGTTTTCCTTTTTTTCTTCTCCTTCTAGATGTGCTTAAGAAAAACTTTTTGTTTCCTTTATCGTGTCTGTGGATGGGAATACATATCCTTTTTTGTTATTATTTAAATTTCTCTGAAGCTGAGACAATATCTCTTGACCATCTTGGGTTTTGTTTCAGATATTGTGTTAGTGAAGAATCCTTTGCTACTTTCATATTTTATTAAACTTCCTATTTGTGACATTGATCCCTTAATATTTAAAGTTCTTTCCTATATGAAAATGCTTCCCTTTGAATTTTAGCTCTAAAGCCCTATTTTTTTCATACTACTGAAATCAGAAACAAAATTCCTATTGTCCTCAACATATCAGTTTTGGCTTCATGTTTCCCTAAGTCTTTTTTCCCTCTAGTCCTTTCTTTGATTTCTGTCTTTAAGTTATAGGTGTAACTCTCTTGCAGGAGTGTTTCATACATTAAAACATTAGCCTACCTGATGTTACTCCCCGAACAAATCTGGTACCTTTCTTTGTGAGTTGAGTCCTAGTCACACTCAATACAGTTTATATGCAAGCACTGACATCCAGTTTTCCCTGTCTTTGGAGTTTATCATATTTCCTCTATTTTGTTGAGCAAAATGAGTGTAAGGGAAGAGAGGGGATAGGATAATATAAAAGAGACAGGATTCCTCCAAACTACCCAGAGCCAGCACCAGATCACATTTCTAACCAAACAGTAGTTGAAACTGCACCAGATAAAGTTGTAGCTTCTACCACTATGTGGTACCTAGGGATTAGTGCTTTAGTGTGAGCATTGCCCCTGCTCCCACAAATATCTTCTCTCTTTCTCACAAGATTTTTGCAGAGAAGGATGGGAAGGGCAGGGACTGAAAAGTTCTTTTCTGGGTGACCTTATATTATCTGTAAATATTTCCTCTAAACCCCCACTAAAATGATATCATTATGGGTTCCATTAAGCGGCATTCAATTTAGGTAAAGTGAGAACACTTGAAGCTTCTGTACTGCATAAAACCTTGTTACATGAAGGATGCTGTATTTTTGGTTATCAGAATGAAGCCCAGCTGGTCTGCTTAAATACATGCTAGAGTAGTGGGATGGTCTAAAATGGCCCCAATTCCAATGACAAGGTTCTGCCAAGCGTGAGACAAACAAATAGGCCTGTATTTACTAATACAGAAGTGTTGGAGACTGTTGCTACCTGTACCATCAATATCTTCCTGCTTGAGATCAGAGACACTTCCTGTTGGTTCGTGTGGTTTCGGTGTAAGAAAATGTCCATATGTTCATTTTCTACCAGTATATGCTGTTCCTCACCAAAAAACAAGAGGAAGTGACATATGCCTCTACCTTGCCTCCTGAAGAGTGACTCTTTAGAGCTGAAAAATAAGATCAGCCATATGAACAATTTTCTGAAAAGTATTACTTCAAGGGAATAGTGACTACATAGTATATAATAAGAGTGAAATTATATAATAACTTGTGAAATTTCTGTTTAACGGTAAGATAAAAAAAACACACATACAAAGAATACCTTTAAAAGTAGTTAAGAGCATAAGGAAGGAATTATATAACAAAGCAAGAAAGCATTTGCAAGAGAGAATATGTAGAGACCTCTGAGAAAAAAAAAGTAAGACATCATGTACTATGTATTCACAACCATGTTGATGAATACAGCGTGTGGAAAATTGTGCTTCTGCAAATGGCCGTGACCTTGATGAATAATTTTATTTCTAGAAAATGTTTGTTTTCTTTTCATTTAAAAGGAAAGAAAAAAATAATCTTCTGGGCAAAACGCACTTTTCAGAAATTTAGCAAATTTAGTGATAAAAGTATTTTTTCCAAGGGATTTCTGTGTCTTTTTTCCACTCCACTTATTGCTCCCATGAAAAATGCAACTCATCCAATTCATCTTCCCAGGCACTTTTTAATAAGATTTACCCTCCCTTCTTCCCCACTTCTTACTTCTGCAAGAACTGAAAATTACTTTAAACTTCTCTAGCAATCACTTCGGTGGTGACATAAGTAGATAGTTAACATTGCAAACTGAGCTGTTGTACAATCAATAGCAGTAAATTTTAGGTAGTGTATTTTCCTCATTCCTGCTGTTTGTCAAATTGTATGCTACATGCCCAAAGAGGAAAGCTTTTCTGAAGTTTTTTCCCAAAGAAGGAGGGTAGATTTTGGACATAGAGACAAACTTTATACTCCAGAGACCTCTTCTCTTTTTAATTTATTCAGAACACTATCATTTTCTATACTCAAAGCCCCAACCAAGCCGGAAGTGTTCAAGACCAGGTTGGACGGGGCTTTGAGAAACCTGGTCTAGTGGAAGGTGTCCCTGCCCATGGCAGTGGTGGTTGGAACTAGGTGGTCTTTAAGGTTCCTTCCAACTCAAACCATTCTATGATTCTATGATTTCCTTCTTTTCCCCAATTCCCTCATTCAAGTGGAGTGTAAGTAGAATAGATACTGCGCTCTCCTTTCTCTTGTACTGTACATCAGCTGGGAAGACCATACAGCTAGGCAGGCGCAATCCAGGAGGTTCCTACAGAGCATCGATGATAACTTTCTGATGCAAGTGGTGGAGGAACCAACAAGGAAAGGCGCGCTGCTGGACCTCGTGTTAACAAACAAG
>Ga0181612_104723_pt1 | contig 39192 bp, 20 predicted proteins | sample HoacroProtozoa21_FD_119630 | JGI IMG/M metagenome (GOLD analysis project Ga0181612, IMG submission 119630) | Hoatzin crop microbial communities from Cojedes, Venezuel. Combined Assembly of Gp0051906, Gp0051904, Gp0051908
ACTGCCTGCCAGTCTTCCCCTGCAGCTTTTAATACATATGTGTCAGTCCTCTCAAGCTAAAAATGCAGTAAAGTTGAAATCCAAGTGGAGTTCAGAGCTCCTCTACCAACAACTTGTGTGCTTTCTCCAGTGTGTTTTTTTAATACAAGATTGCTAATGTGTTCTATACCTTGTGGCAAAACACTTACTTTTTTTTTCTTTTTGTTTTTTCCCCCCCAGTAAAAACAAACCCTTGGAAGTAAATTAATGAAGAGCCAAATGGCAAAGCAGATTGGATTGTTACTACCAAATGGTGTTTCAAACACAATCTAATTAGGTGACAAAATGGACCAACATACACTGAGACTAAGTAAGCAATTAAGTGCTGTGTGTCACAGAGTGGGAGAGGCATCAGTTCTACAGGACTGTAGTGCGAGACATTTGGCATTTAGCTCTCTAGCAACTTATCTCTCTCAAGGGAAGAGTAAAATGAATCAGAGTAGAGGATGGCATCTTCAAATTGAAGCATCTTCGTTTTCATCTGGATTTTATGACAACTCCAAAAAACCTCCAATGTATTGATACCAATTCTCAGGAAAATAGTTAACACCTGTACAATGAAGGATTGCGCTGATCTTTGACATTATCAGCATTTACTCACTTACCACAAAATTTGGTTTGGAGGCTTGAGTATTTCCTACATAAAATAACTCAAAAACTAGTACATTTAAGAAAAAAAAGGATAGGATTTGTCTAGTGAATTTGACTTCAGATGTCAAGATGGAAGCAGCACAATGCATTTGATTTAGCAGGAAACAACTTGGAGCATAAATTTATCAGCCGTTTACTCTTTTTCATCTTCCTCAAAATTCCAAACAAGCCACATCTCAGACAGAATTATTCACACACAGGAACATATGCACATACATACTCACAAAAGAAAGGCACGAAAAGCCATCCCTGCACAAAGGTACACCATAAGATACTAACGCTATTAAATCTTGAGAGTACTTTCATGGTACTTTTTGAATACTACCTGCTCCCTTAATTGTGCCTATTTCACTCCAAATGGATAATATCTAAAAAAATAATCAATTAAATTTATAGTTGATAATTTCTAACACCAATAATCCAGCATTAGACATTGAAATAAGGCTGTTCCAGAGTGGTACTCTCAGAAAAGGCAAATCTCACAGTTGTATGGTCACATGCATTCGTAATTCAGGTTACATTATCAGTGGCAGCAATGGTTTCGGGAAACTGAAAATCCTAAAACTCTTGAAAAAAGTTTAGTTTCCTTGAGTGACAGTCTTCATCCTACTTTCTCAGGGGAAAATTACTATTACTATATCACTATCAGTATATCTACTAATCCAGACATTGAACCACAATATGCAAACACACATATCATGTTATCTGTCTTTACGCATTTTCGATATGAGAAACAGGTTTTACAATCAGACTTCTATGTTCATATCTTGATTACTGTACATACCGATATTCACTTTTATTTAATAATACTAACAAAGATGAACATTTGCATACATATAAGCTTTTACATAGCACAAATGCTGGCAAATAACATGCTTCTTATATTTGTGCAGTTCAGCTTGTCAAAATAGCAAGTGTTGAGAGTAACCGCCACTGCATCACCCTAATTCAGATAGACGAGCTAGAGGCATACCCCCATGCTGTTCTTTCAAAGATACTTTAAAAACTGTTTTCAGATGTCATATGAATATTCTATGAGATTCTCCCAACAAATATTATTTATAAGCTCTGCTAACTTTGCAAAGTACTTAATTGCTGTTAAAGCCTGCTAAATGCTTAGCCCCAGTGAAGAACACCAATAATTGTTTGAAAGATTTATGTGATTAACATAGTAAAGTTAACTTTGAAGACATTTCCTTATAAACCCAAGCACCCTCATGACAGTCTGTTTCTTCAGCATTACCCATTTCATTTAAATGACTTCTATTTAATACACTTTACCAGGATTCTACACAAAAATGTCATTTAAGAAACAGGCAGAATTCCTAACATTACAGAGACCCAGTAGATACACAAAGTAAGTATGAAAGAATTTTCAAATTCTTTTGTAATTGATGATTCTGTACTGACATTTATTCAACACCCATCCCACTAATAAGTTATTATTTGATGCATCAATGTACTTTTTAATTTTTTTTCAAAAGTCATATGATTCTCATCTATCGCTGTACTAGGTGTATTGCATAATTATAAAACATCCTCCAATACTTCTCTTAACTACTTTAGGGGAAAAAAAATGCAAGCCATGTAGCGACTATCAGCAAGGAAACACATGTGAATACTACAGGAGAAACAGTGCACTTGAAAGCAAGTTTAATTTCCTGTACTCACGTGGCAGACGTGACAACTGATGTACAGCCTTTGTTAAACCTTTCAGCATTATGGAGGTTAAGATTAAATTTCTTCTACAGTATTGCAAAACAGGCATAAGGAAAACAGACTCTTTAGCTTTTAAAAAGCCTTCAGTTTTTGCATCACGGCTTTGGGAAAGAACTACTGAATTCACAGGAAGTTTTATGGAAAACTGTAAAACACAGAGCAGGTATATGACCTGTTCTCTGAAAGCTGCCTAGCTGATTGCAGGTAGCTAGCACTTCGACTTCCACAAACATAAACAGCACGAACATTACTCAAAAATCAGCAGGTTCTGTTTACACAACGTTTAGTATTCAACTTCATCACGATTTCCTATTTCCTCAGCTTTTCACTGAAGTAGAATAGTCACAAAATATTTTAAACCTTTTCAGTAAATCACTGAAGGTTTCTTATTTTGTACCACGAGAAATAAGTCATTTAAGGACATCCAAACACTGCTCAAACCCATTTCAGGTTTCCAAACTTGTGATTTTATTCACTGATGTATCTACAAAGTATGTATGCACTTCTGTTTCTATTCACAGTTGAACATTCGATGACAAATTATACTCAGTAACTGTTAACAAATCTACATAAGTGAATAACATTTTAGATTTTACCATCACTTGATATCTTGTGGATTTTTTTCAGTGTTTTTTTGGGTTGGTTGTTTGGTTGGTTTTGTTTTGTTGGTGGAGTTTTTTTAAGATATTACTGTCTTCAGGCTTAGGTTTCTGTCTCATGTGTTAAGTTGGGCTGCAACAGGTTTTGCTCCAAATTTGATTCTCAGACGTTCAGAAAAAGATAAAAAAACCCAGCAACAACAAACCCCAGACAAACCTCAGCTAAATAACACGGGTCCTTAAAGACTTACGCTGAGTTCAAAAGACTAGTTAGCCCAGTATGCTCAAGCCTTTCACCTGACGCACATCAGAGAAGTCAGGCCTCCTGGACATAGGTGATGGCTGTGGCCAGGGAAAGAATTACTGGTTTCTCACTCCCAGAAATTATCTACAATGAGACGGACTACCTCAGAACAATACACTGATATAACTCTTGCAAAGAAACTACTCATTTGGCTCTGATAAATTGTAAGTAGCATTTGGTGCACACGCTACTGAGCAGTGTCAGCGGGTGGTGCCCTACGCTGGGAAGGAACAGCGCTGACACTGCACGAACTACTCCAGGGTGCCAAACTTCCTGAAGTGATTCAGGGGAGGTATAGGCTAAAATGTTGAAAGACACTGATCTAACATAATTACAGTTTCTTCAGGGTTTGACTTTTTCCCCAAGACTGGCCTCTTGGATCACTATACAGTATTCAATATAACATTCATTCATTCACTCATGCATTCATTCATTCCTTCTCTGTCAATCTCTAATCCTGGCACCCTTTCATGCCCTTTCCTGTGTTTCTGTGTAATGCAAGTAAGAAAAAATACAGTAGACTTAGCAGAAGATGACTAAATACTGAAAGAGCACCAGTATTTTTATCCCAATTGAAAATAAGAGACTACAAATATAATATAATTTAAAAAGTCAGCTGACAGACTATGTTCTTTATGAGGTATATCTGAAACAGGAGGATCAGCAGCAGTTGAAAGGTACACTTTAAGATGTTTTACACTATCTAAAACTTCAATATATTCTAAAGTTTCAAGTATTATGTATGTGTTTGCCTTTTATAAATTTATGAACACACTCTTCAAAAGGAAGAATTCCTGTTTCCTTACTGCTGCGTCACTGCTCTATGAAGTTCACTCCCGGGACTCCGTAGTGGCTCAAGCTGCGACCCATGGGAGATGCCAGCACTAAAACCAGTAAAACTGATCACAGCAAAGGAGCCTGACAAATTTGTACAGTATTTTTTTTTAAGATATCAAAATGAAGGTCAAAAATGAGTTAAACCTTTCCGCTTACACCTAATTGTGGCTGATGCAAACACACCTTTTTTTTTCTATAAAAGCAAGAATTCTCTGCACACGTGTGCTTGCTTTCAGATTTCATTCCAAAAGGATGTCAGATGAGCAGAGATATCTGCTAGTAGCTCAGAAATGAAATGAAATTTTCAAGGGCAAAATTAAAGCCTTCTTAGCAAGTAATAATCCAAGGGAGCTATTTATGGAAGATGTATAAATGTCCCACACAAAAGGAAAAAACAGGACTTACAGAAAAGCACAATGAAAGAAATGATTTATCAAAGTACTTCTGTTTTGTGATCCAAGAAAATTTCATTTTCTTCCAACTAAGTAGTGGGAATTTCATGGAAGGCAAAAAATTATGTAAGAATGGCTAAGAACAAGCTAGCATAGCTGTCATGACAAATTGTAAGAGAAGTAGGCAAACTATTAAAAGAATGAAAAATAATCTTTTTTTTTTTAAAAAAATCCAGCATTCACTACAGCCACCAATATCCATTAATAAAACAGGGCCTTAAAAGAAATGGTAAAGCAGCTTCCTGCCAGAGTGTCTTACAGGAAAATATATTCATTTAACTTTGAGCTCAGTTCTTTTGATTCTTTTTCTAGCAGACACTTTAGCATGCATTATTTTCATCATGTACATGTTATTGTATGGCCAAATGTCAGATTTCACATGTAATTTCTTGTATTTTTATTATACCCTACCAATCTTCTCTTCCACATTTTATTTCTCATTTATAAGGGGAAAAACTTGTAAAAATCAAATAAAGCCTTAACCAGTAATGGCTATCCAGGAATCCATAAGAAGTGTCCCTCAGTTCTACAGGACATATAAAACCCCTTTACTTCCCAGTTTGCAGAACAAATACAAGTGTAATTTTTGAAGCATGTGTTTCTGTTAGAGTTGCCCTTCCTAGAGAAAACCACCTAACAGAGATTTTGTATACCTATTTATAAATCAAATGAACCAGTCTAGGCAGAGTTTCCAAACTGGTACGTCTCCAGTTTTTGCAGCATCCCTAGTCTCCCACTGTGATGAATTTTTGTAGTTGTGGAATATCAAAGAACCAGGAGAAAGAACCTGGGAGGTAGCTCAGGTTTGCTAGAATTATCATTTGCAGGAGAAATGGAACTAGTTTTTCAATACTATTAACTAATATTGGCTTGCAGCTGCATCCTCAAGGTCTAAATCCAAACTGAAAGCTTGAAAACAATAGTCTAATTACTGCTAAACAATAAAGATCTTTCATATTATTTCAGATCCTCTGCGCTAATTGCAGTCCTCCAAATTTGTTCTAAATGCATGTACACGGCAGAGTAAATCAGCTGATGCTACACTTCAGTTTAGAATTTTAAGTGTCATACTTATTCAAATCAGGTTTGGGACTTTAAAAGCTTTACTCCTCAAGGATTATAAAATGAAATTGAAATTAATCTCAATTTGTAAATAAAACATTGTATATTATTTCCCTTTACCATCTGCGTAATTTTTTTTCTTCAACCAACTTGCCAAAGATTAATTTTCCTCGGGACAGTACAACTTGAGAATAATTATTATTCCAACAGCAGAGCAGTACACTGTAGAAATACACAACGTGCTCACTACAGCTTTATGTCAGAGCAGTGATGTGCAGTGTACTTGCCATGCGAAGAATGGAAAGTGAAAACCACTTCTCTAACAAAGAGCATTTCAATAGCTTTAATAGCCAAAGGGACACAAAAGCTCGGCAAAAGACAAGTGTGGTTTTTGGTACATTAAAATGCTGACATTTTAGGCTCACCACTGCTGCTACACTAACGTCTTAACTGATTTTTTTACAATTTCTAAATACTGATCCTCAAATGAGCAGGCCACATTTTCTTCTTCTGCAGCCATTTTAAAGGGTCTCATTGCAAAAAACAGAGGACAACTTGTGTAATCAAGGTGAACTATTGAAAATCTGCCATGTGAACTGCCAGGACGCACAGTCGAAATAAAATATGGTGCATCCTCTTACAAGCAGAGTGAAGGAGAAAGCTGAGAATAGATTTTTGGTAACTTGATTCTATTAAAGTAAGTCTAGACACCTGTTCCTACTGCCCTGGAAGAGTCTGCAGCGATGGACATACCCAAAGAGGTGGAGCTCTCATTGAGCACTGTTTGGTTTTTTTAACTGTGGTTGTGTTTGAGCAAGGGCTCGAGAATAGCTTTCAGCAATATTCTGTACAGCAAAGAATAATGTTTTTATAGATTCCATGCATTATATATTGGAAATTAGGAATAGACTTACTTTACTCATTTATTGCAGCATGTTATTTTGACTAACAGCCTGATTGTGAATAAAATGAATCCGCACTCAAGAAGCACAGGAACAACACTTAAGGTTCTTTTTCTCTTCTCACTTACAGGAGATCTAGCACCTGGCTGTAAACTGCTGTACCACCATGCAGGGTGCCAACTTGGATGGGATATGAGCCACAACCTTCTGAACAACAACAGGGGGAAAACACCTCTTGCAGACTTCATAGAACAGGACTATCTAACGATGCCCAGGTGAATAAAACAGTCTACTCGGAAATACTATAGTTCACATTTTCAGAATCAAAAAATCATTCAGTATATTATCTCGGAGACATACGCTCTGAATGTACTTCCCCAGAGATAATCTTCTCCTATTTACATCTTCCTATGCCAAAGCCACAGCCAAGGATGTAAGCTAAGATACTTTGCAGGCTTATTTCTAGATAGAGGATAGTGACAGGTTTACAAAGCAAATGAGCAACACACCTACAATTTAAAAAAAAAAATACCCCAAAACACTACCTGTTAACCTGCAAAGGAGCTTGCACAACTGCTTTAAGCAGGTCCTGTACAGGTAACACAGAACTGGACAATCACAGTCACTGCAAGAAGCAGAAAGACACACTAGAAGGATCCGTGCCAGATTCCAAACTGCACAGGCAAAATGCCTAAGCAAGCAGGATGCTTGCAGAGGGATGCACAAACTCTGGCAGAATTTTGTGAATTAAGCACGCACTAATCTAAACTGTCTATTTTTAAAATAATGGAAACAAAAAACCACAGGGACATACACGCTAGAAAACATCAGCCAAAGCTTTGTGCCTCCACATATTAAATCAGATCAGTAAAATATCAATATTAAATTAAGAAAAATGATGAAACAGCAACACATTACTAGTGGTACTTCTTAAATCTTTCTAAAGTGTATATCAACATGAACAGCTATTCACTAAAGTGAATCAAGCATGGAAAATCGTGCCTCGTAGAAACAGAGCTCCCTTTCTCTCCACTGCATCTCATTAGGGGAACTGATAAGCAACCTTGCAAAGCATGACATAGGCCCAGTTTCAGCTAGATATGATAAATATTGGCTAACAGTGACTTAGAGCTCCATAGTGGTATAGAACAACTTCAAGGATAAAAGCAGAAATTTGTCTCTACCTCTACATCTGTGAGTGTACAATAGCAGAGGGTTTCACGGTAAACCAGTTTCTGCAACTGTACGTATTTAGTAACAACAATGAACGTGGGCCATAAAAGCCCCTCCACTTTCAAATCCTCTACAATCTATTACAGAAACCAATATTTAAACTTCGCAATTCTTACTTTTTAAAAATTACAAAGTCTATTCTAAGTTTTCTATCCAACCATGAATAGACTTGCATTAAGTTGTTTTGAGTGACTTGAACTTCTATGATTTATCTGGCTTTGGGGAAAAAAAAAAAGTGATGGATAAAGCCAACAGCTTTGATTTTTATTTTACAAGTAAGAAGCTTAAAAAAAAAAATCATAATAATATAATCCAAAATGATGGCACCAAATAAACCAGAAATCGTATCTAGTCTACTGCTTCATCACATCAAGCATCATCACACAGATAAAAATACAAATTTGCATCAAAAAAGAAGAAAAAAACCACCCAAAACTATGAGCACTGCAACTACAAGGATTTTTTCAATAGCTCTGCCTTTAATAATAGCACTCATTAGCATAAATTCTATTATTAATGACCTTTGCTGTTTGTCTTCTATGGCAACTGAAGCATAAAATACCATGTAGAATATCATTTACTATGTAAAATATAGTAAACTTCTGCTTGCTCTCTTTTTGTTACTTCTGCTCCTGTCTACTTTAATTGCATGCTTTGTCTGGAAGTTCATCTTTATCTCGACTCTTTTAGTGTACTACCAACAGTGATTCTGCTGCATGACAAAACATGCTGCCAGGATGTTAAAGTTGGGCTTTTTTGATAAGGAAGTGGACTGCATGAAATGAGGAAAAAGTGAGAGAGAGTTGAAGGGCCAAAGCACAAAAGATGTCATTCTCTTATTAGTAGTCTGCATTACATTACTGCCAGAGCGTCTATTAGTCTTTCTTGAAAATTTATTGAATTATAACAAAAAATCTAGGCAGCAAGGTTAGTCTTCGAGATTATTCAGAAACACAAGACACTGCAAATTGACCGTAAGTCCTAGAATGGCTAAAGGTACCTTTACAATCTACTTTTGGGGTTAGAGGTGTACCGTACTCAAAATGAAGAGATGAGAAATTAATAAGAAAAAAAATATTATTGGTTTTCTTCAAAAAGCCAAGCAACAAGCAGTGGAAGAGTCCACAGGTCCAGTTCTCCTTCAAAAACTTTTTTGCCTTTCCTGAAGTATTTGCAAAGCCAGACAAGACCATAATTTAATTTAAATCAATGAAATGAGAGAAAGGCCATATTTGCATGAGAAAATAAGAGTTAGGTGAGATGAGCCGTCAGAATAAATAAACTGCCGCCTGTGCACCCAAAGCCTACAGGTAAGACAGTAAATAAAGTTTTCTCTGTTCAAAAAATTACCACAAACAGCAGCTAAAGATACTTCAGATACAATTACTTTTAAAAGTGTACTCTTACAGAGTAACTGTGTCAAATGTTGTCTGTTAAAGTTCACTCTAGAAACAAGATTATATTTTCCTACACACATCATTATCGTTTCTAAACAAGGTTTATTTCGTTTTGCCATTTTCCTTTTAGAAGTCCTTGAAATACAGATTCAAAACAATATTTGTAAAAATTCCATCAGCAGCCTGTTTGCCAACTTCTCCAACTGAACTACAGTGACCAAAAGTAAATGGTTTCACATCTAGCTTATAATGAATTCACTTTGCACCTTTAACAAATCCTGCCATGGCCACATTAACATTAGTACTTAGGCACTGATCCAGTGGATAAATTAAGCTTTACCCTGGACACATTCATGTCCTAGATTGTACAGGAAAATTAGGCTGCAGGTGATCAAGTCCTGCCAATTATTTATTTAATTCACTTGTTAACAATGAGAAAATCCTCTCCTACTAATGAGAAAAACTCTAAAACAGAAATATACCTCTCCCCACTCAAAGGAAGAAGAAAAAAAAAAGTAAACCCTACAGAGTTTGATAGATATTAGTTCTTTCTGTGATCCTCTTATCTCTTAGCCTGCAGACGGATTGACCATTTAATGAAAAACAACGGTCCCCCTCATATTAAAGCCACAAAGAATGACCAACTTCTTAACAAGAGAACAGCTAAAATACCTCAGAAGTGCTCTGATTATCTCATGTGTTGTTTCCAACCAGTCTTACAAAATGCCTCAATTTTGTCCAAACAGGCTCCCCGTTTCTTCAGTAATTTGTTGAAATTTAGGTACTAGTTAACATTCATAAAGTCATGACTACGTTAGCATAATACATAACTATAGTACTGAAAGATACTGTGCTAGGCATCATGCTGTAATTCTTCTTAGGAGCACCAGAGTTGAATACTAGCACAAGATCACAAACCCAGCATGTTGGCTAGTTCTCCTTTCCTGGATTCCCAGATGCTTCTAACTATGCACGACAAAAATTAGAGCAGACTGTCTGCTTTGGATCTCTTGTCATTTGGATATTTTTCAGAGCGCCAAACTCTGACCAGATTCCTACTATTAGGAGAGGACTTTTGCAAAGCAAGATACAGAAATTGGTTTTACAGAGTTTAACACACAAGTCTCAGGTTCCATGAGATATTTCTGATGATGTTTCTGGCAGCTTCTTAGATTTGAACTATTTCTCTTCTCATTGTTTTTCAAATTGTCACCAACTCTTTGCAAGAAGTGAAATGCTCATTTACTTAAATTAATTCACAGTGAGTAGTGCTCACATAATTCCCCATAACTAATTCTTCTTGTTCTGCCTGCAGCTGCACCATCTGATCTCCCCATTGCTTCTGTACCTTTAACCTATCTTCTTGCTCAACAGTAACCATGACTTCTCACACCTCCTTCTCCTCTGTAGACTCTCCTGTTGATTCAGCTCATTATATTCTACACAATGTTTCAGTCTTCTGCTTTTCTCTTTTACTCTCTTATTAAGACTCAAACCTGACTTACATTCAGTATTTCTCCCCTCCATGCACCATATACTGTCTATTTCCACACACACTTCAATGACATCACTTCTGAGTGCTTCTGGTGTTAAGAATCACGTTCATTTTGGATGGTGCCCACAAATTCCCATGTGTTTTTGGCTCTTGGAAGTTTATCCATCTCTGTCCCAGAGGTGAAATGAAAATAGTCAAGATCTGAGATTTTTAAATGCTTTTATTTGACTGTTTTCTTCACATTTGTAGCTATGGACATAGTATGCTTTTTTAATTACGCATCACACAAAAATACTTTCTCCTGTAGTTGATACATACTCCAAAAGACCATTTCCCTCTCTTCCGAGTGTTTTGCATTCCACTAAGCTATGGTGGAATCTGTTAGCAATGCTTTAAATACTGGGATTCTTTTCAAAATCACTGACAAATACAGGAATAACATGCATTACTTCAGCTGTAACAACTTAATGCATTTTATTAGTCCAACAGACACATTAGTTTACCAAGTCTGTATGATACCTTTGGTTGTTGAATCACTTTGACTAAGAAATACAGCTACGCAATACTTCTATGATCTACAGAATGACAGGCAGTAGGAGACCTTAATAGGATAACTAAGCTCAAAAAGGAGACAAATTAGACTGACTGGTACTGTGGTCATTACTTGTTGCTCTTGGCATCCCAAACACCAGAAACGCCAAAGAGGACGTGAATTCTCACTTTCTGGAGAAGTAATGTAGCTGGTCAAGTAATGCACTAAAAATTCCAACTATTTCCAGCAATATTATATTGAAGATGTAACAATAATAATAATGGAGTAGACTAATGATACTAGGAGTAAGCCATATTAGCTTTACAAGGAAGATCTACACTGTATTATACGTAGTTCCAAGAAAATGATGCAACTTTTAAGGAGAGGAAGAAGTGTCACTTTACTGCAAGCTAAATATATCCACAGTCCCATAACAAAGAGTTAGTCCCACTGAGAAAACACACTATGGAATTGCTGTGTGGAGGACATGGCACTCACAGTGAAGAAATTCAGAGCATGCATTCTGCATTATTTTCTACTAATGCTCAAGATTATTCAAAAGAGAAAGGTCACACTGATGGCAATTCTTATCACATCATAAGAAGATGTGTGACTAGCACTAGGCCACTCGGTCACTATCACTCAAAAAAAGGGAATAAAATAGCGCCTTCTCAAAACTAGATCAAGAAATTAAATTATGGGAAAAGTGCAGGTGAAAGTCACCAAACATTTGAAATTCTGTAAGCTGGAAAACCATTGCTTGAGACATTTAAAGTTATCTAAATTTCTTAATAATTTGGAGTCACAATTTAACTCTCTGACTGCATATCTGGATTAATGATACCCAATGGGTTTCTGTGTCATGGAATTAGAGGACATTAAAATATAACGATTACAAATTAAGTCAGTTAAAGTATTCCTATGTGCTAAATGAGCAATGGTGATTGTGGCATTTCAGATTAACTGGCAGTGCTGAATCATCTTTAACACAGACAACCGTAAACTGTGTGAGACATTGCAAACTAATTCTTGTAAAACCTCTCAGCTGCCTACCTAGGAGGTCCTTCATTCCTACACGTCATGAGCAGGTGTAATTGGACTTAACAACAGAAACGAACAAACAAAACCACCCAAACCACACACAGCACTTATCAGATGTGAACAACGCTGTGCATTCTCAGATATGTTGCCAAATGTTCTTCCAGTTCAGAGATTAAAAAAAATGGGTATTTTGGAACATCTCTAAGGATGTCATGAATTATTTTTTCCATTTCTGTTATACCAAGGATCCTAGCATTGACGGCTGATCTATAACATGTATAGCTATGAAATGCTGTTTGGCATGTGGAAGCATAAACAAACACAGAAAATGTAAAGGAAAAATACTCTAAAGAATTTGGCATCTCCTGTACTTTATGGGGAGGACTCAGTCCTTTAAGAATGGTAGAAAAAAACAGCTCATGGTCTAAGGACACCTCCAGGTGTCCACTCTTCTCCTTTGCGAGTACGCAGTGCAAACAAGCAGAGGGCATTCACATTTTGAAGCATTTAGGTGTTAATCTGAGACACGAGGACAACCAAGCCAAGCAGTTAAACATATGCTTAAGGTTAAGTATTCTAAGGGCTTCAGAAGTGAGAACTGACAATTCCAGTGCTGTGACAGTTAATTCCACTATACGTAGTTATACAAGTAGGACAAAAAAGTCCTCTTATCATTATATACAAGTTGCTTCAACTGTTTTCTAGTTGTAAGTATCAGTTCACTTTAAAGTCACAATTCTTGTTCTCTGAGTACTGCAAAGAGGTCCCCACTGCCAGGCTAATAATCATAGTTTACCCATTAAGCATCCCCAGCCTCTGTCTGTCTCTGCTTTCTGATTACTGTCTGGTCAGTTAATTTCTACAGCTTTTCAGCTGGCACTAATCAGGAATTAAAAGCTGCCATCAGCTTTGCTAGATACAGATTCCTACCCCTGGTTAGAAAGGATTTTCAAAATAGGCAATTCTTGGCCTTTTCTGATTATCCACAGACAAGCTCATAATCCAGTCACTAGTATTTAGGAAGGCAAGCAGTGAAATAAACAATGTTGATTATAATCTACTGCTCTTTTTTTAAAATCAAGAAATAAAGCAAAAAAACCCTTCAGCATTCTAATCCTGAGACATCTGTTTTGGGGTTGATTTTTTTATTTTTAATTCAACACAAGAATGGATTTGGATGAAGATGAAAACGAAGGGCTGGAATCCAAAAAAAATAGCCCTTTTTGGATGATACTTTTACAATGGCCAGTACATTTCATGTCTAGCAGGGTTTTATGTGGCAAGTAAAGAAAGACATTTCAGTTAAGTTTACTATGACTGAGATAGCAATTAAAGAGATTTTGCAGTTTTAAATGGGTAGATTTCAGGGGGAGGGAGGGAGAGAGATCTACTAGACAGACTGGATGGGAAAGATCTACTTTTTAGTTGTTTTTTCAGGTGAAAAAGCTCAGAATAAGTGTTCTGACTAGCCTATAACCACCAAACGAAAGATCAGAGAGTAACAGAAATTCTGTTATGACGCCAATAACAGAGCAGTTGCATGTTTGGATACGCTATCATCTTACAATTCACTTACACATTCCTACTAAAACTTTCATCAGCATTGTTGATTCTCAAATTTCACTCAGATAACCACTTCTTCAAATTGTTCTACTTGCTAATTTTGGCTAAAATAATGAATTAAGTGGGTTTGCATAACTCTCCTCAATATTATATCAATGAGCAGAGCTACTGAAAATCCAAAATCTTCTTACTGAATTGTCCCTGAATCTACCTGAATTGTTTTTCCTGTTGCCAGGAACATTGCTCTGCCAGATCACACAGACAGGTTTTGGGACAAGAACTGTGACAAACCATAGGGGAAGATCACCGAGGGTAGGCAGGCTAAATACGCTAATAATTAGACATCGACAATAAAATTGTTGAAAAAGTATTACTTACATACAGATATTTATGCTTTTGAGAAACTGCTATTTTGAAGAGTGAATTGTCAATGACTCTTTAATAATATTGCATACTGAGTGAATCCCAGGCTGAGAGCAGAAGCCTTAAAGATGCAGCCATAGGATGAAAACCATAAGCCACAGCAACAGAGATGTAGACGACAACTTGTGGATAAACCTGGAACAAAACTTGGAAAGAACCTTGCTTCAGGGCATAACAAAAGCAGTGACAAAAACAAGGTTGTGTGCATGGCTTAACTGTGTTAATGAAGCTGTTAGTTATGCTATCAGAAAGCTGTATCCTAAAAAGTACTGGTAAAAACCAAAACTCTCCCATTGGAGAAATCCGTCATCTTGCAGGATGGCAATAAAAAAAGGAATCCATTGCGAAATGTTGACTAGCTGTTGTGTGGGGGTCACACCCTCAACTCCTCACGGAACAACCAGAGAACACAGGAAGCCTTGTCTTTAAATTTTGTATGCAAGTCTGAAACAAAAAACCCCACTAGTTCTGCTGCTGCCTTATTTCACAGTAAGATATGAAGAACTGACTCTCTAGTAGCCTGTATTGCTACATACGCAAGTTTTTTTGTTTACTTTAAAGGGAAAGAATTAGCTTGTGTTAGGGTTAGTACTCCACTGTTTGTGCTTAGTCTGGTACCCCATCCTCAAAGCTTGCTAATTTGGATACAGCACACAAAAAGCTAGGAGTCAAGGCCAGAAAAAAAAACAGAAGCACCATTCTGTTACATTTCAGTTCGATGTCTACAGGAGACAGCTAATTTAGAGTAAGAATGTAGAATTGTGAATCAGCAGTACCATGATGGCCTTTAAACTCATCATATTCAGATAGATTATCTAGAGGGAGATAGAAAAGGAAATAAGGACAAGACAATGATGAAAATGGAGTGAAAGAGTAGCAGAAGACAGAAGAGGAGATGATATTCTGTTGGATAACACAATAAAGGAATGATCAGAGAGCAAGGAGGAGGATGAGTGGGTGATCTAGCGATGAAAGTCATGACACTACTGCAAAGGTTTTGAAGCTGTATTTTCAAATCTGTAAAACAGCAGTTGTAACTGCAGATATTCAGTGAAGAGAAATAATTCAGTAGTGCTAGAATTTCAGTCAAATTTGCATTTTATTTTATCAACTGATTTGTATTAACATTTTAAACTGAAAATTTATTTAGCAGGATAGTTCCTTGTTGATTGAATAGAATTGGCATTATTGTTAGTTCCTATCTGTGTAATGTGAATTTTGTGAATTGCACCAGATAGGAAAAACATTAAAGTCGGTAGTCCTGAATGTTTCTTTTGTATATGTTCACTTTATTAGACCTAGCTCTTAAAAAACAGTAACTCTGTTAATAATAGCACATATCTGTAAACTCCTGTTGACGTTGGCAAATTGCCTGCAAATAGCGAGCAGATATACAACACCACGGTTGTACAAGACCTGTCCTAAAATGAGAATGAGTGCAATGTAATTCAGAACATTAATTCAAAACTTCACACATACAGCACAGCCGTGCAACTTGACCAGCTGATGAAAAAGCAAAATGCTTCTAGTAGCCTGAAAGAGAATAAGACTGGCTTATATTAAATAAAATGATAGCCTGAAAAGTTTTACTGACAATCATAAATGCTTCAACAAAGGAGTACGAACTGTTCCCACAACTACAAGTGGTTTTAAGATGATGATCACTGATAACTGGCAGAAAGGAATAGAAAGCAGTAAAGAAATAAAAGGATAACAAGAAATATTTGAAATCACTGCTCGTACTTCCTTTTGTTCCCATGTGCTCTCAGACCACATAAGGTGAATGCGATGTTGAACCCAAATGTATTGCTTTCTGTTTGGCCTCTGCTATGCACTCATTATTGCAGGAAGCTTAGCTTCACAGTAGAATACCAATGCGTTTCTACCGTCACCCTTTGCCTCTTAGCATTTCAAGAGGGCATGATTCTTCTCTTCCTTAACCTAATTTTACACCAGTAAAACCGTCCTGACTTCAGTAGAACTTCCTTTGATTATAGCAGCATAAACACAAGAATAAAATCATCTGCCCTAGGTTTACATACCCCTAAAAGAATCTCTTTTCAAGTTGACTTTATGTACTGTATTGACAACAGAAGAAAGCATACTATTTGGTAAATGGGAAAATACAACTCTGAACTGTTTAATGTATCAGACTTGGCTGGAGTTACAGAGAAAGTGCCTCAAGTACAATGCAGTGCATCCCTATTTTATACACCATTGAACAGAACATCTACAAATTGCCCTGGAACTCGTGCACAGCCATAGGGCTAACTGACATTATTCCTGGGCTGTGGTTACTTCTAATGCTCTGCTAATCGTTCTGTGCTCTAACATGCTCTGGAGGAAAATCTGTATGTTCCCACAAAGTCAGAGAAGTCCCACTAATGAAATTAAGGGAGAGGAATATAATAAATTTTTGTCAATGTGAGTCCCTTAAGCTAAACTTTGGAGGGTGAAGCACATGTATTATTCAATAGAAAAGCTTTAATTAGTGTTTCTTTAAAATTACTCTGAGAAAGGACTAAAAGATCAGAATAGTCCATCCAGATTGTTGAAAGTGCAGCCAAATAAATCTACAATAAACTAGCATCACTGTACTGATGCACTTCAAATCCACCTGAAAGCTAAGTACAGACAAGCAACAGTAAAGCAAGTTCATTTCACAGAATATTCAAGTTTTTTCCCATGGTGTACATGACAGTAATTTTAATCAGGGTCTGGCTTTCATTTTTTCCTAGACTATTTTTAATAATATTACCTGATTCTAAGAATCCTGAATGTAGAATATAAAGCACATTTTAAACAGCAGTAACTTGAGGCGTGGAGAGGGAAAACGATTAGTTTATTTTAAATAGGCCTGTGCAGAAAAAAAATGCAAATATCTCATATTTGCAGATATTGATTTCCAACCAGCCTGATGTCTGATTATAACTGCATTAACAGATCATTGTCTACAGCTTGTAAACTTGAATCAACATACATCTCTCTTTTACTAAAAGATCCAAAAGCGTATTGATTCAAATGTCGTCCCTCAAATTGAGATAATCTTTTTGAGATTTCAAACTTCATTTGCTGATTGCCTCCAAGTGACACGGGTTCAACATTGTCATCAGATGAGTCAAACTGTCCTTGACAGTTCTGACACTTTAAATAGTTGGGTTTGCACTGACTGATTCACTGGCAATGGACTCATTATCCGTAGTGCGACGTGGAACTCGGACGACTGGATTCTGACCTAGGCAGTTTTCATCTGCTGCTGAGCAGAGGATTGCTGTGCACCCCTACTGAGTTTCAAAGTAATTTTCGTTTTTGTATTTCGTAATTGTATGCTTTTTACTTCCTATCAGTCTCCTTGTGAGGCTCCTTTGTGCTGCAGCCAGCAGGTGACACCCTGTACAGGATTCCCTAGAGAGAATCATTGTCACTCCTAACTACTTATCCAGCGGCTGCCTAGTGCTAAGTTTCACTCCCAACTGCTATTTAATGTCCTCCATCTCATGCTCCACAGAGAAAACCAATTATCATACAAACAAAGTAAAATAAAAGTATGAAGTGTCTGATTTAGGTTTACAACCCCGACCACGCACTTCAACGCAGGAAGTATCGCTAAGGCTGGGCTGCTGTGAGGTGCATCTGAGCAGGTATTTCATTCTTCCTTCTACCGGCTTAACTCTTTACAAAAGTCATAAGCACTGAGCTCCCTTACTTGGTGTTAGTTAATTAATGTAGTGGCAATATCGGTCTTTCGTAATCTGTGCTATTACTATGATGCAGCATGCCATGATTCTGCACTTCTTCAACTATTTGAGCTCTGCAGGTGAGACGCGCAGCAGAACCCTCAGTTATTCAATGTGTGTGCACCTGATGGCCCCATTTGACCTTTTACTTGTTTGTAATGTTGCTAGCTTTTTAATCTTTAATCCACTATATTTCCTGTGAATTCTCAGAAGACTGCCTCCTGCATTACACCAACAAAAAAAGTTTCTCCATGTAGAAGTTTTCATATAGTTTCTAACAATATATTTTACACTTTTTAGAGCATGACAGAAGTAGACAAGAAAGTGCCTCCAGGAAAACTCCAAGAGAACATACTTCTTATTATCCGTTTTGCTCTTTTAGAAGACCCCAAATCTCATTGGTCTTTCTTAAATATAAAATAAAATAGCAATACTGCAACTGTGCAGTTTATCATTCCTAAAGCTTTTTCAAAACATGTGTCTAATCACAATGGGTCCTGTTCAGCCCTCTTTACTCCTGGCTTCCATCAAAGCCACACTTCCGTGGGAACTTTGCCTGAGGAAGGAATGCAGGGTAAGCCAAGGTGATTACTGCAATCTGTTACTGTGGAAATACAAGAAAAACTAAACCGTTTTTGTCTTCACATTTAAAGAAAGTTTTAAATGTAAATTGTGCTGAAGCATTATGTTCTTAAGAAAATTCTTCTGACAAGTTAGGAACAAAACATTAAAAAACAGTTTGAGCAAGATTTTTAACTGAAGCACAGCAGTGTAGTTGCACTGAGAGAGAATTTTTTCAGTTAAAGTAAATTTAGAGTGTAGTTCGCTGTTTTAAAGAGTGGCAGAAATACATATCATTATAGTGTACTACATTTTATAACCCAGTCCTGTTACAGTCAATGCTTACAGATAAGAAAACTTATTTTTTATAAGCAACATAATATGCTACGTGCTTGACTGAAAATCCGCATTAATTCTATAAACAAAAGCTTCACTCTGTAATTCACCATCTCTATCACTCTTGCAAATCTACATGTCATTTCCATTTTTTCACACATCTAATTTGAATTAGGTCATTGCAATGTGTGTTTGTCACATCTAAAGTATGAAACCACATTACACACAAGCTTCATTTCTGGCCATGAAGACAACCTGCAGGGGGGATTCTGATTCCTGCTTTCAGAAAAAACAGTGCCAGACAGGCATTTTGAACCTTCTCCATGTTGCAAATTGAGCTCCATTCATTGCCTAAGCAGTGGCAGCAGCCAGTGGTAATAGGAAAGCAGAGGGAGAATTTACAACAATGTACAGTGTTAGTATCTTTGAGCATATTGATCTATGGTGCCAAGAATTTTTCCTCCCTCCCGTTCTTTCTCAATTGCTGTATGACATACGCTTTACACTTCGTACAGGATGCCTCAACAATCATTAAGGGAAAATGTGTTCCCAAAATTCAGACAGCTAAAGAATATGCAAAATAGAACTGATATGTAAACTTGTTCCAAATTCAGAAAATATATGGTTAATTCCTTTGCCCAATCAAGTTTTGGTTAAATGACCCAGTTTGACAGAACATCTAGCAGTTGCTTTCTGGTTTTAGTAAGATCATTAAAACTCCATTAGGTTATTTTTAATCTCAGTACAGAATACAATCACTTCACTTATTGTTCTCCTGCCATCAGGGGCTAAATTCCCAAGTATATTTTCTAGACTATGGATATCATAACCAAGTACGTTACTCTTTTCTGAATGTAGCTAAATCACAGTGTTACATTGGTAACATTTTTGTTTGTTGGCATCATACCAAGTTACATCTATGTTTATATAAGTTATACATACATTAGCATTTTGAAACCTGTCAGATGATTTCTGTGGAAGTAAATATATGAAACAGAATATATTTCTGCCTATAAAGGACAACCCTAGATGATGTTAGCTGTCACGCTTCTTCTTTAAGAAGCTGTATGAAAATTGTCAAAGACTCAAAATTTCCTAGGAACTTGGGCAAGGACCGTTGGTCCAGTCACAGACATGCACTTTGCATCACACATCCCTGAAGAGCAGCCTTATAACTGACGCAATCAGATACTGAGTGTAGCTCCTGTTTTGAAGAACACATGGCAGCAAAGAATTTCTCACGTTTCCTAACCCAGCAACACTCCCGCAGGTACCGGAAGGGGCAGGCTCAGCTCCACTGCCCACCAAGAGATAGACATCGGTTCCCCTGACCAACCCCAGCGTATGTCTGCCTCATCTCAACGTGAGCCACGGAAGGGGGAAAGGGGAATTCGCTCGTTGTGTGTGGCTGAACTGTTCTTTTCTTTGGAGCTGAAATAAAAACTGATCTAGAGATTTCTCACTTGAGTGGTTGAGACATATTTTCCTGGGTTGGCAGAATACAAGGCCAGTTTAAGAGATGTTCCCACTTTTGTAATCACCGTGTAATGTCACTACACTGCTACTCACTTTGAATTAAAATAACTGTTCAGCTGTGTTAATTTATGCCGGTGGATCGTTTCAGCCCATCATTCCAGTCATGCGTTCCCTATGTTCTGCTAAATGCAGAGAATCTTGCAGTAACCATTGTACAAGTAGGTCAGACATAGATTCAATTTTTTAATCTGTCTTTAACAATGGCTGCAATTTTTTTGCCTGTTCTGAATGCTGTGAAAAAACAGTTGTGCATTTATATTTCTTTTTTCTACTTTAAGTGTATTTTAAGGTATGGAATAACAACAAAACTCCTTACCTATGAGCGTGGAGAATACATACACTAGGACCCTCAAGCATCTTAAACTATCTGCCAGAATGCCAAACCATCCCTCACTTTACTCAAAGCATAACAGTAGGCCTCCACTTCAGGTATTGAGCTAGGTGAAAGACTGGGATCATGAGACAGGGTGGAAGCAGAGTATGTTTTCTGGTGAAACCCAGTGTTCTCTGGGATACAGTATGTTTGTGGAGTTCATGACTCGAGCATCACAAATGGTTTTCTGTCATGCTTTAAAATCTCACTGAACGTGCATTCAATAATTAGTGTGTCTGACATCATGAGATGCAATCTTGAAAGATATCTCTGATATTCTTGATTTTATGTGACCTTTTGTATACAAACACACAAAGAAAAGGCTTTTATTCCTACTTTTAATTAAGGTTTTTAATTCTGTTTATAGCTGCAGATTTCCTAGATGATAAAACCTCAAACTGAGTTGCGTAGATACTATTCATGCTGTCAGAACAGGAATGGATGAACTTCACAAAATAAAAACAAAGACGAAGATAAATCTATCCAGTTGCCACAGCGTACATCTTATAAATATGTGGACAGTCTCTATTCATCATCTTTATTTTATAAGCAGGTAGAGAAAAGCAGAACATAGACAACATCACTCAGCTGAGATCGAACCCTTTAGATTTATCTTAATTATGAACATTTGACAGATGCTATCTGAAAATAAGTGCACATAAGACTGAAAATACAAGTGATGGACTTCTCTGAATGAAGGCTCAGACTTTTATCTGGCATCTTTCAGAGTCAAATGGCCAAATGTTGCATTCCTGTTTCACATGCATTTCTATTATCTGTAGAAATATGAAATATTTAGGAAACAGGAAGGCGAATAGATTCGGATTCTATTCTTTTGGGTTGCTAATTCATTCTAAATAATGGCAGACTTCCACAAATACCGAGCCTAAACATTTGTTGGGGGAAAAAGTAAATTTAATTTAATATATTCAGCAGGTTTTGAGCCTGATTTTTGATTGTCACATCTCAAACTTCTGTCCCCTTTCTTTGGAATGGAGTTTATCATAGGCTCTTCAAGCCATAAAATTAAAACTCATCCTTACTTTGTCAGATGGCTTTTTTCCCTACTTTGTTCGCCAAAGAAACCCCAAGCTGCCTCTGCCTAGTGCAAAAGGCTGTTATGTAGCAAATACCTTTCACAGTTCCTCGGTCTCTGTTCTCAAATTAGAAAAAAGTATCATATTCAAATTTTTATACTTCAGTTATATTTTACATACTAAATAACTTGCCACATTTGTATTTTACACCATTGTCTGCAGTTTCACAGACGGAAAATGGTCTTTAACGTCCATAAGTTATCAAATTAGCATTTTATTTTCTTTTTACTTTTTTTTGTTATGGCAAACCCTGGCACACAAACACACAAACTAGTATCTACATTGGAGTACTTTAGAAGAGTATCAGAAATATATGTGGAATCTGCTTTTGCATTTAACTGCACTTAGGCTACTCATTTATCTAGATAATCTACAAAATATTGAATTGGATTTATTTCCTGCAACTCTCTGTTTTGACTGATGTAAAAGGAAAACTATACCACATAAAATCCTTATCATGAGTATGAACGAGAGTTAAGAGAATTAGAAGAGTTGAGAAGCTCCTTACCAGATAGCAAAAAGTTGGTACATTTGATCCTGTTAGGAAGGTGAGAGAAATGCATATAATTAATCACTACTGGGCTCCTCAATGTGATAATCTATTCAAGTTTAAAAATATCAGAAAGTATCTGTTTGGTTGGAATCTCATGTTGACCAATGAAGCCAAGCAAAGCATTTAGAAAAAGCCTCTCCTGATGATAAATTGGAGTAATCATGAAATGAAGCGACACTTTTAAAGTAATTTAATTGCTAAAAAGTTATTACTGCTAAGCAGTTAATTTGCACGAGAAATTCCACCTCTAAAGAAAAAAAACTAAAAAACTTTTGTAACAACAAAATAACACAGGTGAGATGCCAACACTCTCCCATGTTATTGTGAGATAGATGAGATCAGCAGCAACATGCCTCAGTGTATGGCTGACCTCACCTTGCTTTCGTTGTGGTGAAACAAATACGGCCTTTTACTGTGCTTTTACCTCAGGACAGCTTCCGTATATGAGTTAATTCAAGCAAGAAATATTTAGCAACAAAGAGAAGGCCTTCGATTTGGCTTCCAGATGGTTGTGTCAAAGGGCTTGTACTCAGAAACAGTTTCACATTCTCTTGCTTATCCTTTATCAGGATTCATTTGTATGGCTGTTAAGGATAGTACAATTTAAACAGGCTCTGTCTAGTCCAAGCCAGGTTAGCCTAATTATTATTCAAACAAACTTCAAAGAATACAGAACTGCAGGATTCTCCAAATTCTTGCTTTGTAGGCATTTAGATGCAGATTGCTATTATATGGAAATGAGGGATTACAGCTCTGTCTGAAGCAGAATGTAAGCAAAGCAGCTTACACTGTAACAGACACCTTCAAACTTTGTAAACTTCATTTATTTAGCTGGGTGGAACTTCAGGAAGTACGTAACAGCAGATAAGTGCAATAAGGTTATTACTATGGTATGTCAACTCCTAAGTCGAATCTCCCAAGATAGATTTCAATATAGTTTTTCATCCTATTTTCTTCCAGACAAGGGTAATAAAGCTGAATATAATGAATTATTAGTATAGCTGTATGAACAACAAGTAAAATCAGTCATATTTCCAAAGCTCTTAACCTTTTCTTTCCAGGGAGGTAAACTCTGTTTTGAATGTCTATACCAGAAAACACCCTGCACAAAGATACCTTACTCGTTCTTCAGTTACTGTTACTTCTTCCAAGTCAAACCAACATAGAGATCCTCAGTGAAATCCATCATCTAAGGGAACATCATTTACACTCTACAGCAAATTGAGAAGATTCTCTTTAAGCATAGTGAATTGGTATGTATCTAATCCAGTCTCAGATCCTTTCTAGGTTTTGCTCTTGGTTTCCCTTTAATTAATGGGCCCCATCTGCTGGGAAATTTCTCCTACTACTTAATACCAACACTCACCAATCACTGTTCCTCTCTTTAAGAGGTTCCATCGCACACTGCTAGGCTGGGCTTACAGGCTTTTATTAACTGTTGTAAAACATTTAAAGAAAAAAAATCCTTAAAGGAGAAAGTTCTAAAGATATTTTATTTGTGGAGATTTTTTTTTTAATGGGATTCTTATACAGTATATACTCTGAGTTCTCTGGAGTGGTTTATTATATTCATTTTGCTAAAAGGGCAATTTTTCTTAAACTGTGAATTGTTGAAGGATAATTAAAGAAAAATGTTTCAACTTAATAAAATCTTTTTGCTGTCCACCTAAGAACACTCAGTTTTCTGAAATGATATAGTTCCTTTAAATAATGGAGAACAAGCAAGGTTAGTCCCTACTATGTGGAACAAGTGGTTGATAATTTGCAATAGTAATTACTCAGAAAATTTTTTCAAAAAGCTTGCAGTGTCCTTGATATGGAAATACAGCTAACAGAGACTGAAGACTATTAAGCCACAACATCTGTTCTAAATGTAGTCAAAATAATACCAACAGTTTCCAAATGGTGAGTTCCCACGCCATCCAAACTGAGAAAATCTATGGATGTATTTATAAGACTGTCGGGATTCCCACTGTTCTGAATAAACTGACACTAGGTCCTACTGTGCATAGGTTGGTTAACATTCATGATAAAAAAATTTTTAAAAAATTAAAAAAATCCCAAATTTTGGGATGAGACTGAACAGATAGTGCTACAAATGAATGCTGCTCTATGTTTATCTACAACATTGTAGATAAACAGAGGAGCTGGCCCCTGCAAGTCTCTTATTGCATCCCACTCTCTGATTCAAGCATGTCCTTACATTTAGGCCTCCAACATGAAAAGGGACGCAGGACAGTGTGCACCAACGTACTTCTTCAGGAATGCAACACAGAAGTTTTCAAAAACAGATGAAGAAACCTAAATCTTATATTTAAAACTCTCCCATCATCCACAGCATCTAAATCTTGGTCTCACGTTTTTCCAGTACTTATAGTAATGGGTAATGTCAAGAGTGAATCCTTGCTCTTTTTGTTTGCTTAAGCAACATTTTATTTTAGTCAAATTTAAGATTTCTCACCAACGGGAAAATGTTCTTTAGATCCTACCTGTCCTTTCTTCGGATCACTGGTGAGAGTGACCAGCAAAATTTAGCAACACATTAATCATCTGTCTGTATTGTTCAAATGTATACACATTGTAACTTCCACTGCTAAAATGGAAGACAACTTTTTTTTCCTTCACTTCTACTGCTTCCTAGTGACCTCCCTTCCATGAAAAGGGCATTCAGCTCATCATTCCTGTGCTGAGAATTCCCTCCCTCTCCAAGCAGCAAGGTAATTGATCCATTACACCCCACTTGGATCAATCCACTGTCCTAGTCCTATCAAACCAGAGAGGTCTTGTTTAAACTTAGATGCATCCAGTCATAATTTAACCTGTCAGTAAGAAAGAAACCCCAGTAAACATATGGAAGCAGCAGTGGATTAACAAAGAGAAGCCTTGTTCTTAGCGGCTCTAAGCGCAGGCCTTCTTTACTCCTGAATGTTTAAATTCTTCTAATTATTTAAACTTTTTTTTCCTGTAGACACCTGTAAACAACCAGTGAAATAAATGTATGTGTACACACACCTCTCTCTGATTACTTAAAACCAAAAAAGTAATTTCTGCTTCAAATTTGAGACTGAACCTACAGTTTAATTTAATGGAATGCTAATTTTAGCTTAACATAATGCTTCTTTATACATACACATACAGAATTATCTGGTTTGATATAATGTCATAAACGGTATAGTTCTCAGTGTACTCCATACCAGTTTGGCATGTGGCTAAAAGGATGGATCTCTAAACTCTACAGATGGCTGAAAAATTAAGTACTTGAAAATAAATCAATATGATATTAGATAAAAGAGTGACAGTAATGGAGTCATCTGTAACTCCAGCCATTTCAATGACACTTGCATTCACAGTTAACCTCCCTGTTTCACTTTGGCTACCTTCTGAACGACAACCTGGAATGACAAATGGAGAAATGGACTTTTGTAAAGCTTTGTGCATTGACCTTACCCTGCTTCCCCAGAGGCAATGGTTACCTTCTGTACTGAAAGCAGAGTTAGCCTGCATAGTTTTGAAAAGCCCATTTTAAGCACGTATAGAAATAAGAATTTCTGAAGAACAGGAATGACCTCATACTCAAGAAGTAACGCTCAGCAGCTTCAACTACTGAGCAAATGCAGTCTCCTCTGAACTCACTGCAAAATATGAGTTCTCATTCACTATGATAATCCAGTTCCAGTGCTTTGACTCACTAAAAGTAGGTAACAGTGAGCTAAAAGCAGGTAATGACCCTTGACCCAGAACTTCAACAATTTGTTAAAATACTTTCATTGCTGTATCTTCACTCTTTGTTTGTTGTTCAGTATTTGATACAATGCAAAGATGCTTGGTTTCATATACAACTCCAAACAAATTATTTCCTATAAAGCAATAGCAACCTTTTTCCACTGAACAAAGAAATAAAGTATGTGATGTCAAAGCACAGGAAAGGACAGATGATTCTAAAATTTTAACCTATAAAATTTTGTAGCTAAAATTAAGACAGCAAGATAGGCTGGAAGAAACCAGTAGTGGAGATTACCACACTGATTTCAAGGCCTGTGAAGAAACACAGACACACTCAAAAAATAATCTAGAGACGGGCACTGAGGGAAAAAAGAGATATCCCTGTAACTATCCAATAATGAAAGAAAACTGCACATACTGAAAATGAACCTCCATTAATATAATCTTCCAAAAGATCTTTTCTTTTTTTTTTTGTATTAAATTTCAACTCATACATCAAAGGGAGTGAGAACTCAACTGACTGGTTTGCTGCTAAAGAGCTGCAGATTGCTTCTGAATGAAGGAAATTGTGTGGGACTGCACTGTGTTTTTAAAGGTTAGCAAGACACCTTATGCTCCGATATTGTTCTCATTTCATAGGGCTTTTTCTCTTGAGGTTTCATCCCCTTGTAGTTTTCTTACAGTGCAAAGCTGTGAACAAATATGCAATATGATGTATAGCATCGCAAAGATGTAGGTATACAGTATCATTCTACTTCTTCGTTATTTTTACTCTTTTCTTGACCTTTTATTCGTATAATAAAAGCATGTTATTTCTCCAAACTAGAAGAAAGCCAATGAGATGAAGCATCAAATAATAATTGTACCATTGATATTGCATTTAAGTAAGTTCAAGATGTGGCCTTGAAGAAATAAAAATTACCCAAATAGCAAACAGTAACAACAGAAGTTCTATTTTAAAGTTTACTAAAATGCAGCCATCAGAAGTAATTTTTTTGTCAAATAATTTTAATAGAAACTAGATTAAAATGTAATTTGGTTGGGGTTTTTTTTCCTACTTCTTACATCTCGCAAGTGAGGACCAGGACTACTCAGGAAGGTTCAGGTTTGAAAGCTCTCCTGTCTGAAAATGTATCACAGTGTAAGAGCTGCTTTACCATACCAGTCCAACATATGTAAAACCTGACAGGATGGGAGCTGCACTGGTGTTGAAAATATAGTTCAGTTGTCAGATGCTAATTAGACTTTGAAATCCTTCTGGACATCACAATAAATGTGTTAATTTGTATCACATAGGATGGCAGTTTATGAGATTTGTGATGTCTATCTCTGGTAACAGTAAAAGAGCAATAGACCATTTTGATAAAAGGCAGAATTGTATTACAGTGGGGGTTAATTTCAGTTTTCCCACATCATAAGGTTCTTTTCATCCCACATAGTACTCCTTCCAAAAGGAAGGATAAAGTAAAAACTGCTTGACACACCTCAGAATTCCTGGACTTTACCAAAAGCTGTGCAAAGCAACAAGTTTCTTCTGCTTCAAAATTTTCTGTGACATTTTAGGGTTTCTAGATATAATTTGGATAAAATCCTCCCCCTCAAAGTATCCACTTCCCATCTTCCTATGACCCTACTTCCAACTTCTGCTCCTACACTTCTGCATAAAGAAGTAACTGTGCTCCTCAGTCTTCCAAAGGTTTCTGGGAATAGGAAATAGACAACTGAATACCATGTTCTCCACTTACGTCCCATTTCAGAATTACCATACAGACAAATTATCATTCTTAGTTCAGTTTTTCCAAAAGCAGTCCTGGTGGCATAATCCAAGAGGGCTATAGACTCTTTAAAAGCATTACATCAATTTAGGCTTTGATAGCAGTACTGACATAGCAAAATATCTAGTGTTTTCTGGAAAAAGCCTATCAGATTGCTTCTCCCAAAATGTTTTGCTGCAAGTTATGAAGTAGAGGTATGGGAATACAGCTCAAGCAGACACGAACTCTGACTTCTCTTACATGATGTGAACTTTTTCTTGTAATGATGTGTTGCCAAAGAGACTTACTGAACTGACCACTGCTTCATTGACTGAGCTCAATAGCAACTACTGTCAGAAAGCCAAGTGAATGGCATTTTCTCCAAAGGTTAGATGCTATCAAAGGAAACAAAACCATTCATGTTGACACCTGTGAACTTTGCAAACAAGAAAGTGATCCCACTATCCACACTCCCTGAAGACATTTCTCACTTTCTCCTCAGGCATGGTTTCTGGATTACTGGAATGTACCAGGATCCACTACAGGTTGTCTGCTGGCAATACGGAGGCATGTCCTTATATACCACAAACACGTTCTCCAAAATCCTCGTTCTTTTTTTCTTTGTAAATATCCTGGTGACAAATTAAATGCCCAAATAAACAAGCAGAATGAATGCACTTGAATTTTTATCATCTTATGGCAGAGTAAAGGAGGTGAATCAGACTGATGGAAATAGATGTACAAAAAAAATGTAATGAAAAGAAATTACTTCAAAGGTAAGAAATGTGATCATTGTAACTTGGCATATAAAATGTTTATTCTACAAAAATAAGGGAAAGCATCAGAGAATTCAACTTCCCTTTACACAGTAAAATTTACTAGTATTTCAAAAAACTTCTAACAACATACATAGAATAAGCAACTAACAGTAGAGTTGATGGAGGGGAAAATACCTGAGTACAATAATTCTTTGAAAACTGCTCTCTGCATTATCTATCACTTAATTACCTGAGTTCTTTCTGACAGTACATACGCCTATAGTACTGAAGGTCATAGCTTCAAAATGTTCTCAGCTTTGTGAGCCTTAGTTTTTGAAATTATTTTTGTATTACTTTGCAGAAATCATCTTACTCAGCTTTAGCTATCTAGAAGCTAAGTGTTTATATAGTTTCCTCCTCCGGTACATAAAGGAAAGACAGTTACAGCAAGTGACTCATTCCAGCTTATGCTAGATATTTGAGACAGCTACAGCAGATGATTCTCTAGGTGTGTCTCTCTTCCTTCACCTCCTACAGAAAAAATAAATTCCAGTCTAAATCCTTCATAAAAAAAATTCTGCTACCTTTACAGCCATTCAAAATGGAAACTATTATCACTCAGAAGAAATCACTCAGATTCTGATGTCTGTGTTCAACATCAAGTGTTACACAATACGCAGTAAGGCTGTATGTGCTGTGCTTATTCTCCCTCCCCAAGTTTGTCCTTCAGCCCACTGACAGTTGAGTACCTAGGCCTGATACAATATATTTACTGATCCAGTATGCCATCCAATCTGTTCTAAATTTGCAAAAGAGAATTAAGTAACCCAAACATAGTAAAAAGAAACGTAAAACATTACCACATCAACTTTCAGCATTTCTCCTACTAAAGTACGTGCATAATGTGCCCTGGTATCAGCCTAGGGGATTCAGTATGATTATCGCCACAGGGAGATCATACTTTCACCTGAATATGGGCCATTTATTTTGCACAAACACCAGGGTGTACAACCAATGTAGCTGTGAATTAGAACACTGTCTTTCACTAAGAAAACCCCATTCAACTTCAACACCACTCTATACAGCAGGGCTACGAAATTCAATTTTCTTTTAATTTCTCTGTCATTCACTTAGCAAAGAAGGGGTATTCCATTTCCATCTATCCTCTTTTGGATATCCTCTCAAAATTTTATTACAATATGTCCTGCTGATTCACCTTTCCCTCTTACTATCCTCTTCTGGTGTAGTGCTGTCGTGTAAGGTTTTGCAGTTTGCATTTGTCTCTGTAATTCAATGGTTATCGGTTGATCCAGCTGCAATCATTTAAGCTGGATCAACCAGCCTCTCCCTTTCAAAAACAAAATTGCTATCATGCTTTTCTGACCTTTTTTCTTTTTTTTCCAATCGCTAGTCACAGTATGGCTAAGGCAAAAACAATTAGAGAAAAGAAAATCTGTACAAAGCCTACAGCCACACACGAGTCATGGAACGGAAACAGTGTAAGACAATCTTCCACAGTCCCTGTGGATGATTATAATACATTCACGTGTGAATTCCCATCACATAACATTTTTTTGACCAGTAGCAGGACACCCTGTTCCAGCTCCTCACTCCCTGTCCTGACTAACACTCCTAACAAAGTCAGTATCAGATGTGTCGTACTGTCAGATAAAACCAGAAATGAGTAGAAACCAGCTAAAGAATTAACAACAGATTAATAGCTGTCTTCTACCTTAAAAAAAATAATTATGACAGTCATTAATTATTATATGAAACTCGCATACAGCAACTTCTGGTTCATTGCATCCAATCAAATTTCGTCACTCATGGAATCTAGTACTTCTGAGGTGTAAAAATTAAAAGTGATTAGTCAGACATTTTTTCCGCTGGAAATAATTCACAAAATAAACATTTACATTGAAACCAGTCCAAATACTACAGAACTCCTTTGGAATAACCAGGTATACAGATGTACTCGTAAGGTTCTGACACCCACTGGTAAATTCTGATTTATTGCTAGAATATTCTGTAATTGACTATGAAAGAACCAACTAATTTTTAAACAATTTTTTGGATCAGATGAGAAGTGACAGAATTCAAGGTTCACATTCCAGCACACCGAGTACTAAACTAAATACCTCCGTTAAATATGGATCTACATTCTTGACTTGCAGTCTTTAAACCTGCCTGATGGAAAATAAAGAATAAGCAGCATTTTTCATCAGGATTTTATCTTGATAAAAAGTCCTTTTTGCAGATACATTTGATATTCATTCTGTTCCTGTAACAGCCTCTGCATCTCAAATGTTATCAAACCCTGGCAGAATCTTTTCATCTTAATAATACAAAAGTAGATTTTGTGTTCTCAACACTATTTTGTTCAGATTATCAATAGGAAAGGTTTGATTGACATAGGGAAAGCAAAAACAGTTCTGATTAAATCTGAGTTTTCTATTTGGGCTGGATTCACAAGGAGAAAAAGTTATCTATCTGTTACGACATATGTCAGACTTTCTGGCCATTATTTTTTATATAGACCTCTGAATTATTATTTTCAGGAAGAAGTGTAGGTAGCCTTGAAGTTCATTCTGCATTTGTGGCTTTGACGAATACCTTCAGTTTATCAAGCAGCCAGATTCTGTCTTTCACTTCTTTTTCAAAGGGGACAACAGTGAACAAGTTATTCAGCCCCCCAAACCAAAACTGATGTGTGTTTCACATTATCCAAACCAACTACAAGGGATTTCATCAAAACACTAAAACAGCAGTTGCCTTCTACTGTTTTTTATTTTACTCCCGTTTAATGTCCACTCTAATTATACCTAACTTTTGGAAGGTAACAATTTTTAAGTTCCTACAAAAATCTCCCTTGCTCTCTCAACATTTTTTTTCCTTTTACAGATTTTCCTATAAATGTGAATCAGTTGCACCTACTGAAAAATTTGTAATTACTGTAATACAGTATTTCCCTGTATTATTGCAAACTATGATCTGGGTTTGTGTATTGCTCAACAACAACTTTAGTGTAAACACATAATGTACAGCAAAGACAAGTATCACTCATAAGTAATAAACAATAATTGGATAAAGTTTCTGTTACAGCTAATGTTTATATTTTGGACTTTATGTTCATGCAATATTCAAAGTAGTTCACAGCTCTCTCTTACTACAGTTCTCCCTTTCCTTGTTCTAAAATGTTAATTTTCAATCATTTCAATGCAGGACGAAAATCCACTGAAGTAAGTTTTAAAGACAAGATCAAAAGACGTCACCAACCTAATCTTTTTAAATTGACTTACAAGTCACAGAACTGGATACAAGTGCCTGTCATACAAACTATTTTTTTTTACCAAAAATTCCAATATACATATAACTTATATTTGCACTGGTCCTGTACCCAGCACTGAACTATTCCAAAATACTATGCTGAATTTCATGATCTTCATACCTTCCATCAAATGGCCAAAGAGCTATAAAAAAGTGTATGTACAGTGTCCTGTAAAAAGAAAAAAATATATTGTAGGCTACTGCATAACACATTCTGTACTTATGAAAATGCCTCAAGCATAAAAAAAAAAAAAAAAAACACCAAGAAAAAGAGGAAAAAAAGTTTGCATTTGCAACTATTCCAGCTGTTGTGTCAAAGTCACCTTTTAGGCTATCTTAACGCTTCAAAACCTTCTCGAACATTCAAACAGATACTTTTATCGAGACACATCTGCAAGCGAGAACTGCATCCTTCTCCATGTTTGTGAAGCTTTCCTTGAAAGGAATTTCATTTCACCTCTTCTCCACGTAGTATCTCCACTGAGAGGAAGTAATCAATTATACCATCAATTTTCTGTACGAAAGAGCCCTGTTCTGTGTAAATACAAGGATTTGTAGGACTTGATAAGTTATGTTACTTGTTACTTAAATTTTCTACTTATGAATACAAAATTTAGTAAACCCTGTAAAGTTTCGTAGTCATAGTAGATAGTCACTATCCAGTGCATAGCATACCTAGGAGTGATTTTCCCTGCACATTTTCCTTGGGTAGGCTTCACAAACAGAGTTTTAACTTCTTTTATGAGAAAGCCTTGCAATTAACTGGGTCATGTTGATAGTATATTTGTTATCACAAGGTAAAGAGTTGACTCAATTTCTCTTTTTTGGCTTTCGCACTTTGGCATTTTGAAACTTTTACTCAAGAGACTAAACTCTGGTTGTGACAGTTATCTCTTCATGAGATGTACTTTCAGAGATCCGTATGTTGTTGCACATTTGCTTCACTTTTCTATTCAGGTATATGGGAAAAACAGTAACTCATTACAGAGTGTAAATACCTTACGAATATCTAGCTAGAAACTAAGTCAATATTGAGCCAGGCTACACAATACTGTATTGATGTAAAGCCCACTGAATAATCTTAGGTGTCCACTGAAGAAAACCTCCTCTGAGGCTCTCCAGATAATATGAAGAGCTGTGTAGATATCTCTCTTCATCCATTTCCATAGCCATGCTATGACCTTCTTTTCATCCGGTATGGAAGGTATTGCGCAGGGACCGTGCTGGACTAACATAGTCAAGCAAATATAAAGAGAATATAAAACTAGCTTTGGATTTATTCCTTCCCTTGCTTTTCCCTGGCCAGAGACATTTAGCCCCGAGTTTTAGCATTTTCTCTTCCCTTCATTTTAGATACAGGGATGCAGTTTACGAATGTGGTTTTATGAATGCAATTCAATTTGAATTACTTTTAAATGGAAAATTTAACAAAATACATCCTACAAGTATCGGCAGGAAATATATTTCAGTGTTTCTGAGAAAAACATTTTACTCCATCAGAAATTTTGAACAGTAATTTTGGAGTTTCAATGAAAAGAAGTAAGAGAAAAATACTGTATTAAAAAGAGATTATAATTTTTGGTTAATTTCATTAAACAACAAAAGAGATGTCTGAAAAACATTGAGTGAGAGACAGCTGTTCAACTGCAGAAGCACAGAAAATGATATAAAGTCACAAAAAAAGGCATCAACTATGTGATTTAAATCCTGAAAAAAATCATACAAAATGTTTTAGCTTTATATTTTTTCCTATTTAAAGATAAATTTGTATAATATAATTTTAAAATATAATACTTTTCCCCCTTTTTAAATATAAATACACTTATTCTTAAAGGGACTTTACATGACACGAGGAAGAGTTTTAACACAGAACATACTAACTTTCTCTGAAGTATTCTCTACTTTGCCACTGAGAAAGAACAGACCCTTAAAACTTTGTATGTGTAAAAATGGATTGTGCACGTTGATTCTGTTTGTGGTACATGTACAGATTTCACTCAAGCAGCGAATGCCCTCTGAAAATAAAGCTCCAAAGGGGCTTTGTTTTTTCCATGATAAAATTTTAGATTCTCCCATCTATCTCAAGAAGAATGATGTTCTTCATGAGTAAGATCATTGCAGTTCATTCTGTGAAATTCCACAGTTATCATATCCTCATGTGAATTTAATAAAGCTTAGCCTTAGCTGCTCTTGAACAGCAGCCAAGCATTTGATTTGTTCTATTTCATTTTATTCATTTATATGCATCTTGCTGCCATCTGGAATCATAAAAACAAACAGTTCAAGCAGTTAATGTGTTAAAAAGGGGCAATGAAATAATGAAATATTCCCTTCCGATCGCCCCCCCCTCCCTTTACTCTGTTTCTTTCATATCCATTTCAGAACTCATGTTGCCATTTCCTAATTCCAAAAAGACTTTCTGTAAGAGGATTGTCAGGACAGATGTTGGAACCCTTACACAACTGAGCATGTGCTGTCTTATCCATGTTCAGTGTTTCAAAGCCAAAATACTGTAACTAATAAATCATGCTTGGTAGCTGAAAGTGAACAGATAATTGCGCCATTGTGTATCTTGCATACAGAAAACATCAAAAGAATATTTTTCCCTCCAATTACATTTTCCTTCTTTCATTACTATTGACAGTATTATTCTGTCATTTCTATCTGGTTTTAATATCCAACCTTCATGATAAGTTTCTGAAAAGGTTTGGTTCACTCATTTCTGCGTAAACCAATCACAACTATGTCAACTTATCAGTGTTTTCACTGTTAAAACTAGATGGAATCCAAATAACTCACAACATATTTTTAAAATAAAGACGAATACAGATGTTGATCAGCCATACGTGTGACCAGAAAGCAGCGCGCGTTTGGACTTAACCCTAAAAATGCACATGAATAGATATATTTAAAATATTTACATCTATAAGTAACTTGAATTCATATGGATATTTATGCCTATAAGTAGCGGATCCAAGAAAACAATAAAGATTCTGATTTTCACTGGGACACTTACATATACTTGAGGATCCAGAAATATTAAACATTTGTACTGACACAGAAATGTATTAATCTCAAAGAAATCTGAGAGGATCCCAGAAATAGACTGCACAGGAAAAAGTACTTTCTTGAAAGTATTGACACGGCAAAGAGTCAAATTCTCCCAAATATGCTTGGTTTTCAGCACTAGTTTAAAAGTCGTTTGTATGAATATTCACAGATTCTGTATTAGCAATAATATGCAGCAGCACAAAAGCAGCAGTGTGACGATGCTACATACTACTGCATACATTAAAACAGAAAGAGTGCAAAAGACACAGACTGAAAAAGATGAAGACGTGTTGGTGAACCACAACGAGAGAGCTGAAGACTGTTCAATATCTAGAAGTGAAGAGGAAGCTGGAGATACAGAATTAAGTGAAACTGTAAGGAAAGAACTTCTCCTGCAGCTTCCTCTTGTGAAGAGGTTCAGTTTTCTTCTTCAAAATTAAGCCATTTTCAAGATAGGAAAGAGGAATGAAGAAAGAAAAACCACCTGAACACATGAGGGCCTCACTAGAGCTGAATGGAAATTTACACCTCACCCCATCGCGACTTTTTTAACTGGGAAGCCAGGGAACAAGCTTCTTATTCAAGAGCTTACAATACGATCCCTCGAAGTACGATTGAGTATATATGCTGTCTAGGATGCATCGCTCACAGTTGCCAAAGAAACAGAGAGTTACGACTGAAAGAAAATGAATGTGACCTGTGTTAGTGAATTGTGTTCAAAACAGACTTTGCCGGATTTTCTCTCAGGCCCCAGAAAAAGTTTCACTGGTACTCATGCACTTCATATCAATCTGTAAAGTATATACATGTTCTTCCAACAGAAATTCAACACAGCAAGGGAAATTCCAGCTAAGACAAGGAAAAAGTTTTCACCGTGGGGGCAGTCAAATAGGAACTAGTGTTTCAGAAAGGTTTTGGAATCTCCACCCTTAGAGATACTCAGAAGTCAACTGAACAAGGTCCAGAGCAAACTGATCTAAATTAGCCATTATGAGCACCATGACTGAACTAGGTAACTTCCACAGGTCCCTCTGGACCTGAACTATTCTATGATTCCATGATTTGTAATCTTTAAGAACTCTGATATAACAAATAGATGTATATTCTGTGACTCACCAACACATCCTAAATGGTTATAATACATCGTCAAAGGAGATTTATACATCTGATATTAATTCCTTGGGTTGTTATCCCAGTGCTTTTGTCAAACATCAAATTGTCACAATGCGAAGTGCAAGAACTTATGTATGTCTGGACTGTTACACAAAAAAAACCCACCACTGTTTCACTATATTAATATAAAAACAGGGAAACATATAAATAAGACAATCTAAACCCTCTATTAGAGACCAGAAAACAAGAATCTCATAGTGTTAGACCACACAAGTATTCTTCTAAATCATGAAAGAACAAAGAAAATATTTGATGAATAGGATGTGAAGTAACTGGAGTTAGGAAGCTGGCCAAAGGAATAACACATAGAAGTGGTCTTAGAATAAACCTGATGGAGAAAGAGAATTGAGTCAGCAAAGATCACTTATCAGGTATTACCTCACAACGTTGGCCATACAATGGCCAAATAATGTTACTACTTTCTTAAAATGTATTTGTCACATACCTAGAAGTTTTTATCTTCAAGTTAGTAAGTTTGAAGGAATCCTCAAGTCCAATGTTTTCAAAATTAGTAGGTTTGATGATTGTCCCATGTGTAAGTAAACACCAATCTGTTTATCCATGTTTTTTAATTAGCCACAATGTAATTTTGCTAGATTAAAATCAAAATCTGCTTCAGGCCATTAAAAAATGCATTCATCCATGCTACTAAGCAGCATGAAATATCTTAGAATACTCCCTTATAGGGAAAATAAGCATTTGAAAAGTATTGGAAAATTACCTTCTTTTTGTGTGTATGTCTATAGATAAGTTTCTATAGCCAATAAGAGTTAAAAAGGTAAATATTTAGTGTGAAGAACAGAGATCCACATAGAAGTTCTTATCTTACTTACATGCATCTAATGAGACATACTTCTGAAAAGTATTAGATATAACTTACTGCTATTTTGAGGGAGAAAAACAGGATGTTCTTGTAGGATTTCTGGTAAATCCATTGTTCCCACTCAGTTCTAAAAAATATTCTAGATTAAGCTGACTCAGCATGGACTGTAAAGCAGCAAATACAACAATGCTGATTGCTGCTGCTAATAACAATATCAGAGATATCTTTACAAGTGGCACCAGCTCTTAGTTGCAGCTCTCACTGAGTTCTGAGTTTAACACGAATTGGAAGAAACATTTCTTCCACAAATTGTAGTGGCTTTGGCTTCTAACTTTGAAATCAATAGCAATCAAAATCTCAGCAGGCTGTAGAAGTTACTGCCTCCTTTCTCCTAAGCTTGAGAACATAATCCAATGTTTTTCTCCCTTCTTGAAGTTTTGTTTACAAATATACTTATTCAAAATAGAAAAGCACTTTCTCAGTTTCAGTGTGATTCATTGGTATATCTGCTACACACAGTTTCTCGTTAACCCCCTCAACACCAGAGGACTTTGAAAACAGAAGACAGAAGGCAGAAAATGCTTATGCTTTCTTAGTGTATAATTCTAGATATCTATACCTGTATGTTTATGTAATTACAGTAACTGGGTACTTGCAAGCAACAGTACTTGCTTTTTCATTTTTTTAATATATTTCAAGAAATATATTGCAACAAAGCTAGAAGACAGTTTATTCAATAAATAAAAGCCATAATTTTACCCCGTCAGTCTAAAAATGGAAAAAAGGTAAATCATGCTGTAAACTTTTTGTACCATTCTTAAGAATTTAAGTAGTTTCATCCAGTTAAAACAGCAAAGAAAACTGTACCATATACTTTTCAAGTCTGTTGCTTTTCTCTTTCACTTCCAGTTCAAACTACATTAGTTTTCAGATGGAGGGAAACAAAATCTCTAACAATCAATAAAAAACAGTCAACAACACAACTAGGACATCATACCTTATATTCACAATAATCCTGGTACCAATCAGACTTTTGAACTCAGAGATGAACAGATCCACATGTTCACATACAAAGTTAGCAGGCAACATTCTATTACTTTTATCCGTAACAATAAATCCACACTTGGCCAATTAAGAAAGTATGTCAGAATGTGTCAGATTGTGACTCAAAACTACATCTGCAAAGATCTCCGAGGCAGCACTTTAGATTTTGATAGAGCTATCTCTCCACAATAAAAATTATACACTAACAAGATCTTCCTTTTCTCTCATTCCTTTCTATCCTAATGCCCCCTAGGTCCTGCACATGATCATGACCTTGTCTATACAGACCCTGGCAAATTTGGCTGACAGATCATCATGAAAGATATATAGCACTGAATAGCAGAGGCACAGGTATTTTTCATTTTAGTGGGGGGCAAGAATGAATACTACTATTGTACTCTTACTAGTTTCTTTACATACTTTAAGATGCTTTCTTGTATCCTAGCATTTAAGATTGTACAAAGCACCTTCTCAACACATCACTTCAAATATATAGGATAATTTGAGTGTTCCCCCCACACACGCACACACACACCCCCCAAAGCCACCATACCACACGTAAGCAAGCCAAAATGTCCTCCTAACTTCAAGTCAGATCTTGTAGTACAATTCCACCAACGGCACACTCCCAAACGGACAGAAATTTTGGTATACCATACAATGAGAGAACATTATTCTAAAAATTAACAAAATATTGACACCTATTTCATAAGAAGCTATTTTGTAAGTTCCCCTTCTGCCAGAAAATATTTATCTGTTATTTTGTATTTAATCGTAACTAATTAACTTCTTAAAATTTAAAATATTTAAACTGTTATTTAATACAAGGTATTGGTTAAAGACCTTGTGATACTATTTGGTTAGAATACGAGGATTTTTTCTTTCCCTGAATTGCTTTTCCCCATAAAGCAAGCCTAAGTCATGGACAGCATGTGTTTTCCTGAATAGTTCCAATTACTCAAATACTCTAAAAGTTCAAAGGAATGGAGATTCCGAATTCCATTCACCTGTTTGCAGTACTTCTGTCCGTGGGTCATTTGCTTATCTGAAATTTGAATATCTCCTTCTCTGGAGATATTCAAGACCCACCTGGACAA
>Ga0181612_132490_pt1 | contig 39186 bp, 33 predicted proteins | sample HoacroProtozoa21_FD_119630 | JGI IMG/M metagenome (GOLD analysis project Ga0181612, IMG submission 119630) | Hoatzin crop microbial communities from Cojedes, Venezuel. Combined Assembly of Gp0051906, Gp0051904, Gp0051908
CGGGTGTTCGGAACTCCTCGGACATCATTATTGGGAAAAACGGCTTTTGGACAGGCGTCCATTTTGCCAGCGGTATCGGCGAAGTGTCAGCCCCTGCTGTTCAAAAGCGCATTGAGTCACAAGAATAACAAAAAAGGGCGCTCCTCCCACCTCTCAAGAGAAGTGGGTTTCCGCGCCTAATAATTTTATGAAATGAACTCACACTCGAGCGTCATGGGAAGCTCCTCTATTATCGGGGCGTTCACAAATTCCGCCTTGTGGGCATGGAACCCCGCCTTCTCGAACTTGTCTGGGACCTTGTTTCCTGAAACTATCCCGACATAGTCGCACGCCTTTACTCTGTACTGGGTTCCCATGCTGACCGTGAAGGCCTTGGTCTCCAGGATATTGGCAACTGTCTTATGGTTCTTGCTAAGGCACAGGTTGATCCTGTCATCGTAGTCGATTCCGCACCATGCGGCGTTCATGACATTGGGGACTCCTTCGCTGTCGTAAGCAGCGATGATAAAAACGGGCTGCGGATAGGTCCACGGCTTGACTCCGAAGTTCTTTCTCATTGCTATTGGATTTTGTGATTTGGTACTTTCTCTCATGCTGCCACCTGGGCCATGCTCTGTAAATTTACGCATTTCCGCCTACAGGGCAATAAAGGCCGATCAAAAAAAATCCAAATCTTTCCGCTACGCAAAAAGACTGCGCACCGATAGGCTAAATTTGCATCCGCATTTTGGATACTCCGGTTTTTGGAGTACCTTTGCAACCGCAAAAAAGAAAAAGCAATGACGCAACTACGATTCCATAGCGGCAGCATGCCAACCTTCCAGGAATGCTTCGAGTATTCCGGAAAATATGGACGTATCCAGCGACATTGCAGCCTGCGCAGCTAATCCGCTGTCAAGCTACTACCCTAGGGAAAGGGAGCGAGTTGGAGAGTCCTTGGCTTTTCAACTTTTTTTTGTGCCTTCCGGCAGCTCCCCGACCCAGGACCGGCATGGCACCACTCAAAACCTTCAAATCATGAACCCTTATTTTCAGAAAGACCATGCCCGCAAACAAGAACGCACTCATAAGATACAAGACAATAGACAAGTGCCTGAGAAACAGGTACAGGCGGTGGACACTTGACGACCTTGTGGACGCCGTATCTGACGCACTATACGACATGGAGGGAATCACCAAGGGAATCTCCCGGAGGACAGTCCAAGCCGACATCCAGATTATGAGATCCGACAAGCTCGGATACTTCGCTCCTATCGAGGTATACGACAACAAATTCTACAGGTACTCCGACCCTGACTACACCATCGGGGAGACAGCCCTCACGCAGGACGATTTCCTGTGGGTGGAGAAAGCCATCACGCTCATACAGGACTACGAGAGCGGAGACGGATGTCTGGGAGAGCTCGACACGATACTGATAAAAGTGAAAGAGACTCTGCAGACACTTCTCAAACGAGCCTAGAAAAGACCGGGGCTCCTGCAATCAAGCGCGGGAGCCCATTTTCTCATGTTGCATACTGGCCAATCACCTTATCCATTCCATTCACATCTAGAGGACAAGCACTAAAACAGGACACTTCCTGCGAAATGTCCTGCTTTGTGGCGAAGAGCTTCAGACAGGATTCGAACCTGCTACCATCCCTTTCGTAGAGGGAAGCTCTGTCCAGAGTGAGCTACTGAAGCTTTTTACTAGGGAGAACTATGGGGATCGGACCCACGGCCTCTGGAACCACAATCCAGCGCTCTGCCATCTGAGCTAAGTTCTCCATGTTGTCGGGGCCGAAGGAATCGAACCTTCTAAGCCGAAAGGCAGCAGATTTACAGTCTGCCCCGACTCTCCAACGTCGGCGCGCCCCGAAGCAAAGGTGGAGTCTCGAGGATTTGAACCTCGTTCTCGTGATTTTCAGTCACGCGCATACACCATGTCTGCCAAGACTCCGTGGTGCGGAAGCAGAAGGATTCGGACCTTCGGAGCCCGGCCGGGCTCATCACATTAGCAGTGTGACGGTTTCAACCACTCACCCATGCTTCCATCGTTTCATGTTGCAAAGGTACAGGGGCAGGGTGCAGCCTTTCTGCGCAGCCGAAAAAAATTTCATCATTTTTCTCAAATTCCGGCTTTTATGCACTCAACATGGCTTTTACAGCTGAAAAATTGAAAAAAAAAAATAAAGGTAGGTCACATTCTGAGGTAGGTAATAGATATCTTTGCCCAATAAAAAACTTTTAACCGATGGCAAAATATGACCAAGGCTTTCTGCTAAGCAGATACGTATGGCTTGTTGACACGATCTACAACGCCGGTCGCATAACCTTTGAAGAAATCAACTCCAAATGGATGAAGAGCTCCTACAACACCGATGGAGCCGACATGCCAAAAAAGACATTCCAGAGGCATCTGAGGGCCGCCGAGGAAATATTCGGCATTGAAATCAGCTGCGAAAAAGGAGGGCAGTACCGTTACTATATCGCCTACCCCGAAGACGTCAGCGGAGACGGGGCCAAGGCATGGCTCCTCAGCGCACTGGCGGTGAACAACATGATTGCCGAGAGCAAACAGGTGAAAGACCGCATCCTCTATGAAAAGATCCCGTCCGGGCAGGACTTCCTCAAGGACATCGTTGACGCCATGACAGAGAACCGCGTCCTGATTATCACCCACAAGAGCTTCTACAGGAATGAGTCCAGGACATTCAGCATAGAGCCATGGTGCGTGAAGGTGTTCCATCAGAGATGGTATCTGCTCGGAAAGGACCGAGAGCACAAGGAGCCGAGGACCTATGCCCTTGACAGGATCGAGTCCATCGACTCTACCGACAGATTTTTCAAGCTTCCAAAGGACTTTGACGCTGAAGAGTACTTTTCCCTGTGCTTTGGCATTTTCACATCCGACTCCATAAAGGCGCAGAAGGTGGTTATAAGAGCCAACGATATGAAGAGGAACTATCTTCGTACGCTCCCCTGGCACCGCTCGCAAAAGGAGACAAACATCCAGGATAGCTACTCGGACTTCGAGTTCTTCCTCAAGCCAACCCTCGATTTCAAGCAGGAGATACTATGTCAGGGAAAAGACGTCGAAGTACTTGAGCCGAAGTGGCTGAGGGACGACATCAAGGATGAGATAGCAAGGATGGGGAAACTGTACGAAGACTAGCCCACCCTACAGAGGCTATCCCAGAACGGCATCGATAAGGTCGGATGCTATGGATGGATTCTCCATGCGCATCACATTGTCTTCCTCAGTATTGAACCCCAGATACTTTATGCTGCCATACCAGGACACTCTTCTGTCAATGACGGCACAGTCAAGGAAGGGCCCAGACCCTACCGTGGAATCCAGCCCGTATTCGGCAAGCCTCGCCACACTTTCCTCGTCAGGGACGATTATCCGTATGGATACTCCCCTGGAGAAGGCGTCCTTGAGGGCGTCGGGAAGCTTCGAGTATCTGTAAACGTTTACCTTGGAACACGATATGAGTACCGAGTCCCTTGCATTGTCGATATCTGATGCCATCGTAATCATATAGGACTTTCCATCCATTACCACATCGGCATCCGGAATTTCCAGAGCAGTGTCCGGCCTGATGGAATACCCTATCGCGGCATAGCCCTTGAGCCTTCGCGCATACATAGACCCGCAAACAGGGATGCCGATATCGACATAGTCGTAGATGCGCACCTCCTTCTTTCCGTCATATCTCCTATGGAGCCTTCCGGCATACTGTTCAAGGATGCCCTTCCACGATATCGGTGCGGCGAGGAACAGCGTATCGAGTCTCGGATAGTCAAATCCTTCACCCACGTACTTGCCCGTAGCCACGATGGCCATGCTTTCATCCTCCGGAATGGATTTCAGCCTTTCAATGGCCTGACGCTTCTCCTTCACGGATGACACGCCCATCAGGGTGACCACATTCGGGCAGAATCCACCCAGCTCGACAGAAAGACTTTCCACGTGAGATTTCCTGTTGCAAAGGATTATGGGAGTCCTTCCCTCGGACAGGCTTTTCCTTACATCAGAAAGAATCATCCCATTTCTGGATACATCCTCGGAAAGCACCTTGTAAAGGGTTGACATATCCGTACGGCTATCTTCCAACAAGATACGGCTGCGGGTAAACCTTGGTACCAGAATCCTGTCGAATCCCGGGGCGGAGGACTTCGCCTTTGAATCGGAACGGTATCTTATCGGCCCCAGCTGCATGAAGAGTATGGGCTGATGCCCGTCCCTTCTTACCGGCGTGGCGGTAAGGCCGTATACATATCGTGCATTTGCGAACTTCAGCACGCTCTCGAACTTGAAGGCCGGAATGTGATGGCACTCATCGACTATCACCATTCCATAGTCCCTGACAATGGGCTTCACATCATCCGATTCCTTTCCATCCTCCCTGCCGTAGAGAGACTGCATCATGGCAATATCTATGCACCCGGAAGGCTTACTCCTGCCACCGCCTATTGTCCCGATGGACAGGTCTTCCCCGCAAAGGAAGTCCCCCAGTGTCGCCTTCCACTGGTCCTGAAGCGTCTTCGTATTCACTATGACAAGGGTATTCACCCCTCGGGCGGCAATAAGGGATGCTGCCACGACAGTCTTTCCGAACGCAGTTGTCGCACACAGCACACCGCAGTCATACTGAAGCAGTCCGTTCAGGGCATCCGCCTGTTCACTTCGCAGCTTGCCGCTGAACTTGGCGGCGATCTTCCTCCCGTGATTGGTCCTGTCTTCTATTGTAAAAGGGACCATGTTCTCGGTAAGAAGGTTTTCAAGGGCATCCTCGCATCCCCTGGGTGTGGCTACATACCCGGACTCCACCTCGGCCCTGCATATCAGCCTCGGTGTTGTAAAAAGTGACTGGCGAAGAGCCTGCCTCCTGTAGTATTCCGGATTCTTGAATGTGGCTATTCGCTTTATGAAGTCCAGCGCCTTTGCGGACACACCTCTCACAGGCACGTACAGCATGTTCGACTTTACGATCGTCACCTCGTTCCTGAAATCGGCTCCCGATATCGAAACCGTCTTCGGAGTCTCCCATGGATGAGTCTCGGATGATGATGACATGAGTCCAAGTTCACCGTCGCCAACTCTCGATGAAAGGATGCCATCAAGTTCAGATGGCGTCATCTTCCTGATCTGCCCTAGCATCTTCCACCTGTCCTCTATCACGGCGAAGTTCTCATCAACGAATACGGAATTACCGTACAACCTCCGGGAGAGCCCCTGAAGCGGAAGGGCAATCAGGTTTCCCAGCCCGTCATCACCGCTCACATAGTCCTGGTTCGGGAGGAACCTGTCATATGCCTTGAAGTCTATTCCTGGATTGTTTCGTGTCGCCTCCGTAAGGATTGCACCGCCAAGCTTCCTGGCCTTTGCGGCTGGAACGGGCTCCTGGAAGAACACCCATACATGCGCTCCCTTCCCGGAGCGGGACCTCTCTATGTATGCGGGCACTCCCCATTCCTTGCACACCGAATAGTATGCCAGCACATCTTCCTTGTAGCCATGGACAGAGGACTTGTCGTCAAAGTCGCAGCAGAGGAAATAGACGGTCCCGTCCTTAAGAATCGGATAGATTCCTACCACATCCCTTCCAAGTTCATCCTTTCCCTCGAGATGCTTCCATATGTACTTGTCCGTAAGCGGGACGTATTTCTTCGAGGGACAATCCTTGCATTTGGTCTCAGGCTTGCCGCACAATCCCTGCACCCATTCATTCTCGCAAACGGGAGAATATCCGCCCTTTCCCGTATTCTTGCTTTGCCAGCGCAAGGCAAATACATCGTCCCTTCCCCTGAATATGCTCCTGAAAAGCGCCACCCTTTTCTCAAGTTCACGGTCCCTTTCGATTCCGGACATGCTCTGCGGTTGCGACGATTCCTTGACCTGAATAGAAGGGGCAGGTACAGGAGTGTCCACGCCTTTCAGAATGGCGTTTTCAGCCTCCAGTTCAGCCACCCTCTTTCGAAGGTCGCTTATTTCAGAGAGCAGTTCATCGTATGTCTTCATAAGATAAGAAGGTTTCGTGATAAGCAAATAGCCGCTACAACAGGCACAGAAGCTTGAATATCAGCAGTCCCAGATAGTTTCCGACGGCATATCCGACAACTCCGATGGCAAGTCCCGGAGCCAGGACGTTCCTGTTGTGCATCACTCCCGATATTACAGGGACAAAAGGAGGAGAGTTTATGTAGGCGACGCTCGTTATCACCATGGTGTCGGCGTCTATCCTTAGGATTTTGGCGAACAAGGCGTGAAGAAGAAGGGATCCGAACACTACGAAAAGCAGGAACCCGAGGATTCCGGCGCCCTGCGAAAAGTCCATCTTGGTGAAATCAGCCATGGATGCCACCACTATGCTGAACACATAGATGAGGTACATCCCTATGTTGTTGCTGAGGGGAAGATTCCTGACCGGCTTCACGAAGGACATGGCTATTCCGAGGGTTGTAAGCAGAAGGATGAATACCACCATGAAAACATCATCATCCACCTTTGAGTTCACAAACGTGGCGACAAGATACGAAAGGGCGAATATGGCTGCGGCGCACCCTATGGACTTTGCCCCCGAGACAATCCTGTCCCGAAGCGGAACCTTTGCTTTCGCCGTATCTCCGGATGCGTCTTCACTGGAGGACTCGGAGGATTTCCCGTCATCATAGGCACTACCCGGCAGAAGGCGCCTGAAAAGCTTTATTCCAACGGTCATCAGGAATATCAGATACAGAAGGGACACCACCATGTCAAAGGTGTTGGCAATGACGAATGTCTCCCCGGGGACACCGAGCATCTTCTGAATGGATGCCATGTTGACTGTTCCGCCGACGTAGGTCCCAACCATCATGGCCCCTACCCTCTCGGCCTGGAGCGGATCATCGGGTGATGTCATGGGTCCCCTGAATATGAGGAACCCGGCGACAACTGCTATCGCGACTGCAACCATCCCGGAGACCATCGAAAGGACCTGTGTCCTGGTCTCGCTCCTTTTGAAAACGCATCCGAAAAGAAGAAGCGGTATGGCAAGCGGAACCGTCACGCTGCTAAGCGCTTCCTGCACGCTGGAAAGTTCCTCCGGAAAAGGATTCACACCAATTGCAGGGAGATTCCCGAGAATGGCTCCGAGAATGTACAGGATGAATATCGGTCCTATCCTGTCAAGGGCCTTCACCCTTGCACAGAGCCACAAGACAAGGGCCGGAGCAAGGCAGAAGACTGCAAAAGGTATGATGTATCCCAGAATGTGCATGACTTTTTGAAAACCTGCAAACTCTCCAAAGTTACTCAGATTTGCCGTAATACCGGAATATCCCCCTTCCAAAAGGTGATTGTTGCATAGAGATTCCGCTCCTATTCGCAATTTTTTCCTACCTTTGGAAAACCAAACCCATGCACCGAAGAAATGTCTCCCGAAGTCACAGCCGCAATCGATAGCATTTCCGTTACGCTTAACGCCGGCGGGATGAACACAATCAACATTGTGCTGGCCTTCGTGATGTACGGAGTCGCCCTTGGCATCAAGCCTTCGATGTTCATAAAGGTGTTCTCTTCGCCAAAGTCGGTACTCACCGGAATGACCTGCCAGCTGATCCTGCTGCCTCTTTTCACATTCCTTCTGACGCTGCTTCTAGGAAAGTCCATAAGCTGGACGATGGCAATGGGAATGATCCTGGTGGCGTCCTGCCCCGGGGGCAACATTTCGAACTTCATGTCCAGCCTCTCAATGGCGAACGTGGAGCTGTCCGTGTGCCTTTCCGCGATAAGCACTGCGCTAGCCGTCCTGATGACCCCGTTCAATTTCTGGTTCTACGGCAACCTGTACATCCGGTTCGCAGAGGTAGGTGCCGAGATCCCTTCCCTTTCAATTCCCCTTCCGGAGGTCCTCAGGACAATATTCATACTCCTCGGAGTGCCCCTGGTCCTTGGAATACTCACGGCCCACTATCTTCCCAAGGTGGCGAAGGCCCTCAAGAAGCCCATGCAGATACTGAGCATACTGTTCTTCATCGCAATGGTGATCCTCTCGTTCATGGGCAACCTCGACGCATTCGTACGCTGCATCAAATACATATTCCTTGTAGTGTTCATCCACAACCTCATGGCGCTCGGCATCGGCTACTACACATCGGGCCTTATGCACCTGCCGTGGAAGGATAGGAAGACCATCACCATCGAGACAGGGATACAGAACAGCGGCCTCGGACTTGTCCTCCTGCTGGGGACATCCCTTTTCAAGAGCTTTCCTCCCCACGGAGGAATGCTTGTCATCACCGCATGGTGGGGTGTATGGCATATAGTCAGCGGACTTGCAGTAAGTGGCATTTTCAGTGCCCAGAACAAAAGATACGTTAGAAAAAGACTTGGTAAAAATGGCTGAGACAAAAGAAGTTAGAAAAGTATGGGCTCAGAATCCACACTATGACAGGTGTCTTAAGTACGTGAATCTCATAGTAAGGGCATCCTTCGGCGGGACACATTCGGAGGGGTTTGAGAAAATCCCCAAGGACGGACTTGTAATGCTGGCTCCGAACCACAGAGCCGCCATGATGGACCCCCTTCTGATCCTTAACGGGAAGAGGGGCCCCGCGAGCTTCGGCGCAAGGATGGACATCTTCAAGAACCCCAAGGCAGCCGACTGGCTGAGGTTCCTGAGGGTACTCCCCATAGCCAGGATAAGGGACGGACTGAGCGCCGTCAGCGAGAACGAGAAGTTCTTCGCCGAGATGGTCGAGTGCATGGAGCACGGAATCCCCTTCGGGCTGTTCAGCGAGGGGACGCACAGGGCCCAGAGAGGGATGATGACAGTAAAGAAGGGCATCTTCCGCATAGCGAAGCAGGCGAACGAACAGACCGGCAAGGATGTATACGTCGTGCCGATCGGACTGGACTACGAGTTCTTCCGCTGGCAGAACGGAAGGGCATACGTAAGGGTCGGCGACCCAATAAACGTGACACAGTACTTCAGGGACCACTCGGACCTTGTCGAGGCCAAGATATACAACGGACTTTGCAAGGAGCTCCAGGGAAGGATCGAGGGCCTTATCGACCGCATCCCTCCAAGGAAGCAGGGCTTCACAATCCCCAGGGCGCTGCTCGCGCTTGTATCCCTGCCAGTATTCCTCGCCTGCGGACTGCTGTCCATACTCATCTGGCTCCCCGCCGAAATCATCATGGCGAACATGAGGGACAAGGCCTGGAGACACTCCGTATTCTATGTGATGAGGCTCATCTTCCCCATTTTCGCACCCTTCCACAAGGTTGCGGCAATGCTGCTAAACTTCTACAGGAGCCTGTTCTCCATAAAGGAGAAGGTGGTTCCCTTCGACTCCATTGTAGGAAAGCCTGCTGCAAAGTAGGAGGCTTTCCCCGGAACTTCTACCACACATGATGAAGGCGGCCGTTCACTGGTCGCCTTCTTAAGTATTGCATCCTGAATGGTCTTCTACGTCAATGCGGAACGCCTTTTCTACGGCCTATTCCCTGAAGGGGTGATTTCAAGGACGAGGTACTCGCTCCTTGTACCGACTCTCCAGCGCGGCCCCCAGATACCCATTCCGCTGGATACGTAGTAGCGTGTATTTCCCTTTGTAAGAGGACCGAAAGCCTGCTCATACATAAGGCGTTCTATCCAGGATATGGGCCATACCTGTCCGTAGTGGGTGTGTCCGCTGAACTGGAAATCCACTCCGCACTCCTGCGCCTGCTCAAGGTTGTAGGGTTCGTGGTCCAGAAGGATTGTGAAAAGGGAGTCGGGTCCCTGCGATACGATGTCCGCAAGAGACGCCCTGGAGCGGTTGGTCCTGTCGTCCCTTCCTATCACCCTCAGCCCTTCTATGGGAATGGCGCTGTCATCTCTCAGAAGATGCACTCCGGCATCAGAGTAGAACTTCACAGACTTGTCAATGCCCGTAATGTACTCGTGATTCCCGAGGCAGGCGTAGACCGGGGCTTCGATGCTGCGGAGAATTTCAGCAGCTCCCCACTCGTACAGAGGGCGGACGCTCCCGTCGATTATGTCTCCTCCGACAAGCACAAGGTCGGGATGCTCCGCATTTATCTTCCGCACCCAGGAGAGCGCCTCCCTTTCGCGAATATTGTACCCGAAGTGAAGGTCGCTAAGAAGCACTATCCTAAGTGGCTTTGAAAGCGGCTTTTGCGTGGAGATGCTTTCCATCACCCTTGTCTTCTTCTCATAGTGCAACCTTGAAAGGGAGAATACCGCGGCAAGTGCTAGCGGTATTCCGATGCTGAGCGCCACACTGTCCTTAAGGGCTCCCTTCGGAATGATGTGGCATAGTGAGCATACATCCAGGACCGCGAATATGATAAACAGGTACAGAAGGACGAACGCCCAGCTGGACGCCACCCGGTAAAGGGGAATGGCAATGGACATCGGAAGGCGGTCCAATCCCACGAATATGTAAAGGAAGCAGCTGACGAACCAGAGAAGGAACGCAACCACCGCAGCCGTCTTCCAGACTCCGCCAAGCGGAATCACCCTGTAGATGTGCCAGCAGACATACCCTATGCCCGCCACAATGAGAAGCATGAAAAGCGCGCCTCCGAACTTCATAGAATGTACAAAAATATTTGATGAAACATCCCGCACAAATCACGCCAGAAACTCCATCCCATGCCTACATTTGCAAGGGAAAACTCCATAAAGCCATATCTCCCCGGATAGTATCATGCCATGCTCCTGGCATCAAGTCCCCGGAGTGTGCCCGTACATGCTACCGCGATGATCAAAAAAATTTTAGGATATTCAAATAAAACGCTATATTTGCACTCACAAACGGGGTATTAGCTCAGTTGGTAGAGCGTTTGAATGGCATTCAAAAGGTCAGGAGTTCGATTCTCCTATGCTCCACAAAATCAGCCTTGCATGCATTGCAGGGCATTTTTTATAAAGACACCTTTCCATTACCTGAAAAATCGAATAAAGTTACTGCCAACGCCTCCATCTGGAGATTGGATTCTGCACATCCGGCATAATCACCAGCAAAAAATGGGAATAAAGACTTCGCTTCATCTTTCAGTACTTTCCGCCGCAATCTTTGCCTCGGTGCTCTGCCTTGCATCATGCAACCACAGAGGAAGGGGCGCCCAGGCGAAAAGCTCATCCCTGCTGCAGAGCGTAGCCCAGGTTCCCAGAGCTGACACATGCCTGACCCTCAAGGAGTGGAAGGCAGGAAGCGCTGTGGATTCCGTCATCATAGCGGAAGCAGGCGTAGAGAGCTGCTTCTCTTTTGACACCATACCCGATAACGTATTTGCGCGCATGAAGGGCAGATCCTATCCCGAAGGATGCCCGGTTAGAAGAAGCGACCTTTGCTATGTAAGGGCGCTCCACTATGACAACGATGGGAATATCCGCCTTGGAGAGATGGTCTGCAACAAAAAGATAGCCGCCGACCTTGTGGATGTCCTCAGGGAGCTCTTCGACAAAAGGTACCCCATAGAAAGGATGGTGCTGATTGACGAATACGACGCCATCGACGAAAAATCCATGCAGGACAACAACTCCAGCGCATTCTGCTACAGGGCGGTCGCAGGGAGCCGCTTCCTATCCAAGCACGCATACGGAATGGCAGTGGACATCAACACCCTCTACAACCCTTATGTAAGGCCCCGTCAGGACGGCTCGCTTTTCATCCAGCCTTCTACTGCAGGAGACTACGTTGACAGAAGCAGGGACTTTCCATACAAGATAAGTCCTTCCGATGCCGCAGTCGAGGCGTTCAGAAAAAGAGGATTCTCCTGGGGTGGAGCGTGGCCATATCCGAAGGACTACCAGCACTTCGAAAGGAACTACTAGGCTCCCCCTACCCCCAATCCTTCACATCAGAGGGATATTTCACCTTCCATTTTGAAGATGGAGGTGATATCGTCTTTGGAATTTTTCTAACTTTGCACCCCATTCCCGGAAGGGGCAACTTATTTTACATATCATGAAGTCACTGAAAGAACTGTACCGCATAGGAAGAGGTCCGTCAAGCAGCCACACGATGGGTCCTCAGAAAGCCGCCCAGATATTCCGCTCGAAGACTGACGGAGCTCTACGCTATAGCGTTACGCTCTACGGCAGCCTCGCCGCCACGGGCAGGGGCCATATGACCGACGTGGCCATATGTGACGTTCTTTCAAAGGAAGCCCCCACGGAAATCCGCTGGGAGCCTTCCACGTTCCTTCCCTACCATCCCAACGGAATGACCTTCAAGGCGGAGCTCCCCGAGGGAGACTCCGAGACCTGGACCGTCTACAGCGTTGGCGGAGGCGCCATCGAAGAGGATCCGAAGGACTCCCGCGGCTGGACCGAGAAGGGAAAGGACATCTACGAAAGGGAGTCCATCGAGGAGATTCTTTCTTGGTGCGACAAGACAGGAAGAGGCTACTGGGAGTATGTGAAGGAAAGGGAGGATTCCTCGATATGGGACTATCTCTTCGAAGTATGGAAGGCGATGAAGGATTCGGTCAGAAGAGGGATTGAGACTGAAGGTGCGCTGCCCGGCCCCCTTAACCTTGCAAGGAAGGCCCCGACATACTATGTGAAGGCTTCCGGGTACAAGCCGAACCTGCAGAGCCGCGGACTGGTGTTCTCGTACGCCCTTGCGGTAAGCGAGGAAAACGCTTCAGGCGGAGTTATCGCAACAGCCCCCACGTGCGGATCATGCGGAGTAGTCCCCGGAGTGCTTTACCACCTGTCGCAGTCGCACGACTTCTCAGACACGAAGATACTTCACGCCCTTGCCACCGCCGGGATCTTCGGAGACATAGCAAAGCACAACGCATCCATCTCCGGAGCGGAGGTGGGATGCCAGGGCGAGGTAGGAGTTGCCTGCGCAATGGCCTCGGCCGCCGGATGCCAGCTCTTCGGAGGAAGCCCGTTCCAGATCGAATATGCCGCTGAAATGGGTCTGGAGCACCACCTTGGCATGACCTGCGACCCCGTATGCGGACTTGTGCAGATCCCCTGCATCGAGAGGAACGCCTATGCCGCAGCAAGAGCCTTGGACTCCGAGCTGTACGCCCTGTTCTCAGACGGGAAGCACAGGGTTTCCTACGACAAGGTTGTAAGGGTGATGAAACAGACAGGGCACGACATTCCTTCGCTTTACAAGGAAACGAGCACAGGCGGACTCGCCACGAATTTCTGATAGGGATCGCATGCCTGTTGGCTAAGATACGCCGCGGTGGCTTGTAGTCAGGTTGCCGTATATTTTGCAAGATGCGCGTAGGAGCAGAGATATTCCTTCCACATCCACTTCAAAATCCCGCAAGGAATCATACTCTTTTTTAGCATTCTGCCTATAGGATAATTGACAGGGATTTCATACCTTTGAAGACGATTGGTCTGCAGGAGGCATGCCTCCATACGGTCCCAATGAAAGGGAAAGAAAACACTAATCATACAAACAACCAAAAAACACAAGATCATGGCAGAAGAGACCAAGAAAAGAGCAATGGACCTCGACGGCGACGGAAAGGTTACCGCCAAGGAGGCCCTGGAGTATTCCACAGGAAAGATCAAAGAGGCCGTCAACGACTACAAGGAAGACCTGAAGGAGGCCAAGGATGACATCGACCGAGCAAATGACGTTGCGAAGATCAAGGCTGCACGCGCACAGATTAAGGCCCAGAAAAAGATGGACCTTGACGGCGACGGAAAGGTTACCGCCAAGGAGGTTCTCCAGTACAGCAAGGGCGTAGCGAAGGAGAAACTCGCCGGCGCAAAGGAAGTTGCGAAGGATAAGATCGCCGATGTGAAAGAGGTCGCAAAGGATAAGCTTGCTGATGCGAAAGAAGTTGCAAAGGACAAGTTCGAGGGTGCCAAGGAGAAGGTCGCCGAAAAGGTGGACGACGTAAAGGACAAGGCCCGCGAGAAAGCAGCTGACGCTACAGGAAAGCTCCGCGACAAAATAGAGAAGAAAGAGAACGAGGCATAAGGCCTGTTCCCTACATAAGGCAAACGACCCTCACCTGAAAAGATGGGGGCCGTTGTTTCATTCAGCCCATTTGGCGAATGTCAGTTTTTTCTCAAAAGGGCAACAATGTCACTGCGAAGAGTCAAACCTGAGTATGAAGTCTTCATCATCCCGGAAGCCGTTGCAGCTTTCGATATATGTCTTCATTTCTTCGAAAGATCCCCGGATATAAAAACTGAATTCCCTAACACGCAGAATAGCCTTTATCAAGGTTACCGGATTGTCGTAGCGGGACAGTTGCCTTAACGCGCCAAGGTAGTTGGGACGGAAAACAGTCGGGATTATTATCTTGGACTGACCGCCATGTACTAGCTCTGCATTCATCATTATTCGTGACATGCGCCCGTTACCATCATCAAATGGATGCACTTCGCTGATAACGAATAGCATAAATACAGCCTTGGAGAAGGGGCTTCGCAATGCGGTATAGATTTCATATCCTTTTTTCAGAGTACCCCTTACGAGCGTGTAGTCCACGAAATGCGTCTGTCCGGCCCTGTTGTTCTGCATCTTGAATTTTCCCGGATTCGCATTTCTCCTGTATGAGAGCATGATTGAATGGCGTCGCTGCAGGATACCAACAAGCTCTTCGAAAGAATTTGGCACAAGGGCCATTTCCTTCTTGTTTGAACATATGCCAAAGGTTCCCAGGATGTCGTGGCTGTCAGCATTTCTGGCAGGAAGAGGAGTATTTTTCTCTATGATCTGCCTGGCATCTTCCAACTCAAATTCAGTTCCCTCTATGTAGTTGGAAAAATAGCTTTCAAAGAAGGAGAAATTCCTAAACTCAACCTCACCCGCATTCGGATCTGGCAAATTGCGGAAAGCCTTGTCATTAAGGGCTTTCATAAGGATAAGGAACAATTCCAGGCGCTTGTTGTCATATGGTTCTCCGAGGATTCGCGCCTCTGCCAGCGGGGATTTTATGATATCGCTTGCGCCAGTGTTGAGAAGAGCCCCGATAATATGGTTCAGCTTCTCATATTCCTTTTCCATTCCCAGCTGCGAAGCGATTCCTCTGGCTTCATCCATGATATTGTTCAAGGCGGATTCGCCACCTGTGCGCAGCATTGTCTCCAGCTTCTCCTCGATCGCATCCTGCCCAAGATTCTTACCGCCCTTGTCAGGTCCGAGGTTCTCCAGATATGCCCTTGCCGTTCCGGATATGTACATGCCATCCAGAAAAGGAAAGTCTCCATCTATCGGAGAGCTGCCTTTTATCAAATGGACAGTGATTCCAGGAAGAGAAACCCTCTTGCTGTACTTGTAGGTAATGTATATGTCTCCTGAATCGGTAGGATGACACTCAAAGGCGCTCCTGTGGCTAAGGATCGCTTTTGGGAACAGATACCCAAGGATGGCAAACAGGTTCCTCCTGACAATATTTTCAGCGGAGTCGTTAGGATTTGTCGTATAGACCCTGGGAGCGATCTTGATCAATCTGCCATCTTTCTTTCCCTTGGAAAGCAGATAGCTCTCTGCATCATTTTTGGATGCAAAGACAATTTCCCGGTTGTCAAACTCTTTCGCCATTTACGGAAATTTTCCATCAAACAAGGCAAAATTACGGAAATTTTCCATCAGAAGGCTAAAAATTACGGAAATTTTCCATCAAGCAGCCAAGATTTACGGAAATTTTCCATCAGACGGTGTTTGACGCCAGTAATGAGCGGGCAATCAGAGATTGGACATTATCACATCAGCAAGGGCTTCGATGGCTTTCTCATCGGAAGGGGTCATCCTGCTGCGGATGGTCACCATGGGTTCAAGTATCTCGACATCCTTCATCTTTGAGAAGGCTTCCTTCATCACCCTTCCAGCCGACGGAGCCCAGGAGCCGTTCTCGATGAGGGCTACCTTACGCATCTTCCAGCCCTTGTCGCCAAGGTGGCGGAGGAATTCTCCTGCCGGAGGGAATATTCCTGCGTCATAGGAGCTTGCAGCCATGACAAGGACGCTATAGCGGAAGGCATCCTCAACGGCTTCACTCTGGTCTTCCGTGCACAGGGACGATATCGCCACCTTCGGACAGCCCTTTGAAAGGAGTATCTCGCTAAGACGATGGGCGGCTTCCGCCGTTCCACCATGTATCGAGGCGTGGGCGATGAACACACCCACTGTCTCGGGAGCGTAGCTGCTCCATGTCTTGTAAAGGTCCACATACTGCGAAAGGTCACCCCTGAGGATGGGACCGTGCAGAGGGCATATCGCCTTTACGTCGAGGGCGGAAACCTTCCTTAGGAGCGCCTGCACCTGGAGGCCGTACTTTCCGCATATGTTGAAGTAGTAGCGCCTGGCTTCGCAAGCCCAGTCGCCATCCTCCTCGGAGAAATATCCGCACCTTGAAAGGCCCCCGAACTTTCCGAAGGCATCTGCAGAGAACAGGACACCGCTCTCGCTATCATAGGAGACCATGACTTCCGGCCAGTGTACCATGGGGGCGGATATGAACCTGAGGGTCCTTCCACCAAGATCCAGGGTATCCCCCTCGCCGACAGCCCTGGTCCTCCCTTCGAAACTGCATCCGGGAAAGAACTGGAGAAGCATCTGGATGGCCTTTGCGCTGGCTACGACCTCCAACGATGGATACTCACCTAGCATCCACGCCACAAGGGCCGTATGGTCAGGCTCTGCATGATGTACCACAAGGTAGTCAGGAGTCCTTCCCTTCAGGGCCTCGCGGATGTTCTCCTTCCAGGCGGCCTCGCACCTTGGATCGCAGGTGTCAAGTACGGCTATCTTCTCCTCACCCTTCACGAGGTAGGAGTTGTAGGACATGCCTTCAGGTATGGAATACTGGTTTTCGAAACATCCGGCGGTGAAATCGTCCGCGCCTATGTAGGTTATTCCCCTAGATACTTCCTTTGTCATAATTTTGAGATAGTTAAGTTGTCCTTTTGGACCAATTTGTGTCAGTTAAGAATACAAATATAGGCCTTTTCGATGGATTTTCACTATATTTGAAGTGACAATGAGTTACCACAGCATCATCACAATGAACAAGAAAACAGAACAGTCGCAAAGGATACAGAAGTCCTTCCTGAACGCCGCCGAAAAGAAGGCTCTCGTATGGATGGCCGAACGTCTCCCCAGATGGGTCACTTCGGACATGATGACAGCCGTCGGCAGCATCGGCGCCTTCACAATAGCCCTTGGATACGCTCTTTCAACGCGCAACGTAGCATGGATCTGGCTGGCATCCCTGGGATTCGTGATAAACTGGGTCGGGGACTCCCTGGACGGGACCATCGCCAGGGTGAGGAACCAGCAGAGGCCCAAGTACGGATTCTTCCTTGACCACAATATCGACTGCATCAACGAGGCGATGATGTTCATAGGGCTTGGCCTGTCCCCGATGCTGAGGATGGACATAGCGCTGCTTCTGCTATGCTCCTACCTGATACTGAGCGTATATGTATATATAAGCGCACACCTTAAGAACGAGTTCAAGCTCACCTACGCAAAACTAGGCCCCACCGAGCTGAGGGTGCTCGCCATAGTACTGAACACTGTATACATCTATTGGGAGGGCATACAGCAGTGGACCTGCTCTTTCAGGGTGCTCGGAAGGAATGTGAGCCTTAGCGCCGTTGACATAACCGCAATAGTCATAATGGTCGCAATCTGCTGCGCCTACCTTGTGAACTTCATAAGGGATGCCAGGGAATACGCAGCCCAGGAGCCGATCAAAAAGGACTAGGAACATGCCGCTGCTTCCAAAGGATGAATTTCTGCAGATAATAGGAGCCGCCCCCTCGAAGGCGGCAGACAGGCTGTACAACGTTGTAGTCAAGCTGATACTCCCCCGTCTGAAAAGGGCCTACGACAGAAACGAGCAGTTCAAGGGCGTGGAGTTTGTAAGGCACCTTTTCGAAGACATCGGCATGGACTACCATATCGGGAACCTGAAGAATCTGCTGAACCTTCCAAATGGACCCTTCATCACTATCTCGAACCACCCTTACGGAGGTGTTGACGGACTGATACTCATTGACACCATAGGGCGACTGAGAGGCACCTACAAGGTAATGGTGAACAAGATTCTGGCGTACCTTCACACCCTGGAGGAAAACTTCATAACGGTTAATCCCACCACAGACCACAGGACAGCCCCGACATCGGTGAGTCTCAAGGGAATAAAGGATTCCCTGCTGCAGCTTGAGAGTGGCAGCCCGCTGGGGATATTCCCTGCCGGCGCAGTATCCAACTTCAAGCTGTCCAACCATATCGAGCCGAAAGAGCACCTGAGCTGGACAAACAGCCACGTAGCCGACCGTCCCTGGCAGGAAAGCGCCATAAGGCTAATCCAGAAAGTGAACGTTCCGGTGCTGCCGGTAAGGTTCCTTGACGGGAACTCAGTATTTTTCTATCTGCTGGGATACGTCCACTGGATAGTAAGGACACTGAGACTCCCGCACGAAGCCGTTACCCGCAACGGAAAACCCACCAGGGTCGTATTCGGAGAAATCATACCCCCGGAGAAGATAGCCTCCTTCGGAAAAGACATAGATGCACTCACGGCATTCCTTCGAGGCAGCGTCTACGGAATGCCATACCCGGACGAACTTGTAAGACGCTCAGACCTGTCCCTATGAAATCAGCACTCGTAACCGGCGGAAGCTCCGGCATAGGAGCCGCCACAGCCACAGCCCTCGCCCTCGCAGGATACAGAGTATACGCAGCATCCCGCAGAGGAGGCGCCCCAGCCCACGAAAACATAATCCCGGTAGCGCTTGACGTCAACGACTACAACGCCACGCTGGGAGTAGTGGAGAGGATAGCATCCGAATGCGGCAGCCTTGACGTGCTTGTCGCCAATGCCGGGAACGGTATCGGAGGCTCTTTCGAGGACACATCCACAGACGAGGCCAAGGCCCAGTTCGAAACCTGCCTGTTCGGACTTTCAAAGAGCATGCGCGCAGTGCTCCCCCAGATGAGAAGCCAGGGAGGTGGTAGAATCATCACTATTGGAAGCGTCGCTTCCTTCATTCCCATACCGTTCCAGGGATACTACTCGGCCGTGAAGGCAGGAGTGCTGTCCCTCACTCAGTCCCTGTCCCTGGAGGTCAAGCCCTTCGGAATACAGTGCTGCTGCATACTGCCAGGTGACGTGAAGACAGGCTTCACATCGGCCCGGAAGGTGGTGTCATCAATAAGCGACCCCTACCGCGAAAGGACAGCAAAGTCGATTGAGAAGATGGAAAAGGACGAGCAGGGCGGGATGCCTCCTGAGAAGATAGCGAAGGAGGTAGTGAGACAGCTGGGGAAAAGGATGATGTCACCGAGTGTAACACCGCGCATAGACTATAAGCTAATACGTTTCCTGTGGAGGGTGATGCCACAAAGGTTCGCCCTCTGGGTGGTAGGGCTTCTGTACGGATAGGTAGAACTGGATGCTACCTTTACTACAGATACCGCAATACTGAAATCCAAATAAGACATCCATATTAATGATTGGGGATGCAACAAGCATCATTATTTACGCATCCTGATAAAGCAACTGAAACAAATTGCGTGATTGACTGTCTTTGCCCGATTTTAAAGAACTTTTAGCATATTTTTTGTAATAAAAAAAAAAACTTAAAACATTTTGTCCTATGAATGCACATAGTTCTATTGACATTCTTGATTTCGCAAAGTATATCGGCCTTTCTGCCATTTCACAAGGAATGACAATAAGTCCTCTTAAGTTACAGAAACTGCTCTACTATTCACAATCATGGTATATGGTCTTCTTCGGTAGAGAGTATACCATTTTCCAAGATGTTCCAGAGGCGTGGGTTAACGGTCCTGTATATCCAACAGTATATTACAAATACAAAGAATGTGTTCCTGGAATGTGTGATCATCTTAACAAAGAACATTTTGGAATTTCTGGAGATATTCTTGAAGGCATTGCAGACCTAGCCGGTAAAATGGGGCTCTATAAAGAGGAAATTGATGCTATCAACTCTGTACTAAATGTATATGGTTCGAAAACTCAGAATCAATTGATTTTCGCTACACATGCAGAACTCCCATGGTGTGAAGCGAGAGGAGAATTACTCCCTTTTCAAAAATCGAGCAATAAGCTATCATTAGACACAATGTACTCATATTACAAAGAAAGAAGAGAGAGAAATCGCAAAGAGAAAAATAAATGAGCATTGATTTCATTGAGCCGGAGGACTTCTTTGACATTCATGGAAACACTTCAGGCAATCTTTCCATAGATGAGGCTAAACTCTCAATGAATGTTCCAATTGTTGTTAATTATACACACATTGATACCGGTAAAACCGATTTCTCCTTCGCGCAGGAATTTAAGAAGAAGGACACCGAGATGTACTTCAAAACAATGCATGATATCGCATGCAATACAATTAACGACATTATTACCAACTCAGACATTGCCAGACATTTTCTTCGGACAAAAATCACAAACAGGATATACGATCTTCTCGTAAAGCTTGGTTTAAAAAAAATTAGTCGAGAAGAACTTCTTATATTCCATTTCGCCTTATATACAGACAAAGATTGTGCAGACAGAAAAACAGACAAACGATCGCCAAGAATATACTTCATGCTAGGAAAAAATGGAATGATATTTCCACTATTCTTTGATCCCTACCACGAGATAAATCCGTAATGCAAAAGGAGCAACTCGCAATATGCAGGTCACTCCTTTTATTATATATGTCTTCGAAGGATGCGGGCCTATCCCTGGTGACGGGCTGCGAACCTCTCGGCCTGCTCGCTAATCAGGGCCTTGTCCTCGAAATAGTCGATTTTCATGGCGCGGCGCACCTCCTCCATGGTCTCCTCTCCCCTCTGGCGCGCCTTCTTCGTGCCTTTGCTGAGAATATTGTACACCTCGGGAATGTCCTTTTCGTAGGCAGCCCTCTTCTCCCTTATCGGGACGAGTATCTCCTCAAGGATCTTCTCCAGGAATTTCTTGCACTTGACATCTCCGATGCCTCCCTTCATGTAGGCTTCCTTCAGCTCGTCAAGGCTGGAGAAGTCGCTCCAGTACCTTTCGAAGTGCTCAGGGCGGCAGAATGCATCCAGGTATGTAAATACGGTGTTGCCCTCGACATGTCCAGGATCGGATACGTTGACGTGCAGAGGATCCGTATACATTGACATTATCTTCTTATGCACTGATGCGGGATCCTCGCTAAGGTATATGCAGTTTCCGAGAGACTTGCTCATCTTGGCCTTTCCGTCCGTTCCGGGCAGACGCAGCGACGCAGCGTTCGAAGGAAGGAGTATCTCCGGCTCCACGAGGACGGGGCCGTAGATGGAGTTGAACCTGCGGACTATCTCGGTAGCCTGCTCGAGCATGGGTTTCTGGTCGCCTCCCACAGGGACTATCGTGGACTTGAACAGGGCTATGTCGGCAGCCTGGGAAATCGGATATGTGAAGAATCCAACCGGCATTCCAGGGCGGTTGTCGTTCTCGGTGTCCCCGAGGCCGCTCTTGTATCCGCGGGCGACCATCTCGCTCTTCACGGTCGGGTTCCTCTGGAGTCTTTCCACGGTCACCATGTTCATGAAATAGAACGTAAGTTCGGTAAGCTGGGGAATCTGGCTCTGTATGAAGAAGGTGACCTTCTCGGGGTCCAGACCTACCGAAAGGTAGTCAAGGGCTACCTCGATGAGGTTTTGCCTCACTTTCTCGGGATTGTCGGTGTTGTCAGTAAGCGCCTGGGCGTCTGCTATGAACACGTACATGTCGTCATAGCCGCCCTTGTTCTGAAGCTCCACCCTTGAGCGGAGTGAGCCTACGTAGTGTCCGATGTGAAGGCATCCCGTGGGCCTGTCACCGGTCAGTATGATCTGTTTTTTTGCCATATCGTTTCAAATTGTTTGCAAATGTAGCGATTCTTTAGTACTTTTGGTCCAATTAGGCTCCAAAAAGGGACCTTTTATGGCACTAAAGCCCATCACTAACAAAGACAGAAAACAAAGAAAAATCATGAAAAAGACATTGATCAGTGCAGCAATACTTGCACTCACACTCGGCGCCTACGCCCAGGATCCCCCAACCAAGGACGAGCAGAAGACCGCAGAACAGATTGAGAGGCAGCTCGATGACGCCAAGCAGGCGAAGAAGGATACCAAGAAGGCCTACAAGAAGGCTGACAACGCAGCCGACAAGGCCGCTGACAGGGCAAAGGACCTGAAAAAGGAGATGAAGGCCCACGAGAAGGCCGCCGACAAGGCAAAGTCATCCCTGAAGGATACCGAGAAGGTCCTCTCTGCAAAGAAGAAGGCCCTCAAGGCTGAGAAGAAGGCACAGAAGACAAAGGGAAAGGTTTCCGATGCAGAGAAGCAGCGCCTGAAAGAAATGCAGGCCGAGGTCGACCAGCTCGAAAAGACTGCAAAGGAGCAGCGCAACACCTACGACAAGGCAAAGAAGAGAGCCGACAGCGCCGAGTCTGCGATGAAGAAGCAGAAGAAGGCAAAGAAGAGCCAGGCCAAGGCTGCAAAGGAGGCCAAGGGCAACCTCAGGGACGCCCGCGGAGACGTACGTGACGCAAAGAAGGCAAAGAAGGAGTTTGAGGAAAACGCTGCTCCCCAGCCTCAGAACGAGGTTCCCGCCGAAGTTCCCCAGGATGCTCCCGCTAAATAAATAATAGATGAAAAACCGGCTTGTTTGCCGTGGATAGATTAGGTTTAACTACGTGAAAGGCGGCCCGTGAGGGTCGCCTTCACTTTTTTATGTATGCAAGGGAATAACTATTCTCCCTATACGGCCAACATCACCATTATCTGCGCAGCGACTACCCTTAGGAACGCTCCCAGCGGATATGTCTGGGCGTAGATGAGGTCCACTTCATTATTGTGCCAGTTGCTCGAAGGATAGGAGACCACCATTGAGCTTCCGCAGCTTCCGCAGAGCATTCCGCAGACAGGTCCCCACTCCAGGTGGAACACCTTCATTGCAAGGAATCCCACGATGAGCGCGGGGACAATGGATACGAACAGTCCTGCTGCCAGCCAGATGAGTCCATCGGCGTTCATCACGGTGCTGACGAACTTGGGGCCGGCTGCAAGGCCGAGGCACGCAAGGAAGATGTCAAGTCCGAGTTCTCGGATCATCATGCTGGCGCTTTCGGTGGTGTATGTGTTCATATGGATCTTCGGGCCGAATGCACCAACGAGGATACCGGCTATGATAGGTCCTCCGGCGAGTCCCATCTTTATGGGGGCCGAGATTCCAGGGACTGAAAGGGGTATCGCTCCTATGCAAAGACCAAGGACGATACCTATGCAGATCGAAAGGATACGGGGCTTGTCAAGGTCCTTGGGACTGTTTCCATAGTCGTCTGTCATCTTGTCAATGGCATCCTTGAGTCCCACTACCGTGATGAGGTCTCCGCTACGGAGTTCCAGCCCGGGAGTCGCCAGAAGCAGCATTCCCGACCTCTTCACCCTTGAGATGGTGACGCCGTACTTGCGGCGGGGCTTGAGCGATGCGATGGTCTTTCCGTTGATGTCGCCCTTGGTGATGAGGATGTCCCTTGATACTAGCGTGTTGTCAATGGAATCCCAGTCAACCTTGTCGGTATTCCAGTTCTTGTCCTCGATCTTGCCAAAGAGAACCCTCAGGTGCTTGTTCGCCTTTTTCTGGGTCACGACCATGATACGGTCGCCAAGCTGCACCTTGGTATCCGAGGAAGGGACCATGGCCTGGTCTCCTCTCCAGAGCCTGGATACGACGAAGCTTTCCTTCACAAGGTCCCTTATCTCCTCTATGTTGAGTGAGTCAAGGGCGGGGTTCGTAATCTGGAACGTAGCGACAAAGGTGCTGTCCTGGTCATCAGAGGCTTCCTTTTTCCTGGGAGTACCTGCAAACGCCTTCATCACGAGCATTGTGAAGAGCATTCCTATCACACCCATGGGATATGCTACCGCACATCCAAGGGAAGGGGTTACGCTGTCCATTCCGACCTGGTCGAGGAACTGCTGCTCCGCGACAAGGGCCGCAGTAGTGGTGGTGGCTCCGGCGAAGATACCTGTCGCGTTAGGCACGTTGATGCCGGAAAGGAGTCCGAATCCCACTGCCGCGAAAGCGCCAAGGAGAATCAGAAGGAGGCTAAGCCCATTGTAGGTGAATCCTCCTTTCCTGAAGGAGTTGAAGAATCCGGGGCCGACCTGCAGACCCAGGGCATAGATGTAGATTACGATACCGAAGTCCCTGGCGAACTCGAGCATGTGCGGCTCGACCTTGAGGCCGAGATGCCCCATGAGGATTCCGGTGAAAAATACGAATGTCGCCCCGAGGGACACTCCCTTTATCCTTATCCTGCCTAGAGGAATGCCCACGGCCATGGTAAGGAAGATTGCGACTAGTGCCTGAAGGGTTGTCTGGTCCAGCAGCAGGCTTTTGATCCATTCCATAGAAATAGGATTAAAAAACAACTTCGGGGGCGGGACAAATCCGCCCCATTCTTTCCGATAGTGGGCAAATTTAACTAAATTTGCCCAAAGGGAGCGCCGTGGAGCAAATATTCTTTCCCCGCCAAAGGCATATTTCCCATTTTACAGTTCCAAAAGGTATGATTTTGGATAATTCCCATACTCACTAGAATCGCACACATGCGCACTCTGAACGTACCATGAAACCGAGACCTCTTTACAAACATATCCTGGCAGTAGCGGCCTTCGCCCTTGTAAGCCTGACGGCAGGAGCCGTCTTCCGCGAAAAGGACCTTGCCCAGACCCTGAGGATCCTGCACTACGAGCTCAGGAACACCTACGCAGCCCTAGTCCAGAAATCCGCCGCCACCGACGGACGTGACGACGAGAGCCAGCACGAGCATCTGGTGAAGCTGATGGAGGACTGCAACGAGCTTTCGCTCATGCTCTATTCCCAGGGGCAGGACTTCACCTTCGACCTCACCTACGCCCTCAACGAGGCGACCGAGCAGTACGAGGACTTCCAGGCCACAAAGATGCCCTACGAGGAGATCATCCAGAGGCTCGAGGTGGACGTAGACCGCTACAAAAGGCTCATCGCCGCACTGAAGAAGCTTCCCCCGAGGATAGAGGACGGCGAGGACGACCCCCTGGAGCCCGTTGTCGCAGAGAGTGACTCGATTGACGATGTGAAGGCGCTCGCAGACAGTCTGAGGGCCCTCCTGGGCCTTGACACCAAAAGGGAGGAGAGAAACAGCGTCTCCTCATCAAGCGCCCTTTTCCAGATGGACTCGTCCGCGGTTGCCGACAGGGACAGCTGCCTCTCCCTTTCAAGGAAGATACTCCTGATGCACCAGGAGATGCTCGCAAAGATAAAGCTTGACAACAGCGACTACGAGGAGACGGACTCCCACCTGAAGGTAGCCTACGACTACGCCCAGAGCAGATACCGCAGCGTCCAGAAAAAGGTGTTCACCGAAAGCCAGGGTGCCTTCACCAAGACGCTTGGCAACCTTCGCGGGGCATGGCACAGGGCCGTGACTGACTGCATAGACAAGTATTCCACCAACGAGAACGGATGGAAGGTGACTTCCGAGTGGAGGGGGCCTGTCGTCAACTCCTTCATATTCGCCTTCATCTTCTTCATCATATTCGCCACTTTCCTTGCCAACATAGTCGTGAAACTGTGCATGCGTTGGTTCAAGTGGTTCCAGGGAGACTACTTCAGGGAACACCGCACGATGTTCACCCTGCTGCTTGGAGTCGTGATATTCGCCCTTGCCATCATGATAGGAGGAATGAGCATAAGCCACCGCTTCGTCAGGATGTCCATCCGGATGCTGGCCGAGTTCGCCTGGCTGCTTGCCGCCGTATTCGCATCCATCCTCATCCGCCAGAGGGGCAACGGTGCGAAGATGACCCTGTGGGGCTACGCACCCATAATCCTCACCGGACTTGTGATCGTTATATTCCGAACTCTGTTCCTCCCCAACAGCATGCTGAACATCCTCTTTCCTCCCATCCTGCTTGTTTTCAGCATCTGGCAGGCTGTGATCATCTACAGGTCAAGCGACGTAGTAGCTAAGAGCGACCTGGTGTACATGTGCATCTCGATGGGAGTCCTGGCGGTCGCAACCGTCATGAGCTGGATGGGATACGTGATGCTCGCCCTCGTGGTTGTGATATGGTGGACATTCCAGCTTACGGTGCTCCAGACGGTTACCGCCGTATACCATCTGCTGAACCTCTACCATGAGCGCAAGATAAAGACCGCTATGGAATCCTATAAGAAGAAGAACCCCTTCCTAGACTTCAAGAAAGACGGCGCCTACATCGAGCTTACATGGCTGTACGACCTTCTGAAGATGACAGTCATTCCGATATTCGCAATATGCTCGCTTCCCATGTGCCTTGGGATGGCCGGCAACGTATTCGACCTTCAGAGCGTCATAAAGGAGTTCTTCTACAAGCCCCTTGTGACAATAGACAACGTCATACACCTGTCCCTTTTCAAGGTCGTGCTCGTGTCGTCACTGTATTTCGTGTTCAAATACCTTGCATATGCGCTCAAGGCGTTCAACAGGGTATGGAGGACGCGCAGCAAGGCCCGCAAGAGCGGCAACCGCCGCCTTAGGGAGACGGACCTCAACTTCAATCTCATAAACAACATAATAAGCCTCCTGTGCTGGGGCCTGTACATAATAATCGCATTCCTCATCCTGAAGATCCCGACATCGGCGATAACCATCGTCAGCACCGGCCTTGCGACCGGTATCGGATTCGCGATGAAGGACGTGCTGAACAACTTCTTCTACGGAGTGCAGCTGATGAGCGGAAGGCTCCGCGTGGGCGATGTCATCGAATGCGGAGGAATAAGGGGCACTGTCGAGAGCATGTCCTACCAGAGCACGCAGATAGTGGCCACGGACGGCTCGATAATGGCCTTCCCGAACGCTTCGCTATTCTCGCAGAACTTCAAGAACCTCACGAGGAACCACTCCTACGAGCTGATGAAGATTCCCGTAGGTGTCAAGTACGGGACCGATGTGGAGAAGGTCAGGGAGCTCATCATCGAAGCCATAACAGACCTCCAGGCCGAGGACAACTGGGGAAGGAACCTCATCGACCGCAGCCGCGGGATAGACGTCCGCTTCTCCGACTTCGGTGACAACAGCGTGAACCTCGAGGTAGTGCTCTTCACGACGGTGGAGTCCCACTACACCTTCGCAGCCAAGGCCAAGGAAGCCATATACAACGTCCTTAACGAGAACAATATAGAGATTCCGTTCCCGCAGAGGGACGTATACATAAAGCAGGCGCCGTCACTTGATGGCACCGTCCAGGAAGACAAATCATCAAAATAATAAGGAAGTAAATAGTTTACCGATATGAAGATTTTCGTAGTGGCCCCCATGCAGAGCGAGGCCGACAACTTTACAAGGGCTGTGTCCCAGAGAGAGACCCCCAACACCTACGTAATCCGCAGCTGCGGCATAGGAAAAGCTGCTGCGGCAGCACTCGTGGGAGCTGCGCTCCAGGCTGAGAGATTTGACATGGTGGCAGTCGTAGGGTATGCAGCCGCTGGGCCTTCATTCACCCAGGGGCAGGTAATATGCCCGGGCACCGTCCGCTACCATGACACCGTCGCACCGGAGGGTCTGGTGCCGGCTTTCGAAAGGGTGTACAAGACTCTTGGAGGGGACGATGCCCAGTGCCTCACCGGAGACATCTTCGTTGACGGGGAGACCTCGGCCAAGCTTACCGCCCGCTTCGGGGAGAACGTACTCTTTGACATGGAGGGAACCGCAGTGGCCCAGGTATGCTACGAAAAGGGAATCCCCGTAGTCATGGCAAAGTACATATCCGACATACCCGGAAGGCACAACTACGACTCTTTCAACTCGTTCGTGGCAAGTCATCCCGACTTTGGCCCCATCCTTGACAAGGTAGAGGCCGCGGCCATGCTCTGCCAGGAAAAGGCCTGAGGCTATTCCTGGAGAAGACCTTTGAGTGAAGCGGGGAGGTAGAACTTCCCGTTTTCCTTTATATATACGGCTACGGATCCGAGGGGAACTTCACGGACCGCTCCATCCTTCGAGGATACCTCGGCATACGAGCGGTTCGAGTGGATGGTGACACTTCCCTTTTTCGTGCGCACTGTAAGCGAAGGTCCGTCATGGGAGTCGGCAATGCTGTAGGAGAAGCCATCGAGAAGCTTCTCATGGGGGATGAAGAGCTTCTGCGTAAGGGAGTCAAGAGGCTCCGGCAGCCCCATTACGCTCTGCATGTAGCGGTTGAGGGCGATGTTCCGCACAAGACCTTCCGGACGCTGTCCTCTAGGATTGTACACGGCGAGGTAGACATCCTCCCCCGTATGGTTGCCGCTTACAAAGCCTATGTGGGTCCGCGAAGTCATTATGTTGTTTATCTGCAAAGAGAGGTTCGGCTCCAGGGACACGCTCATGTAATCCTCGACCTCCACTCCCCTCTGGCGAAGGATTGCGTTGTACTCGTCTTTTGTAAGCTCTATGCCGGTCCATTTGCGAAAAATATCCCGTACCTCGGAAGTATCGCACTCGCGGATCATCTGGTCCATCTTCACTCCGGAAGCCCTGAAGCGTGAGAAGTTATGGAAGATGGAGTCAAGCGGGGCCTTGGTATAGCCCCTGAAATTGGCGTCCCCCATCTGTATTCCGCTGGTACCATGGTCGGCAACGGCTATGACAGTGGTATTGCCGTCCTTCCTTGCGAAGTCCACTGCGGCCTGGAACGCCCTGTTGAACTCGAGGAACTCCGTGACGGTCCCGACAGCATCCTTTGAATGGGCGGCCATGTCGACCTTGCTTCCCTCCACCATGAGGAAGAAGCCATTCTCGTTCTGGTTTAGAAGTTCTATCGCCTTTCTGGTCATCTCCGTCAGGGAAGGTTCGGCGAGAGTGTCGCGGTCAATCTCGTAGGAGAGGTGGTAGCGGTTGAAAAGGGCCCACACCTTTCCCTTTTCGTGGGAACGGAACCCTTCCATGTCGCAGTCGTAGTAGGTGATCCCTTCACGGGAAAGGATCTCCCTCATGTCTTCGTCCATCATCTTCGCTCCCCCTCCGAACATCACGTCAAGCCCCTGGGATGCCATCTGGCGGGCTATGTCGTGGGAGTTGCCCCTTTCAACGCTATGGGATGTAGTGGCCGCGGGGGTGGCGTGGTAGAAAGTGCATGTAACGACGGCACCGACGCTCTTCCCCTGCTCTGTCCTTGCAGCCTCGGCCAGGGTGGCGAGCGGCTGGAACTCCCTTTCGGGGTCAACCTTCACAAGGTCCTGCGAAGGGTTGGCCTGCGGGTAGATGGATATGTTCCTGCCCTGCTGAAGGACTCCCGTCATGTAGGCCGACATGCTTCCGGATGACTCCGGCATCGGAGCGTCGGAGGAGTGCACCCTCACAAGTCCGCAGATGTAGGGGTCTATGGCGAGGGACTGCAGGTCTTCCCTTGGCTCGAGGTACTGCTGGTACCATCTGGAAAGTCCGAGGAGTCCTCCGGACGTGCCGTCAGATACCATCACGATAAGGTTTCTGGTGGGGGTTATTGGGGAGCTTTCCTGCGCAAGGGCGGATATTCCAAAAGTGAAAAGAGACGCTGTCGCTATGGCAGAAATAGCCATCCTTTTTGAAAATGTCATGGCAGAGTGGTTTTTCTTGTACAGATACAAAAATACTCAAAAAGGGCGGATTTTCCCAGCATACACCCTTCTGCAGAGTCCTCCCGTTAGGAATACTCCCCAAAAAGTAGGATATTTGCAGTGGATTTTTCCAGAACTTTCCAGATGGACAGAAAAAGACTCCTGCACAATATAGCCCTTGCTGCGGCCCTACTCTGCTGCGGGGCCCTTCTATCAAACTCATCCTGCAAGAAGCAGTCTCCGCAGGGCTCCCGCGGACAGATCTCATCTCCGGAGCCGGAAATCGAGACCCCGGGGGTATTCAGGATGGCTACAGACACCATCACCATAGACAGCGAGATGAGGGGCGTATGGATCACCACCGTGATGGGCCTGGACTGGCCCTCGGCAAAGGACACCCCCCAGGTGCAGCAGAAAAGGCTCCAGGATCTGATCGCCTCGGCACGCGACGTGGGGTGCAACACCATCTTCCTCCAGGTGTGCTCCAACATGGACGCGATATACCCTTCGAAAATACTCCCCTGGAGCGAGGTGCTCACCGGCACCGAAGGGAAGGATCCGGGATACGACCCTGTGGAGGTGGCGGTTGAATGCGCCCGTTCGATGGGGCTTTCAATCCACGCCTGGATAAATCCCCTTAGGGTCGGCCCGGTGTCAAAGAAAAGGGCATCGAACAGCATCGTGAACACCCATCCGCAGTGGGTGAGGAGCTTCTCCGGGAACCTGTACCTCGACCCGGGATTCCCGGAGGTGAGGGACTTCCTTTCCGATATTGCGGAGGAGCTTCTTGACAGCTACGACTTTGACGGCCTCCACATAGACGACTACTTCTATCCCGCAGGCCTGAAGGAAGGCGCCAAGGGATGGAACGACTCATCCCTGTATCAGAAGTACTCAAAGGGACAGACCCTGGAGCAGTGGCGCTTCGGTAACATAGACGCCCTTGTTGCGGAGCTTCACAGGACCACGAGGGAGGCAGGAGGAGGCCTTGCCTTCGGCGTATCCCCTTCGGGCAGGCTCTACAACACATCGAAGCTCTATGCCGACCCTTCGCACTGGACTTCCCAGGGAAACGTCGACTACCTGATTCCACAGATATACTGGACAATCGAAAGGGGCGATGTCGCAGCCTTCGACCGTGTGACAGCAGAGTGGAAGAGTGTGGTCGAGCCCTACGGAATCCCGATGTTCACAGGACTTGCTGCCTACCGATGGGGCGAGACAAAGGGGATCGACGCCGCCTTTGCAAGCCTCTCGGAGTTCACCCGCCAGGTGGACATCTGCCGCTCAACCCCCTATGTGAAGGGACATGTCTGGTTCAGGACCGAACATCTCCTCCGGAAGGGGTTCAGGGAGTATGTGATGGACAACATCTACACCAACCCCACCATCTCCCCCGAGATAGGAGGCGAGCCCGACTGGAGGCCTTCCGCCCCTTCGGTGACCCTCCAGGGCGAGACCCTTTCCTGGAAGCAGGTCCGCGGAGCCGACAGCTATGCGGTATTCCGCCTTGTTCCCAAGGGCACCCACAGCTGGGAAGGAGTCCTCGCATACAGGGGTCAGGCCATGGTATTCAAGGGCAGAAGGGGCGAAAGCTACGCCGTAATGGCCCTTGACGGGAACACCCGCTCCCCTCTCTCCCCCGTCATGCACATACTCTAGGGGACGATGTCTCTACTCCTGCCAGTCTCTACAGGTGTATTTTGTACAATTTCCCGTTCTGAAAGTAAAATTTTAGGAGTATCTTTGTGAATTATGCATTCACGCGTACGGAAAATAGCGCTATCGCTCTGCACCCTTCTGCTGCCAGTGATGCTCTTCTCCCAGACCACCAGGGTCAAGGGAAGGGTCGTTGACGCGGTTACCGGAGAGGGCATTCCGTTCGTGGGGATGTTTCTCGAGGGAACTCCCCTCATTGTCACCTCCGACCAGAAAGGGTACTACGTAGTGGAGACCAGGGACACATGCGCCACCGCCCTCAGGGCCGAGGTCGCAGGCTACGAGACCGCACGCTTCCCCCTTCGAAAGGAAGCTTTCCAGGAGGTCGATTTCGCACTCTCTCCGATTGATGTCGAGTACAGGGAGGAGGTATCCGGCAAGCCGGACAACGCCTGGATGAAAAAGGTCCTCGAGGGGATAGACCGCAACCGCTACAAAAACGACCCCGAGAGAAGGGAAAGGTACAGCTGCGATGTCTACAGCCGCATAGAGCTTGACATGGCCAACGCCGAGGAAAGGATCAAGAGCAAGTTCCTCAGGCGCAACCTCGGGTTCACCTTCGAGTACATGGACACCTCCGCCATCTCCGGGCAGCCCTACCTCCCCTTCATGCTCAGCGAGACAAAGTCCCGCCGCTACCACTCGGTATCCCCGGAAGTGGACAAGGAAAGGATCGAGGCCAACAGGATCTCCGGCGTGAATGCGAAGAACATCCTTTCCAAGTTCACCGGCAACCTAAACCTCCAGACCAATTTCTACAACAACTTCATAAACACCCTCAACATCGAGATTCCCTCGCCTATCGGTACGGGAGCGGAGTTCTTCTACGACTACTACGTCCTTGACACCGTGGCTGTGGAGGGAAGGCCCACCTGGAAGATACGCTTCCAGCCAAAGAGGTACATCTCCACGGCGGCCTACGACGGAGACATGGAGATAGACTCGGCGGACTACGCCCTGCGCTCCATTCACGCCCGTCTCAAAAAGGGAGTCAACGTCAACTGGATAAGGCACCTGGTGGTCGACATCGAGAACCAGAGGCTGCCCGACTCCACATGGTTCTACAAGGACGATGCGATGTTCATGAACTTCGCAGTCTCGAAGAGGGACTCTTCCAAGATAATGTCCTTCATCGTGCAGAGGCAGATGGCCTACGCCAATCCGGACTATTCCGAATTCCCCATTGAGGATGTCACAGACGAAGGAGGCGAGAAGGTCATCCTTTCTGAGAAGGCCGGAGAAAAGGACGAGCAGTGGTGGGAGGACGCGAGGCTCTTCACCCTCACCGAAAGGGAGAGAGGCATATACACGATGGTCGACTCCGTAAAGAAGCTCCCCCTCTACAAGACGGCATATGCGATAGGAAACATGTTCGCCACTTCATACCTTGAGTTCGGCCCCATAGGGTTCGGCCCTCCGGGAGAGATCATATCACACAACAACATAGAGGGTCTGAGGCTCAGGATGGGAGTGCGCACAAGCCGCGAATTCAGTGAAAAGCTCCGCCTGCAGGCATACACCGCCTACGGATTCAAGGACGAAAAGTTCAAGGGAGGGGCCAGCATGATATACATGTTCGACAACTATCCCACCAAGAAGCTCTCGGCAAGCATAAGCAGAGACTACATGCAGCTTGGAATGGGTAGCTCGCCCCTTGGGGACAACAACCTCCTCTCCTCGATAAAGGCCAGGGGCGGAATCAACAAGAAAAGCCCCGTAACAGACATTTCCCTCTCCTACGAAAGGGAGCTCGGACCCGGCTTCGAGAATGCCCTTACCCTCCAGCACAGAAGGGTGTTCGAGAACGAGTTCGTCCCGATGGTGACCCCGCTAGGAGAGCATCTTGGAAGCGTATCGACAACGTGGCTCCGCTACTACGGACGCCTTTCATGGGACGAGAGGGTGACAAGGGGACCTTTCAGGAAGACCCACATCTACACCAAGTATCCCATCGTGAAGTTCGAGGTCATCGCTGCGCCCAAAGGATTCCTGGACAACGAGTTCGGGTTCCTCAGAACCGAGGCGACCGTTACCTACCGCCTTCCGACGATGCCCTACGGAACCACGAAGTTCTCCCTCAACGCAGGGCACATCTTCGGGCAGGTTCCCTACACCATGCTCCACATCCACGAGGGTAACGGAACGTACATCTACGACAACAGTGCTTTCGCATGCATGGACTACTACGAGTTCGCTTCCGACACATGGAGCACCCTGCACCTGGAGCACAACTTCGGAGGAATATTCTTCAACATATTCCGGTTACTCAGGAAGGCGAAGCTCCGCGAGGCGGTGACATTCGCTATGACCTGGGGCACGCTTTCCGACCGCAACAACGGCATAGTGGGAACCCCCGAAAGCCAGAACGCGATCATGCTGTTCCCCGAAGGGATGCGCTCCCTGGACACCCCCTACATGGAGGCCGGAGTCGGAATCACCAACATCTTCAAGCTCCTGAGGGTGGATTTCATCTGGAGGCTCAACCACCGCTACTACGAGGTTGACGGGGTGAGGATGAAGGCTCCGCGCTGCTTCACCATCAACGTGGGCTACGAAATCACATTCTGAAAAAAGGGACTCCCATTCCGGAAGCCCCTCGCCATCAAGCATACATACTATGGATCCGTCAGAAGGAGTATACGTAGCCTATTCCGATCCCGAAGCGGTTTGCCGTTGTCGTCGTAATGGCCTCCTTCAGAATAGCGGACTTTCTCTTTGAATCGATGTTCTTGTCCCTCAGGTAGTCATAGAGTCCGTAGAACTCTATCGACGAGTGCTTGTCAATGCGCCAGTCTGCGCCAAGGCGGGTGCGCACCCTGTTGAGGTATACATCCTTGTTTCCGAGGTATTCGCTCGAAGAGTAGCTCGACGTGGTGGAGTTGCTGTCCCACTTGCAGCCGTTGAGCATGAATCTGGGCTCGACCGAAAGGTAGGGCCTCACATTCCCCTGAACCGGACGGTAGCTGACCTTGAACCTTGTCCTTAGTGCAAGTGCGGTCTGGGGCCTCTGATAGGTGTTGATGTCCTCGCTGTCGTAGGTCGCCTGGAACCTTTCACGAAGACTGAAAGTGAACTGGCCGGCCTTCAGGCTCTCTGTGAAATTGACCCCGAAGCGGTGGCGCCAGTCGGTGTAGGTGATCGTCGAAGGAGAGTAGTCGGTGTCCGTATCGGTCGCCTTGATTCCGATAAGGTTGTAGTCTGCTCCGATCTTAAGCCACTTTGCAGCCTTGTACTCGAGTCCCACTGTCGTAACCGAGCGGTTGAACCCGAAGTCATAAAGGCGCACTTCCTCACTGGCCTGAAGGTGCAGGCCCTTGTCGATCTTGTAGTCCACCCCTGCCGTTATCCTGGCCAGGAAAGGTTCGCTGTCGTCATCGTCAGCCCTTGCAACCGACGGGAATGCGAGGATTGCGGCGGAAAGTGCCGCCATAAGATAGAATCTCTTTTCCATATCGCTTTGTCTTTTTTTGTTTCTAGCCCACGAAGTCCTTCGCCCTCGAGAGGGAGTCCACGGTATTGGACCCGCCCTGCGGAAGGGTGTATGTGACTTTCACGAATGCCGAGTCCTTGAGGAAGTCCACGGCTCCGACCTCCACGTCGTCTATCTTTATGCCCAGCCTCTTCTCAAGGTCCTCCACGAGCTCCGCCTTCCTTTCGGGAACTATGAGCTCGATGCGGTCGTAGGTGACGAGCTTGGTGCTCTTGGTCCCCATCAGCTTGTCTGCCTCCAGAACCCAGATGAGTCCTATCATGAGGGCGTTGGCGCAGATGAGCTCGGCGTAGGAGATGCCAAGTGCGAGGCCGTTTATAATGGAAATCGCTATTATTATGAAAAGGTATGTCATCTCACGCACCGGCACCGTCTCGGTACGGTAGCGGATCATTCCGAAGACTGCGAAAAGCCCCAGGGCGAATCCTATCTGCATCCCGACGTTCTCCATCACAAACAGAAGGAGGAACATCGCCGAGGAGAAGATGAGGAATGTGAAATAGTAGTCCTTGCGCTTGCTCTTGCGATAGTAGAAGAACTGCACTATTATCCACGATACCAGGAGGTTGAAGGCGAAGTGGATGAGTAGGTGCACAAGGCTCTGGGAGTCCATCAGCGGGACTCCGAGAAACGTGTTCCCCGGTCTGAGGACCTGGTAGCCGAACTCTTCGGCTATATCGGGGTCGAAGCTGGGAACGGACTTGAGTGTGTCCATGGCGTAGTCCACGGATGCATTCTGCATTGATTGAAGCGGGAGCAACATGTCTATCGTGATGTTATCTTGTTTCCTGTAATTTTCTCTATCTTCCTGATCTTAAGCTTGAATCGGCCTTTCTTGACTGAAGGTTCCGTAAGGGCGGTACCGATGCAGTACTTGCTTACGCTGAATGGATGCACCCTGTGGGAGAGGAGTATGCCCTTCATCTGCGAGGCTGCGTGGCCGTCCTGCTTCAGTTCTATTATGACGCCGTTTCCAAGGGAGGCTTCCTCTCCGGTGCGGTAGTTCACAAACCTAAGGGACGTGTCGATGGTGAGCCTTTCGGTCTTGGCGGGGTTCACAAGGGTGATCCGGCGGAATATCGTGCTAAGCTCGGGGGATATCCTGTCGATCGTATACCATGAGTTCTCCCTAAGGAATGCGGCTGCCTCCTCAATGTCCCCGAAGTGCATCGCATAGGACCCGTCGACGGGAATCCTCACCTTCCTTGTCCTGCCCTTGTTGTTCTTCCTTTTTATCTCCAGGAAGGTGACCCCCGTAACCTGGTATGTCCTCACCCTCACCTTCTGACGGACCTTGCGGCCGTTGTGGTGGTTGATGTACATCTCAAGGGAGGGAGTATCGTAGTAGACGGAATCGTATCCCGTCACCCTCTCCCCTTTTATTATGCAGGCGCGGTACCCCTGGGAGGCGGCATCGTCAAGGATCTGAAGGAGCTTCTCCTCGGTGGTCACATACTTCGTGTCCACGCGGTTCATAAGCCGTATGGAATCCATCTCGTCAAGGGTGATGGTGCCCATCCTGTCCCAGACCGGAAGCTTCTCAAGGGGCGTTTCCATCTACTCAGCTATGATGTACTCGAAGACTTTCACCGTCATCAGCACCCCCTGGGGAGAGTAGTTGAACTGACGGCGCTTTGTACCGTCGGAGTTGTACTCGTACTTCCTCACGAGCTTGGGGCGGTTGCGCTCGTCGTAGTAGACGTCCTTTGCAATCCTTCCGTCAGGGCCGTACTCGTAGGTCTCCCTCCACTTCTGCCCGTAGGAGGTGTACTCGATCTGCTCGAGCTTGCGTCCCTGGGAGTCGTAGGTGGTAATCCTGTCCAGCCAGCGGGTCTTGCTCTTGGCATCGGTGTTCCACTCCTTTATTGTCATGTTGCGGTGGCGGGCCCTCTTTGCGAGGGTCACTGGGTCCAGGACCTCGGAGTCCTGGCAGTAACCGCTAAAGGAGAAAGCGGCAAGCAGCAATGACGCCACAATAAGGAATCGTTTCATGGCACTTGAGTGTTTTTGTTCTTTTGGAAATTATAATCGCCTGGATTTCCAATATTCGTTCCAAATTAAGGGCTCATTTGCGAGCCTGGGAAATAGTTTCAGTGAATATCGGTTTTTTCTAAATGAACCGTATCCGCAGATGCCACGCAGAGGGAATCCAGCTGGTCCATGTACAGGTGGTAGAGGGAATCTACGATAGGCTTCTTCTCATCCGGGAGCGGCTCCGCTGCCGGGGAATTCAGACTGAGGGGGTCTATGTAGCGGCCGTTCTCGATGACGCGGAAGTCAAGGTGGGGGCCGGTCGACAGTCCGGTGGAGCCCACGTATCCTATGACGTCACCCTGGCTGACATGCGAGCCTACCGCCTGGCCGGGGGCGAAGCGGGACATGTGCATGTAGGATGTGGTGTAGCGGTTGTTGTGCTTTATTATTATCATGTTTCCTCCGCCGCCTCCCCAGCCGCGCATCGTTATGGTTCCGTCACCCACAGCCACGATCGGAGTCCCGTAGGGAGCGGCATAGTCGACTGCCGGATGATGCTCGGCGGTCCAGGTGACGGGGTTTATCCTGTAGGAGAACCCCGAGGAAACGTATGTGAACTTCAGCGGAGCCTTGAGGAAAGCCTTCCTGAGACTCTCCCCGTCAGGCTTCCACCAGGTGTTGCGGCCTTCGCCGGGATCGAAGTAGATTGCGGGATACTCCTTCCCGTTGTGCTGGAAAAGGACGAAGTAGATGTGGTGGATGTCAACGACCTCCCCTTCGCAGGTCTCCTGGTCGTATATGACCCTGAAGCGGTCTCCTTTGCTGACAGCGGAAAAGTCTATGCTCCAGGCGTATATCTCCGCAAGGCGGGACACCAGGGCAGGATACACGCCGGCGCTTACAAGAGCTTCCCAAAGCGAGCTTGTGATCGTGACGTCTGCCCACTTGTGTTCCATCTCGACGGGCTTGGAGACATTCCACGCAGAGAGCGGCTCCCTGCAGTGGAACACCGTCATATTGACCCTGTCGGTCTCATAGACAAGGTACTCGAGGGCTCCGAAGGCTATGGAGTCGGCCCTGTAGTAGGCCTTCCAGTTGTCGCCCGCCTTCATCCTTCGCACGTTGAAGGTACTGTCAAGGGTACCAGTGAGAGTCATTGCGTCGACGGGGTCCATGCCAAGGCGCGACATAAGGGTGGAGAACGTCTCGCCGCGGGCGAGGCTCCCTGTTATGAGGGCGAACGAATCCGTGCAGAATCCAAGCGGATAGACCGTATCCTTCTTCGGTGCAGACGCCTCCGCTACGGCCTCCGTCCCAGGCGTCCTCTTGCACGAAGGGGGAAGGGCGCACAGGCACAGGACTGAAAGGGCCGGCAGCAGAATTCTTGCAAATCTAAAGTACGTCTTCATGTTTTCTGGCAATGGCGTCTGCATGGGAGGAACGGAAGGAAGGCTCTCCGGCGCCACAATCGAAAGACAAAATTATGCATTTATTTGGAGACTATATACCTGTTGGCTAAAATAAATAATTATTCAGAACCGCATAAAAACAATAATCCCCCTACTCCCGAAGAATGAAGGAATGGGGGGGATATGTAAATCAGAGTGTACCCTTAGCGAGAATATCCTCTCCTGCGGAATCTGGATTCGGAGATTTCATCCCAGGTTGTCCTTCCCACTGGTTGTCCATCATCATCCCGCGCATCGGCATCTCCGATAACCTCAAAGCCGTTTTCTCTTTCGCCTATCGTAAGCGAATATGCTCCCCAGTTGATGTCGAAGAGTTCCCCGTTGTAGTTGAAACCATTGAGTTTTCGGCAGAGTTCCTTGAGTGTCATGCCTTGCCTGTTCGCATCATCGAGAATGTGTATGAGTTCGGATTTTGACTGCATACCTTCCGACTCCCTTAGCACCCTCCTGACTGATTCCTTGATTACCTTGCGCAACTGCGATTCGGTAAGTCTTATCGTGTTCTTCTTCATATTGTTGTTATTTGGTATATATATAAATATGAATAACAACGTATTAATTACTAAGTAGGATACATACTCATTAGAATCCCAATTCGGCGGCATTGTCTTTCAACGCTTGCATGAATTTATCGAATCCATACCGACTTTCTTCCATTATGACAAGTTTGCCAATACCTCTTGAATTCCTACCGAATATCTTAGCTTCGTTGCCGTTGTTAAAATTAACAGACAATTTGCTTGAGAACATCATATCGTCATAATTCCTGCGCCAAACAATATCGAAAGACGCCTGAATATCTCCATGTCGTTGTAGCAGCCGGCACCGCACCAGAGGGCCGTCAGGGAGCCCCTTATGAGCTGGGGTGGCGGGTATCCGCGGTTGGAATACTGGGGCGGGAGGCCGCAGGAGGGCAATTCCCCGTCGAAGTCCAGCTTGTCGAGGAATTCATACATTGCAGTTATCCCTCCCCAGGA